>Ga0137418_10001909_pt1 | contig 19101 bp, 15 predicted proteins | sample CZODoug3_1_2_16f_FD_122242 | JGI IMG/M metagenome (GOLD analysis project Ga0137418, IMG submission 122242) | Vadose zone soil fungal communities from Angelo Coast Range Reserve, California, USA - CZODoug3_1_2_16fungal (Hybrid Assembly) | ecosystem: Environmental > Terrestrial > Soil > Vadose... | reverse complement strand
TCTCCTGCTTGTTGAACTCGAGAATGATGTCGCCCTCCTTCAAACCAGCCTTTGCGGAGGGCCCGTTCGGGTCGCTCCGGCGAATGATCGCCCCGTCCTTCTGATCGTCTACCGTCACTCCGATCCATCCGGCATCCTGCGCCACGGCGGGAATCGCCGTCATCAAGAGAAGCATAACGAGCGCGAGTCGTCTCATTGATTCCTCCTAAAATCTCCTGTCGAATAGACGCTGGAACGTTCGCCGGGGTTGGCGTCTGATACGATAGTCGTTTATCCTAGGAACGAATGTGATTTTAAGACAGCCAAAGGCTTTTAGTTACCGTAGTCTGCGCCTACTTCCTATAAATGAGCCTTTGATGTTCTTAACCATGGAGGGAACGGTGTCAGCGCGCGTTGTGGAGCTGGCGGAGGAAATCAAGGAGAAGGGTCGCCGGTCGACCGCTGAGCTCCCGCTGTTGCTTCAAAAAGCTGAAGAACTCGCCCAGGACGAATCCCAGGATGCGTTGACTCGCGCTCTTGCACATCGGGCCGCGGGCAATGCGCTTCAACTGCTCAACCGATTTGAACCCGCACTGGATCATTACAACAGAGCCGCAAATCTTCTGGAACGGCTGGACGAACCGACGGAGCTGGGCCGCACATTGCTCGCCAAGGTTGGCTTTCTCTTTAATCTCGGCCGTTTTGACGAACTCTTCACTTGCGCAGAGCGGGCTCAAAAACTGTTCGAAAAGGTCGGAGACCGGCATCGTCTCGGGCGTCTGCGGACAAATCTTGCGTACGCCTATTTCAGACTGGACCGGCACAAGGAATCACTGGCTTGCTCGGAGGAAGCTCTGACTGTTCTGGAAGCCGTCGGCGATGGGGAAGGCGTTCTGGCCGCGACTATCAACTCGGCTGTGACACTTTCATCCATGCACGAGTTTGAGCTCGCAGAGGAACGCTTCCAGAAAGCGCTTGCGCTGGCCAACGATCTCAACATGCCCGCGGCGGCATTACTCAGCCGCTTCAATCTTGCCTACCTGCGATACCTCGGCGGAGATCCGGGCGAGGCGCTGAGCGAATTCGCGCGGCTGCGGAAAGAATATGAGGCGGGGAAAGAAGAACGCCAGATGTGCCTCTGCTGGCTGGACGAGGCCGAAATACTGCTGGAAATCGGCGACCTCGAAGAATCGATTCACGCGGCGCATGAAGCAAGAAGCCTGGCTCAGAAGCTCGGATTGAATTACGAGATTGGGAAGTCGTTCTTGTTTGAAGCCGCAGCAGGACTGCGGCTTGGGCTGCAGGAAGCGTCGCTTGAGCTTCTCCAGGAAGCAACCCGCCGTTTTGAAGCGGAAGGCAATCGCGTACTCAGTGCCGTCTCGAGGCTTCAAGCGGCGCTCTTTAGAGGCGAATGCGGGGCGGCGCAAGCCCTGAGCGAGGCGGCGGCTGCGCGCGCGGTTCTTCGCAACTCCGGGCTGCCCCATCGGCTGGCTCTCGCGGACATTGTGATCGGACGCATTCAGCGCGCCAACAAGGACACCATCGGCGCCGTCGACTCCTTCAACTCAGCACTGAGTGTCGCCCAGACAAGCCGATCAAGATGGATGCAGTTTCATGCCCTCTACGAGCTGGGCGTGTGTCTGATCGGCAATGATGACGTCAGGAGCAACCAATTGTTCCGCGAAGCAGAGAGTTTGTTGGATTCGCTCTGGGACCGCCTCGGATCGGATGAATTGAAAATGGCGTTCCTTGGAGATCGCGAAAATGTCTACACGTACCTGGTTCAATCAGCGATCTCCGATTCGCCCGAAACAGCTTTCGAATTTTCAGAAAAGGCACACTCGCGCGTGCTCCGCGAACGCCTGATCCGAAATGTTTCCTTCGGTTCGGCTGCGGAGATGCAATCGCGACTCTCCCCGGAGGAGAGCATCGTTGAATACTTCATTGCCGGGGATGATGTTTGTGTTTTCGTCCTCAGCTCAGACGGCCTTCAGTGCGTTCGGCAGCGCCGCGTAGTCGGCCAGCTTAGGGCGATCTGGGAGAACCTCGACAGGCACTTGTCCAGCTGCAGCGTTAAATGGGAGCGTCTGGGAGCGGCTCAACGGTATCTGGAAGCGACCGCCCTGTCGCACCTGCAAAGCCTGTATTCCGAGCTCATAGCACCTGTCCGGTCCGCGCTTCGACGATCCGTTGTGTTCGTTCCAAACGGGTTCCTGCATGGTATTCCCCTGCATGCCCTTCACGACGGCGAGCGCTTTCTAATGGAATCCCACCGGATTTCCTACAGTCCAAGCGCATCGCTGTATTCCTCAGCGTCGAGCGAAGGGACGTTTCATGAGCCTCTGTTCATTGCATTTTCGAAGGATGGCCGAACCACCAGCGTCGAAGAAGTGGAACAGGTGGCGCCGCTGGTTCCGAATTCCTGCGTCCTTATAAACCCTTCCCTGCCGGAGTTACGCCGTGCTTTCGAGAGTCCCCGGACGCTCATCCATATCGCAGGTCATGCCGGAATCGATATGGTCGACGGAAAACTGTCCTGGATCGAAACTCCGGATGGACGGCTGACCAGCCGGGATCTCGTTGACATGCACATACGCGCCCGTACGCTCGTCATCACCGGATGCCAGACGGCACGCCGGCTCATACGGCCCGGTGACGAATGGCTCGGGTTGATGCGAGCCTTTTATATGTCAGGCGCAACCACTATTGTTTCAGCGCTATGGAACATTCGCGATGAATCCGCGCGGCGTTTTTCTTCGGAGTTTTATAGTCACTTTGACGGGCAGAATGCGCCATGGGCCGCTCAGAGAGCATGTGAGAGCTTGCGTGTATGGCAAACTCATCCATACTTTTGGGCAGGTTTTGGAGTTTTCGTCAGAAAGAATGCTTAGGAGAAGTTTTATGACCGAGATTATTGCGTTACTCGTGTTCGATTCCCGGACGGAGTCCGTTCCCGAATTGCGAGGACCAAACGGAGAAGACCGCCATCTGATTTATGAAGGTGGCGGCGTGATCCTGGACCTGCTGCTGCGACAGGCAAAGGAAGGCCAGTGTTTGCACGTCGGAGGACAGGTTCTGCCGGGGGACGACATCAAAGAGAGCGTTGCCGATTTGCCGGTGTTGATGGAGCAAGGAACCAAGCGATGCTGCACCCACACGAACGCTCTTGGTGAATTCACATTTCACTCGGTACCGAACCACCGGTTCGACCTCGCTATCACGCTGGGCAAACGTAGTTTCAAGGTACTTGGCCTGTCGAATGAGCAACCCCGCAAGTGGCGAGTTGTTCCGTCCGTGGTTTTCGGTGGTGATTGATGAGATCCCGTGTGTTCCTGAGTGTTGCCCTAATCCCGCTGGTCATGGTGCTGTTGCGCGGCGGGAATGGCGGGGTGGACATCATCGTCAAGTTGAGGAACGGCCACAGCGTTCGCGAACTGAGTGAGAACTATGGCACCAGGAAGGCCGGGTACCTCGCGAACAGAGGGATATGGCTGATTCACGTCGATGACAGCACTAACGGACAGGCAGTGTTGCATAAGATCCAGAAGGAACCAGCTGTTGAGGATGCGGAAATCGATCGCCGCGTCAAACTGACCTCGGCAAGACTTGCGAACGTCAGTCCGGAGTTGGTCCAGGACATGATGGCGCTCCTCGACGGCCAAACGATGACGAGCTTCAATGGCACAACCGTGCTCAAGGCTTACGCAGAACAGCGTGCGATGACGGTGATCGGCGCAGACCAGGTACGGAAGATCAGTACCGGAGCCGGCACTCGCGTGGCGTATATCGACACGGGTGTCGATCCAATGCACCCCGCGCTTCGTCCCTGGCTGGAGCCTGGCGTGGATGTGGTGAACGACAGAAGTGCTTCCGAGTTGGACGGCTTGTCGCAAGACATGATGTCGCTTCTCGATCAGGACATGATGTCGCTTCTCGATCAGGATATGATGTCGCTGCTCGATCATAAACTGATTTTTCTTTTGAACCGGTCGCTTGCCTCCATCCTGAATTCCGCGGCCGGCTCTTGCGCGTTCCCGCCGGCATTTGGCCATGGAACACTGGTGGCGGGCACTATTCACGTGGTTGCCCCGGACGCCCGGCTTGTTCCTATCAAAGCGTTCGATGCATAAGGGTACACGACGATGTTCAATCTCATCGAATCCGTTTACAAGGCGATCGATCTTGACGTGGATGTCCTGAATATGAGCTTTTCCACGATGGAAAACTCAGATATTTTCCGAAAGTCTTTAGATACTGCCAAAGAAGAGGGTATTGCCATTGTCGCGTCCGCCGGTAACGATGCGCGCGACGGAAACGGCCTGTACCCCGCCGCGTATCCGAGTGTGTTCGGAATCGCGGCCACAGACCTCAACGACCGGCTGGCGAGCTTCTCGAATTATGGAACCGGTGTTTCGGCGACCGCGCCGGGAGCGTACGTGATCTCCACCCTTCCCGGCGGAAAGTACGCCGCCGTGTGGGGAACGTCCTTTAGCGCTCCGGTAGTCAGCGGGGCCATGGCGCTGCTTGCATCCAATCGCGGGCACGGCAAGTCGAGCGCAACACTTGTAATCAACACTGCGGACTCAATCGACGCACTGAATCCCGGCTACGAAAAGAAGCTGGGGAAGGGCCGCATCAATGTGCGCCAGGCACTAAGGATCAGGTGACGGCAGGATGGGGCTTTCACAATCCGATATCCGGCGTATCGCCGGTTTCGCGAGAAAAGTTACGAAAGCCCCCAGCGTCGAAACAGTGATCTCCGAAACCTTCGAAACGCTGAAAGCGATTGCGAACATCAAGGAAATGCGAATCGTGTATTCACCGGCGCCATCAAGCTGGAAGGAGTGGAAGGCATCACCCGATAGCGTTGAAGTACGGCCGCACGATGAATGGCCTGCTCCCGGAAAGAAGGGGCTTACGCTCCTTTTCGATCCCGACGATGAACACTCCGGTTTTGTATCGGTGGATAAGAAAGGAGAGAAAGTTCGCAGCACTCTGGAAATCATGACGCCCGAAGTCTGGTGTGCTCTTCTGCTGCAATCGGCGCTCCGGCGCGTTCAGAAGGCGGCCATCTCGGAGACCGAGCTCGTTCGTGAAACATTTCGGGCGCGCGACGAAGAAAGGCGTCACATTTCACGTGAGCTTCACGACGATCTCGGCCAGTCCATGGCGTCGTTAAAGCTGGGACTGAAGTGGGCCGAGGATCTCGTCCGCAAGAAACGGGGAATGGAAGAAGTTGTAAAGGAACTCTCCACAGCGCGCAGCGACGTTGGGACCATGCTCGAGAAAATCCGCGATTTATCGCACACACTGTATCCAAGGATTCTTGACACACTGGGTCTCGTTGCCGCTGTTAAAGAGCTCGCGTACCAGGCTTCGCGGCATGCGTCTCTTGCCGTCAACTGCACGGTCCGGGGCAAAGGGCGGGCCCTGGGAAAGGAGATTGATGTCGCGCTGTACCGGTGTTGCCAGGAGGCGATAAGCAACGCTATCCGGCACTCAGAGGCGTCGAAATTGGAGATTGAAATCAGTTTTGGAGAGGACGAGGTTCGGGTCACTGTCGTGGATAATGGAAAGGGCTTCGATCCAAGAGCTCTTTACGACTCGAATTCACGGATGATGACCTCCGGCTTCTGGACTATTCGCCAGCGAATGGCCGATCTGGGAGGCGCGTTCCGTCTAAGTACATCAGAGGGACACGGGGCAGTCGTGGAACTGATTGTCCCTTATTCATCGAGAAAAAATCATGCAAGCAGAAAAAATAAAACTGCTCCTCGTTGATGATCACGCCATCCTTCGACAAGGCCTGCGCCGCATTCTTGAAGCGGAGCCGGACATGGTCGTCGTGGGAGAGGCTGCGACGGGCGCCGACGCTGTCAAACGCGCAAAACAACTAAAGCCGGATGTTGTCATTATGGATATTTCGATGCCCGACCAGGACGGCATCGAGAGCATGCGCCAGATTGTGAAGGTCGTGAGCTCCCGGGTGCTCATACTAACGGTCCATCTCGAGCACCAGGTCATTTCCGAGGCGGTCTCGTCCGGGGCCGCCGGATACCTGGCCAAAGACTCTCTCGATCAGGAACTGATTTCCGCCGTCCGCACGATCGTTCACGGCGGCACCGTACTTTCCTCGAACGTTTCCAAACGGCTTGCCGAGTCGTCCCAGACCGGAACCGGCGGTTCGGCTCCCCGTTCGCTCGAGGCGCTGACGTCGAGGGAGCGCGAGGTATTCCTGCTGCTCGCCGAAGGCAAATCACCAAGCGAAGTCGCCACTTCCCTTTTTGTCAGTCCCAAAACCGTCCATACCCACCGGCAACACATCATGGAAAAACTGGGACTTCGGACTACAACGGAGCTGATCCGCTTTGCGTTGCGCCAGGGTTTGATCAAGACCGTCTGATCGCGGCTTCAGTCCAACTAACAACCGCTATTTCCATCGTTTAACGATTGCGAGTTTTTCCTTTTGAACGCGGTGTGACCCTAGACTACTTTGACGAGAAGTGGCCCTAGACTCTTTGATGAGGCGCGAGCACTAGACTTAGCTGGATCGCCAATCAAATGAATAATTTAGGCCTGTCCAAGAAGAAAATTCTGCTAATGGTGGCCCTCATGACTGCCGATAAGAGGGTGTGAAGTACTAGGATCTATGCCTGCGTGAGATACGCGGCTGTCTCAGAGGATGGAGACGCCCCACGGAGTGTTATGAAGAGGAAAGACGGTTTTTCCCTGCTCGAAGCGCTTGTCGTCGTGGGAGTAGGAATGCTAATCACGGCGATGGCTCTGCCCAGCATGACGACGGCAATTGCCAATGCGAAACTGCGCGGCAGTATGACGAGCCTGTCTGGATTGTTACAGAGCTGCCGCATGGTTGCTGTGAAGGAAAACAAGACGAAGACGGCCAAATTTGAGGCTCGATCCAACGGGCTGGTGGGCTTTGTCAAAGACGCCACGGATACCAGCGGAGTGAATCAAAGCGATTATCAGATTGAGATGGAGGCACCCATCGACAAGTTGATAACGCCAACCGGGACTGGCGCGCCGGCGGGCGTGACCACGGCCGTCTTGGGTTTCACCGCGGGGACTGGCGACGTGGTGTCCTTCAATTCGCGGGGGCTTCCTTGTTTGTATAACTCGGGCAGCTGCCCGAACAGCGGATTTGTCGAGTACTTCAAGGATAACCGTATTGCAGGCGGCGGCTGGGCCGCGATTTCCGTATCGCCGGCTGGAAGAATCAAACGATGGTTCTGGAACGGGACCAACTGGACGGATTGAATCATGACGATTCGCAAGAAAACCCGAATAAATTCGCAAGCAGGCGTCTCGATGATCGAGTTGATGATGGCAGGCACCATCATGGTGATTGGCTCGCTGGGCATGATTGGACTGATCGTCGGTTCCATCGCGACGAACAATCGAAACAAGCTCGACAGTACACAGACGATGCTCGCTGCATCTGTTCTCGAACAGATCAACTCGACGATCATCGGCGTTGGATCCTCAAATCTGATCGACTGCGGAGGAACCAACTGGGACATTGACACCGCCCCGGGCGGCGCCAGCCTCAGCGCTTCCACGATCGACTTCGCTCAGAGTAGTCCGCCGGCCGGTTACTACATGAATTACGTTCTCAAGAATCCCTGCACCAGCACCGGTGCCATCCAAGGCACCTATGATGTCCGCTGGCATGTGGATGTCGTGGGCACCACCAATACCTACATGCTCACCGTTGCCGCGAAGTTGAAGAACCATGGGGAAGGCAACCTCTTCTTTTCGAAGCCGGTCACCCTGCGGGTGATGTCGGGGAATTAAACGAGGACATCATGCGTACCAAAGGTTTCTCTCTCATCGAATTACTGATGGTCCTGGCGGTCCTCTCGATCATTACCGGGGCCATCTTTCAGGTCATCAACATGTCCACGGAGCGGTCATCCACGGAGCAGGTCAAACTCGACATGTTCCAGGAGGCCCGCGAATTCATGGACCAGATGTCCCGCGACCTGCGCCAGGCCGGATACCCCAGCCCGCGTAACGTTTCCGCGAGTGTTCTGGTGCAGAGCCCGGCCAAAAACGATCGGCATGCGGCGGTGGGCCTGGTGAAGGTCGATACCGGCGACTTATGGTTTGAAGGCGATGTGAGCGGCAATGGGACGGTTTCCGTGGTCCGTTATCATCTGGACAACGTGGGGACTAACTGTCCCTGCCTGAAGCGGAGCCAACTAGACAAGATCGACGCCGACCCGCTGACCTCGCAGACCACTGAAGTCTACCAGGTGGAAGTCCAGGGCGTTCAGAACACGAATATCTTTACGGCTTACAGCGATGGAGTTGCCGTAGGCTTGCCGGTCACGATCAGCAGCGCGAGCGGCGCTACTATCGCCAGCATCGATACCGTGCAGGCCACGCTCACACTGCAGGCCGCGACGATCGATCCAAAGACGCACAAGAAGCCGGTTACCGCACTCGTGACCACGGTGAAGTTGAACAATTGCTCGCAGGGAGCAACCGGGGGATTGCAGAGCTGCCAGTAAAGAAACTGCAAAAGGATATCGCATTAATATATGTCGAAAATTTCAACACAACGCGGACAGCGAGGGATCGCATTCCTTGTGGCGATGTTTGCTTTGTTGCTCTTATCGGTGATTGGTTTGGGAATGATGTATTCCACAAACATGGAAACGGCAATCAATAGCAATTACCGCGACAAGCAAGCGTCGCTATACGCTTCGCTGGCCGGTCTCCAGGAGGCGCGCGACCGCATTCAGCCCGCAACGCACAACATCGTCGCGCCTGATGATCTGCCGACGACGTCTGCGGCCAAAGTGATTTACATCGTCGCGGATGCCGCCGCGGTGAGACCCTGGGATCCGTCCAATAGTTATTTCGACACCGAACTTTGTCAGGAGAAAGTAATGGGCCTGTCGGGAACGCCCGGCTTGGCTTGCCCAACCTCGCAGATTCCGGCGGGTACAGCCTGGTACACTGTTAAAGACGACAGCCAATCGTCATCCGCGCCCTGGAACCTCGCCAATCCTCTCGACTGGAAGTGGACCAGAATCACGCTCAAGGGCAACAACATGACGCCTGTGGCTGTCGACGGGAATACCGCCAATTCGACCCAGGTTTGCTGGGACGAAAAGAACCAGATTGCGCTGCCCGGTGGTTATGGCTCGACGTGTGGTCCTGACGGATCGATTGCCACGTTGACGCTGCTCACGCAGGGCACCGGTTATAACATTCCCCACCCCAACGTGATCATCAGTAACCCGCCCGCTGGGGGCGTACAGGCCACCGCGGAGGTAGCATCGCAGCTTGTCAGCGGAATAGTGGTGTCCGTCGACATAACAACAGGCGGTTCGGCTTACCACGTGGGTGATGCGCTTACGTTTTCGGGCGGAGGGGGAAGTGGAGCCGCGGCTAATATTTCGAGTGTCTCCAGTGGCGGTGCGCCGGTAGCTTCGCTGACGTTGTCCTCCGCTGGAGCGCAGTGTTTCTCGTCACCGCCGGCTGTTTCCTTCGTCGGCGGAGGCGGAAGCGGCGCAACGGCTACCGCGACGCTGGAAGCGGCCAACTCATGCATCTATAGCTGGACGATATCGGGAAGCTGCAGCAGCGGTCAGGGCGGCGATGCTGTGCTGACCAATGTACATTTGACAGGCGGCAACGATAGCTTCAGAGGCGGTTGGACGGCGGCCCATACCGGTGGTGGTAAAACGATTGTCGCGAACACGATGACCATCCAAAACCCTGGTACCGGTTACACCACGGCTCCCACGATGCCGGTGTCGAACACGAATGCTACGTGCAACGGTCCAACTGTCTCAGTTTCATTGGGCAAACGGTTGCAATCCATAAATTTGACATCCGGCGGCAGCGGATACACATCTACGCCGGCAGTCAACATCGGTACCGGAAGCGGCTCGGCCGTCACTCTCGCCGCGGCGACAGCGACTCTCGGACCTCCCAGCGGTGCTGTCGGCCGCATTTCAGCTGTCACCGTTACCAACTCCGGATCGGGTTATGCGTCCTCGCCTACCGTTTCGTTCGCGGCCACAAGCGGCTCGGGTGCCGTATTAACTGCTTCTACCGCGCAAAACTACACGATTAATGGAATAAATCTCATCGAGAAGGGCAGGGGCTATATAACGGACCCCACAGTTACTATAGTTCCTGCAGGTGGGTCGGGTGCGACTGCCAAGGCCACGATTGGCCGTGGTCCAAATTATGGAAGCGTGTGGCTGGTGACTTCTTACGCCCAGACGAAATCCGGAGCCCGCACCATGACGCAGGCGGAAGTGGCAAGCCCTGTGCTGGGTTTTGCGGTGACAGGAGCGCTCACTATCGATGGTCCAAGTCCGAACATTACATCGATGCCCAATTCCTCCAACAACGGCATTAGTGGCATCGACGCGAATAGCTGTGGCGGCACTGCTCAACCACCCCATCCTGCCATCGGCGCGTATGACAATCCGAATGCACCCACGAACTCTGTGCAGACTATTGTCGACGCGATTCCCAACGGCCGGGAAGCCAACTACGTGGGATCTTCGGGCACTACGCCCGATGTACAAAATGTCTACGGCTCGTTGGGTGAAACTCTGGGAACGCCGACCGGACTCAAGGCGCTGATCGATGCCGTCGCTGCAGCTCCGGGAGTTCTTACTCACGGTCCCGGCACCTTTGGGGACGGCGACCTCAATCTCGGGACTGCCGCCAGCCCAAAAATTAACTATGTGGATGGAAATCTAACCATGAATGGTAATGGCCAGGGTTACGGAGTTCTGGTCGTCACCGGCACGCTCAGCATGAGTGGAAACTTCAGCTGGAACGGGCTGGTATTCGTAATCGGAGAAGGCCATATCGATCTGAGCGGAGGCGGTAACGGCCAAATCCGCGGCTCGGTATTGGTCGCCAAAATCTGGAACAACTACACGGATCACACTCTCTTACCCACGCTGGGTTCTCCGACCTATGGCTGGAACGGCGGCGGTACCAACTACATTCAGTATGACCACTGCTGGGCGGACAACATGATGAACAGCATTCCGTTCACGCCCCCACCCAGCACGAAGCCGTTGAAGACCCTCAGCTTCCGGATTCTGCCGTACTAAGGGCGCACTGTACTCGCCACGCGCTGGATCATCTCTGGCGTCAATTCGGGGTAAATGGGTAACGCCAGGCTTTCTTTCGAAGCCGCTTCGCTGATGGGGAAATCTCCGGCCTTGAAACCGAGGTCTCTGAAGCAAACCTGGTGTGGAAGCGGGACCGGATAGTAAACCTCACATCCGATTCCCTGCTGCTTGAGATGCGACATCAGCTCGTCGCGCCTGGAGCTGCGAATGACGAACTGATTGTAGATGTGCCGCGAATTCGGAACTTCGTGTGGCAGCTCTGTCGACGCGGCATTCGAAAAGGCCTCCCGATAAAAGGCGGCGTTTCTTCGCCGCCCTTCGGTCCATCGATCCAGGTATTTCAACTTCACCCGGAGTACGGCAGCTTGAATCGCGTCGAGACGAAAGTTTCCGCCCAATATCTCGTTGTAATACTTGTCCCGCGAGCCATGCGTCCGCAACAACCGGACGCGCTCCGCGATATCGGAATTGTTGGTCGTCACCATGCCGCCGTCGCCGAAGCCTCCCAGATTCTTCGAAGGAAAAAAGCTGAGGCATCCAATATCTCCAACCGAGCCTGCGCGGCGCTCCTGCCGTTCCGCGCCGATCGCCTGAGCCGCATCTTCGATGACATAGAGTTTGTGCCGGCGCGCAATTTCCAGGATTGGCGGCATGTTTGCCATCTGTCCGAAAAGATGTACCGGCATGATCGCGCGTGTGCGGCTGGAGATGCAGGCCTCAATGCCCGCCGGGTCGATATTGAAAGTCTTCCGCTCGATCTCCGCGAAGACGGGCTTCGCCCCAAGGCGGGCAATGGTACCGGCCGTGGCGAAGAAACTATAAGGGGAGGTGATAACCTCATCTCCGGGCCGGAGATCGATCGCCATCAACGCCACGAGAATAGCATCCGTTCCCGATGATACGCCGATCCCATGAGCGCATCGGGAGTACGCCGCGATCTCGCGTTCAAGCGCCTCGACTTCCGGTCCAAGAATAAAACGCTGCGATTCGAGAACGCGATCGATGGCGGATCGAATCTCGTCTCGAATCGTTGCGTACTGGGCCTTCAGATCGAGTAGTGGTATCGGAGGCTTCGCGCTCATAGCGAGCGTAAGTCTAGCATGAGGGAGAAAAATGGGGTCGTAGCCGCGAATTACGCGAATTACGCCAAATGGGCGCGTCAAGAATTCTTTGATGCGCCCATTTGGCGTAATTCGCGTAATTCGCGGCTATGACCCCCATTTTTCACTGATCCGCGCGGATGGTCTGGCGGAACGACAGGTTGTTGATGTCGCGGAACCGAGGCGTTCCGGGTGGAAGCTTCAACGGCACCAGGAAGTCCAGGTCGAAGGCATATTGGCGTCCGGGCGGGGCATACACTGCGCTGCAGCACTTATAGGTACCTGTGGCTTGTCTGTAGTAGTACAGCGATACGATCGAACCGCGGTACCAAATGTTGGCGGAACCCTGTTCCAGATATCTCAGAAAGTTGTGTGTTCCGCCGTCGGTACCAAAATCGCCGTCACCCGTATAATTGTCCGGCCTCGTAAAATTGATCCCTTTTCCAGCGGCAATCGCCATCCTGTAGTTGGTCTCCGAGCGGACACGGCCGTTGGTTGAATCGGGAGACTGAAATGAATTGTTGTCGTTCCAGGCGTTTGAGAGAAGCGTCACCGCATCGGCAATGATAGCGGCAGAAGAGTGAGGTCCGTCGAAGCCAGTACTGCCGGTGCCTGCATTGTAGTTGCCCAGGACATAGACGGGATTCTCGGACGCGACGGTGAATCCGGGCTGCGGCAGAACATTATTGGAGCCGTTGACCAGCCGAAGCGCACGGCGGAAGTAGTGGACGCGGTTCTTCGCTGCTCTCTGGTAGGGCCAGACTTGCACCTCACCGATCTCTATCGAGTCGATTGACGGTCTGATGTTGACGCTGTTGGCATGCGTCGCTGCCAACGTTCCACGCTGGCCACGAGTACAGTTCTGGAGAGTATTGCTCGATTTTGTGGGGCAATTTACGACCTCGTTGTCGATATTGAAATAGCCAGGCACGATGAAGCTCGACCCGTTACTCACTGCAATGTTCTGGGTTGACGTGCCGGTTATAGCGGCGCTCAGAGTACTCCGCCCATCGTGGGTTGCCGCTGTCGTTCCCAGCGCTCCGCGAGCGCAGGTAAGGGTGTTGCCCGATTTCGATGTGCAATTCAGGATCTCATTGTCCACTCTGTAGTAGCCCGGCACTTCGAAGTTGGTTGCTGAGGTCACATCGATCCCTGTCTCAGTCGCGTCGAGGTTTTCGTTGACACTGTTCCACAGCCTGTTATGCGCGGTGGCAGTCGATCCCAGCCGGCCGCGCTGGCAAGTCAGCGTAGTTCCCGCATTCGGGACAGTGCAATACATGTACTCGTTAAGGACGCGATAAAAGCCTGTCGTCAAACCAGCGATCGAATTGACGTCGACGTTTGTCTGGGTCGCGTCAATGTCAGCAGTAAGCTCGGCAAATGCCACGCTGTGAGCGGCTGCGGTGGTTCCCTCCACGCCCCGGGTACAAATATTCGCGGAGGGGCCGGGGCCGAGAGTATCCGTCGGGTTACTGGTATCTTTATTCACGCAGCTTACGATCTCGTTCCCAATCCGGTAGTAACCGTTCGTGGACATATTCGCCACAGAGCCAACGTCGATGCTAGTCTGCATCGCGTCCACAGGTCTGGAAAGATCCATTGCCACCAATGACGGCTGCGGACCAATCGTGGTCGTATACAAGTCTGCGCTCGCTGTGCCCCACGGCTGATAAGGCAAATTGGCTCCGTAGGTTTCCAGGGTGCCATTGCCGTTCAAGTCTTCGCCGGCGTCGAGCGTACCGTTGGGTACGCCATCAGTCGAGGTCGGATTCACGGTATCTTCAAATCCAAATTCGCCGGTTTCATTGCCGGATCCATCCCGATTGCCGCGCCGGTCGGAGAAATAAACGATGTATCCGTTGTTACTGACCGCCTGACCTCCGGTACTGCCGGCAAGGGTGCCCGCGAACCATTGCGCCAACCTGGCCACATCCAGCTCGACAAGATTCATAATGCCGATTTTTGGCATGCTCGCCGGAGCGGGAGTAGTGCGCCAATGCGACTCCCGAGCATCGTAGAGGTTGATTGGCGAATAGTCCGTCGCGGCAATGCTGTTGGTGCCATCAGCAGCGTCCCAGCGCGGCTTTTGAAAGCGAAGGATCGCGTCCGTCTGATTCGTCGAAATCCCATAGTTCAGGATTTCTGTGGTGACGTCCGTCCAGGTCGCGTCTGCGTTCTGGCGTTCGATTTTGATGAATCCATCGACCAGTTCGGCATTAGTGGTCTCATCCGCATTCGCTGCGGTCAGAAATTCCACGTCATTTGGATCGGCCCGGGCAAATTGCGGACGGAATGTGGGCATCTTCGCGACGCTGTAGTTCCAGGGCGCTCCAGTAATGTTGCCGTTCAAGGGAACGCCGGTATTACCGGGAAGTTTGGCCGTTGTGTCCGAAATCAGTATCCGCAAGCTGGCCTGGTTGTAAAGACGGGACTGGCCGATAAGTGACGTCGCATCCTCGTTGGCAGGGGGCCTCCTGATGATCTCAATCGTCGAGGCGTTGCCACCCACGAAGGGAAGAGTCAGTGCTTTCGCCCCCGTGTCCACGTTCAGAATATTGCCGTTGTAGGTAGTGAGAGAAATCGTTGTCCAGTCCTTATTGGGATCCGATGCCGGTCCGCCCTTTTTGCTCCCCTCCCCGATCTGAAGATCCCTGCACGCGCCTGGAGCGGGGTTACATGAGCCCGTGGACTGGAGAACGTAAACCGGCCCGGTCCTGTCTTCGGACGAAACTCCATTCGCCAGCTCTGCCCGTATCACGTGCGCCGCGACGGTTACCTTCTGCGCAAGTGTGGTACCGCTGCCGGCGGCCAGAAAAAGATTCCCGTTGGTATGAACACGTCCGCCAAAATTGAAAATCGGTCCAGCAAAGAACGAAAGATCAGAATCGGAAAACACTCCGAATTGGAAGACTGGTATCAACGCGACCTGAACTTCACGGTTTAGTCTCGCTTCGCTGCCGGCGCCCGCCTGTGCGGCGACATCCAGCGTAAACGGAATCACCTGCGCGTTCAGGCCGGCATTCGGACCCTCCGTGAGGGTGATCAGCTTGGACCGGGAAACACTGGCGTTATTCGCGTGTTTGACGGCACCAGTACGGCCAAGTCCGGTAAAGTGAGTATCGTCCTTCCCGGTGTATGCGATCTCTTCGGCGTCAACCATGAAAAAACCGCTGGCCGGCCATCCTCCCGTGGATACCACCGTCGCGGTGGTATCCACTGCTTCCAGAGTCGCCCCTAGCGTGGTCGATTGGCCTCCGCTGACCGAATAGATGCTGTAGGTCACTCGATCGAGTTGGGGCTGGGCTGAACTTGCCTGAATGCCGTTAATGGCCGACTGAGTCGGAAAAACCGACTGCTGGAAAAGCTTGGACAAGTCGGAATTCAGTTTTTCCAATCCGGCTTCGGCGGCATAGAACGCGGAGGAGTAGTCGGTATCATTTCGAGCGATCTTTTGTTCGGTGTTCAGAGTACTGATGAATCCGATTACCAGTCCTGTAACAACTACGGTGACAATCAGGGACGTTATCAGGGCATACCCATCGCGTCTTGCGATCTGACTCATAAAAAATCTCCCGAGCTATGAGCCCGTGTATCTGTTCCGGAAAGTGGAATTGCGGACGTTTACCTTCGAGACCAGCGAGAACCGAAAATACTTGTTACTCCGTTGCATGACCGAAGGTGAGCGGCCGGTTAGAGACACGCTGACCGAGCGGATTTGGTTGGGGGACGTTGTGGTTGCCTGATTGGAATTTCCGGAATTGGCCTGGAAATCGAATAAATCGAACGCAAACTGCAAATTCTCGATATCGTCGACGATGACCTGAGGAGCCTGCGCGTTCAGAGCACGCATTAACCTCGGATGGACTGCGTTGTCGTTGTTGATGTAATAGGTGACGAGGTTGAATCTCTGGGCCGTGGTCGGAGGATATGTTCCGTCACCATTGGCGATGGATTTGATATTGCCATTCGCCGCGTCGGGTTGATTGATGTTCATTGGATCGTTGTCGGCAAAGAACGCCCGGCTGGTAGTCATCGAAACGCTCGTGACGCATCCCAGGGCGGATCCATTCGCATTCGTCAAGACGAGCAGATCCCCAGTGAAAAGCTGCATGGTTCCGGCACGCACGTTCTGCACAAAATCGATTTGTATGCCGGAAGTGCTGGCACTGAGAACCGTCCAGACCGGCGACTGCTGATCGATCTGTGTGATGGTCAATGCGTCGGTCGCTATATTGTTCACCGTCGGCCCGGCTCCGTCGCCGGGAGCAAGAATGGCGATCGTATTGTTGGGTGTGGCCATCGTTCCACCGGCGCCCGGCCGCATCAGCGCATCGGCAGGCCCGCCATTCGGAACAGCAATGCCTCCGTTCGGCAATCCGGTGCCCGCCATCGTGATGTCGCGAGTGATGGTGTTGATGGCGACTCGAATGTTCTGCTGTGTCTGCATGATCTCGCCCATACCGGCATTCGCTGCAAAGATGGAATTAAGCAGCGTGAACGTTGCGCCCAGCATGACCATCGTGGCCAGATTGGAAATCGCAAATTCAATCATCGTGAAGCCGGAGTTATCTTTTCTCATACTCATGCGAATCGCGAGATATAGCTGCTGACGGTCACGCTGTGCCATACATTGTTTAGTTTGAATCGGACTTCAATCGTCATCTCCCGGATGTCCGGATCAACCTGTTTCTGCGAATTGAGAACGTTGCTGATCGTGATTTTCCGCTCGTACTGGTCCAGGGACCGGACTTCGTCGTCGTCCGTCCCGAACTTTCCGTCGTTTCCCGGAAGAGTGATCGTCTCAATTGGTTCGGATGCGTCATCGGACGTGTTCGCGATACCATCTGCTCCCATTCCACGAATCGGTTGAAAGTCGGTGAGGAAGATTCCACCGCTGACAGTCGCATTCTGGATCTGGGCCCAGGTGATATTCTGCGTGCTGCGCGCCGTAAAAACGCTTTCCAGAGCCTCGCGCGATTTCTGCTTGGCGATCAACTGTTCCTGCGTGTAGAACATCGATGACATGCCCCGAACCATCGTCATGGCAATTGCCATAAGCGCGATGGTCAGGATGAATGCGGACATCATGACTTCGATTAGCGAAATCCCGGACATGGGCTTGGGAATCAGCCGCGGATTACGCGAATTACGCGGATGCAGATGTGAAAGCTGTCCGTTGAGCCCCACATCTGCATCCGCGTAATTCGCGTAATCCGCGGCTGGTTCCCCGTCTAACGCCGTTCGACCCACTTTGTCTCCTGAACGTAGTACTGCTTCATCCGGCCCGACGCTCCAGTGAGTGTGACGGCTCGAGCGCTTCCGTTCCCGGAGCCGATCGTGAAAACCGTTCCGTTCATCACAATGCCGGCGCCGCTTACAAAAATGCCGTCACCCAGGAAGCTGCCGGTCGTCCCCAGGTTGAAACTCACCGGCTGTGTATTTCCGAAAGCTTCCGGAGTATCGTCCACGCCCGTGGGAAGTCCGAAGGTATAGCCTGAAGGCAAGGTAACGCTGTCCAGGAGAGTCGTGGAACCGCCTCCATTCTGCCGGGTTACAGTGATGCCATTACTTCCAACAAACGCCACATTCACCGTACGCCGTTCGTCGACGGCCACCTGACGTGCATATCGGAGTTCTGCGATGGCCATGTTCGAGGCCTTATCCGCATCAATCGCTGCCGCGGACTGGCGCATCTGGACCACAGCCACAGCCGAGCCGATCATAATCAGCCCCACGACCACAGTCACTTCAACCAAGCTGAATCCCTTGTCCTGTCTACGCATGCGCCGCTACTCTACGGGCGCCCTGGTCATGTGTAAATAGGGTGAACCCCCTAGTCCACCTGACGGATTCTTAGGACGATATCTGATTTGGGCCGGTCCTGACAGGTTTGCGGAAAACTCGGATCGAGGGCTGTAGCGGCGCTCTATGAGCGCCGGTCTTCTGAAATCAACGAAATACCGGCGGTCATAGACCGCCGCTACAGTGCGAAAATCGAAAGTCTTTCCTTCCCGGCGACCACGCGTTAATTTCAGACCATGCCCCGATTTCTGATATCCATAGCGCTTCTGTTTATCGCAGGCCAGGAAACGGGCTACCGCTCCGGGGGCACCTTCATTGGGGCAATAATCTGTGAAGACGGCATCATCGTCGCTTCCGATTCACGGACAACATTCATGGATGGGAGCGGCCGAGCCTTCGGTTATGTCGACGGCATGCCGAAGATTTACGTCCAGGGCGGACCTGCCGTCGCAATGTCGGGCCTGACCAGCATGGAAGGCGAACTATTCAGTTCGTTCGTCCGGCGGAATGGTTATTTGCTGGAGCGGCCGGTCGACGAAATTCTTTTCGGGTTTCTGGTTTGGCTTCCCCTTGCAAATAGCAACGGCGTGGCAATGATCTCGGCAGGATTCGCAGATGGTACACCGACCATCTGCGCGAAGTCACCGATACTGCCGCAATCCTGCACCAGTTCCGGATACTTCACGAGCAAGAATTCCCCAACACTGCGCGAAACTTTCACAAAGCTGGGACGAATTCCAAAAACCAACGAGGCGGCGGCGGCATTAAAGGCTGCGATCGAGGAGTATTCGAGAACGGATCCGACAGTCGGTGGTCCCGTGAGCATCCTGAAGTTGACGAAAGGAGCACCGGCTCAATGGCTGGCGAATCCTGCAACGGACAATGGCTGGACGCGGGTTTGCGACGTGGTAGGAGAACATCGGCGGGGACGTGTTCGCATCGTGCCGCTTGGCACGCAACAGGAGCTCGATCTGCACCTGAATGCGGCCTGCCCGAAATGAACGCGGGCTAAAGCCCGCGACTACATTGGGGATGCGCATGGTTCCCAATTGATGGACCACATGGTTTCCAATTGGTGGACCACATGG
>Ga0137418_10001908_pt1 | contig 19101 bp, 21 predicted proteins | sample CZODoug3_1_2_16f_FD_122242 | JGI IMG/M metagenome (GOLD analysis project Ga0137418, IMG submission 122242) | Vadose zone soil fungal communities from Angelo Coast Range Reserve, California, USA - CZODoug3_1_2_16fungal (Hybrid Assembly) | ecosystem: Environmental > Terrestrial > Soil > Vadose... | reverse complement strand
CAGCGCTGTGCCGGCCGCTGGAACTTCCGTTACGTGGGCGGGCTGCGTCCCGGGCAACGCAAATACTTGCTCGATCCTCGTGCCTACAGGAATCACCAACGTGACGGCGACTTTTAACTAGAAGACAACACCTTTCCGGGAAGCAGAGTTTGTAAGCCGAAAAGGAATAGCTCGAGTTTACGCACGGGCGGGGACGCCCGCGTCTCTATCGAATTTCACGAGCCTACGACTTCGCGGACGAACGCTGCGAATTGCCGGATATCGTCTTCGGTGGTGTCGAACGAGCACATCCAGCGGACTACGCTTTCTTCTTCGTTCCAGACATAAAAGAAATACCACTCTTGGATTTTGGCGATCGCGTGTTTTGGAAGCTGGACGAACACGCCGTTGCCCTCGACCCGGTAGACGATCTTTGTTTGCGGGATGCGGCGGACTTCTGCTTCGAGCAGGCGGGCCATTTCGTTGGCGCGTTGAGCGCTACGCCGCCAGAGATTGTCGGTCAGGATGGTCTCCAGCTGCACGGAAATGAAACGCATCTTCGAGGCTAGCTGCATGCCTTGTTTGCGCCAGTAGAGAAAGTCCTTGGTGAGTTCCTTGCGAAAAAATATGACGGCCTCCGCTCCCATGAGGCCGTTTTTTGTGCCTCCAAAGGAGAGAACATCGACGCTCAGGTCGCCTGTCGCCTGACGGAGCGTGAGGTTCTGGCTGGCGGCGGCGTTGGCGATGCGCGCACCGTCCATGTGGAGGAGCAGGTTGTGGGAGTGCGCGAACTCGGCGAGAGCGCGGATTTCGTCAGGCCTGTAGACGGTCCCCATTTCGGTGGCTTGGGTGATGGAAATTACGCGCGGCTGGACATGGTGCTGATCGCCGATGCCGTGGTAGTGGTGCGCAACGGCGTCGACGGTGAGCTTGCCGTCAGGGGCCGCGATGGGAATGAGTTTGCAGCCGGTGAATTTTTCCGGCGCGCCGCACTCGTCGGTGTAGATGTGCGAGGCCTCCGCGCAGAGGACGGCCTGGAACGACCGTGTTGCGGATTGCAGGCTCAGGACGTTGGCGGCAGTGCCGTTGAAGACGAAGAAGACCTCGACATCGCCGAAGTGTTCGCGGAATTTGGCGCGGGCGCGGTCGGTGTAGAGGTCGTCGCCATAGCCGACCGTGTGGCCAGTGTTGGCGGCGGCCAGGGCTGCGAGAACCTCGGGATGCACCCCGGCATTGTTGTCGCTGGCGAAACTGCGGATGGGCTTCGACGTCATCAGTCAGGGCTGGGGCTAGGAAAATTTGGCCTGAACTTCGGGAAGCATCAGGTAGCCAATGATCGCGATATCGATGACCGGGCGAATGAGGCTGAGTGGGTGCGGGTGGAAGAGCGAGCGAAGTGAGAACAGCAGGCTCAACGCGGCTAGAGCGATGGCGAGAATTCGTCCCCAACCCTTCATCAGGAACACGCCGAGACCAGCGATGGCGGTAAGAACTGAAAGTCCGGCGATTGCGATTCCGAGGAAGGCGCCGAGGCCAGCGAGAAAGGTGGGCAGAGCCGTTCCGGCGGAGAGGGCATGCATCGCTCTGCCGGCCAATCCGCCAGCGACGGCTATACCGAGGCCGAGAAAAATTCCGAGAGCACTGCGAAGCCAGAACCAGACTGCGATCAGTGTGACACCCAGTGGGCGCATGGGGAAAGCCTCCGTGTTGAAGCACTTGAGGGTAAACGCTGGGAAGGGTTGGGTCAATTGCGGCGTTAGTTGACGGCCGACGTGCGAGAATTCCGGGATGCTGGTCATCCACCCCGACGCCCATGCCGCACTGCGCCGCCATGGTGAAGAGGCATACCCAGAGGAGAGTTGCGGCGTCTTGGTGGGGAGTTTCCGCGATGGCGCATCTCTTGTCATGGCCGCGGTTCGCTGCGACAACGCGCGCAGGGATTCTCCCCGAGATCGCTATGCTATTGATCCGAAAGAGCTTGTTGGAATTCAGCGGGAAGCTCGCGGAAAGGGACTAGAAATTGTGGGCTTTTACCACTCCCATCCGGAGCACCCAGCGGCATGGTCTTCCACGGATTTGGCGGAAGCTCATTGGATTGCGTGCTCGTATGTGATCACCTCGGTTGCGAGCGGGCAGGCTGCCGAGACTAGGTCGTTCCGGCTGGAGGGCTCCTGGGATGACAAACGGTTCGTAGAGGAGGAAATTGTCCTGGAATGATGGCCCTCCGAAGGGATCATCGGCAATCTTGATAGTCTTGACTCAAATTTCTCATGGCGCTTCGCGGCTGCGAAATTGACCCTCCGCTCTGCGCCCTCTATTCTTAGAAGAGCATCTATTGACCTGCTGACTTTGCCGACTGGTACCATGCAAGACCTCGCGGTTTAGACTCTGAGATTGACCCGGCCGACCCCGTGGTCGACGCCCAAAGGAATCCGAATGGCCCCCGTTGTTTCCGCTGATACGACCGCATTGCCCACGCTGACTAAGGATGAGGTTTTGCGCTATTCGCGCCACCTGATCCTGCCCGAGGTGGGGATGGAGGGGCAGCAGAGGCTGAAGGCGGCGAAGGTGCTGTGCATTGGCGCCGGAGGGCTGGGCTCTCCTTTGGCTTTGTATTTGGCCGCCGCCGGTGTGGGCACCTTGGGGATCGTCGATTTCGACATTGTCGACGTTACGAACTTGCAGCGACAGATTCTGCATACCACCGAGGACGTGGGGCGGCGCAAACTGGATTCCGCGGCGGACAAGCTGAAGGCTCTGAATCCGCACCTCAACCTGCTGACCTATGAGACCAAGCTGACCAGCGAGAATGCGCTGGAGTTGTTTGCGCAGTTCGACATGGTGGTCGATGGCACGGATAACTTCCCTACGCGCTACCTGGTCAACGATGCTTGCGTGCTGACGGGCAAGCCGAATATCTATGGGTCGATTTTCCGGTTTGAAGGTCAGGCGAGCGTGTTTGCCACCGAAGACGGGCCTTGTTACCGGTGCCTTTATCCCGAGCCGCCGCCGCCAGGGTTGGTACCTTCTTGCGCCGAGGGCGGCGTGCTGGGGATCTTACCCGGCCTTGTTGGCGTGATTCAAGCGACCGAGGCGATCAAGCTAATTTTGGGTCAGGGCGATCCGCTGATTGGTCGGCTGTTGCTTGTCGACGCGCTGGGGATGAGGTTTCGTGAACTGAAGCTGCGGAAGAATCCGGATTGTCCGGCTTGCGGGACGAATCCTACGATCAAGCAGCTTATCGACTACAACGAGTTCTGCGGGATTCGCGGGCAGGAGTCCGCAGCGGGGCCGAGCGTTCCTGAGATTACAGTTGAGGCGCTCAAGGGCAAGTTGGATGCCGGAGATAATGTGCTCGTCCTGGACGTGCGTGAGCCTCACGAATACCAGATCTGCAATATTGGCGGGTATTTGATTCCGTTGGGCGACCTGTCTAAGCGCATCGGGGAGCTGGAACCGGGGCGGGAGACGGTGGTGCATTGCCGCTCCGGCGTGCGTAGCGCCAAGGCTGTGTATCAATTGCAGCGTGCGGGTTTTGCCAATGTGACGAACCTGCAAGGCGGGATTTTGGCCTGGGCGGACAAGATTGATCCTGCTATGGCGAAGTACTAGGGATCGTGTGGCCCGGGCACTCTTGCCCGCGAAGGGGTTGGCAAGGTTAAGCAAGAGAAAAAGCAAGACCACGCGGACAAGAGTGTCCGCGCCACACGAACCAAAAGTGCGACAATAGAGATCTCTCCCATGAGCATGCCGCCAAGCCTGACTATTACGCCGCAGCTCCTCCGCGAACACGGTATTACGCCGGACGAATTCAAGAAAATTGAAGAGCTGCTGGGACGGGGGCCATCGCTCACGGAGCTGGGAATTTTCTCGGTGATGTGGAGCGAGCATTGTTCTTACAAATCCTCCCGAGTGCATTTGAAGCGGCTGCCGACGCGCAGCAAGCTTGTCGTCCAGGGCCCGGGGGAGAACGCCGGCATCATCGACATTGGCGACGGGTGGGCGTGCGCGTTCAAGATTGAATCGCACAATCATCCATCGTTTATTGAGCCGTTCCAGGGTGCAACGACCGGCGTCGGCGGAATTCTGCGCGATATCTTCACCATGGGCGCGCGGCCTGTGGCGGTGATGGATTCGCTGCGCTTTGGGCCGATTTCGGATTCTGAGGATGCATCGCAGGAAGATATTCACCGGAATCATTCCATTCTGGAAGGCGTGGTTGGGGGCGTGGCGTCGTACGGGAATTGTTTTGGTGTGCCGAACGTCGGCGGCGAGGTGAAGTTTGAGCCTTGCTACTCGGGAAATCCGCTGGTGAATGCGTTTGCTCTGGGCCTGATGAAGCGCGAAGAGATTTTCTACGCGAAGGCGGCTGGCGAGGGTAATCCCGTCATTTACGTGGGCTCAAAAACCGGGCGCGATGGCATTCACGGCGCGACGATGGCCAGCGAAGAGTTCAGCGAGGGATCGGAAGCGAAGAGGCCCAACGTGCAGGTAGGCGATCCGTTTCTCGAGAAGCTGCTGCTGGAGTCTTGTCTCGAGGCAATGAAGACCGGGGCCATTGTTGGCATTCAGGACATGGGTGCGGCTGGCTTGACGTGTTCTACTTGCGAAATGGGCGGCCGTGGCGGCGTTGGCATTGAGATTGAGCTGGATCTGGTCCCGCAGCGCGAAACCGGAATGACACCCTACGAGATCATGCTGAGCGAGTCGCAGGAGCGGATGCTGCTGGTTGCGGAAAAGGGTCGCGAGGACGAAGTCTTCCGGGTGTTTTCGAAGTGGGGGCTGGATGCCGTCACCATCGGCCGCGTTACCAATACCGGACGCCTGCGGGTCCTGGAGCATGGCAAGGTGGTCGCCGACATCCCGAACGCTGCCTTGACCGACGATGCGCCGCTGTACAACCGTCCGATGAAGCGCTGGGAGCCGCCTGTCTCGCGGGAGAAGCCGGAATCCATTGACTTTGGGGACGTGGACGATTTCACTCCGGATCTCAAGCGGCTTCTCGGCAGTCCGAACATCTGCGGCAAACGCTGGGTGTGGCAGCAATATGACTCGATGGTACAGACCAACACGGTCGAGGGCCCAGGTGCAGGCGATGCGGGCGTGATTCGCATTAAGGGCTCGCGCCGCGGACTGGCGATGGCGCTGGATGGCAACGGGCGCTGGTGCTATCTCGATCCCAAGTTGGGTGCGATGCACGCCGTGGCCGAGGCGGCTCGCAATGTCGCTTGCGTGGGCGCGACCCCAGCCGCCGGAACGAATTGTTTGAATTTTGGAAACCCGGAGAAGCCATACATCATGTGGCAGCTTTCGCAGGCGATTGACGGCATTACGAAAGCCTGCGAAGAATTGAACATCCCGATCACCGGCGGCAACGTCAGCCTCTACAACGAGACGCTGGGCGAGGGGATTTATCCGACGCCGGTGCTCGGCGTGGTGGGCATCCTTGAGGACGTTGAGACAACCGCGAAGATGTACTTCCGCGAATCGGGCCGTGCGCTCATTCTTCTGCGCGGCTCCGAGCCTGGGGATGCGACCGATGCGGAGATCGAGTTTGGTTCCTCGGAATACGCAAAGGAAATTTTGGACGCACTCTGGGGATTTCCTCCGGCGCTGGAGCTGGAAAAGGAAGCCGCGCTCATCCAATGTCTGATTGAAGTGATTCAGGCAGGACTGGCGGACTCCGTTCACGATTGTTCGGAAGGCGGGCTGGCCGTGGCATTGAGCGAATCTTGTTTCCAGAAGGGCGTGGGCGCCAGCGTGCGGCTTGCCAGCGGCGATCTTCCGATCGAGTGTGTCCTGTTTGGCGAAGATGCCAGCCGGGTTGTGCTCTCCTGCGACCCTCAGAACGTCAAGCGAATCCAACAATTGGCGGTGCAGCACGGGATCTCGGCCGAATTGATTGGCGAGACTTCGGTGGATATGCTGGAGATTTTTGTTGACGGAAAGATTGCGGTGACGGCTCCCGTTGCAGATTTGCGAGCGGACTTTGAGGGCGCGCTGGAGAATGCATTGCAGTCGGATCCAGCGGTGATGGCCGCGGACTAGACATGCACAAGGGCGATAAATTTCGCGACGAGTGCGGTGTGGTGGCAATCCACAACCATCCCGAGGCGGAAAAGCTTGCCTACCTCGGGCTGCATGCGTTGCAACATCGCGGGCAGGAGTCGGCTGGCATTGCATCGTCGGACGGCATTATGCTGCGGATGCACAAAGCGATGGGGCTTGTCGCCGACATCTTTACTCCTAACGCCCTCGCCGGTTTGCGCGGTATTCATGCCATTGGCCACACGCGTTATTCCACATCCGGCGATTCCGCCCTGTTGAACGCCCAGCCGATCATGGTGCAATCGAATAAGGGCATGATTGCGCTGGCGCACAATGGCAACCTGGTGAATGCGGGCGTATTGCGGAGGCGGCTGGAAGCGCAGGGTTCCATTTTCCAAACTACCAGCGATACGGAAGTGATGGTGCACTTGCTGGCCCTGTCGCGCGAGAAGACACTGCCCGAGGCGCTGGCCGATTCTTTGCGCCGCGTGGAAGGGGCATTTTCACTGGTGATGGTCACGCCAACGCATATTCTTGCCGCGCGTGATCCGCGCGGGTTCAGGCCGCTGGCGATGGGACGCATTCCTGCCCTGCCAGGGCAGATTGGCGATACCACCGTCTTTGCATCGGAGACGTGCGCCTTTGATTTGATTGGAGCTGAGTATGTCCGCGAGGTGAAGGCCGGGGAGATGGTGGTGGTTGGGCCGGAGGGTATTTCGTCGCGCTTCTATTCGCCGGCGCTGGCGCAGTCGAGCTGCATCTTCGAGCACGTTTATTTTTCGCGTCCGGACAGCATGGTTTTCGGGCGGCCTGTTCATAAGAGCCGCGAAGAGTTGGGCCGTCAACTTGCTCGGGAAGCTCCCGTCGATGCCGATTTGGTTGTTCCGGTGCCGGACTCCGGCGTAACCGCCGCAATGGGTTACTCCGGCGAGAGCGGTATTCCGTTCAAGTTTGGCTTGATTCGGAATCACTATGTAGGCCGGACTTTCATTGAGCCGAGCCAGAGCGTGCGCGATTTTGGAGTTAAGCTCAAGCTGAATCCCGTGCGCGCCGTGCTGGAGGGCCAGCGCGTTATCCTGATCGACGACTCCATCGTCCGCGGGACCACCAGCCGCAAGCTGGTTCGAATGGTGCGCAATGCGGGGGCACGCGAAGTGCATATGCGGGTTTCGTGCCCGCCCACGATTTCGCCTTGCTTCTACGGCGTCGATACTCCCAACAAGAGGCACTTGATCGCTGCCGTGAAGTCGATGGAGGAGATCCGGGACTTCCTGGAAGCGGACTCTCTCAGCTACTTGTCGCTCGAGGGACTGAAGAAGGCGTGCGCAGAAGGCGAGAAGACCACGTACTGCACCGCCTGCTATACGGGGAATTACCCTACTTCGCTGGTGGATGTGGAGGAGATTCTGCCAGTCGGGGCGTTGAGGTAGTCTCTTTCCTCCTAAGGGCGCTGCGCCTGAACAACCCTCGGAATCCCCTGCAAGTCCTTGATGAATGTCCTGTTCTTCCAGTCGATCAACAAAGAGTCGACTGTCTGCTCCTGGCCTCGCCCAATTTCCATCAGCAGCCAGCCTCCGCATTTGAGGGCACGTTGCGCTTGGGGAATTAAGCGCTGGATGACATCGAGGCCAGTTGGTCCAGCGAACAACGCCGCGTGCGGCTCAAAATCGCGCACTTCAGACTGGAGGGTCGCTTTGTCGGCTTCGCTGACGTAGGGCGGGTTCGACACGACGAAGTCGAAGCGCGCGGTGTCGTGGGAGAAAGCGCCGAGGAGATCGCTCTCTTCAAAGCGCACTCGTTCCTGCAAGCCGAGACGCGTGGCGTTGGAGTGCGCTACGTCGAGCGCGGCGGGAGAAGTGTCGACGGCATGAATCTCGGCATGGGGCAGTTCTTTCGCTAGTGCCAGCGCGATGCACCCTGAGCCAGTGCCGACATCCACGATGCGCGGTGAGGGAACCCCCGGCGGAGCAAAACTTGGCGAAAGGCAGCACTGAGAGCGAAACGCGCGGGCGAGATGCAGGACGGCTTCCACGAGATGCTCCGTTTCCGGGCGTGGAATGAGCACGGCGGGCGAGACGAGCAGGTCCATCCCCCAGAATTCCTGATGGCCGGTGATGTACTGAGTGGGAACGCAGCGGACGCGCTGCGCCAACGCGGCGTCGAATTGCGACGCTTCGTCTTCCGTCAGAACACGCTCGGGATGGGCGAAGAGATGCGAGCGGTCACAACCGAGTACAAACATCAGAAGCGTTTCGGCGGTAAGCCGCGGCGAGCCGATGCCAGCGCGAGTGAGCGCCTCGATCCCGGCCCGAAGAGATTGATCGAGCGTCGTCATCGGTCGCACGGCCGCCTAAGCCGTTGCGGTCATTTCCGCTTTCAGCTTTTCCGCTTCGTAGTGGGCGACCAGAGCCTCGACCAGAGCGTCGATCTTGCCTTCCATTACGCTTTCGAGTTGATGCAACGTGAAACCGATGCGGTGGTCGGTGACGCGGTTTTGCGGGAAGTTATAGGTGCGGATTTTTTCGCTACGGTCGCCGGTCTTGACCTGCGAGCGGCGCTCCTGGGCGAGGGCTGCCTGCTGTTTTTCCATTTCAACTTCGTAGAGGCGGGCGCGGAGGACGCGCATGCCCTTTTCGCGGTTTTTGATTTGGGATTTCTCGTCCTGGCAACTGACGACCGTCCCGGTCGGGATGTGGGTGATGCGCACGGCGGAATAGGTGGTATTCACCGACTGCCCGCCAGGGCCGGAGGAGCAGAAGGTGTCGATGCGGAGATCTTTGGCCTCGATCTTGACGTCGACTTCTTCGGCTTCTGGCAGCACTGCCACAGTAATGGCAGAGGTGTGCACCCGGCCTTGCTGCTCGGTTTCTGGAACGCGTTGCACACGGTGCACGCCACTCTCGTATTTAAGGCGCGAGTAGACGCGCTTGCCTTCCACCATGGCGATCACTTCTTTTAATCCGCCTGCCGACGATTCCGAACTTGACAGCACATCGACTTTCCAGCCTTGCAGCTCGGCGAAACGCGAGTACATGCGGAAGATTTCGGCCACGAACAACGTTGCTTCATCGCCGCCGGTTCCGGCGCGGATTTCCAGGATGACGTTCTTCTCGTCGTTCGGATCTTTTGGAAGGAGCATGATCTTCAACTCCTGCTCCACGGCTAGGATCTTCGCTTCGAGCTGAGTCAGTTCGTCCTGCGCGTAAGTGCGCATTTCAGGGTCGGTTTCGGAAACCAGCAACGCTTTGCTGCCTTCAATTCCCTTCTTCAGCTCTTTGTATTCGCGGAATTTCTCGACGATGGGGATGAGATCACTGTGAGCCTTGGCGGTCTTCTGGTATTTCGCCGAATCGTTGGTGATATCCGGCGAGGCCAGGGCCTGGGTGAGCTCTTCGTAGCGCGCTTCGGTTTGTTCCAGTCTGTCAAACATGTTTGGTTCAACCTTACCTCAGCGGCTAAAGCCGCAGATCAAAGTCACGATAATGCAGGGCTGAAGCCCTGCGCCACCCAAAACAACATCCATCGGCAAAAACCGATAGCGAAAACCGATCGGCAAATGGAGAGAGAGGAATAGGCGGCGGGCGCCGCTAGGCAATAACGAGTTCGCCGCCATGCTGCGCTTCCAGGGTCATGGCCTGATTCAGAGCAGATATGGCGCACTCAACTTGGTCGTCGGCTGGAGGCTGCGTGGTGATGCGCTGCAGCCACAATCCCGGGGCGGTCAGGAGGGCGAACAACGAGCCGCGGTTCTTGGCGGCGAAGCGGATGATTTCGTAGGAGACGCCCGTGATCAGCGGCAGCAGAATAATTCGCGCGGCGAAGCGTCCGAGGAACGTCGTTGCCGGCACGAACATGTAGACCACCATCGAGATCAGCATTACCGTCATCAAGAAGCTGGTGCCGCAACGCGGGTGGAACGTAACGAACTTCTGCGCTTCCGCCACTTCCATCGGCTTCCCGGCTTCGAAGGCAAAAACTGTCTTATGTTCCGCGCCGTGGTATTGGTACACGCGGCGAATATCTTTGAACAGCGACACGCCCCAGATGAAGAGGAGGAACAGGGCGATGCGGATCACGCCATCGATAAAATTCAGGCCGACGCGCCCGCCGAACATGGGATACATCTTTGCAATCTTCGTTGCGGCGACGAGCGGCACGAACTTGTACATGAAAATGAAGAAACCTACGGAGAAGACGACGTTCAAGGCCGCAAGCCAGCCACTGAATTCGAGCTTTTTGCCGCTGCCGGACGAATTGTCTCCAGCTTGTACTTCTTCGAGCGCCGCATTCGCGGAAAACTTCAGGGCGCGGTAGCCGAGCACCATTGCGTTGCCCAGAGTCATAAAACCGCGCATCACAGGCCAAGCCATCCATTTGTGTTTCTCGGACTGGCGCTCCAGCGGTTCGGAGTGGGTCACAACCTCGCCCGACGCCTTGCGCACGGCAATGCCCCAGGCGTGGGGAGAGCGCATCATCACGCCTTCCAGCACCGCCTGACCGCCGACGAGGGTGGTTTCCTCGCCGTTTTCGATCACCGGCAGAAGCTGTAAAGCTGTGAAAAACCGCCACCAAATGGAGAGAAACCGCATGTTGTTTGGATGCCCCAAGGCCCGGAAAAGCTTCTTTGGCCGCTACCTAGAAGGGTAGCGTTGCCGATTGAGCATGTCAATTAGGTTGCTGATTGAAGATATAGGACCCTGATTCTTCCTCCTGGATCTCACTTCGCCAGCAGATATACTCGGTGGTCATGATCCGGAACGAAAACCCGCGATACAGAAAGTTTACCTACGGTGCGGCTGCCGTGTTGATCCTGGTTGCAGTGCTCCGAATCGTGGCCACCTACAAGTCCACCTCCGTTGCGTGGGACGAACCCTGCCATATCGCGGCTGGACTGGAATGGGTGGACAAACATACCTACACGCTCGACCCCATTCACCCTCCGTTGTCCCGCACTGCGATCGGGCTCCCTCTCTACCTCGCCGGCGAAAGGATTCCCAGCTTTGACGGCCCTCTGCGGAAACACGACTACTACGAAGTCGGTGGGCGAATTCTATACGACGGAGGGCACTATAACCGCAATTTGACCCTCGCCCGTTCTGGAGTACTTCCGTTTTTCATCGTGCTGGCGGTGTTCGTCTTTTGCTGGACGCGATCTCTGTTTGGCGATGTAGCCGGGCTGTTGGCAACAGTTCTCTTCACAACAATTCCAAGTATCCTGGCGTTTTCGGGCTTGGCATATACCGACATCACCACGGCGTGCACGCAGTTCGCGGCCTTGTTCGCTTTTGCCCGCTGGCTGCAGTGGCCAACCCGTTTGCGCACCCTGGTGTTTGGGTTGGCGCTGGGCTTAGCTTTCTTGTCGAAGATGACAACTCTTCTGTTTGTGCCAGCGGCCGCAGCGGGCATAGTGGCGTGCTGGTGGAGCGTGAAGCGCTTTCGAGCCGCCGGTCCAGGGCAAGAGCCGCGAACCGGGCTTCGGCACCATTGGGTATCGGCTGGCCTCGTGGTTGCCGCAGTCAGCTTGCTTGTGCTGTGGGGAGGATACCGATTCTCGGTCGGGCACGTGCAAGAAGCAATGGGACTGTCCCCGGAGTCGATGCCTACGTTTCAGCGCTTCCCTGGACCGCTCAGGAGTCTGGCTCAAAGAGCGGTGGTCGACAACTGGGCCGTCCCGGCACCTGCTTTGATTCAGGGGCTTTCCGTGGCGTGGGTCGTGAACCAGATGCATCTGCCGTCTTTCATGTTCGACAAGGTCACGACGGGGGGCATTTGGTATTTCTTTTTTGTGGCCCTTGCGGTGAAGGCGCCGTTGCCGTTGTTGTGTCTGTGGGTGATCGGGATCTGTTCGGTAATTGGGACGGCAGCCAGAGCCTTCGAATGGGAACCTCTGGCGCCCGCAATTGCGCCTGTGATGATTCTGCTGGTGGCGATCGCAATCCACTACAAAGAGGGTGTTCGGCACATCCTCGTGGTCTTTGCCTTGCTGGCCGTGGTGGCTGCACAGGGTTGGATTGCCTTGTGGAACACGCCCGGAAACTGGCGCTGGCTGGGAAGAACCGCAGCAGTAGTCTTGCTTTCCTGGCAGTGTGTTTCCAGTCTCCGCGCTAGCCCGGACTTTTTGTCCTACTACAATGCACTCGCCGGACGTGATCCCGCGCGCGTTTACATGACGGGATGCGACCTGGACTGCGGACAAGACGTTTTTCGCCTGGCGGAGGAAACCCGGAAGCGGGGAATTTCACAACTGAATATTGCGATTTGGAGCGCGGCGGACATTCACCAAATGGGCTTGCCTCCCGTGCAAATCCTGCAGCCATTTCAGCCCGTCACTGGGTGGGTAGCGATCAGCCTGAGGTCGCAGCGATTGGGCCACCTATTCCATACAGCATACCCGCCCGCCGCTTTCGCGTGGTTAGATCGATATACCCCCGTCCAGCGTGTGGGGAACACGATCCTTCTGTACTGGATCCCGGGTGACGCGGTGAGTCCCCCGTCCGCGCCACGCTGAACTCCGGTCCGTGGATTAACGGGCCGCCTGAACAGCAGGTGGCGCCACTTTCGCCAACGCCGCGGACAGCAGATCCGGCTGGAAGCCAAACGGTCCTGGCTTAGTCTTGAAGGCGATGCGCCCCTGTCCGTCGATCAAATAAATACGATCCGGCCATCCCGTATACGCTCGTTCTGTCCCGTTGCCGAATTCGTCGAGAACCGCTGGAATCTTGATGCCCAGGTTCCGCACGCAAGCTCCGGCGATGTATTCGCGTTCTTGTTCGTTCTGCGGCATCGCGAAAATGACGTTGTCTTTGATGTTGCTCTGCATCTGCCAAACGTCGCTGGGGTGCGCCTCGGTGATGTAGACCACCAGAAACGCGACGCGGCCGCCGTATTGCTCGTAGAGCTTGTTGAGGGCGGGAACCTCCCGCCGGAAGGGCGGTCAAGTATAGCTGCCGAAAACGAGGACGACGGGCTGGGTCTTGTTAAGCTCGGAGAGCTGGACGCGGGCGCTGTGGTCGAGCTTCATCAGGGAGAAATCCGGGGCGGGGTCTCCGATTTTCAGTGTGCCAGCACGGGCTCGGGTCCAGGCGGTTTCAAACGGGAACAGCAGAAACGGCACCGGCCCCGGCATTTTTGACATGACCGTGGCGAACTTTTCCGGGGGCTGCCGCATGGCCCAGAGGACGAGGGCGGCGAAGGCGAGATAGACGACCACGAGGCTGACTGCAATCCTCGCGAGGATTTTGCGGGTGCGCGGACGGAGTTTGAGTTGAAACTTAGCCATGTTGTCCCGTCGAGAGAAGATAGTTCGCTGCCACGGGATCAACAATACTGCAAAAACACTATGGTGGTGACTTGCGGATTCTGTTCGAGAATGTTATATTAAAATATAACTATGGGGAATGCCATGCACACGACGAATTTGCGCAAGGTTGGCGGCTCGATTATGCTGGCTGTCCCGCCCGCTCTGCTGGACATTCTGCGCTTGCAGCCGGGAGCCAAGGTCGGTATCGCCGTCCAAAGCGGACGACTCGTCGTGAAGCCGCAGCGGAGGCCCAGCTATTCCTTGGACGAACTGCTCGCCAAATGCAATTCCAAGGCCCCACGCAACAAGGAAGAACGCGAATGGCTCACGAGTAAGCCTGTTGGTGGCGAGTTGATCTAATGAGGCGCAGCTGATGAAGCGCGGGGAACTCTGGCTCGTCAGTCTCGATCCCACCGAGGGACACGAGCAAAAAGGGCGACGTCCGGTCCTGATCGTGTCGCCAGAGTCTTTCAATCGGGTGACGAAAGTGCCGGTGGTTCTCCCCATCACGAGCGGCGGGAACTTCGCGCGGACTGCCGGTTTTGCCGTGCCGCTGACTGGCGCGGGAACTAAAACGACAGGCATTGTTCGCTGCGATCAGCCGCGTGCGCTGGATCTGGGCGCGCGCAGAGGGAAGAAACTGGAGAGTGTGCCCGCTGAGATCATGGACGAGGTGCTGGCGCGGCTGGTGGCGATTTTCGAGTAACAGCAGAAAACGATATCGTCAGCGCAGTCGTTTGGCGCAAAGGGTCGACATTCCCATCCCGGCCTGTCGCTTAGGCTGTTCCCTCCCGAGACATCCTTAAAAATACACTGGCTTTGGAGTAGGGTTGCCTCATAACCCTGAGCGAGATTTGTAGCTTCTGAGAAGACCAGAGATATCTTCCAGATAGGCGTAAAACTCATCGTTCAGCACCTCAAAACTCCTCGCGTCAGGAAATGTTGCTAACAAAACACCCTGTCGGGCAAATCGATCCTTCGGCGGCATGCCGCCTGGAAACATAGCCGCAGCTCTCTTCAAAATGTCGGCTACTTTGACCGCTCCGATCGCTTCGAGACCGCGTATGGTCTCCATGGTGTTGCCTCCTGCATTGTTATAGAAAAACTGGTGAAAACCACCATTGTTTACCTCGCCCTCCAACGCGTCTACTAGGTCGACAATCTCTCGCTCATCCACTTCGATATACCTCTTACGGATAATCTCTCCGGACCGTCACTTACAACAGGGGACTGCCACCCGCCACGCCATCGGCGCGGCAATTCTGGAGGCGGCCCTTCATGGAACGTTCCCACACAAGCCAAACAGGCTTGTGTGGGGCACCCAGCAAAAGGTCCTTTACGGCATTCTTCTAGTGGCCATGCCCGTGCGAGTGGCTCTCCACGGTAGGCATCACGCACCCATCCGCCACATTACAGGCTAGGTACTCAAACTGGATCGTCGTATGCCCCAGCCCGAAGTCGTGCAGCAACTTCGCGTTCACGTCGCGCAGGATGCAGGCGCTTTCCGACGGCGGAATGTCTTCAATGCCGACGTGGCAGGAGACGGCGTGGGTTTCCGAGCCGATGCTCCAGACGTGCAGGTCGTGGCAGTAGTTGACGCCGGGGATGGAGAGGATTGCGGCTTCGACTTTTTCTAAAGACACCCCGCGGGGAGTGCCTTCGAGGAGGATGTTTAGCGTCTCGCGGAGGATTCCGAACGACGACCACAGAATCAGCGCCCCGATTCCGATAGAAAGCGCGGGGTCGATCCAAGGCTGGCCGGTCATCATGATGGCGACGCCACCGATCACCACCGCCGCCGTGGAGAGCGCATCGCCCATCTGGTGCAGGAAGGCGCTGCGCATGTTGACGTCTCGGCTGGTGCGGTAGAGCATGATCGCGATCACGCCGTTGAGTACGAATCCGGTGGCGGCGACCCAAATCATGGTGGAGGCATGGACATCGCCACCCAGGGTCATGCGGTGGAAGGCTTCGTAGAAAATCCAAAAGGCAACGATGACGAGCGAGGCGGAATTCGCTAAGGCGGCGAGGACTCCGGCGCGGCGCCAGCCGAAGGTTTTCGTGGCGCTGGCTGGGCGGCTCTCGAGATAGACGGCAAACCAGGACAGTCCAAGGGCGATGAAGTCGGAGGCGTTGTGTCCGGCTTCGGAGAGCAGAGCGAGACTGTGGGCGCGAATTCCCGCGACGATCAGCAGGACGATGTAGATCAGGGTCAGGACTAGCGATAGACGCAGGACTCGGGCGACTCCGGATTGGTCCTGGCCCTGGGCGGCGTGGAAGTGGGTGTGCCCGTGATGGGCGTGGTCATGCACACTTCTAGTTTACGGTCGGGAGGTGCGGGCTTCAAGCTGGGGAATTGGGAACTGCCGACGAGTGCTGGCTACGCCGCTTCCCGGAACGCGGCGCCCTCAAGCCGCAGCAGGTAGCGTTTCGTATCGAGTCCGCCGCCGTAGCCGCAAAGTGTGCCATTGGAGGCGATTACGCGATGGCAGGGGATGACGACTGGAATCGGGTTAGTGTGGTTGGCCATGCCAACCGCGCGATATCCGGTGGTGCCGACGCGTTGCGCGACGTCGCGATAGTTGCAGGTTTCACCGTAGGGGATTTCGAGCAGCGCGCGCCAGCAGCTCTTCTGGAAGTCGGTGCCGCGCAGATCGAGAGGGAAGCTGAACTCACGGCGTTGGCCGGAAAAGTATTCGGTCAGCTCTTTTTCATACCGGCGCGTTGCGGTCGAGGAAGGCTCCCAGGTGACGCGGACCTTTCTTCCGTAGACATCCCGCGTAACCACGTTTGGCGAAGGCTCCGGGCGGCCGCGGTCGAACTCGATCATCGTCAGACCAGTTGGCGATGCGCCCACGAACAGCAGGCCGATTGGAGAATCCATGCGGGAGTAGAGGAGGGTTTCCATCACAGAAGAATATCAGCTTCGACGGAGGTTACACCGATTCGAACTCGCCCTGAAGTTGAAGATGGCGGGCGCGTGCCGCCTCGACTAGCGAAGAAAAAATGGCGCGAGACGGAGCGTCGTTGGTCGTGCGCTCCGGATGCCATTGCACGGCTAGAACGAAGTGTTCGGGAGAGGTGCCCTCGAGAGCTTCGATGATACCGTCTTCCTTGCAGTAGGCGACCACGCGAAGGCCATCGCCGATTTCTCCGGCGGATTGGTGGTGGCTGGAGTTGGTTGCGATCTCGGGGGCTCCTGTTATCTGAGCAAGTTTCGATTTTGGATCAATTACAACCTGGTGAGCGTACTCGACTTTTCGTCCTGCCTCGTGATTGACCAAGTCCTTCTTGTCGGCAGGCAGAAACTCGGGAATATGCTGAACCAATGTCCCGCTGCGGTAGACGTTTAGGATCTGCAGGCCGTAGCAAATGGCTAGTACGGGTTTCCGCATGTTGTAGGCGTCGTGCAGGAGAAGCTCGTCGACGATGTCGCGCTTTGGGTCGGCTGGGGCTGTTTGAGGGTTGCGCTCGACCCCGTACTTGGCGGGATCGACGTCTGCGCCGCTGCCGGGCAGAAGCACCCCATCGCAGTGGGAGATGAGATTCATGGCCTCGGCTGGGGTTTGGTCGAGGGGAATACGGACCGGTTGGCCTCCGGCGTCAGCGACGGCCTTTTCATATTGCGGCAACGCGCGGTCGGTGTAGTCCGGGTCGTCGGCCTTGGGGATGGGGATGGCGATTCTTGGGGCTGTGGTTTCTGTCAAGGACCTGGCTCCAAGGCTTTCTTTTTCAACATCTTAGCGTTGATGTAATCCCGAATTTCAACCACGCTGGCAATCACGAACGCCAAGGTCCCCACCATTACCGCTACGGGCAAGGCGAACATTCGATAAGCCAGACGCATGTCAGGGAAATGGCCGCGGAATGCACCCATCATGACCATGCATAGAATGCCCACAAACAGGCTGACAGCGAAGGAAATGCCGGTAATCCCGAAGGTGATCATGATGATGCGGGGAAAGATGCCCAAGAGGCTTGGAACTGGGGCGTTTGGGCCTTGGGTTTGAAGGGGGGTGGCGGGATTTGCTGCGTTGGCCATGTGTCTAACCTACACCTTCAGGTTACCTCATTTCGGACACGATATTTCACTCCGAAATCGGGCCTGGCGAGGTATCCCTCGCGTTATCTGCCGGGTGCGTTACAATCAGATTTATGCCGCAAGTAACCGCAGCAGCCACGCGTACTCCGGCCGAGGTGGTTCGTCAGACTTCGGTTTCGCGTTCGCCGAACGGTATTAGTTACGCGACGGCGGGCGAGGTAACGCTGACCACGTCCGACCTGGAGCGGATGATCGCGGCAGTACCCAGCACGGTGGCGGCGGCACTGGACCGGAAAGCGTATTACTTTGTGCCGCTTACGGTCAGTCAGGGAGACGATACGCTGATTGCCGAGCGCTACGACGTGGCTCTGAGCGACGACGCGGTGTGCCACCGGAATCTGAACCTGGGCGGATCGCAGTGTGTGTTCATTTCCACGCGTCTGATGGACGATAAGTTTTCGGTGGCGTTTGAGTTTTACATCAATGTGGGACATGCCTTGGTGGAGCGGGCGGGCGTGCCAGCAGACTTTGCTGACCTGGTGTGGAAGCAGGTTGAGAATAGTGTGCGCGGCGAGACTTCTCTGGACGCGTGGGAAGCGCGCAAGCTGGCGACCGGGCATCAGCCGGATGTGGAGAAGCATAAGAACGATTTCTTCACGGCTGCATTTTCGGATGCGATTTCCATCTACATGCTGACGCTGCTGCTCGATGTGGACTATCAAGATTTGCGCGAGCGCGACTATCAACTCCTGGCCCCGGCGGCTCTGGCAGAGCGGTTGCGGAAGGTGGCGGAGTTGTTTCCGCCGAATGCTGGGTTTGAGTTTGCGATTTTGCATCGGCGGCGCGGGTAAGATTCCTCGTTCGGAGCGCGGTCGCTCTGTTGTCCTGGCAGGGGTCCTTCGACTGCGCGATGTCTTCACTTCGTGAAGACATGGCTCCGCTCAGGATAACAAATCTTTCAAAATAGAACGGCCGCGTCACCTCGTCCAATGACCGTCGCCCTGCGCTCTTTCGCGAAAATCAACCTCGGCCTCTACATCGGCCCACTGCGTTCAGACGGCTTTCATGAGTTACGCACGGTCTATCAGACCATCGAACTTCACGACCGTCTCACCGTGCGCGTCACCAAAGGCGAGGGGGTTGAGATTCGGTGCGCGGACGAGCGAGTCCCCAAGGACTCGACCAACACTTGCTACCGGATTGCGCAGCGAACGATGGCGGCTCTCGGGGCGAAGGGCCGCGTCGTCATAGAAATTGAAAAGCGGTTGCCGGTGCAGGGCGGAGTGGGCGGGGCTTCGGGGAATGCAGTCGCAACGCTATTGGGGATCGAAAAAGCCTTGAAGAAGCAGCTTCCGGGAGCCGAGCGGTTGAGAATTGCAGCTGCGGTGGGGTCGGACCTTCCCTTGTTTCTGGTGGGCGGGACGGTGCTGGGAGTCGAGCGTGGAGAGGCAGTTTATCCGCTTCCCGACCTTCCGACGACGGATTGCGTTGTGGCTTTCCCTGAAATTGGAGTGTCAACGCCAAGATCTTTTGCCGACTGGGACCTTCGCGTTGCGCCGAAATTGACGGCGGGCGATCCCTGGGCTAGAATGAATGAGTTCGGTCGCACAATTTCTGCGTGGCTGAGTGGTTCGACTGGTTCCAGTACGATTGGATCCAACCGGTCGAGGTCAGTATCCGGTGCTCCCGCATTGGGCGGGGGCCGGGTTGGGAATCCGCTTCTCAGCCTCGT
>Ga0137418_10001907_pt1 | contig 19101 bp, 10 predicted proteins | sample CZODoug3_1_2_16f_FD_122242 | JGI IMG/M metagenome (GOLD analysis project Ga0137418, IMG submission 122242) | Vadose zone soil fungal communities from Angelo Coast Range Reserve, California, USA - CZODoug3_1_2_16fungal (Hybrid Assembly) | ecosystem: Environmental > Terrestrial > Soil > Vadose... | reverse complement strand
CGAGCGAGAGCGCGAGAAACCGCAGCGTATCCCCGGGGATTCCGGTCCGCTGGACGACGGTCTCCCAGTATTCCCGTTCCTCCCGCGGCAGCCAGCGCAGCCGCTCCCCGACGGGACGCCCGACGTCGCCCACCGCGACCCGGAAGTGCCGCTCGGCGCCCCGCCACACGGCGCTGGCGCGCTCGAGCGCCGCGCGATCGCGCACGAAGCTCGCGAGCGGCTCGTCGCGAACGGTCGGCGTCAGGCCCAGCTGCTGCAGGGCGTCGAGGATCGTCCCGACGGCCTCGAGCGCGTGCGGCACCCAGATGACGTTCACATCCATGGCGAACCGCCCGCCGCCGTACCCGTCCCGGGAGTCGCGCCAGCTCGCGGAGATCCAGCGGCCCTCGGCATCCCGGGGAAACCCGACCAGATTCGTCGCGACCGGGTTGCGGGCGTACGCGGCTGCCTGCCGCGTCACGTACGCGAGGTTCGAGACGAGCCGCTGGAGGTGCCGCTCCTCGAGCAGGAACGCGCGCTTGCGCGCGGCCGGCACCCGCTGGTCGCTCAAATAGCGGGCCGCGACTACCGGCAGCTGGAAGTCGTCGTCCACCATCACGTAGTTCTCGCGCACCGCCTGCAGGTCCTTGAGCACCGCTCGGGCCTGGGCCACCTGTCCGGCGTCGAGCAGCCGGTTGTACTCGGACGCATGCTCGCGGATCGCCTGACCGCCGAGTGCCTCCTCGTGGCTCACGTCGCCCGTGGACGAGAGCTTGCGCAGCGCGCTGGCGATGACGTGCTCCGGCATCGCCGGCGCCCACACCGGCTCCATCAGCAGGGCGGTCATCAACATGTCGCGGCCGAAGTAGGTCGCGAAGTTCGGCAGCCCCGCCATCAGCTTCTCGCGCGAGCACAGCAACTCCATGCCGCGCACCTCGCGCTCGAGCCGCCGGAACCGATCGGGATGGGCCGAATCGCCACGGACGGTCTCGGCGAAGTGGCGGAAGTCGTCGTTGAACATCTCGGTGCGGGAGAGCGGCGTCAGGGCGGCGGCGTCGGTGGTCACACGGACCGTGAAGCGGACGAGGCCGCCGGCGGGCCGGCGGATCGTGATGGTGCGTCCCGTGACTGCGGCCACCGTCTCCCGGGCGTCGCCTTCCAGCGCGAGCCAGAGGTGGTTCTTGCCGTCGAAGCTCACCTGCTCGACCCGCACCACCCAGACCGTGTCGCCGCGCTGCGCGGTGATCCGCGGCAGGAGCCGCGCGCGCAGCGCCTCCAGGCTCGTCACGCCGAGCAGGGACAGATGGCGCGCGCGCTCGGCGGACCGCAATTTCGCGATATGGTCGATCAGCTGCGAGAGCTCCGCCTGCGGAAACGGCACGGCGTCGAGCGGCAGGGAGTCGCGCTTCGCGTACTGCAGATCGCGCTCCACCCGCATGGAGCCGAGCAGAAAGAGACCGAGCGTGACGGAGGACGGGGCTTCCAGACCATAGGAGACGGACCGGGTGTGTCCCGACGCACCCACGATGGCGTCGCCGGAGCTCCAGGCGAGCTCGGCCGGCGTGCCGGCCGAGTCGCGGGCGGTGAAGCCGGCGCTCTCGTTGACCGCGTCGGCCCAGAGGTGCACCACCCGTCCCTTGCTGCGATTCAGATAGACCTGGAAGGCGTTCCCGCTCGCGTCCCGATACACCCGCGTCTCGTAGCCCTCGTACGCGGCCGGGTCGTCGAGTCCCGGCTCGGGGAAGGCGAGATATGGTGGAACCGTGTCCGCGGGCGGGGCGCTCTGGACCACGAGCAGCAGCAACTTGAGCAGGGTCATCCGAAAATCGTACGGCCTACAGGGACGTTGCGCCACCCGCGTGAGCTCTTGACGGCTCGCGGCGCCCCGGCGATTCTAGCCGCCGGAGCGTGGTGTGCTTCAGCACAGTGCAGTGCCGAGCCCACGCTTCAGCGTGGGGAATCGAGGTCTGGACGGAGGTGGTGGTCTCGACTATGCGTGAGCTGAGCGGGCGTTACGCCGCTTTCACACAGCGACTGATCGACAGCGTGCTAGGCGCGCCGGGCGACACGTCGAGCGAGCAGCGTCGCGCCGCGCTGGCGCGTGCGGCGCGGCCCGGCGGGCCGGCGGACGGCCTGGCGGCCCCGCTCGGGCGCTACGTCGACACGGTCGCCCGCCACGCCTACAAGCTCACGGACGACGACCTCGCCGCCCTGCGACGCGCGGGCAACTCGGAAGACGCGATCTTCGAGATCACGGTTTCTGCGGCGCTGGGCGCCGCGCTCGGCCGGCTCGAGCGCGGGCTGGCCGCGCTCCGCGGCGCGGAGCCGGACTGATGCGTCTCCGTGCGGTCGAGCACCGCCATCGCCTACCGCAGCGGCTCAAACTCATGCTCATCCGGCTGGTGAGCGCGCGTCGCGTGCCCGACGTCGTCAAGACGTTGCTTTACCGGCCGGAATTCTTCGGCCGGCCGATGTGCGCCTGGACGCAGGCGGTCATGCGCGGGCCGTCGACGTGGAGCGTCGGCGAGCGGGAGCTGTTCGCCGCGTTCACGTCGCGCCTGAACCAATGCCTGTTCTGAACGGGTGCCCACGGCGCGGTCGCGTCGCTGGCCCTGGAAGACGCGCCGCTCGTCGAGGCGGTGCTGGCCGATTGGCGCACCGCCCCGGTCGATCCCAAGGTCCGAGCCGCCCTCGGGTTTCTGGAGAAGCTCACGCTCGCCCCGGCGGACGTGCGGCCGGCGGATGTGGAGCTCCTCCGCGTCGCCGGCGTGAGCGATGAGGGCATCGAGGACGCGATTCAGGTCTGCGTGCTGTTCAATATCTACGACCGCCTCGCCGATTCGCTCAGCTTCCATCTGCCGGGCCCCGACGGCTATGCGGCGTCGGGACGCTCCCTCATGAAGCGGGGGTACGTCCTCTAGAATTTGCCGGCGGCCTTCAACGCAGGCCCGTGGCGCACCACCCGGCGGGTGTTGTACGTCTCCAGGTACCGCGTGTGCGCCGCGTCGCTGGGATATCCCTCGTCCGCGCCGTAGGGATAGCGCGACATGCCGTGGAACGGCAGCGGGTCGACGGTCGCGCCTGCAGCGGTGTTCCGGTCGGAGTCCTTGAGCCACGCGTCGGTATACAGCAGGAAGTCACGCGTCCAGCCCCGGGGCAGCGGCGGTGCGGCGCTCGCGTCGAACGTCAGCGTGGTCTCGTCTCCGGGCGCGATGATCACGTACATGTCGTCGGGCGCGCGCACCAGCGGCAGCACGTCGCCGTAGCGCGTGAACCGGCCTACGATCGGCTCCCATGGCGACTCGCGGGACAGGTCCTCGTAGGCGGGCCATTGCGGTCCGTAACGCCCGCCCTTGCGGTACAGTCGCGAGAAGCCGCGGTAGTGGAGATCGGCCTTGATGGGATCGAGCGTGGTGATCGACGCGGCGCTCCCCGGGGAGTGGCTCGCGGCGGCGACGAAGGCCTGGTCCCAGTAAATCTCCATGTTCGTGCGGATGCGCACGCGATGGTCGGCACTCAGGAACTTCCCCGTCAGGTCGACGATCACTGTCTTGTTCTTACCCGACGGGAACGGCACATCGGCCACGCGGCGCCACACACCCTGGCGATCCTTCACGTCCAGGTACGGGAAGATGACGCCGGGTTTCCCCGACTGGGCCAAGGCGATGTTGATACTGGCGTCGGTCGGGTAGATCCACCCCGCGAGGAATAAGTAGACGCTGTCGCTCTCCAGGCCCTTCAGGTCGCCCAAGTCGAGAATGAGGTCGTGGAGCGTGGCCAGTCCCTGATAGCGCGTGAGCGTGAGCGGCGCCACGTAGCGGTCATCGCGCGCGCGCAGGGCAGGGAGCCAGTCCGTGCCGTGCTCGTCGGTCGCGGAGACCGGCCGCCGAGGGTGCGAAACGGGGAACAGCCGCAGCGCCGCAGGCCCCGGAGCGGGCGGCACGAACCCCTCGTCCACGTACACTTCACCCGAGTCCGGGTGATCCACCGCGAGCAGCTTCACCTGGTCGAGATAGGCGGTCTCCCACAGCTCCTCGGTGATCTGTACGATGTAGCGGCCGTTTTGCGACGCGAGGGCGCGGCCCGGTATCCGCATGTATTCTCGCGAGGCGTGCGGCGGCGCGGACGCGATATCGGTGCCCCCCCCGCTGGCCATGATGCCGAGCGGCATGCCGAGCGCGCTGCGCCACATCACGTCCGTCACGAACCGGAAGGCCGTGCCGTCCCACGCGTACAGAAACGGGCATGACCCCTTGAGGATCTGCTGCTCGAGGATGTCCGCGTCGGTCCCCGGGTAGTAGACCGTCTGCGCGACTCCGTTGGGCCACCGCACGCGCAGCACGTCGGCCTTGACGCGCTGGCCCAGCCCGAAGTGCGTCACGGGACCCGTCACGACGCGCGACTGGTACAGCTTACCCGCCCGCAGCTCGAGCGTCGCGCCGATGCCGAAGCGGTTGTTCTTGCCGTTCCCCGTCCGCAGGGCGGCGAGCTCGACCTTCACATACTGGTTCGCATTGCCGCCGTCGTTCAAGAGCAGCCGCGGTCGACCGTCGTCTGCTACGACGATCAAATCCAAGTCGCCGTCGCGATCGTAGTCCACCGCGGCGACGCGGCGGGCGGCGTGCAGGTCGTCCGGCAGAATCGACGAGTGATCCGTGAAACGACCGGCCTGGTCGTTCCGGAACAGGTAGACACCGCGCGCTCCCGGTTTGGTTGGCGCGCCGACGACCACGAGATCCAGGAAGCCGTCGTTGTCGAAATCGCAAAAGACGGCGGCGCGCGCCCCGAGGGTGCGCAGCGCCGCGAACGCCGCGCTGCGGCGATCGGGTTCAAAGGTCCCGTCCCCGCGGTTGTGGTAGAGGACGGGGGACCTTCCGCCCGGCGCAGCGACGAACAGGTCGAGGAACCCGTCGTTGTCGTAGTCGCCGACCGCGACCGCCGCGGCGTGGCCCTGCGCTCCGCCTTGCGTCAGGCCGCTCGCCGCGGTCGCATCCTCGAAGCGGCCCTGTCCCGCGTTCCGGAACAGCGTGAGCCGCCCGTCGTTTCCCACGACGACCAGGTCCACGAGTCCGTCGCCGTCCAAGTCGCCGAAGGCGGCGTCGCGGGTCCCGCCGACTCCGCCCACCCCCAGGCCCATCGGGCCGGCAATTTCCTGGAATTGCCCGTTCGGGACGTTGCGGTACACCCGATTCCCGGCGGGCGTAGCGAGGAACAGGTCCAAGTCGCCATCGTGATCCAGATCCACGAACAGCGCGGTCGTGGCCGGCGGGGCGCCGCTCAGGCCGGCGGCGGCGGTGACGTCCGTGAACGTCGAGTCGCCGGTGTTACGGAACAGGGCGCCGCCGCCCGTAGTCGCCACGTACAGGTCGGGCCGCCCGTCGTTGTCGTAGTCACCGAACGTCGCGCCGACCGCCCGATCGCGTAGCCGGATGCCGGCGCGGTCGGTCGTCTCGGTAGCGTGCGCCAGCTCGTTGTGGAACAGGTGCCCTGCGACGAACACATCTTCCGCGCCGTCGCCGTCGTAATCGCCGGTCGCGAGCGCCACTGCGCCGGTGGTGTCAGGGAGCGGCGGCACGCCGCCCAAGCCAACGGTGGTCGTCACGTCGCTGAAGCGGATCGCCGCCGCGAGGGTGCGGGCGTCCTGTGTCGGCGGAGTAATGACAGGGTTGAACGTGAGGATCGGGTAGCCGGGCGGCGCGCCGGTCGCGCCCCGCAGCTTCTCGAGGCTCGCTTGGTAGGCCGCCGTGGTTTCCATGACGCGATGAAACGTCGCGGCGGGCGTGGCGGCGGCGGTGGCGCGACCGGTGCGCGCCAGGGCGAGGGCCTGCTGGAAGAACCGATTGGCCTCACGCGGCAGCTCGGGGAGCTGCCGCTCGAGCGCCTCCAGGTGCGCGGCCGCCGAGTCCGCTGCGCTACGCGCGAGCAGCACGTCCACGAGCTCGAGCCGGGCCGCCACGTTGCCGGGCGCGCGCTGCACGATCCGCCTGAGGTAGGTTTCGTTGGCCGCGGGGTCGAGCGCCACGAGCTCGTACAGCGCGCGGAGGTCGTCGGCACTGTGGCGCAGCACCCGATCCACCTCGCGGCGCGCCTCGGCCGTGCGGCCGGTGAGCTCGTAGACTTTGGCGAGCGTCAGGGCGATGTCGTCGCTCGCGGTGTCCAGGGCCGCCGCCCGTCGGATCTCCTGCTCGGCCAGCTCGTAGCGGCCCAATCGCAGGTGCGCCAGGCCAAGATTCGCGTAGCCCAGCGCCTGATCGGGCGCCAGCGCGACGATCTTCGCGAACGCGGTTTCCGCCTGGGCGAACTGCTGGCTCCGCAGGTAGGCGAGGCCGAGCGTCCGCGCGGTGAGGATGGCGGCATCGCGCTCGAGGCCCCCTCCTTGCGCCGGCTCCCGGCCGCGGCATCCGACGAGCAGCAGCGTCGTGGCCATGCCGAGACACTTCAGGGCGTTGGGGATCATGGAGGGAGGCAACATCGTTCGATCCTTGCCGGGGGACAAGGCCACGCGATATGGTTTACGGCGTGACGACCCTACGCGTGCGGAAGCTCGCCCTCACCACGGTGTTCCTCGGAGCCGTCTTCTTAGTCGTCGCGCTGAATCGCGGGCGACCGGAAGGGCGGGGCGGCGCTGGCGCCGCCGCGCTCGGCTTTTCGCTCCGCGACGTGGCGCACCAGGCGGGGATCGATTTCGTGCATCACGCACCCACACTCGATCCCCGGATCGACAACATCGCCCCGCTCGTGGCGGCGCTCGGCGCAGCGGTGTCCGTCAGCGACGTCAACAACGACGGCTGGCCCGACCTCTATTTCACGAACAGCCGGTTCGGCTTCCCCAACGCGCTCTATTTGAACCGCGGCGACGGGACGTTCGTCGACGTCGCCCGGAGCGCCGGGCTGGCGGACCTGAACCGCCCGGGCGAGGGGGTGTCGATGGGCGCCGTGTGGGGCGACTACGACAACGACGGGCTCGAGGACGTGCTCGTGTACAAGTGGGGATACCTGCAGCTGTTCAAGAACCTCGGGAATCTGCACTTCGTGGACGTCACCGCCGCCGCGGGGCTGCGTCACTGGATGAACAGCAATGGGGCGGTATGGCTCGATTACGACCGGGACGGGCTGCTCGATCTCTACGTCACCGGCTACTTCCGCTCCGACATCGACTTCTGGCACCTGCAGACGACCCGCATCATGCACAACAGCTTCGAGTTCGCGACCAACGGCGGCAAGAATCGCCTGTTCCATAACCTCGGGGGTGGCCGTTTCGAAGACGTCACCGACCAGATGGGGGTGGGCAGCACGCGCTGGACGCTCGCCGCCGCCGCGGCGGACTTCAATGGCGACGGTTGGCCCGACCTGTTCCTCGCGAACGACTACGGGCCGGAAGAGCTGTTCGTCAACGATTCCGGCAAGCGGTTCGTCCTGACTAGGGCCGGTCTCGAGAGTGACTCGAAGAGCGGCATGTCCGCCTCGCTCGGTGACGTGTTGAACCGCGGACGGCTCGATGCGTTCGTGACCAACATCTCGGAGCGCGCCTACCTGTTTCAGGGCAACAACCTGCGCCTCAACTTCCTGCCCGAACTGGGGCGCTTCCAACAGGGGGCCGAAGGTGCCATCGTCGACGCCGGATGGGCGTGGGGGGCGCAACTGGGCGACCTGGACAACGACGGGCGCAACGAGCTATTCGTCGTCAACGGCTACGTCTCGGGGGACCGGAACCGGAGCTACTGGTACGCGATGTCGAAGGTCGCGGGGGCGAACGGGAACGTGTTCGAAGACGCCAAGAACTGGCCGGCCGTCGGCAGCGCCAGCCTGTCCGGGTACGAGCGGTCGCGGGTGTTCGTCAACCGCGGCCTGGCGGGCTGGACGGACGTGGCCGCGGCCGTCGGCGTGACCGACGAGTACGACGGCCGGGCGGTCGCGCTGGTCGACCTGTTCAACCGTGGGGTGCTCGACGTGGTGGTCGCGAACCAGAACCAGCCGGCGCTCATCTATAAGAATACCGTCGCGCCGGGTAACCATTGGATCGCGTTCCAGCTCGTGGGCACGCGGAGCAACCGCAGCGCCATCGGCGCCGAGGTGACGGTCGAAGCGGGCGGCGCGCGCCAGCTGAAGCTCGTGGACGGCGGGATGGGGTTCGCGAGCCAGAACGACCGGCGGCTGCACTTCGGCCTGGGCGGGACGACGCGCGTGGACCGGGTCGTGATCCGCTGGCCATCGGGCGCGCGCCAGGTGATCGAGCACCCTCCCCTGGACCGCCTCAACGTCATCACCGAGCCGCCCGCCGCCGGCGCGGTGCCGTGACCGCCGCGGCGCTCGCGACGCTCCGCGGGCGGAGCCGCACGCTCTGGGCCCGGTTGGGCGAGGTCGATCCTCGCTACCTCGTGTCCTTCCTCATCACGCTCATCCTGGTGGTGGGGGAGGTGCGCTACGGCATCCTGGGCGGCTACGACCGCCTCGTCATCAGCCTCGGCGTGTGTGTGGCGACCGAGCTTGCGCTGGCGCGCCTGGTGGGGGGCCGCGGCGCCGCGCTCCAGAGCGCGTATGTCACCGGCATCAGTCTCGCGCTGCTCCTCAAGCCGCGGGCCGGCCTGCTCTGGCCGTTTGCCCTGGGCGCGTTCCTGGCCATCGCCTCGAAGTACGTGCTCGCCTATCGCGGCCAGCACCTGTGGAACCCCAGCAACTTCGCCATCAGCCTGCTGCTCCTGATCGCCCCCGGTAGCGTGGCGATTTTGAGCCACCAGTGGGGCAATCACGTCGCCACCAATGCGGTGATCTGGGCCTTCGGGCTCTTGATCGCCTCCCGGGTGCGGGTGCTGCACGTGACCCTCACATACGTCGTGTGCTACCTGCTCCTCGCCGCGGCGCGCAGCGCGATCGTCGGTACGCCGCTCCAGGCCGAGCTCGCGCCGATCACCGGCCCCATGTACCAGCTGTTCATCTTCTTTATGATCACGGACCCGAAGACGACCGTTGGCTCGATGCGGGGGCGGATCGTCGTGGCCGCGCTCGTCGCGGTGGTGGAGGCCGCGATCCGGCTGGCGGCCGATCATCAGGTGGCCGCGCTCAGCGCGCTGTATCCCGCGCCGCCGATCTTGGCGCTGGCGATCGTGGGCCCCGTCGCGAAGGCCGTCGACCTTTGTGCTTTTTTTCACAAACCTCGTCCGTCTCCTTGACAGGGCGACTGATGACGCGTCTCTTATTGCCCGGCGTCGGCAACGTGCTTCCTGCCGTCGCAGGTTGTAGGACGCCCTGAGGACTGGCCTATGCGTGCGGTACCCATGCTCGCCGCGTACAGTTGTGCCCTGCTTGCCGGCTCGCCGACTCCCGTCGTCGGTCAGGCCGGCACGACGCATCGTGTGAGTTCGTCCAGTCCCGTCTACTTGATCATCCGCACCGACGACGCCGGCATGAGTCACAGCGTCAACCTGGGTCTGCAACGCCTCATCGACGCGCGCCTGCCCATTTCCGTGTCCGTGATGTTTCCCTGTCCCTGGTACCAGGAAACCGTCGAGATCCTGAAGCGGCATCCCGAGGTCGCGGTCGGGATTCATTTGACGCTCAATTCGGAGTGGAGGAATTATCGGTGGGGACCAGTCACGGGTCGCGAAGCCGTGCCGACCCTGGTCGACTCCAACGGATACTTCTTCCAGTCCGCCGAAGCCCTGCACGACAACCACCCGGACGTCCGGCAAATCGAGAAGGAGCTGCGCGCGCAGATCGAGCGGGCGCGCCGATCGGGGCTCAAGATCGACTACGTCGACTATCACATGGGCACGGCGACGCGCTACCCCGAGTTTCGTGAGGTCGCGGAGCGGCTGGCGAGCGAATTCGGTCTCGGCATGTCCGAGTACTTCGGCGAGACGATGGATGCACCCCAGTACTCGGCGGCTCCGCGGCAGAAGGCGGACAGCCTGGTGGCGATGATCGATCGCCTGAAGCCCGGTTTCAATGTCGTGGTCACCCACGTGGGGATAGACGATGCGGAGCTGGGCGCCCTGGTGGACATGAACACCGACCAGCCGCTCCCCGAGATGAGCAAGAATCGTCAGGGGGAGCTGGATGCGCTCACGTCGGACCGGTTCGCCGGGGCTGTCAAGACCCGGAACGTACTGCTCATCACGTATCGCGAGCTGATCACCAAGCAAGGCCTGAAGGCCATGCGACGACCCGCAGGATGAGGGCACCGCCATGAAAGAGATGCTGCAGGGTAAGGGTTTCCTTCGCGCCGTGGGGACGAGTGTGACGTTGGCTCTGCTGGTGTGCGCGACGGCAGTCGGCCAGCAGCAGATCGAGATCTCCGGCAAGGTCACCGCGCCCGATGGGGAGCGGATTCGGGGCGCCTCGGTCCACATCCGGGGGACCACCACCAGTGCCGTGACCGATGACGCGGGGAAGTACTCGCTGACGGCTCCCAGCGATGCCGTGTTGGTGTTTGCCCGCATCGGGTATCGCGGCGTCGGGGTGAGCGTCGGCGGACGCACCAACGTCGACGTCGTCATGGAACGAGCCGTCACCGTGCTGCCCGAGGTGGTCGTCACCGGGTACACGACACAGCGGCGGCAGGACATCACGGGCGCCGAGTCGAGCGTGGACGTCGCGAGCATTGCCCAGCAGACCTCCACCAGCGTGCTGCAGCGGCTCGATGGCCAGGTCGCTGGCGTGACCGTCGAGAACAGCGGGTCGCCTGGCTCACGCACCACGGTGCGGATCCGGGGCGTCAGCTCTTTCCAGAACAACGATCCGCTGTACATCGTGGACGGCACTCCGGTGGAGGACACCTACCTGAACTGGTTGAACCCGAGCGAGATCGGGTCCATCCAGGTCCTGAAGGATGCCTCGGCCGCGTCGATCTACGGCTCGCGCGCCAGCAACGGGGTCATCATCATCGAAACGCGGCGCGGCAGGCCAGGACCGCGCCGCGTCACGGTGGACGTCAGGACCGGAGTGGCGACGCCGACCAACGGGATGGATAAGATCCTCACGCTGAACGCGCTCGACTATTTCAACGTCGTCAAGACCGCCTACCAGAATGCCGGGACCGCCGTGCCGAAGAACATCTACGGGGATCCCAACACTCCGTCGGTGCCCGCCTATATCTGGCCGAACGATGGCAAGGGCCAGAGTTGCACCGCCGCCGGCCCCACCTGCACGACCGTCGTGGATCCGGCGAGCTACAAGTACCCCAGCAACCTCATCATGCCGGGCAGCCCGGGGACGAACTGGTGGAAGGCGGTGTTCGGGTCCGGTCAGTACCGCGACGCGAATATCGCGGTGTCGGGCGGCGGGGAGGACAACGCGTACCACGTGTCGTTCAATTTCCTCGATCAGGAAGGGACGGCCGCGTATAACCGGCTCCAGCGGGGGGGCGTGCGCATCAACACGGCGTTCAACATGGGGCAGGTGAGCGTCGGGGAGAACATCACGCTGTCGCGCGAGCGAAAATACGGCGGGCTGGACGACAACAACCTGGGCGAGAACAACATCGTCGGCAAGAACATCATGCAGCAGCCGGTGGTCCCGATCTACGACATCGGGGGGAACTTCGCTTCGGGCAAGGCCGTCGGCTTGAGCAACCTGACCAATCCGCTCAAGATCGCCTGGGCCGGCCAGCACGACATCAATACCAACGACCGCATCTTCGGCAACGTGTTCGCCGGGTTCGACCCCGGCCACTCCGTGTCCCTGAAGACGCGGCTCGGGTTCAACCTGGCTCAGGGCTCATTTCACGGCTTCTCGCCCACCACGCCCGAGAACTCGGAGGTGACGGACGTCAACGGCATCAACGAGAACTACAACCTGTTCACCGAGTGGACGTGGAGCAACACGCTCAACTATACGCGCACCATCAGCCAGCACAATGTGGCGGTGCTGCTGGGCCAGGAAGCGACCAAGAACACCACTCGCTTCGAGGCGGGCAGCTGTGCGAACCTCCTGAACTCGAGCGTGGACTCGCGCTACATCCAGGATGCGCTGTGTGCTCCGACCACCAAGAACGTCAGCAGCAGCGGTGGGCAGGCCGCGCTGCTGTCGTTCTTCGGCAAGGCCGACTACAACTATGGGGACCGGTACTACCTCAGCGCCACGTTGCGTCGCGACGGCTCTTCCCGATTCGGGCCGACGAATCGGTGGGGCACCTTCCCGGCGGTTGGGGCGGGTTGGCGGCTGTCGCGGGAGTCGTTCCTGACGAACAATTCGCTGTTTTCGAACATGATGCTGCGGTTCGGCTGGGGGGTCACCGGCAATCAGCTGATCCCCGCCGGCCGCATCATCAGTCAGTTCGGCGGCGACCGGGGCGACACCTTCTACGACATCGGGGGAACGAGCCCGACCACGATTCGACCGGGATTCAAGCAGACGGCGATCGGGAATCCGGTCCTGAAGTGGGAAGAGCAGCGCTCCACCAACGTCGGCCTGGACCTCGAATTCCTCCAGGGCCGGGGGACGGCCAGCATCGACGTGTATCGGCGGAACACGAACAATCTGTTGTTCGACCCGAGGGCACCCGCCGCGGCGGGCTCAGCCAATCCTCCGATCGTCAACATCGGAAGGATGAGAAACAACGGCATCGATTTTTCGATCGGCTACCGGAGCACGCTCGGCGCCGGGACGCTGTGGAGCGCCACCTTCAACGGCAGCCACTATCGCAACAAGATCCTCCAGATCGACAACCTCGGAACGCAGTCTTTCGAGGGGCCGATTTCGCTGCGGGAGCAGAATCCCGTGATCAACATGCTCGGCCAGCCGATCGGGGCGTTTTACGGCCTGGTGGCGGACGGGTACTACAAGGACTCGGCGGATGCCGCCCCGTTCTGGAACGACGGCGCGCGCCCCGGCCGGATCAAGTTCAAAGACTTGAACGGGGACGGCGCGATCACTGCCGCCGACCGCGCGATCATCGGGAGCCCCCATCCGGACTTCACCGGCGGATTGGATTTGAACCTGCGCCGCGGCAACTGGGAAGTCAGCGCGACTGTGTTCGGGACGTTCGGAGGCAAGATCTTCAACGCGCAGAAGTACTGGTACGTGTTCCGCTATTTCGATACCAACGTGCGGAGCGACCTGCTGGCGAACTCCGTGGTGCTGGATGGACCGTGCGCCCCTGCGCCGGCACCGCGGAAGGACTATATCTGCACAGGCAAGGTGACCAACCCGGGCGCCAAGTATCCCAGATTGGACAACAGCGACGCCGCGTTCAGCCGGCAGTTCTCGAGCTATTGGGTCGAGGACGGCTCGTACGTCAGGCTGCGCAGCCTGCAGGTCGGATATAACCTGCCACCCGCCTGGATCCGGTGGGTCCCGGCGGCGCGCGTCTATGTGCAGGCGGAAAACCTGTTTACCATCACCGGGTACTCGGGGCTCGATCCCGCCCTGCCGGCCTGGAGCACCTTCGGGGCGGCCGGCGACATCCGGGACCAATTCCGCGGTGTCGATGAGGGCTCGTATCCGACGAACCGAACGTTCACGATCGGCATCACGACCACGTTCTAGCGGCTCGTCTTTATTCGGGGGACGGAGGACGATGAACAAGCAAGATTGGAACCGACTGCTGTACGGGATCGCGGGAGTGATGCTCGCCGCCGGGGTCACGTACGCCTGCTCAAACTTTCTCGATATCCCCGCCCAGGGGACCGTGGAGGTGGCGTCGCTCGAGACCAAGGCCGGCGTCGAGGGCTCCCTGATCGCCGCCTACCGGTCACTGGACTGCAGCTCGAGCTCCGCCGGTTCGTGGGGATGCGCGGCCAGCAACTGGGTGTGGGGGAGCGTCCCGAGCGGCGACGCCCACAAGGGGTCCAACGCCGGCGACCAGCAACCGATCAACGACATCGAGACGTTCTCCTGGGCGGTGGGGGAGGCCGAAGGCTACCTGAACCAGAAATGGAGCCAGGCCTACGAGGGCGTGTTCCGAGCCAATGAGACCCTCAACCTGCTGAACAGCGTGCAGACCCTGAAGCCGCTCGAGATCCCCACCTCCGACGCGAACAGCATCAAGGGTGAGGCGCTGTTCCTGCGGGCCCATTATCACTTCGAAGCGTACCGGATGTGGGGACATATACCGTACTACTTCGAAAGCGATACGACCCCGGTCGTGCTGGGCGGTTTCCGCAAGGCGAACGACCTCCCGCTCGATTCGATCGTGAAGCTCATCGTCGCCGACCTGAATAGCGCCATCGCGCTGCTCCCGGCGACGCCGCGCAACGGGGACGTGGGACGTGCGACCTTGTGGACCGCGAAGGCCTACAAGGGCCGCGTGCAGGCGTACGGCGCCGCGCGGAACCCCGCCCTCTGGGACGCGGCGCTCACGACGTTGCGAGACGTGCAAACGAGTGGCCCCTACAGACTGGAAACGAGCTTCGATCACGTCTGGACCGGCTTTACGCAGTATCGCAACGGTCCGGAGACGATCCTCGCGTTTCAGGCTTCCGTCAAAGATGGGGAGCCGAGCGGCTGGAACTCGAACTGGGGCGAACGGCTGAACTTCCCGCATTCGGGCAGTCACTTCGGCTGCTGCGGGTTCCACCAACCGTCGTACCAACTCGTCAACTTCTACGCGGTGGACGCGACCGGCTTGCCGTTGGCGTTGACCAACCCGCAATGGAATGGGACCAGCGCCTTGACCGCAGCGCAGGGCGATACGAACTTCGCGGCCGGCGCGCCGGGCAGCCTGGCGCCGGTGGACCCGCGGCTCGATTGGACCGTCGGCCGGGACAGAGTGCCCTACAAGGACTGGGGCCTGCACGCTCGAGGATGGATCCGAGATGCCTCGTACAGCGGCCCGTTCAGCCCCAAGCGGAACGTCCACGAGAAGGGCGCCAACGCCGAGAATAACGTGGGCTGGCAGGCGACCCAGACGAACGATGTGAACATGCACATCTTCCGCTACGCCGACATGCTGCTGCTCCTGGCCGAGGCGGAGATCCATGCAACCACGGGCACCCCCGACAACGCCAGAACGATCATCAATCAGATCAGGGCGCGGGCCGGAAAAATGGCGCAAGGGTGCGGGACGACGACCGACTCGGCGACTGTGGCGACGTATCCCACCTGCGCGACAAATCCTGCCATCCAGCCCATGGCCCTCCCGTTGGTGGCGGTCACGCCGACACTGGATACGCTGGCGACGCCCTGGGCAGTATATAAGATCGGCCTCTATACCACGCCGTTTGCCAGTGTGGCGCAAGCAGACCAGGCCATTCAGTATGAGCGGCGGCTCGAATTGGCGATGGAAGGCCAGCGGTTCTTCGACCTGCGGCGCTGGCGCACCGCGGACGCGGAGATAAACGGCTACATCACGGTCGAGCGGACCCGGATCCCCTACCTCGCGGGCGTAACGTACGCCGCGCGGGATTCACTGTATCCGATCCCGTCCATCCAGATCGATTTGGCCCCCGCGCTGGTACAGAATCCGGGGTGGTGAGCTGGAGTTAACGGTTTCGGATGGCAAACGCCTGCAGGGAATCGCCGTTGTTCGCAATCAGCACGGCCTTCCCTGCAGGCGTTTTGATCAGCGCCAGCCCCGTGACGTCCCCGGGCGCCAGGAAGCCGCTCGCCAGCGGCGGGACCGGCGTGAAGTGCCCCCGACCGTCCCCCTTGAGCCAGAGACCGTTGCCGGCGTCAGCCGGCGTGGTGTTGGGCTCGGTATCGTACAGGTTGCCCGCCACGATCAGGTCGAGGTTGCCATCACCGTCCACGTCGTGGGCGAGGATGCCGCGGATCGGCGAGATCTGCGCCAGGTTGGGCAGCGGCACTGCCGTGAACGTGCCGTCGCCGTTGTTCTGGAGATAGAGGCTGGCAAACGTATCCGTCTGGTAATGGAGGGCGTGCCGCAGCGGGCCGACGCCCAACAGCTGCGCGACGGACGCCGTGGCGAACCCCGCGTAACTCGGGAAGCGCAGCGCCGCAGGATAGATGGTCGGTCCCAATTTCGCCCGCCCGAAGAGAGGATACTCGGTGCCGGCGATCTCCTGTGTCAGCACGATGTCGGTGGTCCGACCCCCGGTGAAATCCGCGGCATACACCCCGAACCGGCTCTGCAGCGACGTGGTGTACGAGAAGTTCAGCCCCACATTGCCCGCGACCAGGTCGGGATGCCCGTCGTGATTGAAGTCCCCCGTCGCGAGACTGTACCACCACCCCCGCGTGGGTGGCAGGCCCATGGACGCCGTCACGTTGCGCAATCTGCTGCCCTCGTTGTGAAAAAACTGCAGCGGCATCCATTCCCCCGCCGTAACCAGGTCCACGCGGCCGTCGCCGTCGTAATCGATCCACACCGCGGCGGTGATCATGCCCCCCCCTCCCGGGCGGGCCAGCTCCGGGGCCACCTCCTCGGTGACGTCCGTGAACTTGCCGCCGTCGTTGCGTAACAGATAGCTGCGGGCGGGATAGGGATAGTTTCTCGGTGTCAGGCGGCCACCGACGAACAGATCCAGTTTGCCATCGCCCGTAAAATCGCCGGCCGCTACGGCGGCCGTGCTGGTCGGCATCGCCGGGAGTGCCTGGCTGTCTCTCACAAACCTGCCGCCTCCCCGGTTGATGTAGAGACGGTCCTGCAACAGACGCGAAACCGGTGAGAGCTGATACCCGCCGCTCGCCACGTACAGGTCGGGACGTCCGTCCCCGTTGGCATCGAAGAACACGGCTCCCCAGTCTTCGTACTCCTTGTCGGCCGCCCAGGGCTGCCCCTCGCTGGACTCGACGAAGCTGCCGTCCCGCCGTTGGAGGAACAGCCTGCCCGGGACTCCTCGGGCGCCGCCGATGAACACATCGTCCAGGCCGTCGCCGTTCACGTCGGCCACGGCGATGGGAGGGCCGTGCCGGGACGGCTCGTACGGCAAGAGCGGTTGTACCTCGTAATCGACGAACGCCCCCGTCTGGTGCCGGTATTTCAAGGCCCGATCGAGGGGCTCGAAGATGCGGGATGCGTTGTTGCATGTATCACACCTCCCGGCTCCCGCCTCCCGCCTCCCGTGCGTTGCATCTCCCTGCTTCAAGGTCACCATCCGATCCACTTCCAGATCCGTCAGTACTTGCGACCGCCCGTCCGGCCAAATCACCTCCAGGCTGTCCACGCGCCGGGCATGGCCGAGCCCGAAATGCTCGCGGGTGTCCATCGTGGACATGTAGCCGCGGTACGGGGAATGGTAGAGGTACTGCTTCTGACCCCCCGCCGTGAGGATCAACCGCGATCCGATGCCCCACCTGTTGGGAGATTCCCCTTCCAGCGTGATGCGCAGATAGTGATGGGCGTCGTCTTGGGGTTGGATATTCTCGTAGATGGAGGCGGGCGCGTCGATGTTGTTGACCACGAGATCGAGCTTGCCGTCGTTATTGAGGTCGGCATATGCCGCGCCGAACGAAAAGCCCGGCTGATCCATGCCCCATGGTTTGGTCTTGTCGGTGAACGTCAGGTCTCCGTTGTTCCGAAAGACGTAGTTGGACACCTGGTAGCCGCGCAGGTTCTTGAGGAGCGTCAACGCCCTCCCATGGTCGCCGGCTCGGCGCGCCCCGAATGCCGCCGTCTGGTAATCGAGATCATTGGCCGCTTTGGGATAGCCGTTGGTGATGAAGATGTCCTTGTATCCATCGTTGTCGACGTCGGCGAACAGGGCACTCCAGCTCCAGTCCGTGTACGCCACGCCCGCCAGGCCCGCGATTTCACTGAAGATGACATCCCCGTTCTGCGTGACGCCGTTGCTCAATTGCAGCGAGTTGACGTCGTAGTCGTCACGAAATCCCCTGCGCCGCAGCTCGATGCGACCGCCATAGGTGAGGTACCCGCTCATCCGCTTGCGTTGATCCAGGGCCGCCGGCATCATGTCCATCTGCACAATGTCGGGCCAGCCGTCGTTATTGAAATCGGCGATATCGACGCCCATGCCCGCAAAGCTCGTATGCTTGAGCCACGCGCCGGCCCTGTCGGTAAACGTGCCGTCGCCGTTGTTGATGTAGAGGACATCATTGGGGGCGACATCGTTGGAGACGTAAATGTCGGGCCATCCATCCCCGTTCACGTCGGCAACCGCCACCCCGAGTCCATACCCGACCTGCTCCAACATCCCGGCTGCCCGGGATACATCCGTAAAGGTCCCATCCCCGTTGTTGCGATACAGCTTACTGTAGCCGCCGGGGCTGTTACTGCGCACGCCGAGCGGGTGCGTGTCTGCCGCGCCCCGGGCAAAGTCCTTGGGTGAGTTGTTGAGCAAGAAGAGGTCGAGGTATCCATCGCCGTTGTAATCGAGGAAGACGGCGTGCGTGGTGAACCCGGTATCGGCGATGCCGTACCGCGCCGCCGCCTCCGTGAACGTGTGATCCCCGTTATTGATGAACAGCAGGTTGGCCCGATCTTTCCCTTTGGACCCCTCGGACCCGGAGACCGAGACGTAGATGTCCAGATAGCCGTCGTTATTGACGTCCACCATGGTGGCGCCGGTGGCCCACCTGCTGGTCTTGATTCCCGCTCGTGCCGTGATGTCTTCGAACCGCATGTCGCCTTTGTTCACGTACAGGCGGCTCGAAACCATGTTGCCGCTGAAGAACAGGTCCGGCAATCCGTCGTTATCGATGTCCCCGACGGCCACCCCCGCGCCGTTGTACACGTAGGGGTCGGTCTGAACATTCACCGAGTCGTTAGTGGTGATGGTATTGGCGAACGTGACGCCGGTGCGATCCGGGGACAACCGTTGGAACAGCGGCGGCTGTTGCGGTTGATGACTGCATCCCTCGGACAGGAGAAGGGGGATTAACAGGGGGAGCACCGGTCCGGACCTCACGTTCATGGGCCGGCCGTGGCCCCCACGTCGCGCACCAGCCCAACGCAGGCGGCCGCCGCCAGCAGACAGACGCCCCCCAGCATCACCACGTCCAGCGGCGCGTTGGGGTTGCCCGCGCCGAACACCAGCCGGATGAGCGGCCCGAAGCCGATCGCGGCCACGATCTCCGGGATGACGATGAAGAAATTGAACACGCCCATGTAGACGCCCATCCGCTGGGGCGGCACGGCGGTGGAGAGGATCGCGTACGGCATCGACAGGATGGACGCCCACGCGATTCCCACGCCCACCATGCTCAGCGGCAGTAGATACTTGTCGTGAATCAGGTAGAGCGAGAGCAGCCCCGCCCCCCCGCACA
>Ga0137418_10001906_pt1 | contig 19109 bp, 19 predicted proteins | sample CZODoug3_1_2_16f_FD_122242 | JGI IMG/M metagenome (GOLD analysis project Ga0137418, IMG submission 122242) | Vadose zone soil fungal communities from Angelo Coast Range Reserve, California, USA - CZODoug3_1_2_16fungal (Hybrid Assembly) | ecosystem: Environmental > Terrestrial > Soil > Vadose... | reverse complement strand
CCACTGCAGCGTCTTGCCGTTGCCGTCGGCCAGCTCGGCCGCGGTGAGATCGCGCTCGAAGAGCTTCCCGCCTGGATGGTTGTCGGCGAGGATCCGGAACTTCACCGTCTGACCCACCATCCCCGCGATGTTGTAGGTGACCTGGAGCGACTCGGGCCCGGGCGCGAATCCGGGGTCGACGGTGGTGATCACCACCGTCTGGATCGCCGCCTCGAGCTGTACGGTCGCGTTGTCCGGCGGTCCCCCGGCCGCGGATGGCACGCTGACGTTCGCCTGCGCCGTGCCGTCGCGGAAACCCGCTCGAGACCCGAGCACGGTGTAGGTGCCGGGGATGAGCTCGCCGAAGCGCACGTGTCCGGTCCCGTCGGTCCGGGCGTCACCTACCGTCGGGCCGCTGACGTGGACCGACGCTTCCGAAACGACGCGGCCTTGCTGATCCTGCACCGCGACGTCCAGCGCGCCGAAGGGATGCTCCAGATCGAAGGTCTGGATCGTCCTTCGCCGCCACTGGTCGTACTCGGGACATCCCGGCGCCGGACAGCGTGGACGGGGCGGCGGGTCGATGCGGTTCTCGAAGAAGAAGACCTCGACGCGCCGGTTTTTCTGCTCGGCGACCTCATCGCCCGTCGGAACCGCGAGGTGGAACTCGCCGCAGCCATGCGTCTGTAGAACCGTCCCTTGCGGCAGCGTCGTGCCGTCGATCTGCATGTATGCGGTGACCAGCGCATTGCGCGTCCGCTGGCCCGCCTGGCCGTCGTCATTGAGGCCTTTCGACCGCTGGAACCGTTTGACCGCGTCGCTCGAGTCGGACGGATTGCCGGTGATGGGTCCTTGGTGGAAGCCCAGCTCCTTCAACATGTGCTGGTCTTCGATGGCGCCCCAGTGCGCCGAGCCGGTCCGCCCCGGGTAGTACTCCATCCATCCGTCGACGTCGTCCCGCAAGTAGGCAGCGATCGAGTGCGCGCGCTCGATCGAGAGGGTCAGGTTGTACTGGGCCGGGCCCACGGTGTCGGTGTGGCCGACCACCAGCACCTGCACCCCGGGATGCTGATCGTAGAAGCGCCTCAGGCCGCGGATGCCCGCGAGCGATCGCGGCAGCAAGAACGTCTTGTCGGTATCGAAGAGGAGGCCGGTCATCCGGCCCAGGAACACGCGCGGGGGAATCTGGACGGTCAGCGCCGAGCCCGCGGCGATGTCGATGCCGCCGACGTTGTAGGGTGTTGGTTCTCCCATCTACTTGTCCGGCGGCGACTGCGGCTGGGCGGAGCCGTCCACGTCGGGGAAGATGAGCTTCCACTGCCCCGCGGCCGGCACCGTCATCCGGATCCAACCTTCCGCGTCCGTCCTCCCCGCCTGCTCGGGGGAACCCTGCTGCACCAGCCGGAAGAAGAAGTCGGGCTTCGGCTTGCCCATCGGATCGAGCACCCTGACCTCGATCCGCTGACCCGCAACCGGCTCCGGCCCCGCGGGCGACGGCCCGGCCTGCGACGGTTGCGGCTGTGGCGGTCGCCGCTGCGGCGCTGGCGCTACTGCCTTGGGCGGGGAGGGCTTGGCGATGCGCACGGCGCCGAACTTCACGAAGTAGCCCTGCTTGCTGAAGGAATGCGTCGCGCGCTCGACGCGCCAGGTGCCGTCGAGCTGCGCGCCCAGCTTTTCGAACTTCATCTCCGCGCCAGGCGCAACCTCGGGATCCCCCAGCATCTCCACCTGCGCGGTGACGTAGCCTTCGGCGATCTTGCGCATGCGGCCCTTGGCCATCGCCTCCGCGGTCGCGGGATCCGCCGGCCCGTGGTGATCGCCGGCAAACGAGAGCACCGCGCTGCCTCCGTAGGCGCGCGATCCTTCCCCCGTCACCCCTTGGGCCTTCGCCTTGCCGACGATCTCGCGCTTCTGCGCCGGATCCCAGCCGTGGATGGAGATCTCCGACACCTGCGCGCCGGCATTGATCTTCACTTTCATCCGCGAGACGCCCGACTCCGGGCCGACGGCGATCCGAGGACCGCTGGGCGGCGGCCCGACGATGAGCTGCTTGCCGGAGATGCGCAGATGGTTCCCCTGCTTCTGGGCAAGACGCCGCAAGAACGCGGCGTCGGTCACGTTCGCCTGCAGCACGTGCGCGGTGGTGCCCGAGGGAGCCTGCGCCGACAAGCCATGCTCCCGGGCGATCTGGGTGACGATCTGCTTGTCGTCCACGTCATTGAAGGCGCGGGTCATCGCGGACAGCGCCAGGCGATGCAAGGACTCCTGGCACACCACCTTGAGCGACGCCGGCAGGTCGCGCCGGAACTGGGGTTCGAGCGCCACCACTTCGCCCTCGAACACTCGCTTCTTCTGCGGCGCGAATCCGAGCTCGACCTTCACCGCCGTGCCGGCGGCGAAGTCCTTGCCGTTGATCAACAGGAGATCCGGGTCATTGAACTGCAGGACGCACTGGCCGAAGAGGTCCACGTCCAGCTCGACGGTCACGCGCGTCAGGGCCGCGCTCTTCTCCAGCGGGAGCGGGCTACCGCCCATCGAGACATGGCAGGCGGGGACGAGCCGCTGAAAGGTGTCGCCCGGCATGTCGCGTACCAACCCCCTCTTCCAGTTTGCGCCGGCGCCGCAGGCGGGGTCAATCGGGAGCCCATCGGATGCTTGACCGATGTTTCTGGCCGTCGCTGAATCGACGGTCGACGTGCGACGCATTGGCCATCATCGGACCGCTTCCATCGGCTCGACGTTGGTCCAAGGCGGTGACTTGCCCCCACTCCGTTGAGCGCCACCCCATCGCCAGGGTGCGTACCCGCCCGGGGGGCCGATGAGGCGCAATCCTACCCGGGCGGGAGACGACCACGCCGCCGCACCCCGACGCAGCTGGGGAAACTTGCAGCCCACGCACAGTGGCGCGGCAAAATCCAGGAATGGCCCTGCTTCCTCCTCGACCGCTGCGGCTCGACTCGCGCGCGCTTGCGTCGCGCCGTTTGAAGAAGATGGCGCTCAACGCGCTTGTCGCTGGCGTCGGCCTGGCGTTCAGCGTTGGAGCGCTGTTTCTCACCCGCGAGCTGCTCGGGGAGCGAGCGCTCTGGGATCGCGGCGCCGAAGGGCGCATCCTGCGCGTCTCCGGGAAGGTAGAGGAGTCGCAAAAGCTGGGGTTGACGTTCTTTTACGACTACGACCTCGAGGTGCGCTGGGCCGACGGGCAGGGGCGCGAGCGCGAGGGGAAGACCAGCTTCCTGCGCATGTTCAAGGCGGTCTCCGAGGGAGAGGCGCCCACCCTCCGCTACGACCCGACGGCACCTGACCGCATCGTGCTCTCCTGGGCCGCGCAGGGCGGCCTTCCGCGCAACGGGACGGCGATCGTCTGCGGAGCGCTGGGCGTCCTGATGCTGCTCGGTGCAATCGCCATGGTCCGCACCGAGCGACATCGGATGGAAGCACTCCGAATCTGCGCCGAGGACGGGGAAGAGGTGCTTTGCCCGGTGGAGAAGGCGTGGGAGTACAAAGGCGTCCACTACGTGCATTACCGGCTGCCCGACGAGGGCCGGTTGCGCAAATACGAGGGTGACGCGCCCTTGCTCTTCCTTCGCGAAGGCGTGCAACAGGTGCTCGCGCTGCGCTCGCCGCGCGCACCGGACGCGCCGTTCCTGGTCGAGGCTGATCTGCGCTCCTTCGATCTCTCGCAGGACGAGCGGTCGCGGATTGGCAACGCGGCGCGGACGAAAGCCTAGGCTCGATCAGGCGTCAGATCACGCAGCTCGCGTACAGCATCGGCGTTTCGAAGCGGATGGGACGTGTTCACGCGGCAAGAACATGACGCCCTGGGGAAGCCGTGGCACGGTCTGTCGGGCCGCCGCCTTGCGGCCTTCGCGAGGGAGATGGACGTACCAGAAGGAATGCCAAGCTTCGCTCCGGTAGCCGCTCTTCTGTTGGCCACTGCGGCGTCTGCTCCACCAGCGCTTCCCGAGTTGCCGCGCGGTCGCTGCGTTCTCGATGAGACCGGCTCCCTGCGTCCGAGCACTCTCGACACGCTGCAGCGCCTCTGCGTCAGCCTGAACCGCACGGGCAAAGGACAACTGGTCGTGGCGGTCGTTGCCAACCTGCATGGGCGATACGACATCGGCGACCTGGCCCTGGACCTGTTCCAGCACATTCAGATTGGCCATCGTGATCGTGATGACGGCGTCATCGTCGTCTTCAAGCCGGGTCCTCCGGGAAGAAATGCCCTTCGCGTGACGATCGGTTACGGCTTGGAAGGAGGCATGACGGACGAGCGTCTCAAGACGCTTCTAGACGAAGTGGCGTCTCCGCGACTGCGACAGCGAGACCCAGACGGCGCCCTGGTCGCTCTTTCTGAGAGACTCTCGTCGATGGTGCTCGAGGAGGATAGCAGCGGGCGGGTAGACCGCCACGCCCAACAACGACGACTCGAGCGCGAAGGCTCCTCGACCGGGCGTCCACAATGACAGCCCGCCTTCGACGAACGGGCACGAAGCCCATTGTTCTGCGAGATTGCGAACGCGCCGGGTCGGCGCACCGACGACCATTGCTCTTGCTGGAACACCAGTGGCACATTTGCAGGCTGCGTGCGTCGCGGTCGGCTTGGCGCCGAGCAAGAATTTGAGGTCGCGGGAGATGGCATCGTCGAGATCGACTCGCAGCGGTCTGTTCGTACACGCGGCTCCTCATCGGACATCGATTTCGAACGCGATTCTTTGCGGATCCGAGAATCAAGGACTTGGCGACTTGTTCGCACTGCATCGACCGGTGCCCGGTCGCGATCACGAACGGATCCCGTTCGAATACTGTTTTCGAGGGACATGACGCCTGTGACTGCGGGCTCCCGCTGTTACGGCTACGCGCTGCTCGCAGAGTCGAACGGCTCAGCCACGCTCAGTGTCCCTGTCAGGCCCGAAGTTTGCCATTCGCGGGAAAGCTTGCAATCGGCGCAACAGGAGCGGTCATGGAAGCACTCGGATTCAGTCATGTGGCATTGACGGTGACGCATTGGGATAAGTCGAAGCCCTTCTGGGAGGCGCTGCTCTCGTATCTAGGGGCTGCAAAAGTCATTGACGTGGTTGGACCGCCGCACCGCCGCCCCCACGGCCACATGATGATGTACGCGGGCAAGAGCTTCGCGATGTCCATCTGGGAGGCGTTCAGCGAGTTTCAGGGAAACAAGTTCCAACTCTACAACGTCGGCCTCCATCATCTGGCGTTCGCAGCTCCGAACAGAGCTGCGGTCGACGCGCTGCACGACAAGCTGGTCACGGAGGGGGCGAAGATCTTGGATCCGCCCAAGAACTATCCCTATTTCAGGACCTACTACGCCCTCTATTTCACGGATCCAGATGACATCAAAATCGAGTACGCATTCGTCGAGACCTGACTGCGTCCTGTGTAGGATTCTGGCAGACGCCTCTAACGAGCCGGAGAACGCATCGGGAGCGCCGCGATGCGTTCGAGCACCGCGCGCAGCTTGGGGACGGCGATGTCGACGAAGGCGCGTACCTTTGCCGCCGGAACGTCCGCGGCCGGATGCACCACGTGCACCGGGATCGGGTCGGGCTCGTAAGCGGCGAGCAGCCGCACCAGCCGCCCGTCCCGCAACTCCCTTTCGATCTGATACGAGAGCACGCGAGTCACTCCATGCCCCTCGAGCGCGGATGCGATTGCCGCTTCGCTACTGGTGACCACCAGCCGCGGCCGGACCTTCACCTGCCTCGCTCGCCCCTTTCCTGCGCCTGCCCCGAAGGTCCACGTGTCGGTGGCGATCACTTGCGAGAAAGCGATGCAGTCGTGCGCGGCGAGGTCCGAGGGAACGCGCGGAGCGCGTCGACGGGCCAAGTATGATGGGCTTGCGCAGGCGATCCGCTCGACCTGGCCGGTCTTCACGGCGACGAGGCTGGAGTCGGGGAGATGAGCGAGGCGAATCGCCACGTCCACGCCCTCGTCGACGAGGTTCACGATCCGATCCAGGAGCAGCAACCGGACCTGCACGTCGCGATGAGCGTCCAGAAAAGCGTCGACCAACGGGCGCACGTGCAGGCGGCCGAACATCGAGGGCGCCGTTACGGTCAGCACACCGCGCGGAGCGAGTTCTTCTCCGGCCATCTGCTCGGCCGCGGCGAGGTCGGCGAGGATGCGGCGGCAAGCTGCCAGATAACGATGGCCCGCCTCGGTCAACTTCATCGCCCGCGTCGTGCGCCGCAGGAGCTGACCTCCGGTCCGCAACTCGAGGAAGGCGATGGCGCGGGTGATCGACGCGGCGGATCGGCCAAGGTGCCGGGCAGCGGCGGCGAATCCTCTGCGATCCACGGTCGCCACGAACGCGACCATCGCCTCGAAGCGGTCCACGATATTATTTCATATTATGAAACAATGTAGTGCTTCAAGCATGTATTGTCTCTGCATTCGGCAAGGTTAGGGTTCTCGGCGTCGCACTGTTGCGCCGTCTCGGTGAGGACCCGGTCTCACCCGAAAGGAAGAAACAATGGGCCTTTCCTGGCAACAAGGGCCTCTCTCGCTGGGAGCGATCGGACGGTTTCTCGTCCCCGATCCGTTGCCCGAGAGACTGCTGTACGCCGAACCGCTCCGCCGGCGGATGCGCGTGCGCTTCGGCGGAGCCTGGATCGCCGACAGCGAAGACGTCGTCCTGCTCCATGAACCCGGCCGCTACCCAGTGGCCTACTTCCCGCAGGGCGACGTAACCTCTGACGCGCTACGACCTGGCGACCACACCACCCGCCACCGCGACCTCGGACCGACGTCCTGGTACACGGTCCGCGGCGGCGAGCAGAGCGCACAGCGCGCGGCGTGGCAGCACACCGAGCTTCCAGCCTACGCCCGCGAGTTGCAAGGACGTGTCGCGTTCGCGTGGCGGGCGATGGACGCCTTCTACGAAGAAGACGAGCGGATCGTCGGCCACGCCGCCGACAGCTATCACCGCATCGACATCCGTCAGGCCACCCGCCACCTCGTCGTCCGCTGCGGTGACCGCGTCGTCGCTGACAGCACCCGTCCCCTGGTCCTCTACGAATCCGGCTTCGCGCCGCGCTGGTACGTCCCGCGTGCCGACATCGACGAGTCGGCCCTGACGCCAGTCGGGGGACAGACGTTCTGCCCGTACAAGGGCCTGGCCAGCTACTACGACATCGGGCAGAACAACCGTGCCGCCTGGTCCTACGTCGAGGCATGGCCCGAGGTGGTCCGCGTGTCGGGGTTCGTGTCGTTCGAGCCAGACATCGTGGACGTTTACCTCGACGGCAGGAAGCTGGCCCTCGAAGCGGGCCAAGCCGTCATCCCGCACGGTATCGACCGAGGGCTCGATCCCGACGAGGTGCGGGAGCGTCGCGTCGCAGCCGACCAGTCAAAGCACCTCCCGAGCGCACGCCCAGATCGCCCATCTAGTCGGTGACTGATGGACTACCACATCGAGGTCATCACTCTGCCCGTCAGCGACGTCGACCTGGCAGCGCAGTTCTACACGGAACGGGCAGGCTTCATCCTGGATGTCGACTACCGACCCAACAGGCAATTCCGCGTTGTCCAGCTCACCCCACCAGGGTCATCGTGTTCGGTGCAGTTCGGCGTCGGCCTCACTGACGCGACACCAGGATCGGCTCGCACCATCTACCTCGTGGTGACCGACATCGAGGCCGCACACCGTGAACTGACCGAACGCGGGCTGGCAGTCAGCCCCATCCGGCACAAGACGTCCACGGACGACTGGCAAGGGGACTACTCGCCAGGAGTCGACCCCGAGCGGCGAAATTACGCCAGCTTTATCGACTTCGCCGACCCGGACGGCAATACCTGGATTGTTCAAGAGCGCGGATTCACGCGCACGGCCTCGACCACTTGTCGGAGGATCTGAACCAATGGCACCTGAAACCGCAAAGGTCCTCTCGGTCAACGTCGGTGGCGTGCGCAAGTTCGATTACCACGGCCGCCCCGCCCAGAGCGCGATCTGGAAGTCGCCGGTGAGCGGACGGGTCGCGGCTCGGGGCGTCAATCTCGTGGGCGATCGCCAAGCGGATCTCGAGGCACACGGCGGCTTCGACAAGGCCGTCTATGCGTATTCGGTGGAGGACCAACGCTGGTGGGAACGGGAGATCGGCCGTCCGCTCTCTTACGGCGAGTTCGGAGAGAACCTGACCACGGAAGGGATGGAGCTCAACGACGCGCTCGTGGGCGAGCGTTGGCAGATCGGGAGCGCGGTTTTCGAGGTTTCCGAGCCACGAATCCCTTGTTGGCGGCTGGGAGTCCGGATGAACGACGAAACGTTTCCACGCCGCTTCAGCAAGGCGTTGCGACCCGGTACCTATCTCAGAATCGTCGTCGAGGGCGATGTGGGTGCCGGAGACGAGATCCGGGTCATGGAGAAGCCTGATCACGACCTCACCATCCGAGATGTCTTTCGCATCTACACGCGCGATCGGGATGAGGTGCCGCGGCTGCTCGCGATTCCGCAGCTGTCCCAGAGTTGGAGAGGATGGGCAGAGCATCTGGCAACACGGCAGCCCAGATCCGATCCGTGACGCCGCGGCTGCCGAGTCGGGGGCAGCGCACAGTAAAGGAGACAGCCATGGTTCGCGCAGCGACCCCGGAGCGCCTGTGCGCATTCTCAGACGGCGTCTTTGCCGTCCTGATCACAGTCTTGATCTTGGATCTGCGGCCGCCAGAGCTACCCGCCTTCAAGGCGCTCCTGCTGCGCTGGCCTACCGTGGACGATGACTTCGCCGCACCGCCAGTTCAAGGAAGGAGAAGCACCATGACCGCCATCAAATATCGCACTGTCTCCGTGGACGGCCTTGAGATCTTCTATCGCGAGGCCGGAGTTGCCAGCGCGCCCGCGCTGCTGTTGCTTCATGGCTTCCCCAGCGCAAGCCATATGTTCCGGGACCTCATCCCGCTCCTGGCCGATCGCTTCCACATCATCGCGCCCGACCTGCCAGGTTTCGGCCAGTCGGATATGCCGGCGCGGGCCAAGTTCAAATACACATTCGACAACATCGCAGGCGTCATCGACCGCTTTACCGAGGTGGTCGGCCTGAATCGATTCGCGGTCTACGTGTTCGATTATGGCGCGCCGACTGGCTTCCGAATCGCCATGAAGCATCCGGACCGCATTACCGCGATCATCTCTCAGAACGGCAACGCCTATGAGGAGGGGTTGAGCGACGGCTGGAACCCCATCCGCGCCTACTGGCAAGAGTCGTCGCAAGCCAACCGGGACGCGCTCCGCGCCTTCCTCGCTCCCGAAGCGACGCGCTGGCAATATACCCACGGCGTGACCGACGATGGGACTGTTTCTCCGGATGGTCAGTCGCTCGACAACTTCTATCTGGCACGCCCAGGGGCCGATGAGGTCCAGTTGGACCTGTTCGGCAACTACAAGAGCAATGTGGCACTGTACCCGGCTTTCCAGGATTACTTCCGCACGCACAGGCCGCCGTTTCTGGCAGTATGGGGCAAGAACGATCCCTTCTTCCTGCCGGCCGGTGCGGAGGCGTTCAAACGCGACATTCCCGGCGCGGTCATCCGCTTCTTCGACACCGGCCACTTCGCGCTGGAGACGCATGCCGAAGAAATCGCGGAGGCAATCCGCGACTTCCTACCCCCCTGAATCAACCCGGCGGAGCACGCACGTGCAGTATATCAGGGAATGGATGGATACCCTCAGATCGGCTTGACGTCTGTAAGACGACCGGTCATATTGCTCGTCATGCCAAGGCCGAGCCTTCGTGAGCAACTCCTCTCTGCGGGTCTCGCGATCCTCCATCGGAAGGGATTCAACGCCACCAGCGTCCAGGACATCACCGATGCAGCAGGCGCGCCCAAGGGTTCGTTTTACAACCACTTCGAAAGCAAGGAAGCGCTGGCTGCGGAGGTGGTGAGGAAGTACGAAGAGAGGAGCGCGGTGCGTCTCAGCATCCTCAAGGATGAGAAGCTCGCGCCGCTGCGGCGGCTGCGAAAATACTTCGAGAGTCTCAACCAAGCAGCCATCGCGGCGAAGCTCTCAGCTGGCTGTTTGCTTGGAAATTTCGGAGCGGAACTGTCTGGTCAGAGTCCCCTGGTCTGCAAGCGCGTCGGCGAGGCGTTCGATAGATGGACCGACCACGTTGCCCCGGTGATCGCCGAGGCGCAGAAGGCCGGCGCGATCACTGGGAACTTCGCGCCGAAGGCGCTCGCGGAGTTCGTCATCCATGCCTGGGAGGGCGCGATGCTGCGGGCCAAAGTGGAGAAGGACAGAGCGCCCCTCGAACTCTTCCTCAAGGTCACCTTCATGAGAATTCTCGCCTAGACTTTTTTTCGCAGCGTACAAGACGACTGGTCATCTTCAGGACAGAGGGCCCAGACCAGGAGCAAGGAGCCCGCAGGAGGCTGCAATGAGCAACGCGAAGCTGAAGTACGACGTGTTCGTGGCGCCGTCGAAACCCGTAGTCAGCGACGACCTGCCGCGCGGCATTCCAAGACGCATGTTCTCGCCCATCTCGGCGACGCTGATCTACGGCAGGGACGACGCGGTGCTCGTCGACCCGCTGATGACCGTCGAAGAGACCCGCGCGCTCTCCAACTGGATCGCTGCGACCGGCAAGAACCTGACGGCTGTCTACATCACGCACGGGCATGGCGATCACAGCTTCGGCATCAGCACGATCCGGGAGCGCTTTCCCGGCGCGCGGGCCCTCGCGACGCCTCGTGTCCTGCAGCACATGCGCAAGCAGGCGGGGCCGGAGCTGCTGCCGTTCTGGAAAGGGCGATTCCCCTCACAGCTTCCTGAGAACATCGTCTTTCCGGACGCGCTCCAGAACGAGCGCTTCGAGCTGGAGGGAAACGAGCTCGTCCCGGTGGACTTCGGCCACACGGACACGGACGACACCACCGGCCTGTTCGTCCCGTCGATCGGGCTGATGGTCGCGGGCGACGCAGCCTACAACGACGTGCACTTGTACCTGGCGGAGTCCAGCCCGCAGGGCCGGCGCGACTGGCTCGCCGCGCTCGACAAGATCGAGTCGCTGCGGCCCCGCGCCGTGGTTGCCGGGCACAAGCGGCCGGGCAATGAGGATTCGCCGCGCATCATCGAGGAGACCCGCCAGTACATCCGCGACTTCGATCGAGTCGTGGAGAAGAGCAAGAGCGCGCAGGAAGTGTACGACGCGATGCGCTCTCTTTACCCGGATCGGGTGAACCCGGGCGCGCTCTGGTCTTCGGCCCGCGCCCTCAAGCCCTAGCGTCTCGCGCACTCTACCTGCTGAAGGAGAAGGATCATGAAAGCCTTGCAGATTGCTCGACACGGAGCGCCACACGAAGTGGTGGAGCTGGTGGACCTGCCGGAACCTGGGGCGCCGAAACCGGAGGAGGTGCTGGTGGCGGTCGAGTACGCGCCCATCAATGTCTCCGAGATCCTCCGGATCCTGGGACAGTATCCGTTGCTGCCGCGGTCGCTACCCGCGGTCGTGGGTAACGAGGGGGTCGCGCGAATCGTCGCGGTCGGGAACCGAGTTCGCGGGCTGAAGGTGGAAGATCGCGTGCTCCTGCCCGCCACGTCCCCCGCCTGGAGCGAGCGGCTGTTGCTTCCCGCGGCAGGCCTGTTCGCCTTGCCGGCCGGCGCCGATCCTCAGCAACTCGCGATGCTTTCCATCAACCCGCCGACGGCCGCGCTGGTGCTCAGCGAGTACGTCGACCTGAAGCCCGGCGACTGGGTGATCCAGAACGCCGGCAATTCCGGTGTCGGCCGGTCCGTCATCGCCATCGCGAAGTACAGAGGGCTGCGCACCGTCAGCGTCGTGCGTCGCGCGGAACTCGTCGACGAGCTCCGTGCTGCCGGGAGCGACGTGGTGCTGGTGGACGGGCCAGACCTCGCCGTGAGAGTGGCCGCTGCCACGGGCAAGGCCAGCATCAAGCTCGCGCTGGACGGCGTCGCAGGGCAGTCGGGCGCGGCGCTCGCAGGGGCGCTGGCGCCGGGTGGAAGTCTGGTCGTCTACTCCTTCATGAGCCGCCAACCGGTGATCGTCAGCGGCACTGACCTCGTCTTCCGCAACATCGCCCTCCGCGGGTTCTGGCTGTACGCGCCGCAATTCAGGGACTCGCCGAAGGCCATCGACGCGATGAAGTTGGGGGCACGGTTGATTGCCGAAGGCAAGCTGACGGTGCCCGTCGCGGCCAGGTACCCGCTTACCCAGGCGGCGGCCGCGCTGGGTCACGCGCTCAAGGGCGGGAAGGTTCTTTTCCAGATCTCTCCGCAATGACCTGGAAGCCAGTGGGGCTCGATCGCCATGGCGCGAGCTTCGCGACGACGGGGTTCTTCGAACCTTCCTGACTTCCGCCGCATCCACGTCTTGGGCACATGCTGGGGGTGAAATCCTGATGATCTTCGTGACGGGTGCCACCGGTAACGTGGGAGCAGAGCTGGTCCGCGCATTGATCATGCGCGGCCAGGAGGTGCGCGGCCTCGTTCGCCCTTCGAGTCGGGCCGCATTACCGGCCGGCGCAGAGAGCATCATCGGTGATCTCGACCGACCGGAGACCTTCTCTGCCGCTCTGGCCGGCGTGCGCGGAGTGTTCCTGCTGAGTGGTTACAAGAACACGTCCGGCCTGTTGGCCGAGATTCGTCGCGCCAAGGTGGAGCGGGTCGTGCTGTTGTCGAGCAGTTCCGCCCCGGGCGGCGACATGAACAACGCCGTTGCGCGGTACCACATCCTCTCCGAAGCCGCGGTGCGTGAGTCGGGCGTCCCCTGGACAATCCTGCGGCCATGCAGCTTCATGTCGAATGCGCTCCGGTGGGTACCACAACTCCGGGCCGGTGACGTCGTGCGCGAAGCGTTTCCTCGAGTCCGGGTTGCCGCCGTCGACCCCGACGACATCGCGGCGGTGGCGGCGCAGGCGCTGCTCTCGGCGGGACACGAGGGTCGCAGCTACCTGCTGACTGGTCCGGAGTCGCTGTTGGCCGCTGACCGTGTCCGGGTACTGGCCAAGGTACTGGGGAGGGAACTGAGGTTCGAGGGGCTCTCGGACGCCGAGGCGAGAGCGGAGATGAGTCGAACCATGCCGCCTCAATACGTCGACGCGTTCTTCAGCTTCTTCGTCGATGGGAAGTTGGACGAGTCGAAGGTCCTCCCGACCGTGGAGGAAGTCATCGGGAGACAGCCCCACACCTTCGAGCGGTGGGCGATTGCGCACGCCGACGCGTTCCGCTGAACCACTCCGCCGAGGCGCCCAGCCGGTTTACGCCGAGAGGCCTTCGGCGATACAGGCGACGATCCTCCAGCGAGCTGCCGGCCTTGAGCGCAAGCGTCAACTCGACCGCCCCGCCCTCTCGCTGGCCGAGGTCGAGGCCATCGCCCGTGAATCGGGCATCGACCCCTCCTTGGTGCGGCAGGCCGCCCGCGATCTGGAGGACGAGCGTCAGACCGGGTTCGGAACGCGGCTCGCAGGAGCTCCTGTCCGCCGCACCTTCGAGCGCGCCATCGACGGAGAGATTTCCGCCAGGCACCACGAGCAACTGGCGGACGACATCCGCGCGGCGATGATGGGCGTTTCCGCGATGCCCGCCCAGGTCTCGAAGATCGGGCGCAGCCTCAGCTGGAGCGCTTGGACGAGCGGCGGAGTGGTGGAAATCCAGGTGACCCCGCGAGAAGGGAAGACGTTCATTCGCATCGATGCCAATTCCTCGGCCATCGCCGGAGGGATGTTCGGGGGCATCATGGGCGGCGTGGGTGGCGGCATCGGGGCCAACGTCGCCTGGATGCTGCCCTTCACGCTGCATCTGCCCGCGTTCGTCGGGGTCCTCGGCCTGGCCGGCGAGCTGCTCGGCGCGTACGGGCTTGCGCGGTGGGCCTTTTCGGGGCGCGTTGGCGCCCTCCATCAGCGACTGGAACAGCTCATCGACACGCTCGAGGGACACCTGCGAAGCCAGCTCGCCCTCCGCCGCTGACAGGCGTCCGCTCCGCTCAGAACTGCGCTGCTTCGGTCGAGCCCATCGCGAGCGTCCGGCCGTCGACCACCATCTCCAGGATCAGTCCCTGAGACCGACGCGTTCGATGGCGCGCCTGGCAGGAGTCGAACCTGCGGCCCGCGGCTTCGAAGTTGGAGATCCCGTGCATCCCGCGGAGTCCGAGGCGTCCCGCTCCGTCAGGTTTCGTGGGGTTACGGTTTCAGCCACTTCCCCGAACGTCCCGACGCGCCCGGCCAATCACGATCGGTTTGCTGCATTGGTGCTGCACAGTCCAGAAAGCGCCTCCCCGGCCGTGCTTCTCTCGCCGCGCGAGGCCGCGGCACGCCTCGGCGTGAACCGGGAGACCATCTACCGGCTCTGCGCACGCGGGGAGCTGCGGCACGTCCGCGTTGGCTCTGCTCTTCGCGTCGACCTTGGCACCTACCTGGCTCAGCTTCGTCCGCGTCCCTGATTGGGGTCCGCGTGACTTACTCTTCTCTCGGAAGGTCCTCAGCGCAGTGCGTACCCGGCGATGCGCCACTTGCCGTCCTCGCACAGCGTCTCGACCACGCTCTCGATCGCGAGAAGGCGATTCGAGTACCTCGTATGGAACTCGAATACGACGTACCTACCAGGAGGCGCAGAAGGGACCGCCCCCGTTTCCATCGTCGAAATCTGCGTCCTGGACACCAACTTCCCGACTGCAGAGCGGATTGCGGCGCCTGACTTCACCCAGCCCGCCTTCGTGGTGACCTGCTTCAGGTACGGCGAGGCTGCGTTCCAGCTCTCTTCGAACTTGCCCGCGTCCACCAGCGAGAGCCACGCGTCGGCATCTGCCTTCGCAAGCGCCTCGGCGTGCGAGTCAGGAGAGTCCGCCTGGTTGGCGGCGGGAGGCACGTCGGGGAACGGCTTGCTCTCGTCAACTTTGAGCTGCCGCCATGTGCCGGAAGGTTCACGCTCGTAGACGATCCCGAAGTCGGTGGACCTGCTGAAGAATGCGTTTGGGTCGAATCCAAGCTTCGCCATCACGATGATGCTGTCGTCGTGCTGCTGCTCCGCGATTAGGCGGACGTACTCGAACAAGTCCTGCGCCGCAGACTTCAGCTGGTCGAAATTCCCTGCGGAGCTGATGTACGAGACACCCATGCCGAGGCGCTTGCCGCCCTTGCCGATCACAGGCCCCGAGTTCAGGACCTTGTAGCTATGCCCGGACTGCAGCGTGACGATGGAGTAACCCTTGGGCCACGTCGACTCCGACCGGCTGGGTTCGGCATGCGCTGGCGCGGAAGACATGAAGGCCGTGAAACACATGATGATCGTCTGTGCGGCGCGGGGATGGACGAGCATGCGGCGACTCTAAGGGAACTCACTGCCCGGCCCAAGCTCTAGATGCAGCCGCCTGAAGATGGGCGCCGGAATCGATGCAACGACAGAGGGCTATGCTAATACTTCGGCTGTGCAGAGGTCTCTTCACAGCGCTGGCGCCAAGTCGCCTGAAGAACTGCCCGCGTACACGGCCGTGCGCGCGGGGCAGATCGTGCAGCTGTCGCCGTCGACGCTCCGGCTTTGGGCCCGCGGCGACGGAGAGCGCGCCGCTCTGTTCGTCCCAGCCCAGCGTTCCCCTCTGACACTCTCGTTCTCGAACTTGGTCGAGTCCTTCGTCCTGGCTTCGATGCGGCGGGTACACGAGATTCCGATGCAACGCGTTCGCAAGGCGCTGAGGTTCGTTGGGAGAGAGCTCGGCGTGCAGCGTCCGCTCATTCACGCGCGGTTCCGAACCGACGGCGTTCGCCTGTTCGTCGACCACGCCGACCAGCTGCTCGATGTTTCAAGCGAAGGGCAAGCGCTGTTGCGGGAGGTTTTGGATGCCAGCCTCCAGCGTATCGAATGGGGTCGCGAGGTCGCGAGGCGTCTATACCCGTGGGTCCGGGCCGACCTTCACGGGAGTCAGCCGAAGAGCATCGTGATCGACCCGCGCCGTGGCTTCGGCCAGCCAATCATCGCCGGCACCGGGATCGAGGCCCGCATCGTCACCGAGCGATACCGCGCCGGCGAGTCGGTCGCCGAGCTCGCGCAGGACTACCGCGTCGATTCCGAGAAGATCGAGGACGCGATCCGGTGCGAGACGAGTGAAGCCGCCTGAGCCCTTCACCTGGTTCATCGACCGGTCGCTTGGACGAAGGATCGTGGCCGACCTACGCGCGGCCGGATTCCAGGTCGAGGAACACTCTGCACATTTCGCCGACAACGCGGCCGACGTGGAATGGCTCGGCGAGGCGGGACGGCGCGGGTGGGTCGTCCTCACGAAGGACAAGGCGGTTCGTCGCAACGCGCTTGAGCTCGCCGCGATCCTTGCGAGCGGCGTAGCTTGCTTCTCTTTGGGGCATGGCAACCTGAAGGCCGAGCAGATGGCACAGGCGTTCGTCGCAGCGCGCCGCAGAATGGAGAAGACGCTGCGGCGCTTCGAGGCTCCGATGACCGCTGCGGTGACAGCGACGGGACACGTTCGGGTCTTGATGGCAAAGGGCCAGGTTTTGCTTCAGCCAAGGGAGATCAAGTAGCTACGCGGAAAACGACGCTCCGGACGGCACTCGCGTCATGTCCCCTTCTGGTTCGCGCGCTCGAGAAGCTCCTCTGCTTCTTTGATGGGCGTCAATCGCGAAACCATTTACCGCCTCTGCAAGCGCGGCGAGCTGCCACACATTCGGGTGGCCGCTGCGTTGCGGATCGAATTGACTCGCTACGCGTCCGCCGAGAAACGGCTGGTAAAGGAACCTTGATCAAGGCAAGTCCGTAGGAAACGAACCTTTACTTTGGGGTGGGAGTCGAACCCGAAACGAACAGGCGTAACCAGGCGACGACGCACGTCAATTCGTCGTTTCGACCCGTTCAGAACGGCAGGTTGAAAGAGAACCGGCATTCCTCGTCCTCGCAAGCACCCGCGAATCCTTCAGCTCGCCGGCCAGAGCACCGAGAAGGTCGTGCCCTCGGCCTGACTGGAACGGACTGTGATCGATCCGCCGTGCGCATCGACGATCTGCTTGACGATGTAGAGGCCGAGGCCGAGTCCCTCCCCGCCCGCGTCCGGCCCTCGCTGAAATGCCTCGAAGAGATGCGGCAGCAGATCGGGCTGAATCGGCGTCCCCTGGTTGTGCACTTCGAGCACGATCCCGGCGCTCGCCCGCCGCAGCGACACGTCGATCGGCGCATCCGGATCACCGTAGCGAAGCGCGTTGTTGACCAGGTTGCCCACCGCCCTCGCGACCCGATCGGGATCGAGGCTTACGGTCATCGGCCCCTCGCAATCGAGTCGCATGACGCGGCGGGGGTTCAAGAGCCGCAGCTCATCCATCGCCTGTTTGCAGACCTCGAGCAGGTCGACCTCGCGGCGCGCGATCGGCAGCGCGCGATCCATCCGCGCGCGCGTGTAGTCGAGCAGGTCCTTGATCATCCGGTCGATGCGGCCGGCGGCCGAGGTGACGCGCGCGAGCGAGCGTTTCTGCGCGTCGTCGAGCCCGGCTTTCTCCAGCACGTACGAGGAGGCGAGGATGACGCCGAGCGGGTTCTTCAGATCGTGGCTGAGGATGCCCAGCATCCGGTCGCGGTAGTCGAGCGCCGCCGACAGCTCCGCATTTCGCCGCGTCAGCTCGGCGGTGAGCCGGGCTTTCGCGATCAGCGCCGCGGCGCGTCCCGACATGGTGCGGAACAGGAGGCGGTCTTCCTCGGAGAATTCGTTCGCGTGCCGCGAGCCGATGGTGGCGACCCCGACCAGTTCTTCGCCGAGCATCATCGGCACGCCGTAGTAACCGCGCAGCCCGGTGCGCCGGATCGATTCGCGGGTGACCATCGGATCGCTGGCGGCTTCCCGGCTCGCGATCGGACCGCGGGTCTGCGCCACCCGGCCGGCGAGGGAATGTCCCACGGGTACGATCTCGCCGACGGTCTTTTCCAGACCGAGGCCGACTGCGGCATGTACGCGCAGGACCTCGCCTTCGAGCAGCAGTAGCGACGCGGCGTCGACCGAGGCGCAGGTTTCGAGAAGGACCTTGAGCAACTCGGGCAGCATGGCCTCGGCCTCGCCGTACGTCAGCGCGGTCGAAGAGATGCGCTCCAGCGCGCGCAGCGTCCGCTCGCTCGCCTGGTGGTACCTCGCGGTGCTGGTGACGATGGCCCTGTCGATCCCCGTGTGCAGCCGCGCCAGCTGCGCCGAGCGCATGGCCGGCGCGCCCTCGTCGTGGACCAACTCGACGATGCACCTGCGGAGGATGGCGTATTCCTCGACCACCTCGGTCAAGTCATAGCCGACTTCCAGCCGATCGAGGGCGTGGATGGTGGGAGGATTGACGGGCTCTTTCGCCGGATGGCCAGCACGGACGTCGTCGAGAAAGTCGGCCAGCTCGTCGAGGAATTGCGGCAGGGAATCGAGCAGCACCGGCCGGTCGAGGTCCTTGGCCGGCTCGAGCACCCGCACCGCGTCGACCCAGTCGGAGAGGATCCGTTCCCGATGGGCGCGCAGGAAATCGGAGAGGCGGCGAGGCTCGTCGGCCATGGCCCCCTTCTCCATGAGTTGAATGTGGACATCGCGGCAAGCCGCTGCAAGGCTGCCTGGCGAGAGAGCGTAGCGAGCCTGGAAGCTCGGATCCGCTCGCCGAATGCGCCATTCCTGGCGCTGCTTTGGAGACTGCGCGCAACCTGAACACTGGGAAGAATTCCAACTTCACGTCCGAGATAGCGGTGGCGAAGGGATTTCGGAAGGTGGTAGCCACCGCCGAAGCCGACAGCGCATGTCAACCTCAGTCGGCCGCCTCGAGGCCGTAGCGCGCGAGTTCCGATGCTGCGCAGCGGGCGTAGCCGGAGAAAGCGCGCAGGATGTTGACTGCCTCTGGGGGAAGGCGAGGGATCGTCTCCGGCTTCACGCGCGCGTGCCGGAGTGCTTCGATGGCGTTTTGGAGCAGCCGGAATACCTCGTCCATTTCCCGCTCGATGGCGACCAGTTGTTCGCCGCGGACGGAGACCCAGCCACGGCGGAGCCTCTCTTCGGCCGCGCAGAGCGTTTCTTGGAGCCGAAGTAGCTCCGTCATACGACCTCACGTAGAGGGAACTGCAACATAGTTTCACCCGCCCGACCTTGCTAGCAGGAACTTGATCGATACCTTACTTGCCGTAGGCGTGCGCGAGCTGCCCGACGAGCTTG
>Ga0137418_10001904_pt1 | contig 19120 bp, 20 predicted proteins | sample CZODoug3_1_2_16f_FD_122242 | JGI IMG/M metagenome (GOLD analysis project Ga0137418, IMG submission 122242) | Vadose zone soil fungal communities from Angelo Coast Range Reserve, California, USA - CZODoug3_1_2_16fungal (Hybrid Assembly) | ecosystem: Environmental > Terrestrial > Soil > Vadose... | reverse complement strand
ACCTTGAGCCGGTTCGGATCGCCCATCCGTACGGCCGGCAACCCGGTTGCATCGATTTTGATCAGCGCGAGGTCGGTGCGTCTGTCCGCGCCGATGACGCGAGCCTTGAATTCACGCTTGTCGGTCAGGCGAACGGTGATCTCATCGGCAGAATCGACGACGTGCGCGTTGGTGAGAACGTAGCCATCGGTGCTGATGATGAAGCCCGAGCCGAGCGAACGGCTCTCGAAATCGCGCGGACCCTGTCCGCCGGGACCCGGCGGACGCGGGATGAAGCGCCGGAAGAAATCGTAGAGCGGATCGTCTTCCTCGAGATTCGGAATTTGCGGCGAAGCACGGCGCTCGCGTACCTGAGTGGTGCTGATATTGACGACGGTGGGGCCCTGCCTCTCGGCGAGGTCGGTGAAATCGGGCAGCTCGCGACCCTGCGCGACCAGCGCTGAGGGCAACCCGAGCAGTAAACAAACAAGCAGTACTCTCGCCATCAAGAGGGCCCTCGGAATCGAGCGGGCAGGAAACCGCGACGCAATCTCGGCCGCCAGAACCGGACTGATCCAATGGAGGTCGCCGGGTTTACTTACGGTATTCCACCGCGTTGGCGATGTATTTTACGCTCTCTGCAGGCGCTTCGCCGACTACCGTAATCCAGTAGCTGCCGATCGGGCGCATGTAGACGTTGATCGCTCCCTGTCGCACCAGACCCGGCTGCGGCCCCGGCTGCTTGCCCGTCGCGGGTTCGATGAATACCGAGATCGCGGCAAGTCCGTCGGACAGCACGATATGACCGACACCGCCGATGCCTCCCATGGTCCGCATCAGCTCGGTCACCGTGCGAAAGCCCGCAGGCCTGGAACGGATCGTCCATCCGGCTTCGGCCAGATTGGCGCGGGTGGCGCCGGAATCCTCGACGCGCCAGTCCCGGCTTTCGCGGAAATAGCGCGCCCTCAGCTGATCGCGACCGATGTGGCCGCCGATCTTGAGCTGCGTGAATGCGAACTGCTCCAGCAGCTCGTTCTTCTCATCGAAAGTTTTCGCCTTGAGCAGCATGCCGGTATTGATATCCGCCCAAAGCCGGTGACCGTATCGCATCCGGTCTTTCGGCTCCAGCGCGAGGACCTGGCAACTGTAGCCCCCGACGCGCTCGATCTCGCCTTTCCTGATGGTGTAGTTTTCCGACACGTCCTTGAGTTGCTCCGAAAGGATCGCGGGAAACGGCCGGCGACCGGGCTGCTTGTCGATCTTCACCGTCAGGCTCGCAGGCAGGTAGCACACGACCTCGTCGCCGGTACGGATAATCTCGCGCGGCACTCCGTCCAGGGTTTCCAGCCGCTCGCGAGGTCCAGACGCCTCGACGACGTGGGTAATGCGGGAGGTTTCGACCTGCTGGCCCTGCTGGTATACGAACGTGCCGGAGTAGCTGAGTTTTTCCGTGGCGGCGTAGATGCGTTGAAGCCATTGCAGCGCGGAGGGTTCGGTCTGGGCTATCGCCGCCGATACCGGAAGCAAGAACAGCGGGATCCTCATCCCCTGCCACACGCGTGACGCGAAAGGCGGCGTCATTTCCTTGCTGCCGGTCGCTCGTCAGCCACGCTGCGCCCGTAAGGTGCGATTCCTTGCATGGCGCTCGTGTGGGAATAAGGCCGATGCGCGAGCAGGTAGTTCTCGACTTCGGCGGGCGCCACACCGGAGGAGACCAGCGTTACCGGGGCCAGGATCGCGACCGTGGCCGCGGCGGAGCCCCCGGCAAGTTGCGGCTCGGCACGCCAGCTGGGGGAAGCCGTCCACACGACAAAGGCCACCGCGGCGACGCTTGCAGCGGCGCTCATGGCGTACCAGCCCAGTTGCCTGGAGGGGCTTCTTTCCGGCCGCGGGGCGAGCACTGTGGGCTCCTCGCGAAGACGGGCGACTACTCGATCGGCGATCCCCGGGCTGATCTGGCCCCTGAGCGCATCACCGATCATGTGGTAGGTATCCCATGCGCTGCGCAATTCCGAGTCCGCTCGGAGCCGCCCGAGGTGTACGTGAAGACTGTCGCCCTGGAGCTCGCCGTCGATCAGCGCCGATAGCTTTTCCTTCATGGTCACCACCTTTGGTCCTTGCGTGTGTCGAGCAGAGGTCGCAGCTTTTCGGCGATTGCCTCGCGCGCACGGAATATCCTCGAACGAACCGTGCCGATCGGGCAATTCATGATCGTCGCAATATCCTCGTAACTCAGGCCTTCGATCTCGCGCAGCGTGATGGCGTTGCGCAACTCTTCGGGCAGCTGCATCAAGGTGTCGTCGACGGTGCTCGCGATCTCCCTGGACATCAGCATGCTCTCGGGCGTGTTGATGTCGCGCAACTGCTCGCCGCCCTCGAACCCTTCCGCGTCCTCGGAATCGAACTCGGTCGTGGTCGGGACGCGCCGCCCCAGCGCCACCAGGTAGTTCTTCGCGGTGTTGATGCCGATCCGGTACAGCCACGTATAAAACGCGCTGTCGCCCCGGAACGAAGGCAGCGCACGGTAGGCTTTGATGAATGTTTCCTGCGCGACATCCTCGACCTCTGTCGGGTCCCGGATGAACCGGGACAGCAACCGCGCCAGCTTTCGCTGGTATTTCGACACCAGCAACTCGAAGGCATGCTTGTCGCCTCGCTGCGCCTGCTCGACCAGCTGCTGGTCGAGATCCCGCTCATCCATCCGCCGCCTTCCCTGACGAAGCGGTGTTGCGCTTCTGTTCTAAGTTGTCCACAGGCGGCGGCCAGTATACCGCAGTACGTGCGCGGACCCTGGCACCCTGCAGCTAGAGACTCGCCCCCCGAAGAATAGTTCAGCCTCCCGCAAGCTTATTCCGGGCTGGCCCGAGTCCGATCCCTTCCGGATCCGACATCGCGGCGCCAACGAAGCCAGACCCGAAGGCGCCGAAAGTCTTCGGGCAGGGCCGAATCGCCCAAGAGCACCAGCCATTTGCGGCCGTGCCCGGCCACATCGAGCCCCATGACAACGAGTACCGCGGAAACAAAATGGTCGCTGCGAAGCCTGCCTTCATGCCAAGAACCGCTGCGGTCCCGCCAGGAAGCGCCCCCGTCCTCCCGCAACTCGAGCGCCACCGCCGCCCGTGGGGATCGCTGCAGGACTTCGGCAAGGCAGCCGGCGCCCGAGAGCAGGACGCCAAAACCGACCAGAACCCGCGGCCAGCCGGCCAGGCTCACGCAGGCAGCGACGAGCGCAAGAGCATGAACGGCAAGAAGCAGACCCGCAAGCCTGAGCGAGGGCTTGAGATCGAGCTGCAGCGTGGACGCAGCCGACAAGAGCGTTCGCCTTCACCCCTTTCGGGATCAAACGCGTTTGAAAATCAGCGTTCCGTTGGTCCCTCCGAACCCGAAAGAGTTCGACAGGGCGGAGCGCAGCGGCATGCGCCGGGCCGCGTTGGGCACATAATCGAGATCGCAAGCCGGGTCCTGATGGAACAGGTTCGCGGTCGGAGGCGCGACCTGATCGCGGATCGCCAGAACCGAGAAAATCGCCTCCACTCCTCCTGCCGCGCCGAGCAGGTGCCCGGTCATGGATTTCGTCGAGCTGACGGCGAGCTTCCTCGCGTGATCGCCGAAACAGCGTTTGACCGCTATGGTCTCGGCGAGGTCGCCCAGAGGCGTCGAGGTTCCGTGAGCATTGATGTAGTCGATGTCCTCGCGATTGAGTCTGGCGTTGCGCAAGGCGTTCTCCATGCAGCGGGCGGCCCCTTCTCCGTCCTCCTGCGGCGCTGTCATGTGGTAGGCGTCACCGCTCATCCCGTAACCGGCGAGCTCCGCGTAAATCCTCGCGCCGCGCCGCTTCGCGTGCTCGAATTCCTCGAGCACCACCACTCCGGCTCCCTCCCCCAGGACGAATCCGTCGCGGTCCCTCTCCCAGGGACGGCTCGCGGTGGCGGGGTCGTCGTTGCGCGTCGACAGCGCGCGCGCCGCGGCGAAGCCGCCCACCGTGAGCAGCGTAATGGTCGCCTCGGCACCGCCGGCGACCATCATATCGCAGTCACCGTATTCGATGAGTCGACCGGATTCCCCGATGCAGTGCGCGGAGGTCGTGCACGCGGTCACCATCGCCAGATTCGGACCCTTCAGTCCGTGCATGATCGACAGATTTCCCGAGATCATGTTGATGATGGTGCTGGGAATGAAGAACGGCGAAATCTTGCGCGGGCCGCCCTTCAGCACGTCGTTGTGCGTCTCTTCGATCATCGGCAGTCCGCCGATGCCCGAGCCGACATTGACGCCGATGCGAGTGGCATTGGCCTCGGTGACCTCGAGGCCGGAGTCTTTCAGCGCCTGCACCCCGGCCGCGATGCCGAGATGGATGAAGCGGTCCATGCGGCGCGCCTCTTTCGGCGACAGGTACGCGGCGACGTCGAAGTTCTTGACTTCGCCTGCGATCTGGCTGGAGAGCAAACCCGGGTCGAAGTGGGTGATGCGGCCGACGCCGGACTTGGCGGCAAGGACGCTCGACCATGCTTCGGCAACAGTGTTGCCGATCGGGCAGACAATTCCTAAACCGGTGATGACAACACGACGGCGGCTCAAATCGGCTCCGGCCGTGGGGAGAAATCAGGCTTTCTTGGCGTGGGCGCTTACGTAGTCGATGGCCTGCTGCACGGTGGTGATCTTTTCAGCTTCCTCATCCGGGATCTCCGTCTCGAATTCCTCTTCGAGAGCCATCACGAGTTCGACGGTGTCGAGCGAGTCCGCGCCGAGGTCGTCGACAAACGAGGACGTGCTCTTGATCTCCGCTTCGTTCACGCCGAGCTGTTCCGCGACGATTTTCTTGACGCGCTGTTCAACGTTTTCCATTGCGGACTCCTTCCCCTTTGTTTTGGTGCAATCGAAATTCAGAAGGTGCGCATTGTAGCAGAATCGCCTTTGCTCCCGGCAAGCCAATCCGGTCGCGCCCTTCAGCTCATATACATGCCGCCGTTCACGTGAAGGGTCGCGCCGGTGATATAGGCGGCCTGCGGTGAAGCGAGAAACGCCACCGCGGCGGCGACGTCTTCCGGATTTCCGAGGCGCCCCAGCGGAATCTGCTGCAGCAGCGCCGCGCGCTGCGCGTCCGTGAGTATTCGTGTCATGTCCGTGTCGATAAACCCGGGCGCGACGCAATTGACCGTGATGCTACGGCTGCCGATCTCCCGCGCAAGCGACCGCGTCAAGCCCGTGATCCCGGCCTTCGCCGCCGCATAGTTGATTTGGCCGGCGTTGCCGCTCGAGCCGACCACCGAGGTGATGTTGATGACGCGCCCCGAGCGCGCCTTCATCATGCCCCGCATGACGGCCTTGCAGAGCCGGAACACCGATTTGAGATTCGTATCGATCACTGCGTCCCACTCGTCTTCCTTCATGCGCATCGCGAGATTGTCCCGCGCGATGCCGGCGTTGTTGACGAGTATCGACACCGCGCCGTGGGCCTGCTCGATCTCGGCCACGAGGCGCTCGACGTTCTCGGCAATCCGCACGTCGAGCTGCGCTCCGTTTCCCCGAATCTGCGCCTGGGAGAGGTACGCCGTGATGGATTGCGCGCCGGCATCGGTCGTCGCAGTCCCTACAACGGTCGCGCCCCGGCCGCCGAGCATCAGGGCGATCGACCTGCCGATTCCGCGCGATGCGCCGGTCACCAGCGCAACTTGGCCCCCGAGATCCATCATGCGCCTTTCGACAATTGAGCGGCCTGCTCGAGACCCGCACGGTCGGCGAGCGCAATGCCCTGCAGTCCCTCGACCGTGCGTCTGACGAGCGGCGCGAGCACCTTTCCCGGGCCGCATTCGAAAACATACTTCGCGCCTCGTGCCGCCATCTCCCTCACGCATTCGACCCAGCGCACCGGATGATCGGCCTGAGTCACCAGCGCCTCCCTGACCCCCGAGGCATCGCTGCGGCTCTTTGCATCGACATTGTGGATGACAGGGATTCTCGGAGAGTTCACTGCGATTCTGTCGAGCGCTTCTCTCAGTTTCGCCGCAGCCGGGGCCATCAACGAGGAGTGAAAAGGAGCGCTCACCGGCAGCGGCATGGCCCGCTTCGCGCCTCGCGCCTTTGCGGCCTCGATCGCGCGCCGCACGGCGCCCGCGTGTCCGGCGATGACCACCTGTCCGGGCGCATTGAAGTTTACCGCCTCGCAGACATCGCCCTCCGCCGCTTCCGCGCACGCCGACCTTACCGCGTCGTCATCGAGGCCGAGGATGGCCGCCATCGCCCCCGCGCCCTGCGGCACCGCTTCCTGCATCGCCCGGCCGCGCAGGCGCACGAGGGGGAGGCAGTCGGCGAAGGAAATTGCGCCGGCCACCACGAGCGCTGTGTACTCGCCGAGGCTGTGGCCCGCAAGGAGCGCGGGATCGGCGCCGCCCGACTCCCGCCACGCGCGCCAGGCACAGATGCCCGCGGTCACCATGACCGGCTGGGTGTTGACGGTGCGGTTGAGTTCCTCCGCGGGACCTTCGGCTATCAATTTGGCGAGGTCCTGCTTCAGGACATCGGACGCTTCGGCGAGCGTCTCACGGATCGCGGGCATGTCGCCGTAGCCGGCGAGCATTCCCGCCGACTGGGATCCCTGGCCTGGAAATACCATCGCGTACTTCACCCGACTACATCTCCACCAGTGATGCGCCCCAGGTGAAGCCGCCGCCCACTCCCTGGAGCATGATCTTGTGACCCGGCTTGATCCGCCCGTCTCGAATCGCCACATCGAGCGCGAGGGGGACCGAAGCGGCCGAGGTATTGCCGTGGCGATCCACGGTGACGATGAGCTTCTGCAAATCGATGCCGAGCTTCCTCGCGGTCGCCTCGAGTATGCGCACGTTGGCCTGGTGCGGAATCAGCCAGTCGACGTCCGCGGGCGTCAGACCGCACATCGCCAAGGTCTCGCGCGCGACCTCGTCCAGGACCTTGACCGCGAACTTGAAGACCGCTTGCCCATCCATCTGCAGGAACGGCGACCCGACGATCTTGCCGCCGCAGACGTTGCCGGGCACCGAGAGAATGTCCGCGTAGGCTCCGTCGGCATGCAACGCGCTTGCCATGATACCGGGCTTGGAGTCCGCACGGAGTATCACCGCGCCGGCGCCATCGCCGAACAGCACGGCCGTGCCGCGATCTTTCCAATCGAGGATCCGCGAATATACCTCGGCGCCGACGATGAGAGCGCAGCGATGCTGGCCCGATCGTATCAATTTGTCGGCGATCGCCAGCGCATATACGAAGCCGCTGCAGACCGCCTGGATATCGAATGCGGCGCAGCCCTTGATTCCCAGCTTCGCCTGCATGATGCAAGCCGTGCTCGGAAAGATGTAGTCCGGGGTCGACGTGGCTACGATGATGAGATCGATTTCCTGCGGCGGGATTCGCGCCGCGGCAAGCGCAGCGCGGCTCGCCTCGACGGCAAGATCGCTCGAGGTCTGCGAGGGTTCGGCGATGTGGCGCTGGCGGATGCCGGTGCGCGTCCGGATCCATTCGTCGGAGGTGTCCATTTGCCTGGCCAGATCGGCGTTGGTGACGACCTTCGGCGGCAAATAGCTCCCGGTACCGACGATGCGCGACCAGATCACGCTTCCACCGCCTCCGAATTCCCCCGCTCGACGTGGCCGAACCGCCGCATGAGGCGGTGCAGCACTTCGTTGCGCACTTCCTCCATCGCCCGCTCGATGGCGCGCTCGAACCCGAACGCGTCGGCAGAGCCGTGACTCTTCACGACGATGCCTCTCAGTCCGAGCAAAGTCGCGCCGTTGAAGCGGCGCGGATCGAGCCGCTTGCGGAACGCGTAGAGCACCGGCATGACGATCACGCCGGCGAGCCTGGCGAGGACGCTGCGCATGAACTCCTGGCGGATGAAGCTGCGCACCATCTGCACCATTCCCTCGGACGCCTTGAGCATGACGTTGCCGACGAAGCCGTCGCACACTACCACGTCGGCTTCCCCCTTGTAGATTCCGTCGCCTTCGATGTTGCCGATGAAATTGAGCCCGCTTTCGCGCAGCATCTCCGCCGCCTCCTTCACCACCTCGTTGCCTTTGATATCCTCCTCGCCGATGTTGAGCAGGCCGACGCTCGGCCGGTCCTTGTGCTCCACCGCAGCGACCAGCGTCGCCCCCATGATCGCGAACTGCAGCAGATGCTCCGCCCCGCAATCGACGTTGGCGCCGAGATCGAGGACGTAGGTGGTGCCGCGCACGCTGGGCAGCGCGGCGATGATCGCGGGGCGGTCGATGCCCGGAAGCATCTTGAGAACGAAGCGCGACACCGCCATCAGCGCCCCCGTGTTACCGGCGCTGACACAGGCCTGCGCTTCGCCGTTCTTGACGAGGTCTACCGCGACGCGAATCGACGAATCCTTCTTGTTGCGCAGCGCGAGAGCTGGAGATTCGTCCATCAGCACGACCTCGCTCGCGTGGTGAACCCGAAGGCGTGGACCGGGTTTGGCGCCGCGCGCCTTCAGCTCCGCCTCGATGGCGTCGCGCAAGCCCACCAGGACGATGTCGACGTCCGAGTTGGATTTCAGGAAATTGAGCGCCGCCGGCACGGTGACGTGCGGACCATGATCGCCGCCCATGCAATCGATGGCTACTGTGATTTCCATGAGGCTCGGTGCGAAGCGGTTCCTGCTTCGCTCAATGCCAGGGCCGATCCCGACTCTGTCCGGTCACTGCGGCCAGATGAAGTCTACTCGCTCTTGGTCTTGACGACCTTCTTGCCGCGATAGTAACCGCTGGGACTGATGTGATGGCGCAAGTGCACTTCGCCCGTCGTTGGCTCGATCGCGATCGGCGGATTGATGAGGAAATCATGGGCGCGGTGCATGCCGCGCTTCGACGGCGATTTCTTGTTCTGCTGGACTGCCATATCGGAGCTCCTTCAAACTCATTTCACCGGATGGCGCACGCACGCTTCATGCCGCGGCACCATCGGCAAAGCCAGGATAACCTCGTCCTCGACAAGCTGCGCTACGTCCATGCGGCGGGATGCGAGCACGCGGTCGATCTCGTCGTCGGCTTGCGCGATCTCGCGCAGGTTCTCGGCGAGCTGCAACTCGGCGTCGACCGCGATGGGAACCGGGAGCGGATCGAGGCAACGCTGACAGACCACCTGCACCGACCCTCTTACCGACAACCGCAAACACCGCTCGCCGTTGCTCGCCCTGTCTCCGCGCAGGTGATACTCCAGCCCCTGGGTCGAGCACTGCATCTTCGCCAGGCGCTGCAGTTGCTCCAGGCCCAGCACTCCCCGCTGTTCCAATGCGGCGCGGGCAAAATGGAGGCTGTCTATCACCCCCGCTTGCGACATAAGGGGCGCATGATATTATGTTTGTTCTTCAGTGTCAAAAGAAATTCCAAGTTGTTCAGAGCGTTACTGCACTTTTTGTTCTTCGTGGCCGCTGCCGCGCCCGCGTTCGCCCAGGTCTACAAGTGGGTAGACGAGCGCGGCGTGACGCACTATGGCGAACGACCTCCCCAGGGTAGCAAAGCAAGCGAAGTCCCGAACAGGCTTGCGTCGCCCGCCCCGAGCGGTACCGGCGCCGAGGCGAACAACCCGAAGGATCCGAGCCCCGAGCAGGGCCAGCCACGGCCCAAGGATCAGGATCCCCGTCCGGCCGTCAGCAAGGGTGAAAGCCCGCAGGAGGCGGAAGCGGCCAAGCGAGCCCAACTCTGCAACCAGCAACGCGCCCTGCTGGAACGTTTGAAGCAAAGCCCGCCGAGCTACACGCTGAACGAAAAGGGCGAGCGGATACCCTTGGACAATTCAGCCGCCATCGCGCGGCAGGAAAAGTTCGCCGCCGAGCAGTGCAGACTCTAGCGCCGTTTCAAGCGTGACTCGAGGGCCCGAAACATGCAGCTCGTTCTCGCTTCAACCTCGCGCTATCGGCGCGACCTGCTCGGTCGGCTCGGGATTCCATTCTCGGTCGCCGATCCGCAGCTCGCAGAGGGAGCCCGCCCCGGCGAAACCCCGGAGGGCACGGCGCGGCGCCTCGCGGAAGCCAAGTCGCTCGCGGTCGCAGACCGCTATCGCGACGCCCTGATCATCGGCTGCGATCAGGTCGCCGTGGGAAACGGCGAGGTGCTCGGCAAGCCGGGCACTCGCGAGAACGCGGTGCGCCAGCTGCGCACCCTGTCGGGCAGCGAGGCGGTGTTTTACACGGCAGTGTGCGTGCACAACACCTCGGTCGGGACAAGCCGCACCCGTGTGGTCCCCTGCCGCGTCACCTTCCGCAGGCTCGACGACGGAACGATCGACCGCTATCTCGCCCGGGAGCAACCCTACGACTGCGCCGGCAGCGCGAAGGCCGAGGGCCTGGGAATCGCGCTGATCGCGAAAATGGAAGGCGATGACCCGAGCGCGCTCGTCGGCTTGCCGCTGATCGCGCTGGTCGATCTGCTGCAAGAGCAAGGGTTGAATGTCCTCTGAGCGAAGGGGCGCGCTCTATCTCCTGCCCAACACGCTGGGTGGCGCGGCGCCGGAGGCAGTTGTTCCGGCTGCCGTGCTCGATCGCGCCCGTTCGCTCGATTACATCATTGCCGAGGACCCCAAAGCGGCGCGTGCTTTCCTGAAAGGCATCGGGGTCGCGCGCCCGCTCCAGAGTATTCGCATCGAGCGGCTCGATCACAACACCAAGCCAAGCGACATTCCGGCTATCCTCGAGCCGCTCCTCGCGGGCAACGATGCGGGACTCCTTTCCGAAGCGGGGCTGCCGGCTGTTGCCGACCCCGGCGCAAGCCTGGTGCGGCTCGCACACGAGCGAAGCGTCCGCGTCATCCCTCTGAGCGGACCCTCTTCGATCGTGCTCGCGCTCGCCGCGTCCGGCCTCGACGGGCAGCGCTTCGCGTTCCACGGCTACCTTCCTGTCGCGGAAACCGAACTCGTCTCCACCTTGAAGGAATGCGAACAGCAGTCGCGCAGGCTCAAGCAGACTCAGATATTTATCGAAACGCCCTACCGCAACGAGCGCACGCTGGCGACGATGCTGCGCGCCCTTGCCCCGGCGACGCTCGTATGCGTCGCCGCGGACCTGACCCTGGAATCGGAAACGGTGAAAACGCGAGCCGTCGCGGCCTGGCGCGAAGGCCCCCCGCAGCTCAAGGGGCGACCGACGGTATTCCTGTTGCTGGCGGAGTAGCCCGCTAGCGCAAGTTCAGCTGCCCCTGCGCCAGAACCTTGGCGACCGCACCTGCCATCGCGGCGCCGAAGCGCTTCGCGAAACGCTCCGTGAAGTCCTGCTTCTTCGTGTAATCGAAGATGTCCTCGGCCTTGATCACCTCGCGCGCGACGAAGTCGACGCTCCCGAAACCGTCCGAAAGACCCAGCTCGACGCTTTTGGCGCCGGTCCACAGCAGGCCGGAGAAAATGTCGGGGCTCTCCTTGAGGCGCTTGCCCCGGCCTTTCTTCACGACATCGATGAATTGCGCGTGGATCTCGTCCAGCATCGATTGCGCGTGGCGCTTCTGCTTCTCGTCGACCGGCGAGAACGGATCGAGGAAGGCCTTGTTCTCGCCCGAGGTGAGGGCGCGCCGCTCGACGCCGAGCTTCTCCATCGTGCCGGTGAAGCCCCAGCCGTCCATGATCACGCCGATCGATCCGATGATGCTTGCCTTGTCCACGTAGATCTTGTCAGCGGCAGCCGCGATGTAGTAGCCGCCCGAGGCGCAGATATCTTCGACCACGGCGTACATGGGAACGTTGGGGTAGATTCCCCGCAGCCTGCGGATTTCGTCGTAGATGATTCCGGCCTGCACCGGGCTGCCGCCCGGCGAATTGATGCGCAGGATCACGCCCTGGGTATTCTTGTTCTTGAACGCACTCTGGAGCGACTCGGTGACGCGGTCGGCGCTCGCGTCGCCTTTGGGGTCGATGACGCCCACCACATCGACCAGCGCGGTGTGCTTGCCCGAAGTGAGGCCGTCGTGTCCACGCCAGTCGAGCACGAGCAGCACCAGCAGCGTGAGATAGGCGAAGCCGAGCAGCTTGAAAAAGATGCCCCAGCGGCGGGCGCGGCGCTGCTCCTTCAGGGCGGCCATCGCCAGCGTCTCGATCACGTCCCGTTCCCAGTTACCTTCGGACACGCGGATCACCCTTCATGATTACACGGCCGTCGCTCTCCTCGACGGGGACCGGAATGAGTCCCTCCTGGAAGCACGGGCCGCGAAGGCATCGGCCAGTATCCGGCGCGTAGGTTGCACCGTGCGTCGAGCATATCAAATGCAGGCCCCAGACATCAAAAAACTTTCCGGGTTTCCAGTCGAGCTCCATCGGCATGTGCGCGCAGCGGTTGAGGTAGGCATAGACCCGGCCCTTGTAGCGCACGGCGAACGCCGGTTCGGGTCTTCCGTGCACTTCGAGCTCGAAGCGTACCCCGTCGCCCGAATCCGTCAGATCGGCGCTCGAGCAAATTACGCGTTCCGAGCCAGCCATAGCGTCAGCTCATCGATGTTCGCCAAGCAGGCAAGGGGCGCGAGCGCGACCAGGTCGCCCCTGGGATGCGCGCCGTGGCTCACTGCGACGGCCTGCACTCCGGCGTGTGCAGCCATTTGAAGATCGTGCACCGTGTCTCCGATCATGAGGGTGTCGACCGCATTCGCGCCCAATTCCTCCATGAGCTCGCTGAGCATGTCGGGCGCAGGTTTCGATGCGCACTCGTCGGCGCAGCGCGAAGCGGCGAACAAGGGCCGCAAACCGGTATTATCCAGCGCCCGCTCGAGGCCCGCGCGGCTCTTTCCGGTGGCGATGGCGAGAATGTGCCCGCGAGCTTTGAGGCCTGCAAGCATCGCTTGGGCTCCCGGAAAGAGCGGGATCCCGGGGTCGCGCGCGAGAAAGTGCCTGCGGTACGACTCCACCACCCTGCCGTAGTCGTCCGCGGGCAAGCCCGGAATTGCGTAGGAAAGCGCGTCCTTCAATCCCAGACCGATGACATGGCTCGCCCGCGCCTCGTCGGGCACCGTCAGCCCGAGATCGCGGCAGGCGGCCTGAATGCAGGCGACGATCGCAGGCGCGGAATCGATCAGCGTTCCGTCCCAGTCGAACACCAGCAGGGGATAGCGCATCAGCTTCCCAGCGAATCGAGAAAGCGCGACAGGTCTTCGGGAAGCGGCGCATGCAGTTTCAGGGCTTTCCCGGAAAGCGGATGCCCGAACTCCAGTTCGCCCGCGTGCAGGAACATGCGCTTCAGGCCCTGCTTCGCCAATCCCCGGTTGAGCTCGAAGTCGCCGTATTTGTCGTCGCCGGCGATCGGAAATCCGAGGTGGTTGAGGTGGACGCGGATTTGATGGGTGCGGCCGGTCAGGAGCTCCGCCGACAGCAGCGTGTAGTTGCGCATTTCCCTCTTCTTGCGGAAGACCGTCTGCGACTCCCTGCCCTCGCGATCGACGCTGACGCGCCGCTCTCCGGAACGGGTGAGAAATTTTTTCAGCGGCAGGCTGACGCGCTGCTTGTCGTTGCGCCAGCTTCCCTTCACCAGGGCGAGATATTCCTTCCTCACCCTGCCCTCGCGCAGCGCGGCGTGCAGTGCGGTCAGCGCCGAGCGTTTCTTGGCGAGGATGAGCAGCCCGGAGGTCTCGCGATCGAGCCGGTGCACCAGCTCGAGGAACCTGAGCTGAGGCCGCGCGGCGCGCATCTGCTCGATGACCCCGAAGCTGATGCCGCTCCCGCCGTGCACCGCGATGCCGGCCGGCTTGTTCACAACCAGCAGCGCGTCGTCCTCGTATATCACCGGCAGATCGAGCGGCGGCGCGATCTTCTCCACGCGCAGGCGCAGGCGCAGCGGCGGAATCCGCACGCGGTCCGCCGGCTGCAGGCGGTAGGTCGCGTCGACTCGGCGGCTGTTGACCCTCACCTCGCCGCTTCGCAGAATGCGGTAGACGTGGCTTCGCGGCACCCCCTTACAGACGCGAAGCAGAAAGTTGTCCACCCGCTGGCCTTCGCTCGCGCTGTCGACCACGACGGTCAAGGCGTTGCTTAAATCCTTCATTTTGTTTATGATCTGCCCGCTGCTTCCGCTGCGGGACGGCTGCTTGTACATGCGACGGTGCGAATTTTCGCCCCCAGACAAGACTGGCTACCCTGTCCCCGGTTCCGCTGCTGCTCGAGGCCTAGGCCGGATTTGCGAGCGCAGGAACCCGAAGCGAGCAAAGGCGGTTGGTTATCCAACCAGTGATAGTAATTGAACAGCGCGCCAACAGCATATCGGCAGAATTTGCGGTCCTGCAATGCAGCGACTGGAACCCGACAAGCCAAATTACCGCGTTCTCATGATCCCAGGATCGAAAATGCGAGACCAGCCTTCACATTAAGGCTCTTGGTTTGTCCTGCCCGTGCGCGCGGGAGAATAGAGCAATGAAGCGCATGCTTTTCAATGCGACACAGGCCGAGGAACTCCGTGTCGCGATCGTCGAAGGCCAGAAGCTCATAGACCTCGACATCGAATCGGCCGCGAAAGAACAGAGAAAAAGCAACATCTACAAGGGCGTCATCACGCGGGTCGAGCCCAGCCTCGAAGCCGCGTTCGTGGACTACGGCACCGAACGCCACGGATTTCTTCCGTTCAAGGAAGTCGCGAAGCAGTTTTTCAAGCCCGGCGTCGACGTCGGCCGGGCGCGCATCCAGGACGCGCTTTCCGAAGGCCAGGAGCTGATCGTCCAGGTCGAGAAGGACGAGCGCGGCAACAAGGGCGCGGCGCTCACCACCTTCATCAGTCTCGCCGGACGCTACCTCGTATTGATGCCCAACAATCCGCGCGGCGGCGGCGTGTCGCGCCGCGTGGAGGGCGAGGATCGCGACGAGCTGCGCGAGATCATGGACAAGCTCGACGTTCCGGCCGGAATGAGCATCATCGGCCGCACCGCCGGTATCAGCCGCTCCTACGAAGAACTGCAATGGGACTTGACCTACCTACTCAAGCTCTGGGGCAAGATCGTCGAGGCGACCGAGCCGGCGCGCGACTCCGAAGGCAAGCTCCTCAACCCGGCGCCGTTCCTGATCTACCAGGAAGGCAGCCTCGTCATCCGCGCCATCCGCGACTACTTCCAGCCCGATATCGGCGAGATCCTGATCGACACCGATCCGATTTTCGAGCAGACGATGGCGTTCATGAGCAACGTCATGCCCGACAATGTCGGGCGCGTGAAGCGTTACCGCGACGACGTGCCGCTTTTCTCGCGTTTCCAGATCGAGCACCAGATCGAGACCGCTTATTCGCGCCAGGTATCGCTCCCTTCCGGCGGCGCGGTGGTGATCGACCACACCGAGGCGCTCGTCTCGATCGACGTCAACTCGGCGCGCGCCACAAAAGGGCACGACATCGAGCAGACCGCGTACAACACCAACGCCGAAGCGGCCGACGAGATCGCGCGGCAGCTGCGGCTGCGCGACCTCGGCGGCCTCATCGTCATCGATTTCATCGACATGGAAAACCAGCGCAACCAGCGCGAGGTGGAGGACCGTCTGCGCGAGGCGCTACGCTACGACCGCGCGCGGGTGCAGATGGGCAAGATCTCGCGTTTCGGCCTGATGGAGCTGTCGCGCCAGCGCCTTCGCCCTTCGCTCGGAGAGGGCAGCAACATCACCTGCCCGCGCTGCAACGGCACCGGCCACATCCGCGGCACCGAATCAACCGCGCTGCATATCCTGCGCATCATCCAGGAAGAAGCGATGAAGGAAAACAGCGCCGCGGTGCACGCCCAGGTGCCGGTCGACGTCGCGACCTTCCTGCTCAATGAAAAGCGGGCCGACATCCATTCGATCGAAGCGCGGCTGAAAGTCAACGTGGTGCTGATCCCGAACACCCACCTCGAGACGCCGAATTACAAGGTGGAGCGCCTGCGACACGACGACTTGAACCAATCCGACGCCCTGCCTGCGAGCTACAACCTCGTCGCCGCGCCGGTCGAGGAAGAAGCCAAGGAACCTGCGGCCCAGGAAGCGCGCCCGCCGCGCCAGCAAGCCGCGGTGCAAGGCGTCACGCCCGAACGGCCTGCGCCGGTGAGCGCGCAGCGGACCTTACCCCAAGCGCCGCCTCCGGCCGAACGGCATCCGGGATTCATGGATCGCATCTTCGGTTGGTTCAAGGGCGACAACGCTCCTGCCAACCCCCAGCCGGCAGCAGCTCCATCACACAGCGAGCAACAGATGCCCCGGCCGGAACGTGGCGATCGCGACCGCGGCGATCGCGACCGTGGCAACCGCGACCGTGGCAACCGCGACCGCGGCAACCGCGACCGCTTTCGTGGGCGCAATGACCGTCCGGACCAGCGTCAGGGACGCGGGCAAGATCAACGCGGTGAACGACCGCAACGCCAGGACCGTCAGGACCGTAACTCGCGCCCCGAGCGCCCACCAGGAGAGCAAAGGGGAGAGCAAAGGCCGCCGCGCGGCGAGCGTCCCGAGGGGCAGAATCGCGCACCCGGGGAACGGCCCGAATCGCGGGAACAGCGTCCACAGGAGCTTGGACGCCCGCCCGCTCCCCATGCAGGCGCGCCTGAACCGCGCGAAGGCGATCACGAACGCAAGCGCCGCCGTCGCGGCGGCCGCGACCGCGGCGAAAGAGGTGAGCGCCATGGGAATCCACCGCCGGTACCTCGGAGCGAGGAGTTCCGAGTCGCAGCAGGTCCCGCTGCGACTGAAGGACAGGCACCGGCGCCGGCCGCACCAGAGTTCATAGCGCAACCGGCCCGAGCCGAGCCCGAGCAGGCGCATGAGTTCGTGGCGGCTGCGATACCCCAGCCCGAGTACAGGCCCATCCCCCCGGCTCCGGTGGCAGCCACGGTTTCGCCCGCACCGCGCGAGCCGGACCCGGCCGAGATCGAGCGCGCGCTCAGGGAGAGCGGGCTGGAGTTGATCCAGACGCGTTCGGGCGCCACGGTCGGTTCGGCAACGGAGTCGGAGCCGAAATTCGTTCCAGCCAAGCGCGAGCGCCGACCGCCTCCTCCGGATCTAGACGAGCCCCTGGTTCAGGTGGAAACCGGGGGCGAACCGCCGACTCCGAAGATTTGAACCCGGAGGGCAGGCTCAGTCTTTTCGCAGGGACTCGAGCAAGCCCTTCGCCGCATCCTCGAGCATGTCGAGCACGCGCTCGAATCCCTGCGGGCCGCCGTAGTAAGGGTCCGGCACCTCCGGCTCTTTGAAACGCCGCGCGTAGGACATCATCAGCTTCAGCCTGTCGTCGGCCGGTGGCCGCGCCATGCTCGAGAGAATCGAGTAGTGATCCCTGTCCATGGCGAGGATCAGGTCGAAGCGCTGAAAATCCGCGCCCTCGATCCTGCGCGCTCGCAGCGCGCTCAGGTCGTAACCACGCTTGGCCGCTGCCTTCTGCGCCCGAGGATCAGGCGGCTCTCCGACATGGTAAGCGTGCGTGCCCGCCGAATCGGCCGTCACCGCCTCCGCCATCCCTGCGTCGGTAGCCAGTTTTCTGAAAATCGCCTCGGCCGTGGGCGAGCGGCAGATGTTTCCCGTGCATACGAACAAAACGCCGAACCTGTCGCCGGACATCGGTCTTCCCAATATAGAATCCGCTCGTGAGACATATTTTGGCACTCCTCGCCGCCGGGCTGCTTGCGCTTCGACCGGCGCTCGGCCTCGCGCAGGACTGGCCCAGCAAGCCCATTCGCGTGGTCATCCCTTTTGCCGCGGGAAGCGTTTCGGAGGCCATTTTTCGGACGATCTCCCCCGCGGTCGAAACGAATCTCGGCCAGCGCTTCGTCGTCGAGAGCAAGCCGGGCGCCGACGGCGCCATAGGCACGGGCGAAGTCGTGCGCGCCGCGCCGGACGGCTACACCCTGCTGCTCGGGCCGACGGCCGTCTATGCGGTGACGCCCCACATGTTCAGGAATCTCGGTTTCGACCCATTGACAGCGCTCGACCCGATCTCCCTGCTCGCCGACGCCCCGCTGCTCGCGGTGGTCGGGACGACCGTGCCCGCGAAATCGCTCAAGGAGCTGGCTGAATATGTGAGTGCCAGTCCGGGCAAGTTCAACTACGGCTCTCCGGGCTCCGGCTCGCCCGCGCATCTCACCGGCGCTGCATTTTCACAGCAGACCGGAAACTCGATGGTCTACGTTCCGTACAAGGGTACGCCCCCCATGGTGCAGGCGCTGCTCGCCGGCGATATCCAGGTCGCTTTTCCCACGTTGACCGGGATCATCGGGCCCGTGAAGGCGGGCAAGCTCAGGGTGCTCGCGGTGATGGCGCGAGCGCGCATGGCCGAGCTGCCCGATGTCCCGACGACGGTCGAAGCGGGATTTCCGCAGCTGATCGGCGGCAACTGGTGGGTGCTCGCGGCGCCCCGCGGCACGAATTCACGCATCATCGAGCGCCTCGCCGCGGAGTTCCGGACCGCCCTGGCGGAACCGGGCGTGCGCAAGCGCGTCAGCGACTTCGGTCACGTCGCGATCGGGCTTGCGCCCGCCGAGACGGCGGGCTTCCTCAAGTCGGAATCGGCGCGCTACAAGTCCATCGTCGAACTGGGCGGCATCAAGCCGGAGTGAGCGCGATTCCCGGAAACGCGCGCGTCGAGAGGCGCGTCCGGCTCGCCGCAGCGATGGCGGATGAAGGGATCGACATCCTCGTCGTCGCCGGGAATCCATGGCGAAGCGACTATCTGCGTTTCGCGGCCGACATCACCCCGGTCGAAGGGCACGCTTTTGCGTTCATAGAGCGCGAGGGGCCGGTGCGGATCATCGTCGAGCACCCTGCCGAGGCCGCGCGCCTGCGCTCGGAGCAGGCGGAACTCGATGTGAGATGGTCGCTCTCTGCGATCGAAGAAACCGAGACCGCGATCCGCGGGCTCGGCAAGCGGCGGATCGCGCTCGCCCCGCGCGCCGCCGTGCCTTATCGCCTTGCGATAGGGCCACTCGTCGCAAGCATCGCACCGGCGACGGCCTTGCTCGATCGCCTGATGCTCCGGAAGTCGCCGGCAGAGATCGAGGCGTTTCGCAGCGCCGCCGCCCTCGCCGACGAAGGCTACGCCGTTTTTCGCGGCGCGGCGCACGTCGGGCGGCCGGAGTATGCGCTCGTCGCGGAAGTCGAAGCTTTCTTGCGCTCGCGCAGCTGTCCCGAGAACTTTCAGATTCTCGGTTCGGGCGGCAGGGAGGTGCGCGGAATGCATCCGCCGACGGAACGGCGC
>Ga0137418_10001903_pt1 | contig 19121 bp, 20 predicted proteins | sample CZODoug3_1_2_16f_FD_122242 | JGI IMG/M metagenome (GOLD analysis project Ga0137418, IMG submission 122242) | Vadose zone soil fungal communities from Angelo Coast Range Reserve, California, USA - CZODoug3_1_2_16fungal (Hybrid Assembly) | ecosystem: Environmental > Terrestrial > Soil > Vadose... | reverse complement strand
CCTGCTGGTGAGCGAGCTGGCCATGTCGAAGAACTGCGAAGAGCCGCAAATTGAAGACCTGCTGTCGGACGCGCTGGCCAAGGCCAAGCTGCCCTTCCCCAGCGCGGAAGTCTTCGAAGCATAACCGAAGCATAACGCTGGTTCCAATTGCTGGCCGCAACACGGTGTGCCGGAACGCACGCCTATAATTGGCTGCCGTGTCTGAGTCGCCTGTCAATTCCTTCCAACTCCCTCCCCTTCGCGGACGCGTGCTTGCGCTCGACGTGGGCGCGCGCAGAATCGGCATTGCCGTCAGCGACCCGCTGGGCATTACCGCCCAGGGGCTGGACACCATCCCAAGAAAAAACAAGCGCACAGACTTCGCCCAGCTCGAGAACGTAATCCGTCAATATGAGGTCGTGGAGCTGGTGGTCGGCTACCCGCTGCGTCTGAGCGGGGAGATTGGCATTCAGGCGGAAAAGATGACCGTGTTCGCCGCCGAACTCGAGAAGCGCTTCCAGATTCCCGTGCACCTGTTTGATGAGCGGCTCACCTCGACCGAGGCCAACCGAGTCTTGCGCGAATCCGCAATCAGCATCGAGAAGCGGGCCAAGGCTGTGGATCGCATGGCGGCGGTGCTGATTTTGCAGTCTTGGATGGAGACGCGCAGCCGGAGAGAGCTATTTTCTACCGAGCGGGATCCAGCGTCCTGAGGCGTTTTCGCATGAAATTAACCTGCCCGCAGCCTCCCCCCTTCCCAGGGAGGCATAGCCTTCGCTTGATGGATCTTCAGCACCCTTTGCGTCTCGATCGGAGAAGCCAGTGAAATCCCCAAGCCGTGGCTCGACTCGCTGTGATTGGTAGCGTTTTGCGACCACCCTCACCGTTTCCGGGCAGGTTGTCGCTGCCGCTCCTTACACCGTTTCTGTTTTCAACCATCAGCATTCCCGGGCAAACAGAGACGTGGTCAGAACCTACACCGTGCCCGGTCACAACGCTGGACTTCGCGTGAATCCCGAGACCAAGAAGCCGTGGGCGATGCAGAACGAGGACGGGCGATCCGAACATCGTGATCATCAATCCGAAAACTGGAACGTAGACTCCGGCGGCGGCTGCGACGGCAGCGCGTTCCGCGGCGACGATGTGTTTCTGAGTGCCTCGAATCCGGCCAACAATCCGAACGCCGCGCCCGCCATCGTGAAGGCCCAATTCAGCGGGGCAAAGTCATCGTGACCCCGCTGTTCAACGCTACTGCGACCGCGCCGCGGGCTTACCCGTTGCTTGCGGCAGAGGAGCCTGCGTCGAGGATTTCAGCAACAATCTCGACCGGGAAATTCACGGATCTGGCGACGAAGCACAGGCGATGCGCCTCGGCGTGGAGCGCGAGAGCCTTTTCGCGGTCGTCGCCCGCGAGGATTCTGATGCTGGGCTTCAGTTGGACGCTGACAAACTCTCCTGAGCCGTCGTCGTGTTCCTGCATGACTCCGGAGGCGCGGTCCTCATAGTCCACCACGGTCAGGCGGTTCACTGCGCACAGATGCAGATACCAAAGCATGTGGCAGGAGGATAGGCTGGCGACCAGAAGATCCTCGGGATTGTAGCGGGACGGGTCCCCGCGAAAAGCTGGATCGCTCGAGCCCGGAATGGGCGGCTTTCCCGGCGACTCGATGGTAAGGTCACGGCGGTAGCTTTTGTAGTTCTTCGTGCCTTCGCCTGCGTTGCCGGTCCAGTTCACGCGAACTTGGTAGGTGTGTTGTTTCATTTCCGCCTCCTCTCGTCAGGATACGCGATCCCGCTCCCAGGCCGCGCAAACCAGCCGACCCTTTTCGATGTCGTCCACGACGAGAATGAGTTGTTGTTCGTGGTCGCTGTAGAGAACCTCGATGTTCACGCCCGCCTCAGCCATGCGGCGTGTGAGTTTGCCAAGCTGACCGGGTTGGTCCTGCCGTAGGCGTTGGGTGAGGACTTCGCGTTGCTGAAGTACCCGGATGCCTGCCGCTTCGAGGGCGCGGCGGGCGGCGGCACCGTCGTGAAACAAAAAATGGGCTACACCCTGGGCATGCACGGCGAAGGCCCCGCCGCCCTCGATGCTGATGGCGGCGCGACCGAGGGCGTCGCCCATGTCGGCGAGCGCTCCGGGCCGGTGTTCCAGTGCGATTGTTAAGTCTTGCATGTGTGTCTCCTTCGGTATCGCGACCTTCCGGTTTCGCGACCTTCGCGACCTGCGTTTACTCGGCTACCGTCTGAATCCGTTCCAGGGAAATCGCATTGGAATCGCCGCGAGCGTAGATGTGCCCGCTGATTTTGACGAGCTTGCCGAGGAACGGCAAGAGCTTCGGGCGCACGTCGACGTCAGGCATCTCTGCGGAGATCGGGTGGTACACGTGTTCGTCCTCGGTCAGGAGGACGAGCGGCGAGCCGCCCCTGGCGCAGGCCTCGACGCATCCGTTGGGCAGCGGCTTCATGACTTCGTGGAAGCGGTGGACGCAGCCGCTGTCGCGAACGTAGCCGATGATCGTGACGGGTGGCGATTCCTTGGCGGCCGGTTCCTGGGCGAATGCGATCCCCAGGGCAAAAACCAATGCGGCAGTGCACGGGAAGATTTTCATAAAGCCTCCTGACGCAAGACTAACGGGGGGAGCTGCAGCCATGTTTCAATCGGTATTGAACTATCGATGTTAATTCTATGTAATGCTGGATTCCATGAATGTTCCTTCCCTCGCGCGGGTGGCTGGCCTCATTGGCGAGGCTGGCCGCATTCAAATGCTCACCACTTTGCTGAGCGGGTACGGCCATTCGGCATCGGAGTTAGCTTTGGCGGCGGGGGTGTCGCCGCAGACGGCGAGTTCGCATCTTGCCAAGCTTTCGTCTGGCGGCCTCATTGTTTGCGAGCGCAGCGGCCGGCAGCGACTCTATCGATTGAAGAGCGGGGACGTTGCGGCGGCCATTGAAGCCCTGGCCGCCCTGGCGCAGACCTCCGGCACCGTCGCCATCCCCGAATTGCGCTTTGCTCGAACCTGTTACGACCACCTGGCCGGCATGCTTTCGATTGCTCTCAGAAACGAACTGCTGCAAAGGGATGTGCTGCGGCAGCGCGAGGATATGTTCTTGCTTACGGCTGTGGGCGAGCGATTCCTGCGCACGCTCGACATTGACGCGACACCACTGCGCGCAATGCGACGTTCCTTCGCGCGCAAGTGCCTGGACTGGACCGAGCGCCATCACCATGTCGGAGGCGCAGTCGGAGCGGCGCTACTCAGTTGCTTCCGGAATAGAAAATGGCTGGCGCCAGTGCGGGGAACCCGCGCCGTCCGTCTCACGCTCGAGGGCGAGCGAGCATTCGAGCGGGTATTCGGTATTCACGTCAGGCCGCTACGGTCACAATCAGCACTCCGGCTTCCCTGAGTGGACCCGATGTTGTTACTTCGCGCCAGTTACCCGCAGATGGCCCTCAATCTTCCGGGCCAGGCCTGGCGCGGTCACAGCCAGTGTCGCAGCCAAGGCAAGCAGCCGACAAGACCCACGGAAGCCAAGTTGCGTCACCGGAGGTTGAGGGAGATAGTACGCTAGTTGTCCCGATGGTCAAACGCGGCGACGGGTCTTGAGTTCTCACGTTGTTCCGTGCCGGGAAAGCGGTTACAGCTTCGGCTGAACCTCAACCGGCGCGGATAAGTGGAGGGATCCTTTGTGGCCCTCTGGAACCACGATCCTTTGTCCGTGCTGCCGATAGCTTTCGATCACGGCGGGCTTGGCCCAATCCAGATCCCAGCCATTGTCAATCGCGAGAATCGTGTACGCGCCGGGGACAACCTGCGCCAAAGCAAAGCTTCCGTCGAGATCGCTTTGGTCTCGGCGGAACAGTTCCAGATTCGCCTCTGGATCGTCAGGCACCAAAACCACCATGGCTGCCGAGGCCGGCTTGCCGGAGCGTTGAGCAACACCCTCCACCGTCGTCACCCCGCCCACGAGAACGGCGGTCACTTGCAGGGAAGCCCCGGCGGCAACGCTCAGCGTGTGGCCGGAGGTCACGTTGTCTTCCGCAACCATCCGCGCCACCGAGTAATTCTTGCTGGAAGCACCAGCCACCACCTGGTATGTACCCGGCAGGACGCCGGTGAACACGACTTCGCCTTTGTCGTTCACCTGGGACAACCCGCCGACGGCGCCTTTTTCGTCGCGCAGCCCAACGTAGAGTCGCGCCGGCAATTCGCTGGCGCCACGCAACTGCACGGTCATCTTTACGGTGGCGGCCGGGCCGCCGGCGAGATCCAGCTCCTGTCCGTCGTTGGCGAGATCGACCTCGGTGGATCCTAGCATGGTCCCCTTCGAGGCATTGATCGTCTGCAGGATGTACTTGCCGGGGGCAAGGCCGGCCATTTCGTAGCTGCCCGGAGTGACCTGCTCGGCGCGGCCATCCACGGGAACCCCGACGCCGTCGAAGCCGGGTTTACGCAAGGTGGGGACTGCGCCGCCTGCAGCATCCGCCGTGACATGCAGAACCAGACGCATGGCCGGCACCGGGTTCAAGTGAAAATCCACCTCCACCTGATCGCCGGGACGGAGCGGGATGGGTGTGGCATCGTCGGCTTCCGTCGCTTCCTTGTAATAGCTGGCGGGGTAGGCGACGTCGAGGTCCCGGTCGATGAGCGAAGCCATGGCATTCGCCTGGGAAACCATGGGATGTTCGGCGTACCAGGGCTGGGCTGTTGCGGATACGAAATAGGTCCCTGGTCCCAGGGAGTCCACTTCGTAAGTGCCCAGGTCGTCGGTGGCAACATTGGCAGCGCCCTCGATGCGACTCACGCCATCCCGGTGATTTTCGCGAAAAACGGTGATGGTCGTGCCACGAACCGGTTCGCCGATTTCGTCGGTCACTTTTCCGCTAATCATGGCGGTGGGAGGGAGGCGCAGAAGCAAGTTTTCGGTGTCGAGACCGGCCCCGGTGACAATGCCGGTCCAGAAATTCTCGTGCTGCTCGTAGGCAAATGTAAGGAAACCCCGCTTCGAGCCCTGCAGTGAATATTTCCCGGCGGCGACCTGAAACTGGAATCGTCCATCGTCAGTGGTCACCACAGTCTGGCTATTCTTTGGATTCTTGGTATCGGTTACGGCAACCTGAACCCGCCCCAGTGCCTGGGACGTCTTGCTGTTGACCACGGTTCCGGCAATCCGAAAGCTGACCTGCGACTTCGGAACCGGCGTGCGCTTGGCGCCCTGCGCCAGCAGAAGCGAGGACGCTCCCAGCACAAGAGTGGCAAGCAGCAGGCAAGCACGGGGCCGGAGAAATGCGCTCATCTTGATCACTCCCTTTTATTCGCCTTTCGAAATCAGGGGCACGGTTACGTGGTCCTTCTGACCGCTGCTCAAATGGACCACGGGGCCGGACGCTTCGTAGGCCCGCATGACCTCAGGATTTCTGAATTCCAGGCCCGGTTGTGCGCCTTTGAACGCCAGCACTCGGTACGCGCCCGGCGGAAGGTTGAGGAAAGTGAAGGTTCCGTCGGCCGCGGCCGCCACCTCGGCGAATCGCCCGGGGCTGTCCGGCAACGGTACACAATACACATTTGCCGTTGCCGTGTGCGGTCGGGAAGGCGCCGACGCATCCGCCCCCTCGATCGTTCCTTCCACTTGGGCCGTGTCGTCGCGCATGGTGATTTCGATCGGGGCGACCGAGCCATTGGCCACGACCAGCGGTTCGGTCAGCAAATCGACTCCCCCCGAAGTGACCGCCGATGCATATCCGCGGGAAGAATCAACGTGAACCCAATAGCGGCCCGGTGCCACGCCCTCCAGCGTGAGGGCCTCATCTTTCGGATTCGCAGGGGGACGCAGAGAGGAACCGCCATGCTGGTTAAAATCGTCGACCGGCTCCAGACGCAGATTGAGATAGCTCCTCGGGCCGCTCGCGGCGCTGGATAACCAGGTGCGGCTGGAGGAGCTCGCATCGTTGGTTTGTTCCTGAGACGAGAACTCTTCCTTTACACTCACGCTGATGGATGGCCTGGCGACCATGGTGATACTGCCCACCGAAAGGGGGGCGTTGTGGACTGTGAGCGACGACTCCCCAACCGTGAGGAGAGGAGCGAATCCAAAGCCCTCCACCAAATAGGTTCCTTGCGGCAGCATGCCTTCGATGAGATGCGTTTGCGAGTTATAGCCGAGCGAATAACCCGGGCCGCGACTGCCGGCGGCGCTGACACCGACGCCAATGCCGACGTTCGTCGGAGCGTTCGTGACCGAGATCTTCACGGAGAAGTATGGTTGCCTAGTGACGCTAAGGTCGGCCTGGAAGGTCTGTCCCGCAGACAGCGCGATGGTCTCTCCGCCGGCGAACGTTTTGGCGCTGGGGAAGTAGACGGGTGCATACCCATACAGCTGTTCTTCACCCGATGTGGCCGGCGGATGGTCGCGATCGAACTGTTCGAGCGTCATTACCTTGTAAGTTCCCGCCGCCAGTTCGGCAAAGCGAAAGTCGCCGTTCGAACGAGTCGCCGTTTGTCCCCCGGGCACCCAATGAGCACGTCCGTCGTCGACTTCGCGGCGGTAGAGCTGCACCTGGATCTTGTCCGCAGCCTCGGAAGAGGGAAGGGAGACATGGCCGACAATCAGACCCTCCGGAGCGAGCGAGAGTGTGACCTCTTTCGCCGCCGCACCGAGTTGCATGTCGAGGGCAAGCTCGGTCAGGTAACCCGGTTTCCGCGCCATCAACGCCGTGGGGCGGTTGGCTGCATCGTTGCTTGCTCTCGGAAACTTGAACTCAAAATGCCCCTGGCCGTCGGTCATGGTGGCGAATCGATTGTCGGGAGAGGACACCAGAGCTCGCGAGACCGGCTCATGGGTCACGCTATTCAAGACAACGCCCTGCAGGCTGTCGCTCTCCTGCATTTGTGGATCGGTTGCAGCCTCCTGCGCCCACACCGGGCTACCGCCCAACCAGCCTGCCGCCACGACGGCCATCAGAATCGCCCGGGCGAGTTTCGGCAGACGCGCTGGCACCGCCGCTGGCAGACCCCCGAAATTGACTCCGTTTTCCAAAAAGAAGTCCCGCAGTGATTTTGTGGCCGCAGCACCGCGAAGCGCAACTCCCGTTAGTCTCACAGGAACCGAGAAATGACAGCTGGAACTTTCGTCCAACGACCGGTGGAGCGTTCTCCCGCACGGTCAAGTCGTCTAAACTATAGGGAGATCGAGACTTGACTTTGGTACGATGCAGGTTTCCCAATCAGCGTGAAGAAACTTTTTGCACTGTTATGTTTCGGGCTTCTCGGTTTTGCCGCGTGGGTGGCGGTCATGATCTGCCTTCCCCTCCAGCCGGCTGCACCAAAGACGGTGTTTTTGCACCCGGGCTGGAGCGTGCATCGCATCGCCGCCGAGCTCAAGTCGGCGGGGGTAATCCGCAACGCCACCGCGTTCGTGGTCTGGCATCGACTGCACAATCGAGAGCGCCTCAAAGCGGGCGAGTATCTGTTTTCCACATCGGCGGATACACGCCAAGTGACCGAACGCCTTTTGCGCGGCGACTTTCTGGTGCGCACGGTCACTGTGCCCGAAGGCTACACCATGTTCGACATCGCCGACGCCGTGGAGGAATCGGGCCTCGGTCCGCGGGATGAATTTCTGAAACAAGCGCGGGAACAGACCAATCTGATCGAGGATTTCGCTCCCCAAGCGACAACCCTCGAAGGCTATCTGTTTCCCGACACCTACCAGTTCACGCGCACCCAGGGCATGAAAGAAATTGTGGAAACCATGGTGCGCCGCTTTCGCAAGGAAGCCCTCGCGCTGAATCTGGTGAATCACTCCTCCGAGAACGTCCCCGAGATCGTTACCATGGCATCGATTGTCGAAAAGGAAACAGGAGCGACGGCCGAGCGCGGCGTGGTCGCCTCCGTTTACTACAATCGGTTGCATCAGAAGATTGCGCTCGATGCCGATCCCAGCGTGATCTATGCGCATTTACTGGTGGGCACGTATTCCGGGGTACTGCACCATTCGGACATGTGGATTAACTCTCCCTACAACACCTACCGCTATGCCGGCCTGCCGCCAGGGCCGATTGGGAATCCGGGGCGAGCGGCGCTCGAAGCTGCGATGCATCCCGCCACCTCGGACTTCTACTATTTTGTGAGCGACGGCCATGGTCACCATCGCTTCGCCCATAGCTTGAGCGAGCACAACCGCAATGTCGTGGCGTTCCGCAAGACCGTAGCCCTTCGCCGCTAAGTCCTTTCCCGTCAACTTCCCCTCCCGCAAGCTATACTGAGGGTTCCTCTACAATGGCAAAATCTGCGCCAATTCGTCTCGCGCTGTTGCTGAGCCTCGTGTCCTCTCTGGCAGGCTGTCTGTTTCGCGCCCACACGGTGGAGCGCGTGGTCACCGGGGCGCCGTTGAAGACGGCCACGCAGCAGGAGTTGATCGACTACGTAAACCGGGAAGCCGCCAAAGTACGATCCATGCAGGCTACGGTCGATATCGATACAGCCGTAGGGGGCGCGAGGAAGGGCAAAATCACCGAATATGAGGAGATCCGCGGCTACGTGCTGGCCCGCAAGCCGGCTATGCTGCGCATGATTGGCCTGATGCCGGTGGTGCGCAATACCGCCTTCGACATGGTCAGCGACGGGCAGGTCTTCAAGCTCTGGATTCCGCCGAAGAACCGCTTCCTGGTCGGACGGAATGACCAGATCGTCGACCCTGGGAAGCAGTCGATTGAGAACCTTCGTCCGCAGCATATTTACGATGCGCTGCTCCTGCGCGAAGTCGACCCGGAGAAGGAAATTGCGGTTCTCGAAAGCGACGAAGAAATTGTCCGCGACAAAGATGGGCATCCGGTGGAGCAGGCCGCGTACCATCTCGACATCGCACGGAAAGGGGAACGCGGATGGTTTCTTTCGCGCAAGATTATCTTCAGCCGCACCGACCTGTTGCCCCACCGGCAGCTTGTCTACGACGACTTCGGCAACCTGGCGACCGATGCCCGCTACGAGAAATACGACGACTACGGCGGCATCCAGTTTCCCTCGCAGATTGAAATCCGGCGCCCGCGTGAGGAGTACGACATTGTGCTGCACATGGTGAAATTGCAACTCAACGGCGCATTGACCGACGAGCAGTTCGCCTTAGCTCAGCCGCCCGGAGCGGAGGTCAAGCAACTGGGCCAGCTGGCGACCAAGACCCCCGGCGAATCACAATAGATACGCCGTTTTCGAGTACACTCGTTCGACAGCCTTCATGAACCGTCTCGTCATTTCTAATCTCGTGCATCGGCCGTTGCGCTCGCTGATCAGTATTTTTGCCATTGCGCTCGAAGTGACACTGATTCTGCTGATCGCGGCGCTTTCCTACGGCATGTTGAATGATTCCCGGACGCGGCAGGCTGGTATCGGCGCCGACCTGATGGTACAACCCCCCGGCTCGAGCAATCTCATCGGGTTATCCACGGCTCCCATGTCGGTCAAGGTCGGTGACATCGTGGCGAAACTTCCCCACGTCACCGTGGTTTCGCCGGTCCTGTGGCACCTCGTCAACAATCCCGGCTCCCTGGAGATTATTTACGGTATCGACCTCGCCAGCTACGGGAGTCTGGGCAGCCCGTTCACTTATCTGTCCGGTGGCGGATTCCGCTCCGCGGAAGACATGATCGTCGATGATAAGTTCGCCAACGACCATCATTCCAAAGTGGGCGATTCGCTGAACTTGCTGAATCACGAGTTTCGCATCTGCGGGATTGTCGAGCATGGTAAGGGCGCGCGTCGTTTTTTGCAGTTGTCCACCCTGCAAGACCTTCTCGGCGCCGAGGGCAAGGCCTCTGTATTGTATGTCCGCCTCGACGACCCCAACAATGCCGGAGCAGTCGAGCAGTCGGTCAAAGGCGTGCCTGGGATGGAGATGTACACGGTTCATTCCACTGCTGAATTTCTCAGCCTGATGACGCCGGAGCACCTGCCCGGGTTCAATCTGTTCATTAAAATTGTGGTCGGTGTGGCGATGATTATCGGGTTCATGGTGATCTTCCAGTCCATGTACACGGCGGTGATGGAGCGCACGCGCGAGATCGGTATCTTGAAGTCGATGGGCGCGTCACAGTCGTATATTTTGCGAGTGATTTTGCGGGAGACGCTGGTGCTGGCCGTGGCCGGAATTACGCTAGGGATCGGCATTAGCTACCTCGCGAAGGTACTGCTCACCCATCGCTTTCACGTCCTGCCCCTCGAACTCACGGGCGGATGGGTGTTCCGTGCCGCCCTGATTGCCTTGGTCGGGGCGCTACTGGGCGCGATCTACCCCGCGATCAAAGCTGCGCGCAAGGATCCCATCGACGCACTGGCTTACGAATAGTCTGACATGCGAAGGAGCCCATTCGGGTTTCCGAAAACCCCTTTTGCGGTAAGCGGTGCCGCTGGCGGCCGCGGAAACCTCGGGCGGGAAAGCGCAGTCACGGAATCTTCGAAGACCTGGGTCAGCCTATTAAGGGCGTCTGAGCAGCTCTTACCTTTCCCGCCCTCGTCTCCCGCACTCGTCTCCCGCCCTCGTCCGACACGGTGACGCAGTTGTCTGCGTGGGTACGTGGTGGCGCTCGATCCGTCCTGCTTCGTCATTCGGATGACGAAGCCGCGCGCGAAGTCACCACGTTCCACGGCGACTCCGACACGACCGTTACCGGGCTCAAGCGGCTCGGTGAAGGACGTGTACCAGCGCCGACAAGGCGGTTCCCGGAATTTGGCCGGCTAAGGCGGGAGCTAAGGCAGGAGAATGAGGACACGCTGACGTTCAATCTGGGCTCCCGAAGCGGCGACGTAGGCACGGAGATCTCCGGGACCCTGGGTTTCGTCTTTCTGGACGTGAAGATCTCTGGACGTGAAGATCTCTGGACGTGAAGATCTCTGGACGTGAAGATCTCTGGACGTGAAGATCGACGACCGGGACAACCTGGTCGATTTTGCCTACGATTTTGCCCACGAAGAACCCTGGGAAAAGGCCGGCAAGAAGAAATAACCCATTTTTTAAGGGGGAGCGAACTATGGGGAGCGAACGGCAGCGAAAGGCTGCGCTCGTTGACAAAAGGGCCCGTTTTCCACTATCCTTAACCTTTCGAAAGCCAACGATTGTCCGCCTGAGCGCCCTGTGGTTTCCCGCTAGGACTGACTCCGCGGTCTTCTTTCGTTTTCTTAACAGGAGAATCTGATGTCAACCTATTTCCCCAAAGAGGGGGAAATCGTACGTAAGTGGCTTGTCGTGGATGCAGAAGGGCAGACGCTCGGACGTCTGGCTTCGCAAGTCGCCCTGATTTTGATGGGCAAAGAGAATCCGCAGTACACGCCCTTTATTGACGTTGGCGACCATGTTGTGGTCATCAACGCCGCCAAGATTCGGGTCACCGGCGCCAAGGTCGAGCAGAAGGCTTACCACCATTACACGGGTTTTCCCGGTGGCTTGCGCACGGAAGACTACAAGGACCGTATCGAGAACAAGCCGGAAGCGATCATCAAGGACGCCGTGGTCCGCATGTTGCCCAAAACCAAGCTGGGCGGGCAGATGATTAACAAGCTCAAGGTGTATCGCGACGACAAGCACCCGCACGAGGCGCAGAAGCCGGTCGCGAAAGTGTTGGCCAAGTAAGTCGGGCTCGGCAATTTAGGTTCGAGAGCGAGCGCATTGCGCCGCCCAAAATCAATGCCGTTCTTAGAGAACGGCTGAAGGCGAAATCGAAACATGGCAGAATTGGTGCAGTATTACGGAACGGGACGACGCAAGACAGCTGTGGCCCGCGTGTTTTTGCGTCCCGGCAGCGGCGAATTCAAGGTCAACGGCAAAGCGTTCGAAGAATACTTTGTGACCGACGCGCAACGCGGCTCGGCGAAGTCTCCGCTGACAACCAGCGAGACTGCCGGCACATTCAACGTGATTGCCACGGTTTCCGGCGGCGGCGTGAACGGCCAGGCCGATGCGGTGAAGATGGGCATCGCCCGCGCCCTAATGGTTTTCAACGTGGAATTGCGGAAGCAGCTCAAGGCTGCGGGCATGGTTTCGCGCGATCCGCGTGGCAAAGAGCGCAAGAAGTACGGCCAAAAGGGCGCTCGCAAACGGTTCCAGTTCAGCAAGCGTTAGACGACTGGTTTTTGGAGTTCAATTCATCTCGCGCCTCACAGCGCGGGTGCGGGAATGGCAATTCGGAGCCGCTAGATCATTCGAACGACCGCTCCGGATGCAGATCAACTAGGAGGTTGATTTGGCGAATATCACTATGAAGGAATTGCTCGAAGCAGGTGTTCACTTCGGGCATCAGACCAAGCGCTGGAATCCCAAGATGAAGGAATATATCTTCGGCGAGCGCAACGGCATTTACATCATTGACCTGCAGAAGACGCTGAAGATGTTCAAAGAAGCGTCGAAGTTTGTGCAGGAGCTAGCGGCTTCTGGCAAGACGATCATGTTCGTCGGTACTAAAAGGCAAGCCCAGGACGCAATCACCGAAGAGGCCACGCGCTGTAACATGTTCTATGTGAACAACCGCTGGCTCGGCGGCCTGCTGACCAATTGGGTCACCGTGCAGAAATCGGTGAAGCGCCTCAAGGAACTCGACGAAATGGCCACCGATGGCCGTTACGAGTTGTTGCCCAAGAAAGAAGTCATCGTTCTAGAGCGAGCGCGTAAGCACCTCCAGGCGAACCTCGCCGGCATCAAAAACATGAGCCGTGTGCCTGACGCGATTTTCGTCATCGATTCGAACAAAGAGCAGATCGCCGTACGCGAAGCCCGCAAGCTGGGCATCCCAGTCGTCGCGGTAGTCGATACCAACTGCGATCCGAGCGAAGTGGATTACGTAATCCCCGGTAACGACGACGCGCTGCGCGCAATTCGCCTCTTTACGTCGAAGATTTCGGAGTCGATTGTCGAAGGCCAGCAGTTGCGCGTAGCCGGCCAAACGGATGAGCCGCAGGCTGCGGAGGCCGAAGTTCCAGCGGAAGGCGTGGAAATTCACGCTAGCGACGCATCCGTGGTCGAAGGATATGTGGGTGACGATGGCGAAGACATCAGCATGGAAGAAGTGCTGGGACGCGGCAAGCGCGTAGCGTCGGCACCAGCGCCAGAGGCGGCCCCGGCGGCTAAGGCGGAGGCGGTCGAAACTCCGGCGGTATAACGCCCGTAGTTTTTGCTTCAGCGATTTGGACCCGCGCGCGTCCCCTCGCCGCGGGTCAAGTTTTGTTCAGGGATTTTGTTCACCAGATTTTCACGCAGGAGCGTCTCGCGACTCTCCTAGCATAGAGCGCATCCAATAGGCACCACTAGAAACGAGAATTTATCTCTATGAGCACAACGACTATGAATATCTCTGCTGCACAAGTAAAAGAGCTCCGTGAAAAGAGCGGCGCCCCTATGATGGACTGCAAGGCTGCTCTCACCGAAGCCAAGGGCGACATGGATCAGGCGATCATCCACTTGCGCAAGCGCGGTGTTTCGCTTGCCGGAAAGAAGGCTGCACGCGTGACCAGTGAAGGTTCGGTTGGCTTCTACATTCATGCTGGCGGGAAGATCGGCGTGTTACTGGAAGTGAACTGCGAGAGCGATTTCGTCGCGCGCACGGACGATTTCAAGGAGTTGCTCCACGACATTTCCATGCACATCGCCGCTAGTGATCCGAAGTTCGTGCGCCGCGAAGATGTGACGCCCGAGGCGTTCGAGCGCGAGAAGGAGATCTATCGCGCACAGGCGGCAGCGACAGGCAAGCCAGCAAACGTCGTCGAGAAGATCGTCGAAGGCAAGATGGCGAAGTTCTACGAGGAAGTCTGCCTCCTGGATCAGCCGTTCATTAAGGACCAGACCACAACCATCTCGCAGCTCGTCGCCACGAAGATAGGCAAGCTGGGTGAGAACATCAGCGTGCGACGCTTCGCCCGCTTCAAGGTCGGCGATGCCAACGCTACGGTGGCGTTCACGACCGCAAAGCCCGAGGAACCTGAAGGCCCCGAGCCCGCGGTGAAGTAATGGGTTGCCAAGGCACGCCAAGCATTCATCCTTGGCGTGCCTAACTCCTGCAATCTGAGATACTGCAATCTAAAATTTTAACCATGCCAACCCCCGCCTTCCACCGCGTCCTCCTCAAGCTCTCCGGCGAGGCCTTGGCCGGAACGCAGGGCTTTGGTCTTGAATCCCAGCGTGTACAAGAGATCGCCGAAGAGCTGGCAGATGCGCTCAAAATCGGCGCGCAGATCGCCATTGTGGTGGGCGGCGGCAACATCTTCCGTGGCGTAGCGCAGCAGGCTCGCGACATGGATCGCGTTTCCGCCGATCACATGGGCATGCTGGCCACGGTGATCAACGCGCTCGCGTTGCAAGACGCGCTGGAAAAGCAGGGCGTACTCACGCGGATTCAGTCTGCCATCGTGATGAACCAAATCGCTGAACCGTTCATCCGCCGCCGCGCCATCCGGCACCTGGAAAAGGGTCGCATAGTAATCTTCGCTGGCGGCACCGGCAACCCGTATTTCTCCACTGACACGGCGGCTTCGTTGCGCGCGATGGAAATCAAAGCAGACGTGATTCTGAAAGCGACGAAAGTAGACGGCGTGTACGACGCCGACCCCATGCTCGTGCCAGACGCCAAACGCTTCGAGAAAATCACCTACATGGAGGTTCTCAAGCGCGGACTCAAGGTGATGGACTCGACTGCTATCTCGCTGTGCAAAGACAACGGCCTACCCATCATCGTGTTCAAGTTGGGCGAGCGCGGCAACATCCGAAGAGTCATACTCGGAGAAAAAGTCGGCTCGTTGGTAGAAGCCTAAAGCGCCGCCGGTTTACCGCCTAGCTAGGTCAGCTCTGAATTCGACGTTTGGTTAGTCATGGTGGAAATAGAAGAGGTTCCCGTCCAGATCCTTTACGGTGAACTGTCTTAATCCCCAAGGCTTTTTCTCCAGAGGCTCCGTGATATTCGCACCTGAGGACTTCAGTTTCCGGTATGACGCATCGATATCTTCGGCGAACACCCAGTGGACGGCAGGTTCGAACGGCGGCTTCCTCTTCCGAAAAAATATCGGCCCCATATCACCGTGTGAAACGGCCCCAATTTCTTCGCCTGGGTAAAGCCATCCAACCTCAAAGCCGAGTGCATCTCTGTAATGCTGTTGTGCCCGTTGGACATCAGCGACCGGTAACTCCGGCACTGGCTTGCCAATCGAGTTCATTTTCTCTTTTGCTCCCACAGAGCTCTCCTTTGCTCTCCCTTATGCAACAAGACCGCCTACGCGTCAAATTAGGACACTACCCACCCCTGTTTTAACAGCCGATAGCCGCGAGCCGTTTATAATCTTCTGTTTTGATCGAATCATTTTCCGGAGCAAACAAATGGCGCAATCCGTGATGACTACGATTCCCGCACTGCGGCCGCTGCAAGGCCAGCTCAAAACCCGCATGGATAAGGCGGTGGAGGATTTCCGCAAGGAAATGGCCGCCACGCGCACGGGTCGCGCTTCGGTGTCGATGCTCGACAGCATAGTAGTCGAAGCCTACGGTTCCAATATGCCCCTCAATCAGGTGGCGACGATTCACGCGCCCGAGCCGCAGCTGATTTCCGTTACACCTTTCGATCCGACGGTCCTGCCCGCCATCGAGAAAGCGATCCGCGCTGGAGACCTCGGATTGAATCCCATGAACGACGGTAAGGTCGTCCGTGTCCCCATTCCCGCGCTCACCGAAGAGCGCCGCAAGGAAATGGCCAAGCACCTCCACAAAGTTCTCGAAGAACACCGCACTGCCGTCCGCAACATCCGCCGCGACGGCAACGACGCGATCAAGAAGCTAGCGAAAGACAAGAAAATCAGCGAAGACGAAGAGAAGCGTTCTCTGGACGAAATTCAAAAGCTAACGGACGAAGAGATTCGCAAGATGGAAGAGATGAGCAAAACTAAGGAAAAAGAGGTGTTGGAGTTGAAATAGCGCAGCCTCACAAAGACCTCCCGGCTTCGTTAGAAGCCGGGACGTGCGCCGAAGGTTAACCCTGTTAGTCATTACATTCCCTTGTAATTCATGGTCACGGTCCTCGTCCCCTTCTGTGGTACCGTTCCCTCGTAGTACATCAGCATGGAACCGTCGGTTGCGGTGATGGGTCCGGCGGCCAATTGAGCGCCAGGCACGCAGGGGTTCGGCGGAAAAGGCACCTTCTGAACGAACGGAATCGTATTGGCGAGCCCGGCGGGATTGCCGACGTTTTGCACCATGAGTCCGTAGTCTGGCGTGCTGCTGAAAGCAGAATTCCAGCCGAACGCGCTGTTCGCCGTGGCATCGAAGTTGTTGCTGGCGGTGCCGCTGACATCTACATCCGCGAAACGCATCAGGAAAAAACTTCTAGGCACAGCAGTGTTGTTCTTGAGCGCCATGATGACCCTGACGGACTGGGTGCCGGCCATCTGTGTAATCGTTTGAGTAAGTGTCCAGACCCCGTCGCTAGTGGTGCGCGCGATCTTGACGGAAGTAGCAGTCTGGCTCACCAACGTAGGCGCTCCCCAGTTGCCGCTGTCACCGTAGTCGGCGTAGTCGAAATAGGCGACGGCCCCGGTGTTGTCGCAGACGCCGTAACCTTCACCAGCCGCCCCGACCGCAATGTGCTCACGGTTGAAGGGCGTCATGAGTTGGGGAACGTTCCCGTTCACGGTCACGCAGTACTTCAGAAAAGTGTTATTGGTTCCGGAAGTGAAGTTGTAGGAGCAGGCGCTGGTGGCGGCGAGGCTGTGGAGTGCGGCTTGCGCCGCGGTTTTCTGCGCCGCCACTGCAACCGCTTCGGATTTGGTGTTTCCCTGAGAAGCCTTCAAGCCGTCGGCAAAGCCGGAAGAGCAAAATGCAACAAGTGCAACCGCGATCATCACGTTCTTCATTGCTTTCTCCTGAGTAGTCTTGGGGGAATTACCTTTGTCAAAGCATTCGTCGCGCCAGACGGCGCTGAAGCGCGTGTGCCCAGGCTCGCGGCAAGAATCCTCTTGAAAGGAAACGGGTTAGCAGGGATTCCACAGCTAACCTATAAATGGAGTCGTTCGGTCTCGCCGGCCCGAAGAACTATCCAGCCGGATACAGGCTATCCATACGAGATGCCGTCAGAGCACACCCACTCGGCTAGTAGCGCCTTTCAGGTACAGGCCGCGGTAGCAGGACAAATGGCGGGGTTTGACCGTCTCTTACTGCACCACCAATGCCTGTGCCACCTGACCCATCTTTTCGAAGGGAATACATCGGTCGGGGACGCGAAACAGCCTCTGGTCCGGAGCCGCCACCACAATGTCGCGATAGAAGGCCAGTAGAGTGACGCCCTCGATGTGAGACTCGATCTTCACCGGGATGCCGCTCAGGTCCTCTGCCTCCCAAACCTTGGATTCGATCGTCTTGCCGTCCGCCCCAATCACCGCAACAGCCTCGATTTTGCTGGGATGGCCATCGACCACTTCCGACCCAACCGTGTTCCGCTTTACGATGCGGCCTTGAATCAGTTCCAGCGGGCTTGGCAACATTTTGGCTTGTTCCGGCTTCATGGCCACGCATTGCCTGCTCTGGTCGGGATAGACGGTTAAGTTGTAGACGCTCCCGCTCGCGGGACTGTACAGGGTCGTGAGCGCGCCGCCGCGCTCCACTCGGACGCTCGAACCGGAGCGGTACACTTTCATCGTCATTTCCGCTCTTCGGGACTGGAAGACCTGATTCGCAGAGAAATCCGGGAAGTTCCACACGTCTTGCGCGTTGGCCAGACCACTGCTGGCCAGGCCACCTAGGATGAGCGGGAGCCATCCCAGGGTGAGCGCTCTCAGAAAATTTATAGTTTGCATGATTCACCAATATAAGGATTTTGGTTCCTTTGCGTGGTCAACAAATGGGTAGTTTCACGAGACGGGAGGCCGTAGAACGGCCTCCCGCAGTGCCCGCTGAACTGCGCGGGTGCGAAATCTACTTGCCAAGCAGTCCGCGCGGACTCCCAACGCCCGTGCAGAAGTCCCATGATGCGGTTGCCGAAACACCGTTGGAACCGGTCTTCACGTCGTAGAAGTTGGCTTTGTAAGCTGCTTTCGTTGCCAGTTGCGCATACAGCAGGTTGTTCTCCCAAGTGCTGAACCAGTCGCTTCCACCCGTGGCAGGTGTGAGGAAAACCGACCCCAGCTTGTTGCCTGCGCGGTTGACGATGCCGGCCAGCGCGGGCGAGGACAGACTCGTGCCACCCACCACTCCCCAGCCTCCGAGGCCGTACCCGCTGTAAATCCAGGCGCCCGATGCCGGATCGGCATCGAACGAAAGGTCTGGCGTCGCGCGGTTGTGCTGGCCGAAGATGGGATACTGGAAGTCAGCCCACGGTCCGGCATTTCCGCCCGACCATGACGCCGTGTAGGTCTCAACCGCGCTCGGTCCGCCGCCGGAACCTCCCCAGCAGGATTCGGAGCCGAACTTCAGCGTAGACGCATTCCGCAGGATGGACGTTCCGCCAGCAGAAATCACCCACGGATTCGTGCTCGGATATCCAACGCCGTATCCGCTGTCTCCAGACGAAGCGAACGCCAGGATCGGCGTGGAATAGTTCGCCGTCCAGTTGTAGGTGAAATCGGCGAACAAGGAGTCGTCCGCGATCTGTCCGGCAAACTCTCCGCCCTGCCAGCTATTCGAAACCTGACCGCCCGCCGGGTAGTTGCTGACAATGTAGTGGAAGGCCACTTGCTCCGCATAGAAGAGGTCGGCATAGGAGTTCGAGCAGGCCTCGACCAGGATGATGGCGGCCATGGGTGCGAACACGTGAGCATACTCGATGTCCAAGGACGACTCGACCGACCAGCCCGGATCCGCTGGTGGCGTGGCGCATGAGCCGTTGCCGTTGGCGTAGACCTTCACGAAGGTCGCCGCGGGCAGACCCCAGTAGCCGTCAAAGGCCTGAAGATCCGCGGCGGCGTTCGGGTTGTCGAAGGCATCCACCAGAGCGATGGCGCCGTAACCGGCTGCCGTCGGACCGCCGGATCCGGAGGCGTAGTTCGGAATACATCCCGGGCTGACCGGACTCTTCGCGTACAGGCAACCCAGAGACTGCGGGGTTTCCGCCAGTAACGTTGTGGCCAAGGGACCGACGGCGCCGAGAGCCGTCGGTGTTCTCAAACCGATGAGAGGCTGGTTGCCACTCG
>Ga0137418_10001902_pt1 | contig 19123 bp, 15 predicted proteins | sample CZODoug3_1_2_16f_FD_122242 | JGI IMG/M metagenome (GOLD analysis project Ga0137418, IMG submission 122242) | Vadose zone soil fungal communities from Angelo Coast Range Reserve, California, USA - CZODoug3_1_2_16fungal (Hybrid Assembly) | ecosystem: Environmental > Terrestrial > Soil > Vadose... | reverse complement strand
CCGTCGCGCCCCGCCCGGCCCGCTTCCTGGTAATACTGCTCAATCGACTTGGGCAACGAAAGATGAATGACCGCGCGCACCGCCGCTTTATTGATTCCCAGACCGAAAGCAATGGTACCCACGAGCACGCGGATTTCATCCGACATCCAGCGCTCCTGGTTGCGGCGCCGTGTATCGCTGTCCATCTTGCCGTGATACGCAATCGCGGGAATCCCGTGCTCGCCTAGAAAATCCACCGTCTCTTCCACTTTGTTGATCGTGGGCGCGTAAACAATGACGTTGTTGTCCGCGTACTTCCGCATCGCGGTCACGAGTAAACTGGACTGCGCGCGGGCATCGACTGCCTTCACGATGTACCGCAAATTTGGCCGGTGAAAACTGGCAATGCACTTGTGCGGATCGCGCAGCCGAAGCTGGTGCATGATGTCGTGCCGCACCCGCCGCGTGGCGCTGGCGGTAAATGCGGCGATCGGATGATCCGGAAAATGCTGCCGCAAGCTGCTCAGCTGGCGGTATTCCGGGCGAAACTCATGGCCCCACTCCGAAATACAGTGCGCCTCGTCGATGGCAAATAAAGAAATCGGAACGCGCCGCAGCCAGCCGACGGTGTCGGCGCGCGCCAGCCGTTCGGGAGAAAGATAAAGCAGCCGGTACTGCCCCGCCGCCGCCCGCCGCATGACGCCCGTCTGCTCGTTCCCGGGCAAGCTGCTGTTCAGCAGCGCCGCCGGAATCCCCATCTGCGTCAGCTGCGCCACCTGATCCTGCATCAGGGCAATCAACGGCGAGATCACGATGACCGTTTTTTCGCCTGCAATCGCCGCCGGCAACTGATAACACAACGACTTCCCACCGCCCGTCGGCATGACCACGCAGGCATCTCGCCCGTCGAGCAGATTGCGGACAATACCCTCCTGCAATGGCCGGAACGAATCATAGCCCCAGTAGCGGCCGAGCGCCCCTAGAAGGTCCGCGGCTGTGTCCATGACACGAGTATAGATCGACAGGCGCAGACGCACGGGGGTTGGGAAAGTAAGCCATCGCGATTTCGGTGGAAATGGCAAACCACCACGGATCGCAGGGATGGCAAGTGCACTGCCGATCAGTGCAGCCGATTCTGGACCAGGAACAAGTACCCTGCCAACGCCAGGCTGAGCAGCGTGGCCAGGATTGCCGTGAGATCGATCACCCAGCCCGCAGGCTCAAACGCACCCCGGTCGAGTTGGTTGCGCGTGGTGTGGTAGCGCATAAGACCCGTACCAACCATCACCATGCCGGCAACGATGGAGACCAGACCCAGCCAAACAGATACGCCCGTCGTCTTCGGAGTCTTGCCTCCCTGCATGGCAAGAAATTGCTGCAAGGCGACGCCGAAGCGCCCAACAGCGAATCCAAAAACGATGATGGCCAGTCCGGTGCGGACCCAGGCCAGGAACGTGCGCTCGTTGGCCAGGTGGTCACGGGCGCGGGTGGGGCTATCGAGTCTCTGATTTTCCGTCACAGAAAGTGCAGTGTACCAGCGAGAAACACCGGATTCCGAGTGGCAGTTGGGGTTCGGCGAGTCGGGACGAGGGTTCCCGCGCCACACAATCTTCGTTTGCTATGATCGCTAGGGGCACTGCAAAAATTTAGGAGGCACGTATGGAAGAGACACCCGGCAAAGAAGCGGCGGCCGGATCCGGCGGGCGGCGAAATGAGGATATCGCTCTGGATTTGATGAAGTTTGTGGCCATGACCGCGGGATATGGCAAAGCTGCCGCAGTCAGCGGAGCGGGATTTCAAGGCAGTGGCGCGGCCAGCAAGCCGGAGGAGTATACGGCGCAGTTGCTGGATCTATACCGCAAATGCCTGGATGCAGTGAAGAAATAACGCGGGGACGGGAAATCTTTCAACCTCAAGGGCAAAGGCGCGGACTTGTTGTCCGCGCCTTTTGATTTCCGGATCTAGCCAATTCTGCGACGACTAGCGCTTGCGTCCCTTTTTCTTGGCCGCTTTCTTTTTTGGAGCAGCTTTCTTCTTGGAAGCTTTCTTCGCCGGCTTCTTGGCTGCCTTCTTCTTGGCAGCCTTTTTCTTCGCAGGCTTGGCTTTCTTCTTTGGAGCTGCTTTCTTTGGCGCAGCTTTCTTCGGAGCAGCTTTCTTCTTGGCCGCTTTCTTCGGCGCAGCCTTCTTTGCCGCGGGCTTGGGGGCTGCTGGTTTCGGCGGGGCCGGCGCAGGTTTCGCGGCAACTGCGGGAACCACGGGCTTCGGCCCGGCTTCTTCTTCGTCCTCGGTCATGACCACGTCGGACTCCTCTTCCTCTTCTTCAAAATCTTCCTCCACCGGGTCGCCATATGCGCCGGTGTCGCCGAATTCGTCCATCTCGTCATCGCGCATATAGTACTTCCTCTCATCGAACATCGCGGCGTCTCCTTAGAACGCTGGGGGGGAGTTCCCAGAGCTGGGTAACGATGATTTCGGCAGGAGAAAAATCCTCCTGAAGCAACGGCGCCGAGTATAGCAATATCCGCGCGATTTCAACAAGAGGAAAAGAGGGCGGAACAAAGAGCGAAAGTCTAGGGAGCCCGTCGGAGAAGTGACCCAGCCGGTTACCGGGCCTGCTCCTGCGAGGCGTCATGCTCGCTAGCCAGGCTAGGGTCTGATCTGGCGTGGGGGTATTTAGCTACGGACTTCGTCTTGGTCTTCTTGGCGCTCCGGACAGCCGTCTGGGCATGCCGGCGATGGTGTTTCGAAGTGGTCCCGCCGGTCCGGGCTTCGCTTTCCCGCCCAGCCACCAGCGGCAGGTAGATGCGGACGGTGCGCCCAGCGTGCAGTGTATTGCCACGAAGGTGATTCCAGGAACGCACCTTGTCGGCTGGGACGCCGAAGTTCTGGGCGACCGAGGCCACCGTATCGCCGCGCCGGGTCCGGTAGCGGACGGCATGTTTGGAGTAAAGATCGCCGGTTTCTCCGGCCACCACCTTGCCCTCTGCGATCGGGATAATCAGCTTGGCATCGGGCTCCACACTATCGGAAGCCAAGCCATTGGCTTCTACGATGGACGCCGCGGGCGTGCGGTAGGTACGGGAGAGGCCAGCCAGGGTCTCACCGGGGGCAACGCGATGGTAGCGCCACCAGACACGCATATCCTCAGGAATCGCGGCTATGGCTGTCTGGTAACGGTCCTTCGAGCCCACGGGCAAGTGCAGGTCAAATTCGGTGTCTTTCGGGGTGGTGGTACGCAGCAGGCTGGGATTCAGGTCCTGCAGGTTAGTAACGGGAACGTCGACGCATTCAGCGACCAAGCGTAGGTCAACGGGATAGGTGATCTTGATGGTGTCGAATGTGGCGGGCGGATCCGGGACAATGGCGTCCAGTCCGTACTGGGCCTTGTTCTTGGCCATAATGGCCACCGCGACAATGATGGGAACGTAGTTCTTGGTCTCCCTCGGCAGGACGTTGCGGCTGTAAAGCTCCCAGAAATCCGCGTAGCCGGTACGGCGAACCGCTTGCTGCACATTCCCCGGGCCCGAGTTATAGGCGGCCATGGCCAGGTACCAGTCGCCGAATTGGTTGTAGAGGTCGTGCAGGTGGCGGGCGGCAGCACGGGTGGATTTCTCCGGGTCCAGGCGTTCATCCAGCCACCAGTTGCGGGCCAGGCCGTACCCGGTTGCCCGGCTGCTGATGAACTGCCACATGCCGCGGGCGCCAGCGCGAGAAAGAGCCAGCTCATGGAAGCCGGATTCGGCTTGCGCCAGATAGATCAAATCCTGCGGGACGCCTTCTTCCTTCAGCACACGCCTGATCATGGGCTCGTAGCGCCCGGAGCGGATCAGGCCGCGTTCGAGGACACCTTTGCCGTTCTTGGAGAAGTAATTCAGGAACGAAACCACCGGGTCGGTCAGCATCAGCGGCAAGTCGGAATGTGTGGAACGAATTTCAACCTCCGCTTGGGCCTTGACGTTCGGATCGACCGGAAACGTGACTTCATTCGCCTCGTCGTTCGCCTGATCGATCGGAGCGGGTTCGGATTTCTGCTGCGTGAAGCCATCACCCTGTTCGAGGGCAGCCAGCTCCAGACTGGAGGCCCCGTTCACAATGCGGTCGAACTCGCGCTGCAGGCGCTCATCGGCGTGAATCTCGTACGGGCTTTCCAGCAAGAGGTTGAAGGCGTTGTCAAAATTCAGTCGCGCCGCGACCAGGTGCCCGGTCTGGTAATTGGCCTGTCCGGCTTGGAACTCCTTTTCAGCTTGGTCGATCAGGGCCGCGATGGGGTCTGGCTGAGCGCCAGACGCGTCTCCTGGGAGTTGCGTCCACGCCCGCGGCGCGAGCGCCGCAGCGAGCAGGCAGAACGAAAGCCAGCGTAAGGGACTGCTCATCAATTCGTTGACGCTCCCAGTTCCGGCCGCCCGTCCGCCTTGCCGCCCGTTCACCCAAGAATTGTTTCGGTCCTGTGAAATGCTACTATTCACCCCGGAGCGGGTCAACCAGCGAGGGTACAGCGTACCCTTGGGTATCTTGCTGATTTTGTGGAGATTAGAGTTCCGTGTGATCGCTGCGCCGGGAAAAGTGCAGGTGGAGGGCTACCAGGACCGCAAATCCGAGCCACGGAAGCACGCTCCACCAGTACCGGAGCGTCAGCAGGGTTGCCACGACGATGAAGCCCTGCGATCTACGATCCCAAAGCTACGATCCCAAAGCCTACGATCCGTCCTCGCATTGCGCGGGGAGCGGCCGAGAAAGATCGCCATGAGTCGCGCAAGAAGTCCCGTACACCTCTGGGCGTGACCATGAGCCCTGACCATGAGCCGTGACCATCGAAACCCCCGCCCAGGATGCGCTCGAGCGGGATTGTTTCGCTCCGCGCAGCTTCTGCCCCTACAATGCAGACATGGCTATTTCTGCTTCTTCCCGCTCGCAAGTGCGGCTACTCGGCGTGCCTTGGGATGCGAATTCGTCGTTTTTGCGCGGTCCGGCGCTGGCTCCAGGCAAGGTTCGCGAGGCCCTGCAGTGCGATGCCTCGAACTCCTGGTCGGAGACGGGAATCGATACCGCGGTTCGAGACATTTTTGGGGACGCTGGCGATGTGGAATTTGGCTCCGGCGGGGACTGGTTTGCGCAGACGGAAACAAAGGCAGGGAAGCTGGCGGCGGAATGTAAGCCGCTGTTCCTGGGCGGGGATCACTCGGTAACCTATCCCCTGGTCAGCGGGATGTCACGCAAGTGGCCGAAGCTCACCGTCATTCATTTTGACGCGCACCCGGATCTGTACGAGGAGTTCGGAAATAACCGCTACTCCCATGCCAGCCCCTTTGCGCGAATCCTCGAAGAGAAGCTGGCCGCGCGGCTGATTCAGGTGGGCATTCGGACGATGAACGCACACCAGCGGGAGCAAGCATCGAAGTATGATGTGGAAGTTTACCGCATGGGAAACGAAGTGAATTTCGCAGAAATGGAAATCACCGGGCCGGTGTACCTAACGGTGGATCTGGATGCGTTGGATCCGGCCTATGCCCCAGGCGTATCGCATCGGGAGCCAGGCGGAATGTCGGTGCGCGAATTGATTGGGTATCTGCATGCGATTCCGGGCCACGTCGTAGGGGCAGATTTAGTGGAGTTCAATCCCGAGCGGGATATGGACGGAATGACCGCGACAGTGTGCGCGAAACTGGTGAAAGAACTGGTGGGCGTGATGGTGCGGTAGCGCTTCCGCGCGCGGGGACGCCCGGGGCTCCATTCGTTCTTACTTCCTTCCATAATTCTTGACGTAGTTCGGCAACGGAATTCCTGCATCGAGTTCTTCGTCTGGAATCGGCGTACCGGGAACTACCGACAGCGGAAGAATCCCGGCCCACGTCGGGTAGGAGATATCTTCGGCGTCGTCGACAACGGGGCCTTGACGCACCTTGGCGGAGAATTCCTCGATGGGCAAGCGCAGGATGGTGGTCGCCTTCAGTTCGCCTTCGTTGGGGAAGCGCGAGTCTTGCCAGCGACCAGGGATGATGTGCTCGGAAAGCAGGCGCAAGGCGGCAAGCTTTTCGGCGTGATCCTCGATCAGGCTAGCCTGCCCCAAGATGACCACGGAACGATAGTTCATCGAGTGGTTGAAAATGGAACGGGCCAGAACGAGACCGTCCAGCAAAGTAACGGTGACGCATAGCGGCAGGCCTTGCTTGACTTCCTTGAGCATGCGGCTGGCGGCGGACCCGTGAATGTAGAGCGTATCGCGGTTGCGCCCGTACCCGGTAGGTATGACGAAGGGCTGGCCATCCTGGACGAACCCGACGTGGCAGATGAATCCGGCGTCGAGGATTTTATAGACTTCGGCGCGGTCGTAGACGCCGCGTTCGTGCTCGCGGATCAGGCGAGTGCGCGGGGTGGGTTCGGGCATTTTGCGAGCTGCTCCCAGGAGCTGTCAAGGGTGAACTGCGGGTAGGTGGATTCTAGCAGGCGCATCTGGTGTGGAGCCCGCGCCACGCGCGCTCACCACTTCAGGCGTACGGCAAACTGGAACTGCCTCGGGTCCGAGGCCGCGGTGGCGATTCCAGCTTGCGAATACAAGGGGTTGACGTCAGCCACGTTGTAGCGATTGGCGATATTGAACAGGTCCATGATGCCTTCAAGGCTGAAGCGCTCCCCCAGCGGAAAAGTTCGTGCCACGCGGATGTCGTTGAACAGCGTCCAGGGTCGAAGTCCACGATTGCGGCTCAAATTTCCGGCCAAGCTTCCGTCGATGAAACAGGGAACCTGGAGAAATCCTGTTGGGGAGAATTTGGAGGCCACCGGGGCATCCCCGCACGAAGTTTTCGCCGTGCCTGCCGGGACCACGTTGGGACGGGCCTCGCTGGGAGCGAACTGAAAGGTGGTGTCCTGGGTGGTGATGATATTGAAGGGACGTCCGGAGGCTACGTCGACAATGGGCGCGAAGGTCCAGCCGCTGAGCAAAGCGCTGCGCATGCCGCCCCCGCTGATGCGGCCCGTATTGTAGACGCCGCTGAAGACAAAGCGATGGCGTTGATCGAAGGTGGAGGTGGCACGCTCGGCCTCCGGGTGGAAGCTATCTTGCGGTGAGAGCGGCGATTGCAAGTCTGTGGAGTCGTCGATGGCGTGCGACCAGGTGTACGAAGCCAGGAACTGATAGTGGCTGGTGAAGTTCTTGCGCAGGTTGAGGGAGAAGCCGTGGTAGAAAGAGCTGCCGTTGGAGTAGTTCGCGGCCATGTCGCTAAAGGGCACAGGAACGCAGCTCCCGGCAGTAGTTGGGTCGCAATGCCCCCCGTTCGCTCCCAGTCCCAGGCCTTCGTTCGCCATGACGGCGGCCGCCAAAGGAAGACACGGCGCAAACACGCCGGTGAGGGAAGGATTCAGCCCGGACGGCCGGAAAAAACTGACCAAAGCCGCCGGCACATAAAATTGCGAGGGACTCGGACCCGCGGCCCCGCACGGGGCAAATACGTTTGGGTCGGCCGATCCCACAAAGAGCGGATTGCTCGGATAATTGGGATCGGTCGGGCTCAGCCCCTGGGCGTTGGCGACGGCGACGGCGTTGCGCCAATTCGCTACCAGCAAGTCTCCATGCACGGGATTGGCATTAATCGGCCGATTGAGATGCCGCCCGCCATTGAAGTTGTAGGCCACGCTGATCCCGAACCCTTTGCCGAGATCGCGTTCCACAGTTAGATTTACCTGATTGGAATAAGCGAAAACAAAGTTCTTGGCCTGGGGAAACCCGAAGGGCTGAAACACCAGCGGGAACCCGGCATTCACGTAGTTTTGGTTGATAAACAAAGAGCTGGTAAGAGACGGATCGAAACGTTGTTGGTCCTTCTCATATCCGAAAGCCGCCACGGGATCGACCGGCAGGCAACCGCTCACGCCCAAAATTCCCTGGAAAATGTTGGTCGCGTTCAGATTGAAGGGACTTGGAGTTGGGCCGCCGGCAGTGCACGGCGATCCTCCGGCGAACAAAAGCTGGCCGGTTTTGGATCCATCCGAAGCATCCCCAAGGAAGTACAAACCGAGAAGCGGGTGATCGTAAAAGATGCCATACGAGGCGCGCATCACGGTCTTGCCATCGCCCGCCGGATCCCAGGCCAAGCCGACGCGTGGAGCGAAGTTATTCTTGTCGTCCTGAACTCCCTTTTGAATGCGCAGGGCGTCATAGGCCGCACCCGGTATTCCCGTGGGCGGCGCAAACTTGGGACTGAATTCGACGTCGTAGCGGACACCGTAGTTCAAGGTAATGTTATGGCGTATCTTCCAGGAGTCCTGCCAGAACAAACCCAACGGCTTGTTGCTGAAGGCATCATGCGGGTTGCCGATACCTTGAATGAAAGTCGAGGGAATTCCCAGACCGTAGGACTGGACCGGTGAGAACCCGGGAAATGTTGTACCCAGCAGGCTGGTCAAATCGGGGAATTGCAGGGACGATGCGTCGAGACCGCCGAAGTTGATGACACCACCATAGTTCACGGTAAAAGTGGCGGACAGCGGCAGATAGTTGAAGTCCACTCCGAATTTGGTGTCGTGGCTGCCGATACTCCAGGAAAAGTTGTCTGTCCCCTGGTACCGCTCCTCGGTGCGCCGGATGAAGGTGAAGGGTTCGCGCCCCAGGAAACCGAACCCGGTGACGTTGGCCGCCAGGTTTCCTCCGCCGGGTCCGCTGGAGTAGTTAAAGAGCAAGCCGCGCCGCGCATACTGGAAACGCAACTCGTTGACTTTGTTGTTGCCGAGAACCTGTGTATCCTGCGCTACTCCGGCGGCATCGCGGAAGGTTTGTGCAGAGGTGCGGGAATACGCGTTCTGCCCAAACGTCTCGTTTTGTCCATTGACTTCGATCCCGTTCACGGTGCTCGGGCTTACGTTGCCACGCAGAGTCAACTGGTTATTGGCATTGACATTGTGGTCGAGGCGCAGGGAGTAGACGCTGGTTCCCTCAAACACCGGAAAATTCCCGGCCTGCGAAGCGAGAGAAAGGAAGCTGGCCGGAAGTCCCTGACATGTAAGGTTGGCCGAGTTGCAGGAGGTGGGAAACTGCTGCAGTTGGTTCGGAACCGGAGGCGTGATTAAAGCGAAGGACGCAGGATAGGCGCCATTGACCCCAATGGCCGACCCGCCGCCAGCCAGGAATACATACTTCTGAATTCCTGTTTGCAGAGGCCCCGGCAAACCCGGATACAGCGGCTCGACCGCGGTCAGGAAGCCCGATTGCTGCGGAGTAACTTGGACGTTGAAGGTTCCCGGGGGCGCCCCGAAGAACGGTGACGCGTCGAACGGCGTTAGCCCGAAATGGTTAGCTCCGATCGAGGAGAACCCAGTCTCATGGCGCCGCGTTCCTTCATAGGCGAAGTAGTAGAAGGTCTTATCCTTCCGGATGGCGCCACCCAGCGCAAATCCTGCCTGCACGCGTGTGTACGCCGGATCTCTCACTGTGCTGAACGGGTTCACGGCCTGGAACTTGCGGTTGCGTAGATACCCAAACACTGACCCGTGCAAATCGTTCGATCCCGAGCGGGTGACGATGTTGACCACGCCTCCGGACGCGCGGCCGTATTCGGCGGCATAGCCATTGGTAATGATCTGAAATTCCTTGACAGCCTCCTGCGAAACCGTGGAGCGGACGCCGTTGGTGGAATTGTCGACGGCATCGGCACCATCCACATTGACCAAATTGGCGCGGGCGCGCTGCCCTCCAAAGTTCAGCCCCGAGGTGGGAGCGGCGCCGATAGAGGGCGCGTTGTCCTTCACAACCTGCGAGTTCGTCTTGGTGAAGTCGATGTAGTTGCGCCCGTTGATAGGCAGATTGTCGATGCTGCGCTGGTCCACAGTTTCCGTAGTCGAGGTGCGCGTGGTCTCGACCAGTGCTGCTTCGGAAGTCACAGTGATCGACGTCTGGCCGGCGCTGATGGCTAATTGAACCGGCAACTCCGCCGACTGGCCTACCGTAACGGTAACGTCTTTCACTTCAGCCTTGGCGAAACCAGGAGCCTCAACCGTAATGGAGTAAACGCCCGGAGGCAGGGCAATCAAGTGGTAGTCGCCGTCGGAGTTTGCGGTAGTGGAACGCTCGAAGGCTTTGCCCTCGTCGCGGGCCGCGACCGTAGCATTGGTAACGACAGCACTCTTGGGATCCCTGACGGTCACGTGCAGTTCGCTGGTTGCCGCGTTTTGCGCCAAGGAAAATACGGACAGCAGGGTCAGTACAACTATCGGGGCCAGGAACTTCAAAAGTCGTCTCATTGCCGTTCTCCATTTCGCAACGAAGCATCTGCATCGACGAGGATGCCGGACACGCGGCGGGCCGTGCCGCTTTTGCGGTTTGCCACACCGCAAAACCTGCCTCCGCCTTGGCGGAGGCATCCCGCATCGGGTTGTACATCACTGGGGCTAGGCAGGGCAATAGCTATGTTCTCTGGGAGTTGAAGTGGTTAGCCCCGTTCGGCCCGTCGACAGCGCAGCAACGTCTAGTGTTTCTCGACGCCCACGACATCAAGAATGCCGGATCGCACGCCCCAAGCCATCTTCGGCGTGTTATGGAAAATTCCAAATTCGCCTTTGCGGTTGAGCACGATAATCCCGCCGTGTCCACCGACGCGATTGTTAAGGTGGGAGATCGCTTCGGAAGCCGCTTGCTCGGGCGCGTGGCCCGAGGCAACGCGATCGGCGGTCCACTTGGCGAGGACCAGCTTCATGATGGGCTCGCCCCAACCGGTCGTCGAAACCGCGGCAGTATCATTGTCGGCATAGCACCCGCAGCCAATGAGCGAGGAATCCCCTAAACGTCCGGGAGCTTTGTTCAACGTACCGCCTGTGGACGTCCCGGCAGCGATGTTGCCTTTGTTGTCCAGGGCAACCGCGCCAACCGTATCGTGCGAGATGGCAGGTGCGAACAAATCCTGCTTTTGCGTCGCACCCTGCGCTTGATACTCGCGCAGGCGATCAATTTCCCGTTGGATGATCAGTTCTTCGTTCGCGCAGAGCTTGATCCCGTGCTCCTCGGCGAACCGCTCCGCCCCTTCGCCCACAAAATACACATGCGGACTATCGCTGAGAATCTTGCGCGCCGCCCGAACCGGATTCTTCACCCGCTCCACGCAACCCACTCCCCCGGCCCGCAGCGTCGAGCCATCCATCAGGAGCGCGTCCATTTGCACTTTGCCTTCCCGATTGAGAAAGCTGCCACGCCCGGCATCGAAGGTCTCGTCGTCCTCCAGAACAACGATGGCTTCCTCGATCGCATCGAGAGCACTGCCCCCGCGCTGGAGCACCGTCCATCCCGCATTGATCGCGTTGCGCACCCCGGCTTTGTGCGCTTCCACCATGTCGTCGGGCATAGCCCACGCGCCGCCGTGGACGACGAGAACAGGACTCATTCTGAAGGCTCCCTGAAATTCGCCTCGTCAGTCTAGCATTCGGTTTGGTCTCCGGCAGACGCAACTTTTCCGCTGGCCGGTGTTTCTACTGATATCGGACGGGATGTGCACTCCGTTCTGTCAGTGCTTGGCCCACCCATGGAGGTTCTTTATGCGGATCGCGAAGGTGATGAAGCGCTGGTTACTGGTAATTCCGGGCTGCCTGCTGCTGAGCGCAGTAACGTGGGGCCAGAGTTGGGGGCCACGAGCGTCGGTCGAGGTGGTGTTTGGCGCGCCAGTGCGGTACGTGCAGGTCGAACGACGGTGGGACGATCTGCGCTGGGACGATCGGCGCTGGGACGACCGGCGCTGGGATCGGGATCGGGCATGGCGCGAACACGCATGGCGTGAACGCGAACGCCGTGAACAATGGCGGCGATACCACCGCCGCGAAGAGCGCCACGATTACCGTCCCTATTACCGCGGCTACTGAGCTACTTCGCTGGCGCCGCCCGGCACACATCGCACGGACAATGCTCACGCAGGAACGGCCACGAGTAGATTCCCAACTCGTGGCCGTCGTTCCAAACGAAGCGAATGGCATAGCGCCCAACCGGCTCGGCGTGCGTAGGCCGGGCCTTAGCCTTGAACATCGGCAACGACCCCGGAGCCAGCGCGGGCGGCTCACCGGGTTCACGGTTAGCTTTGTCCCGCTCGTCATCGCACAGCGCACACGGACAGGCGTCGCGCAGGAAGACGAATGAATACTCGGACCGGTGCCCGTCCTTCCAGACGATTTCAACCCCGCTACCGCCGGTAAGGTCGATCTTGACGGATTTCGGGTCGTTCCTCAGATTGCCGGCGTTGGTCGCCGCCAGCTTGTCGCTAGCACCCATGATTAGTACCCATGACTAGTACCCATGAATTGAGTATCCCACAGGGGATTCAATGAGGATGGTCTGGCGCAGACGTCCTCGCCCACGTCCTCGCCCACGACCTCGCCCACGACCAAGTCCACTACTCCCCACCCACCCGAAACCTTAACCCAGCCCGAAAATTAGCCCGCAAAGCCGGGTAACCTACCACTTCCTCATAGTGCCGGTTGAGCGCGTTCTCCACGTTCACGTAGGCCGTAACCCGCGAATGAATCCTGTACCAACCACCAAAATCCACCCGCGCATATCCGGGAGCGTGATTGATTGACTGATTTGATGGCAAAGCGAAAAAATCCGAGTCCGTTCGTCGGCCCACAAAACTGCCTCCCAGAGTTCCGCCCCATTTCGTCGCCGCGTAGTTGAGCAACAGGTTTCCGGAATGCCTGGGGCGACGGAGCAAAGGTCCGCCCGAGTCCAGGATCTTGGTGGAGAGATTCGTGTAAGAACCGTCGAGCGAAAGTCGCCGCTTCCAGCGAGCATGCGCCTCGAACTCGGCGCCTCGAGCCAGCGATCGGTTTAGGTTGACGTACTGCGATAGACCGGTGGCTGGGTCGAAACAACAGAATTCAATTTGCCGTCGGAAGTCATTCTCAAAGAAATTGAGCGACAAGGAGTACTTTCCGTGAACAAATCCCTGCTGGACGCCCGCCTCCAACGAGCGGTTTTCTTCCGCCTTCAAATCTGAATTGCCGCGCGTGAAAGCGGTAGGGATAATTTGATCCAGCGCCGGCGCCTGGATGCCGGTGGCATAGGCGAAACGCAAGCGCGTTCCGGAAAGAACATCGCCCCCGCGCCACAGCAGGTAGCTGGCCGCAACGCGGGGCACGACCTTGCTGTAGGTATCGTCGACCGGCTGCGCCTGTCCGCGAGCGAGCGTTTCATTGTGGACGAAGCGCGCGCCCACAACCAGCCCCAGGCGACCCAGTGTCAGGATCTGTTGCCCATAGACTCCGTGATTTCTGCGCAGCCCGTGCGGCATTGCGGAAAAAGAGGGGTCGCCAATGAAACCGTTCTCATCCTCATATTCGTAGCCGAATGTGCTGCGCGCCCAGGTCCGGGCCCAATACTCGCCCTGATACCGGAAGCCGGCGCGGTTGATGTTGGAACGTGAGTCGAATTGAAAGTCCACCGTTTCGCGACCCGGATCCGGGAAACTGTCGACATTTCGCCGGTTCAGTTGATACTCATACCCGTGCAGATCATGATGCCAGCGGGCGAATCCGATGCTCAAGCCGGTGCTCGCCAGAAAGGTATTCGTGCGAGCGCGCTGCTCGCTGTCGGGAGGGATCGGTGGTGTCGAGTTGCTGAACCACTCTCCTGGAACGCCCGAGAAGCTATTCGCGTGACGTGTGCGCAGACGAAGTTGCACGCGCTGACTGAGCGCAAGGCCTAAGTTCGCGCCTGCGGACGAACTGGAGTACACATCGTTGATGCCTTGTCCGTTGGTATTTGTCTGCGCACCGAACACATCGTAGTCGAACGGGCCACGCGCGCCTGCCAGAGAGGCATATCCCTGAGCTGTACCAAACGTCCCACCCTCCGCCCCGAAAAGGATTTCCGGTACGGGCGTGGTGCCTTCGTGCGTAAAGATCTGGACTACACTCGTCATCGCCTCGGAACCGTAGAGCGTGCTTTGCGCGCCCCGGGCAACCTCGATGCGGTCCGCTCCCGCAAGCGCCTCTACTCCGAAGTCAAAATATCCCCCCGGGTCATTCACGGGCACACCATCCACAATCACTTTGTTGTAGCGGGATTCACCACCGCGAACGGACAGGGAGGACAGCCCGCCGCGCCGACCAAACGTACTCACCACCGCACCCGGCAGGAACCTCAGCGCATCCGCCGCCGCAATCGATTGCATGCCCTCAAGCTGGCTCGCATCCAGCGCCGACACCTGCGCCCCTGAGTCTTCCGCCGGCACCGGCACCCCCGCTGAGGTCACGGTCACGGTCTCGACAGGCGAGACCAGAGAAAGATGAATGTCAAGTTGCTCTGACTTAGGAACTTCAACTCTCTCGTCCTGCACGCCGAATCCCGCCGCCAGTACCTTCACTGTGAATTTGCCAGCAGCCACTCCCCGGAACGAAACCGCTCCGCTCCCCGAACTCGTCTGCACGGAAACCGGCGCGCCACTGCCTTCACGCAGCAGCAGCACTTGCGCACCCGGAACCACAGCCCCCCCGGGGTCCACGATTCTTACTTCAAGATTGCTGCCAGGAAACTCGCCCGCGAGAACCGCGAACGGCAAAAGACACAGCGCCACCAACGCCAAAATAGTACGCATACTCCTTCGTCCTCCTCCATGCGAAAAGGGTTGTGATGGACGGTGCGCGCGGTCTCCTGGCTCGGCGAGTTAGGGCTGTTTCAGCCCGGCTTCCGCAACCGGCCTTCCCAGGTTTGCACCCAGTGGCCCGTTGCTTGGTCCTCGCTCACAGTTGCGCGGCAGCGCGGGATTCTCACCCGCTTCCAATCCTCATCACCCCGCCCCATGGCGTCCGGCAGACTAAGGATGCGCGTACCGATGAACTCCTGAGAAAGATCAGAACGACTGTCTCGACTGTAAATCCTAGCGGCTGTGGATTACAACCCGCGCGTCTCCGGGTGCCGCATCTCGCGCCGCAACCGGGCGCGCTCGAGCAGGGGAAACTGGGCCGTGCCAACTTCCCACACGTGGGCTTCGGCAAAGTCTCTTACCCGCTCGAGCGCGCTCTGCAATTCCGCGTGATGCGCTTTCATGGCGCTATCATCGGCATGCGCAGTCACATGCACCGCCCGGCTCACGCGCAGCAGCGCTTTTGAAAAGGGTTTCGGAATCCGGGTCGCATCCCACGACCTCAGCACCCAGGCCCGCTCCAGCGCAATATGAAACGCCGCCATCGGAGCCCCCGTCGCCTGCGCCAGCAATACCGGACCCGGTTTGGCGACATACTTCGGTCCGCGCGGCCCATCAATCGTAAAGGCCACCGCCTCGCCCGCCTCGACCTCCCGCCGCATCCCCAGCAGCGCGCCTACCGCCCCACGGCTGCTCGAGCCCCGCACGGCGCGAAAACCCAGTTGTTCGATCATGCGCGCAATGAACTCGCCGTCGAAGCTGAGGCTGGTCATCACGCCAACGCCTTGCCCGCGAAACAATGCAGCTGCCGGAAAAATGCACTGATGCCAAAAGGAGTAAATCGCAGGCCGGGCAATGCGCTCCGGCGTAGCTCCATCTTCCTCCGACCAGGCAAACCGCAACGTCGCACCCAGCGCGCGGATGACAACATATCCCACAGACGAAACAACCGCGAGCGCAATGCGCTGCCGCAGCGAGAACCGCAACCGCCGCTCAGGAGTCTCTACATTGCTTTTGGAGGGAGCCGGATGCACCGGCCTAATTGTACTGGCAGAAACAACACTGGAAGGAACAGCGATCGGCAGACAGCTTCAACCTGCTACCCGCCCGTATACGCGTCAATCCATTCCTTGATCTTCGTTCGCCGCTCGTCCTGGGTGTCGAACTTGACGCCAATTTCCTGATCGTCCTTCTTGGCCCAGGTCACCGAGCCTCGCACCCAGATGCGCGGCAGTGTCAGCAGAGCAAATGAAACTTCGATCGCCGTACCCGGCGCTACAATCTCGCCCTTCAGGGAAAGCCCGCCCGAACTGATGTCCTGGCTCATCGCTGCAAAACGCCGGCCGTCACTGGTGGTCACGGCAACTTCGGTGGCCACCGGCACGCGCACATAGCGGCGAAATTCGTGGAGCACCAGCGAGTGCGTGGCTTTCACCAGCTTCAGCGCCGCCTGCCGCTCCAGCGGCTCGGTAAATACCGCATTCACCCCAAAGCGCGAATACTTGATGGAATCCTGCGCCGACCCGCCAAAGCCATACAGCACAATGCGGCTGTTTGCCGCCGATGTCCGCGCCGCTTGCATGATCGCCTCAGCGTCGCCGCCCAGACGCACCACGCAGCCGTCCACTTTTTCCGAGACCACCCGCTCCAGGAAACGGTTTTCCATCGTCACCGTTTCAATGCCAAATTTGCGGAAACACTCCGCCAGCACCGTGCGCGCCGGTTCCTGCACGTCCATTAAAGCCACCCGCGCAGCCAGGCGCCGGGTCGTGGCTGCCACGCTGGAGAGGAAGGTTGTACCCAGAGTCGTTCTCCTGAACCCGGAGGGAAACACCCGCTGTCCGTGCCCTGCTCCATTGTCGGCAAAGGCGGCCTGAATAACAACGCATTCCGCGCCCCGAAAGGGGTACGAAAGATCAGTCCAGCGTCATGCACTCACGGAACAAGAAATGTGCTGGGGGATAAAACCCCGATGATCTCCGGAGAAAACCGGAGGAATATCGGCTCTCGAAGCATTCCCCGCGAGGCCGCGCCCAGCCATGAGTTCCGCCAGAGAGGAGAGATCGGTGAGGCGGAATGTGCGGAAAGAAAAACTACTCCGCCCAACGGCGGAACAGCAACGAACCATTGGTGCCGCCGAATCCGAATGAATTCGAAAGCGCGTATTCCACGCTCGCTTTCCGCGCCTGATTCGGCACGTAATCCAGATCGCAGCCTTCGTCGGCATGATCCAGATTCATCGTCGGCGGCAGGATGCCGTCGCGCAATGCCATGACAGTAATCCCAGCTTCCAGCCCACCCGCGCCACCCAGCAGGTGCCCCGTCATCGATTTGGTCGAACTCACAGCAACCTTATAAGCATGATCCCCAAAGGCGTTTTTGATGGCCACCGTCTCCAGCCGGTCGCCAATGTCCGTCGAGGTCCCGTGCGCATTGATGTAACCCACCTGCTCCGGGCGAATCCCCGCGTCCTTCACGGTGTTCACCATGACGCGCCGCCCACCCTCATGGTTCGGCGCCGGCGAAGTGATGTGGTAGGCGTCGCCAGACATGCCGTACCCTACGATCTCCGCATGAATCTTTGCACCCCGAGCCTTGGCCATTTCCAGCTCTTCCAGAACCAGAATTCCAGCCCCCTCACCAACCACAAACCCGTCGCGATCCTTATCCCAGGGACGGCTTGCCCGCTCGGGTTCATCGTTACGGGTGGAAAGGGCCCGCATCGCCGCAAACCCGCCCACGCCCATCGGCGTAATCGCCGCCTCGCTCCCGCCAGCAATCATCGCATCCGCGTCATCGCGCTGAATGATCTTGTACGCATCCCCAATCGAATGCGCGCTGGTAGTGCAAGCGGTCGCGGTAGCCTCGTTCGGGCCCTTAGCCCCAAACCGCATGCTAACGTGCCCCGCCGCCAGATTCACAATCGACGCCGGAATAAAGAAAGGAGAAATCTTCCGCGGCCCCCCAGCCAGCAGAGCCGCGTGCTCGCGCTCAATCACATCGAATCCGCCAATACCGGACCCAATATGCACGCCCACGCGCTCGCCAAAGTCTCCCGTGATTTCGAGGCCAGACATCTTCATCGCTTCCTCCGACGCCGCCAGCGCCAGATGGATGAAGCGGCCCATCTTCTTCACTTCTTTTTTCTCGATGAAGTTTAACGGATCGAACCCCTTGACCTCAGCCGCAATCTGGCACGCAAATTGGTGGGCGTCAAAGTGCGTGATCTTCGCCACGCCACTTTTGCCCGCCAGCAGGTTCTTCCAGACCGCATCGGATGTGTTCCCCACCCCGCAAATCAGGCCAATCCCGGTTACGACGACCCGTCTCGACAAAACCTACTCCTTCTTCTTCGAGTGCTTCCCGATGTAATCCACCGCGTCGGCCACGGTGCGGATCTTCTCCGCATCCTCGTCCGGAATCTCAATATCAAACGATTCCTCGAACGCCATGACCAGCTCCACGGTATCCAGCGAGTCCGCCCCCAGGTCGTCCACGAACGAAGCGCTGGGCGTCACTTCCCCCTCATCCACTCCCAACTGCTCCACAATGATCTGCTTTACCTTGTCGTCAACGGCTGCCATGTTTCTCCTCGCTTGGTTTCGGTATGAGATGCGGTTCGAACGAAAACGCTCCGAACAAGAAAAGCTACGAACGAAAACGTTACGACTGAATACTTTACGACGAAATCCGCCCCCGTGCCCGGACAAGCCAGTTCCCCGACTGGCGGGACTCTGTTTGATCAGGCTGAAAGCAAGAACTAGTAGTGTAACGGTCGCGCGGAAAGGATGTAAAGAAAGGGTGGTGGCACCTCGGGAAACAGACCGGATCGCCCTATTGCGGCAGTCGCGCGATCCCGCCTACAAGATTCCCGGCCCCGGAGCGATTCGGGTAAACACAACGTTATGGATCCCCCGCGGCACGATGGCTCATGGCGTTGGACTTGTGTCGGCTGCGATCTCGAAGGTCTCCGGCATCGAAATGTTCGAATGCGAGGCGACCATGGCCAACTTCTGCTCCAGATGGATTCCTGTGCAGGCAGGCAGGGGGCGGGCTACAAGTTGGGAATAAACGACACTGGCGTCGTGAAATGTTGAAGTTTGGATCGTTGCAATTTCTTCGGAGGGGAAGCGCTCCGAACTGGGTGTTTTCACCCAATAGAACATTTTCGCCAGCAGGAGCGATCGAACCTGAGGTGGCACGGTCCCGGCACAGAACTCCACATGAACGTCTGCCTTGGCCGACCCCGGCGGAGAAGACCTGCTATGCGACAACGCCGGACTATGAGGAGACGATGGCCTATCTGCGGCGCGTGCAGAGTGCTGCTGCGGGGCAGGTGAAGATCGAAGCCTTTGGCAACACGGGTGAGGGCAGAGAGCTGGATGTGGTGATCAACGTTCATTTACCAGGGCGCCCGCCCTTCTATTGTCAAAGTCTAGTCGTTGGAAGCGAAACTCTTTATTTGTATTCCAGGAACTTATTACAATGTATCCAGGCCCTATTCTGTGACCCGAAGTTTGCGCGCGACCTTATTT
>Ga0137418_10001901_pt1 | contig 19124 bp, 15 predicted proteins | sample CZODoug3_1_2_16f_FD_122242 | JGI IMG/M metagenome (GOLD analysis project Ga0137418, IMG submission 122242) | Vadose zone soil fungal communities from Angelo Coast Range Reserve, California, USA - CZODoug3_1_2_16fungal (Hybrid Assembly) | ecosystem: Environmental > Terrestrial > Soil > Vadose... | reverse complement strand
GCCGGCGCCCGAGCAGAGGTCCACGATCCTGATCGCGCCGGCGCGGGCGATGGCGTCGCGCAAGAGTGGCGCCACGGCAGCATAGCTGCTGCCCAGGTTGATCGTGAACTGCAGAAAATCTGTCAGCGCGTCGCGCAGCGAGCGCGGACACCAGGGTTGGTCGTGGATTTCGAACAGCTGTAGGCGGCCCATCGAGGCAACATATAGATTTCCGCCCCGATGGATATCTACCAAACCTCAAAACTGCGCCCTCGCGAGCGCTACGTGGAGTTCCTGCGCGTGCCGGCGCTCTCGGCCGGACTGTACGTGCTTCCCGCGGGTGACGCCGATCCCCAACGGCCGCACCGCGAAGACGAGATCTACTACGTGACCAGCGGGCGAGGCGTAATTCGCGTCGGGACGGAAGATCGGCCGGTCGAGCCGGGGACCGTCGTGTACGTGCCGCCGCGGGTCGATCATCGCTTCCACTCGATCACCGAAGAGCTGCGGGTGCTGGTGGTGTTTGCGCCGGCCGAATCGAGCCCCGCGTGACGCTGCGCCAGACCCCGTTTCATCAGCGCACCGCCGCGCTGTCGGAGGGCCAGGCCTGGCGGCGCTGGGCCGGCTACGTCGTCGCGAGCGCGTATGAGCTGTCGCACGAGCGCGAGTACCATTCCATCCGCAGCGCCGCAGCGCTGTTCGACGTGTCGCCCCTCTACAAGTACCTGATCACCGGGCGTGACGCCGCGCGCCTGCTCGACCGCGTCGTCACGCGCGACGTCGGCAAGGCAAAGGTCGGGCAGGTGCTGTACACGCCCTGGTGCGACACCGCGGGGAAGCAGCTCGACGACGGCACAATCTCCGTGCTCGCCGAGCGCACCTACCGGATGACGTCCGCCGACCCGAACCTGCGGTGGCTGCACCTCAACGCCGCCGGGCTCGACGTCGCCATCGAGGAAGTGTCCGAACGGACCGCCGCCCTCTCGCTCCAGGGCCCCAATGCGCGCGCCATCCTCCAGGTCGCCGCCCAACGGGATCTCGCGGCGCTCAAGTACTTCCACGTTACCGAAGCGAAGATCCGCGGCATCCCCATCCAGATCTCGCGCACCGGGTACACCGGCGATCTGGGCTACGAGGTCTGGGTCGATGCCGCACAGGCGCTGCCGCTGTGGGACGCGCTGATCGAGAGCGGCACGCCGTACGGGATCACGCCCGCCGGGATGCTGGCACTCGACGTCGCGCGCATCGAGGCGGGCTTGATCCTCATCGAGGTGGACTACTTCTCCTCCCGGCACGCGCTCATCGAGGCGCAGAAGTCGTCTCCGTTCGAGCTGGGACTGGGCTGGACTGTGGCGCTGGGCAAGGCGGCCTTCAATGGTAGGGCGGCGCTCGTGCAGGAGAAGGCGCGGGGACCGGCGTGGCAGTTCACGGGCCTCGCCGTCGACTGGGAATCGCTGGAGCGGCTCTATGCCGCAGTGGGCCTGCCCCCGCGCCTCCCCACGCAAGCGTGGCGCACCAGTGTCCCGGTCTATCGTGGAGGGCGGCAGGTGGGGTATGCGACCAGCGGCGGCTGGTCGCCGCTCCTCAAGCAGTACATCGCGCTCGCGCACCTCGAGTCGCCGTTCGCGGCACCCGACAGCACCGTCGAGATGGAGATCACGGTCGAGCACCACCGCAAGCGCGCCTCCGCCCGCGTGACCAAGCTGCCGTTCTTCAACCCCGATCGGAAGCGTGCCTGATGCCGAGCACGTACGACGCCATCGTCATCGGCGGTGGGCACAACGGCCTCGTCACGGCGGCGTATCTCGCGCGCGCCGGCAAGAAGGTCGTCGTACTCGAGAAGCGGCCGCGCGTGGGCGGTGCCGCGGTCACCGAGGAGATCTTCCCCGGGTTCAAATTCACGATGTTCTCGTACGTCGTGAGCCTGCTGCGCCCCGAGATCATCCGCGACCTGGACCTGCCGCGCCACGGGCTCCACATCCTGCCGCTCGAGAGCACCGTCACGCCGATGGAGAACGGTGATTACCTGGCGGCGTGGGGCGATCACGACGAAACCCGCCGCGAGCTGTATCGCCACTCGCCCCGCGACGCCGAGGCGTACGACGAGTACGGCAAGCTCATGCACCACATGGCGCACGCCGTCCGCCCCATCCTCGGCATGGTGCCGCCCGATCCGACCTCGTTTGACCCGCGCGACTTGATGGCGCTGCTGCGCCTGGGCAAACACTTCCGCGGCCTCGGCGCCGAGCGGCTGCACGCGCTCGTCAAACTGATGACGATGAGCTCGGCGGACTTTCTCGACGAGTGGTTCGAGACCGACGTCCTGAAAGCCACGAAGTCGGCGAGCGGGATCATCGGGACGTTCCTCGGGCCGCGCTCGCCGGGGACGGCGTACGTCTTGCTCCATCACTACATGGGCGAGCTGGACGGCGTATTCCGCGCCTGGGGATTCGCCAAGGGCGGTACCGGCGCCGTAAGCGAGGCGATCGCCTCGGCGGCGCGCGGGTTCGGCGCCGAGATCCGTTGCGATGCGCCCGTGGCCCACGTACTCGTGAAGGGTGGGCGGGCGACTGGGGTGGCGCTCGAAAACGGCGACGAAGTCTTCGGGAAGGTCATCGTGTCGGGGCTCGACCCGCGGCGCACGTTCCTCCAGCTGCTCGAGGAGCGCGAGTTGCCGCCCGACTTCGTGGCCGACATCCGGCGCTTCAAGTTCCGCGGCTCGTCGGGGAAAGTGAACCTCGCACTCGACGCGCTGCCGAGCTTCACGTGCATGCCGGGCGTGGGGCGGCAACATCGCGGTGCGTTCTCCATCAGCCCGAGCCTCGAGTACGTCGAGCGCGCCTATGATGACGCGAAGTACGGCGAATTCTCGCGCCGGCCATACATGGACATCGTGTTTCCGTCGATGATCGACCCCGGCATGGCACCGCCTGGGAAACACGTGATGTCGGTGTTCGTGCAGTACGCGCCGTACAACCTGAACGGCGGCTGGAACGACACGAAGCGTGAGGCGTTTGGCGATGCGGTGGTCAACACGATCGAAACCTTCGCGCCCGGGCTCAAGTCGCACATCCTGCACCGCCAGGTGATCACACCTGCCGATATCGAGCGCATCACGGGCCTGACGGAGGGAAACATCTTCCAGGGCGAGCTCGCGTTGCATCAGCTGTTCTTCCTGCGGCCTGCCGCCGGGTGGGCCAAGTTCCGGACTCCCGTGCGGGGCTACTACCAGTGCGGCGCGGGCACGCACCCGGGCGGCGGGATCATGGGCGCGTCGGGGCGGCTCGCGGCACTCGCCATTCTCGGGGACGGCGCGTGAACGCCGCCACCAAGTCGGACGCGATCGTGCTGGGGGCGGACGTGAATGGCCTCGTCGCCGCCCAGTATCTGGCGCGCGCGGGCCGCCGGGTGTCGGTGCTCGACCCCCGGAGCGGTCCCGACGCCCGCCTTGAGACGGGGTGGGTGCCTCCGCAAGTAATCCGCGAGCTCAGCTTGGCATCGCGCGGCTTGAAGATCGAGCAACCTGACCCCTGGATCGTCACGCCGCTGCCAGGGGGTGGCCGACTCGAGTTGTGGCGCGATGTCACGAAATCCGCAGAGGCGATCCGCAAGGTGAGCCCCGCCGATGCGGCGAAGTGGCCCGACTTCTGCGCCCGCATGCGGCGGCTTGCGAGCGTGCTCGAGGCGTTGTACGTGCAGCCCGCGCCCGATGTCGAAACCCGCGAGATCGGCGAGCTGCTCCGCATGGGCCGGCTCGGCCTGCACGTCCGTCGTCTCGGCAAGCAGACCGTGATCGACTTGCTGCGTATCCTCCCGATGTCGATCGCCGAGTTGCTGGATGACTGGTTCGAGAATGATACCCTCAAGGGTGTGCTCGGTGCGGCGGGCGTCTGGCATCTGCGCCAGGGTCCACGTGCCGGCGGCACGGCGTTCAACTTCCTGCACCATCACGTTGGGAGTCCCGCGGGCGTGTTCCGACCGGCCCGCTCGAACGTTTCGCAGGTCCTGGCGACGCTCCCCGGCGTGGAGATTCGTTGGGGGACCGAGGCTGCTGTCGACAAAGTCGCCGCGCCAGTCATCGTCTCGAGCCTCGATCCGAAGCAGACCTTCGAGCCCTTGAAGGCGCAGCTCGACGCCGAGTTCGTGCTGGCCGTGAGCAACATCAGGGCCCGCAACATCGTGGCGCGCGGTATCGCAAAGATCGAGCGGCCCGCCGATTTCGCGGCGCTCTGTCTCGCGCCGTCGCTCGACGAGCTGGAGCGCGCCTATGACGACGCCAAGTACGGACGAACGTCGGCGCGTCCCTACGTTGAAGCGGTTGCCAGCGACGGCCGCCTGGATCTACACGTGCAATACGCCGTCTCGGCCGATGGGGCTCTGGTGCAGAAGGTCGCGGCCGCCTTGGGTGTGCCAGCCGGCCAGGTGAGCCTAGAGGCGGCGTCCAGCCACCTCTACCACGGAGAGCTCACCCTCGACCAGATTCTGTTCATGCGGCCGGTGCCGGGCTGGAGCCGCTACCGCACGCCGATCGCGGGATTGTATCTCTGCGGTCCGGGCACGCACCCGGGCGGCGGGATCGCAGGGGCGGCGGGGCGCAACGCGGCTCGGGTCATTCTCAAGGAAACATGAGCATGTCGAGCTTTCTCAAGACGACCGAGAGCTATCGCCAGGGCGCGCGCACGCTGCCTGGACGCTTCTACACGGCCCCCGAGGTGCTCGCCGAGGAACAGGAGCGGATCTTCACCCGCCGTTGGATCTGCATCGGCCGCGACAACGCGCTGACCACACCCGGCGACTACATGCTGGTCGAGATCGCGGGCGAGAGCATCATCGTGTTGCACGATCAATCCGGGGAGCGGCGCGCCTTCTACAATGTGTGCCGCCACCGCGGGACGCGGTTGTGTGAAGCCGAGCGCGGCCGCCTGTCGGAGACGATCCAGTGCCCGTACCACGCGTGGACCTACGCGTTGGATGGTCGGCTGATCGGCGCGCCCCACATGCACGAGGTCGAAGGGTTCGACAAAAAAACATACCCGTTGCACGCCGTGGCGCTGGCCGAGTGGGAGGGCTTCCTGTTCGTCAACCTCGATCCCGCCGCCGAACCGCTCGCACGAGCGTTCGGCCCACTGGCGGGGCGGTTCGCGCACTACAATCTGCCGCTGCTGCGCACGGTACGACGCATCGAGTACGAGGTGCGCGCCAACTGGAAACTGATTCTCCAGAATTACAACGAGTGCCTCCACTGCCCCACGATTCATCCGGAGCTCTCGACCAAGCTTCCCTACACGAGCGGCGCGAACGATCTCGTGGAAGGCCCGTTCCTGGGGGGCTACATGGAGATCAAGGCGCCGCACGAGAGCGCCACGATCACGGGACGCGCCTGTGCCCTGCCGCTCGGCAACCTCCCCCCGGAGGACCAGCACCGCGCGTTTTACTACGCGCTGTTCCCGACGATGATGCTGAGCCTGCATCCTGATTATGCGGTCTTCTATACGGTGTGGCCGCGCGCGCCGCTCGAGTCCCGCGTCGTGTGTGAATGGATGGTGCACCCCGACGCGCCCGCGGCGCCGGGCTACAACATCCAGGACGCCGAGGAGTTCTGGGACCGTACCAATCGCCAGGACTGGCACATCTGCGAGCGCAGCCAGCTCGGTGTCAGCTCGCGCGCGTATGTCCCGGGGCCCTACTCGCCGCGCGAGAGCATTCCGGCGGCGTGGGATCGGACCTACCTCCGCGCGCTCGGACAAGAGCCGGCGGAGTCTTGACGATGTGCCGGGCGCGTCAGCTCGCCCGGCACGCTGGAAGCGCCGTCAGTCTTTCACGCTCGGATGATCGAGCTGCCCGCGGATCTCGCCGCCCGGGAAGTCGCCCGGTCCTGTATTGGTGGGCGCGACGCCGTCGTTCGTGTGCGCATTGACATACGTGAGCCCCGCCCGCATCGCGTCGAGCAGCGGCATGTCCTGGCCGACCGCGCTCGCCGGGCAGACGACACCGGTTGGCGAGAAGGTGCCGGACGCAAGCACGCCGTCATGGCGCCCCGAACCGTTGGGTCCCGGGGCACCGCTGGGTCCGATCACGGGAGAGAGCCACATGCGAATCGGTCCGTTGGCGCCGGGGCGGCCGCAGTGGATGTGCGCCATGATCACGTTGTCGATGTTCGACGCGATCAACCGGAAATCGACGCTGTTGCCGTCGGCGCTCACGCGGAAGATCGCCTGGCCTTGCGCCCGTGAATCCGCCGGCGTCAGCGCGTCCGGCGTTGCGGGCGTGAACACTTCCTCGGCACCGCTCAGGTGGGTGCCAAGGTTGATGTCCGTATTGCCCTCCGCATTTCCTCCCACGGCGAACAGCGGCGCACTGATGTCGAATGCCGTAGGCATGGACTGTTCGGCCGCGCAGCCCGCGAGCAGCCCTGCGGCGGCGTACAAAACGACGTGTCTCCGTGTCATAACACCCTCCAGGGTTTCCGGTACGAGATCGGATTTATCACCCCGCCACCGTATGCGGAAGGCTCCGTGCACGCGCTAGACGCCGCTCTCGAGCGCCTCCGCGCCGGCTTCGCCGAGCTCCCGGCGGCGGACGTCGCCTACGATGAGAAGGCGATCGCCCGGGTCCTCAGCGAAGTCGCCGAGCGCCTGAAGGACAACTACCCCTACTTCCATCCGCTGTACGCCGGGCAGATGCTCAAGCCTCCCCACCCCGTGGCGCGACTGGCCTACGCGCTCGCCCAGTGGCTCAACCCCAACAACCACGCGCTCGACGGCGGCCGCGCCAGCTCCGCCATGGAGAAGGAAGCCGTCGCGGAGATCGCGCGTATGGTGGGGTGGGAACAGTTCCTCGGCCACCTCACCAGCGGCGGCACGGTCGCCAACCTCGAGGCGCTGTGGGTCGCCGGGCGACTGCATCCGGGATCAACGATCGTCGCGTCCACCCAGGCGCACTACACCCACCAGCGCATCAGCGGCGTGCTCGGCCTCCCGTTCGAGACAATCCCCTGCGACTGGCGCGGTCGGCTCGACCCCGCGGCGCTCGAGCGGCGGCTCGAGGCCGGCGGCGTCGGCACTGTCGTCGCCACCATCGGCACGACCGCGACGGGCTCAGTCGATCCGCTGCCGGCCATTCTCGAGCTGCGCGAGCGCTTTAGGTTCCGCCTCCACGCCGACGCGGCGTACGGCGGATACTTCGGGTTGGCGGCGAATCTCTCGGCCGAAACGCGACGCTCCTACGAACGCCTGCGCGAGGTCGATTCGATCGTCATCGATCCGCACAAACACGGGCTGCAGCCGTACGGGTGCGGCTGCGTGCTGTTCCACGATCCAGCCGTCGGACGCTTCTATAAGCACGACTCACCCTACACGTACTTCAGCTCAACCGAGCTGCACTTGGGTGAGATCAGCCTGGAGTGCTCGCGGCCCGGGGCCGCCGCGGTCGCCCTCTGGGCGACCCAGCGCCTGCTGCCGCTCGTGGCGGATGGTGAATTCGCGCGCGGCCTCGCTGCCGGCCGCAAGGCGGCGCTGGCGCTCTACGAGCGGGTGAAGGGCGACCGGCGCTTCGTGACCGCCGCGCCGCCGGAGCTCGACATCCTGGTCTGGGCGCCGCGGGCGGCCCGGGTGAGCGAGGCGTCGGCGCGCGCGCGGAAACTCTTCGAGGAGGCGGCGCGGCGCCATCTCCATCTCGCCCTCGCCGAGCTGCCGGTGGAGTTTTTCGATCTGGGCCGCATGGACCAGGATCGGCCGACGCTCACGTGTCTACGCTCGGTGCTCATGAAACCCGAGCACAGGGAGTGGGCGGACCGGATCTGGGCGATTCTGGATCAGGCTGCCGGCTAGTCCACATCTCCCGCCGACAGCCGCACGATGAGATTGCGGCCGGGGTCGAGCGCGAACTCCTTATACCGGCTCAGGAAGCTGCGATAGCTGGCGTTGAAGAGGTTGCGCACCGCGACATCGAGCCGCATGGGGCGTCCGAACAGCGTGATCGCGCGGCCGGCGCTGACGTGCACCAGCGTGTAGCCCGCGGTTTGGATGTCGAGCGGATTGGGCCGGGTCTGCCGCGCATACGCATCCACGTCGACCTCCAGCGCGTCGCGCCACGCCAGCGTGACCCCGGTGCGAAGCGGCGGCACGAGCGGCAGCGGCTCGTGCGCGCTGAGGTTCGTGCCGCGCACGCCGTCCACACGCGCCCGCGCGGTGAATCCCGGCAACACTTCCGCCTCGACCGACGCCTCAGCGCCGAGCACTTCCGCTTGCGCTTGCGCGTACTGGTACACGCGCAGCGAGTCGATGAAGACGGTATCGGGTCTGATGTAGATGTAATCGGAGATCGCGTGCTGATATGCGGCAAGCTCGAAACGCACGCGACGTCCGCCCAGCCGCACGCCTACGTCAACACTGCGCCCCGCTTCCGGGACCATGGTCGCGTCGCCGCGCTCGTAGCGCGCCTCACCGAGGTGCGGGCCGTTGGAGAACAGCTCGAACAGCGTCGGCGCACGCCACGCGCGACCCACGTTGGCGCTCAGAGCGACGTCCGCTGCCGGGCGGAACACGATCCCGAAGTCTCCGGACCATGCGGTGGCGTTGCGCGTCTGAGCCGTCATCGCCAGGGCCGTGTCGGCGTCGGCGTTCAAACGACGGGCGTCGACGCGCGCCCCGGCCAGCAGGCTCCACCTCCCGCCCGCGAGCGCCAACTGCTCGAACGCGAACGCCGCGCCGGACGCGATCCGCGCGTCGGGCACCAGCGGGATGCGTCCGCTGGCGTCGTTCCATTGCCCGATGCCCGAGAGGCCAAGCGTTCCACGCAGCGCGCCGGTGCCGTGATGGGCAAGCAGGTCGAGCGACCCCGTCTGCAGCAGGAGATTGAAGGCCTCGGTCTCCGTTTTCGATCCGCCACCACCGGGGACCGTGTCATCCGATACTTCGACCAGTGAGTGCCGCTGGAACTGCCCCTGGGCCACGAAGCGCCACGATCCCGACACGCGTTCCCCGTGGAGCTGGAGTCGTTCATCGCCCAACTTGCGCGCCGGGCCTCCCGCTTCGGTACCGGTCGTATCGGGCCCGTTCGCCTCCAGCAGCTTGAACTCACCGCCATAATGCGCGACGCGGAACGACAGCCCGCCGCGCTGGCCACGCCACCCCGCCGCCGCTTCGGCATTCATGGACCCGAAGCCCGTGTTATCGAGCTCGCCCGCGGGCGTATGCAGGGGACCCGCCAAGCGACCCACCCCTGCCACACGCCACCCGAACGTCCCGCGCGCCCCCTCGGCGCGACCGGCGACGCCGATCTCCGCGTTGTTCGTCGCGCCCGACAGCGTGAATCCCGTGCGCATGAACCTGGGACCACCGGCCGCGTCCGGGAGCTCTTCGGAGATCACATTGATCACGCCTCCCAGGGCGTCCGAGCCGTACAGTACGCTCGCGGGTCCACGGATCACCTCGACCCGACGCACGAAGCCCGTCTCAACCGACGGACCATCCTCATCGCTCCACGAATAGTCTTCCAGGCGACTGCCGTTCTCGAGCACCAGGACGCGGGGCCCCGAGAGCCCGCGGATGACCGGCTTCCCGATCTGCGCGCCCGTGCTGAGGGTGCGGAGGCCGGGTAGGGCTTCCAGCACGTGTGCGAGCGACACGCCTCGCGCCTGACGCAGCTGATCGCCAGCGAGGACCGCGACCGGGAGCGGCGAGGCATCTGCCGCGACGGGAGACCGCGTCGCCGTCACCGTCACAGGCTCGAGCTGGAAGGGGCTGGGAGTCAGCGCGACGTCCAAGGGCGGGGCCACGGCTCCTGAGAGCGTCACGCCGCGCACGACCGGCGCGAATCCCGCGCGCCGGATGACCACGGTGTACCGGCCCGGCGGCAACGCGACCCGGAACGTGCCGTCTGTCGCCGTGCTGACGCTGCGGCCCAGCTCCGTGATCTCGACGGTTGCTACTGGAATGGGTTGACCAGCCTGGTCGGTGACGCGGCCAGTCAGGGTGTCAGCCGTTTGGGCCGCGGCGACCGCGGGAACGGCGAGCAGTACCGCGAATGAGAGTGCGCGCATGATGAGAAATATTACGCGCACTTCGACGAGTCTGCTGCGTCAGACTCCGCCGATCGCTTCGATCGGATCCAGCCTCGCGGCGCGGCGGGCGGGATACCAACCGAACAGCAGCCCTACGATCAGCGCGAAGATCACCGCGAGGAAGACGCCCGGGACGTTCACGGGAATCACGAAGGGCTTGCCAAATTGGCGGCCGATCATCTCGGTGACCACGGTCAAGCCCGCGCCACCGCCGATGCCCGTCACCGCCCCCAGGAACGCCAAGGTCAGGGATTCAGCGAGGAAAAGCCGCAGAATGGCGCCATCGTCGGCCCCGAGCGCCTTGCGGATCCCGATCTCCCGGACGCGCTCGCGCACTGAGATGAGGAGCACGCTGAACAGCCCGATTCCTCCGACGATCAGGGTGACCCCGGCGATCGTGAACATGACCGCGTTCCACCCCCCCAGGATGTTGTCCGCCATTGCCAGGTCGGACAGCACGTCGGCGGCCCGGTTGTCGATCTCGAAGTCCTGCGTGCCCCCGTGGCGCTGCCGCAGCAGCGCCACACCGCGCCGTAGCACGTCTCCGAATTCGGCGGGGCTGGCCGCGGTGACGAGCACCTCGTTGATCCGACCCTCTCCCTGACTGTAGCGGGTGAGGTACGTATAGGGGACGTAGATGCGCCGTGCCACGAATGAGAAATCGGCGGGGATGATGTCGAATTCGATCGGCGCGACGACTCCGATGACGAGGAAGCGCACGCCGCCCACGGTAATGGTCTGGCCCACCGGCGGCGCACTCCCGAATAGATCGTGCACCAGCTCCGAGCCCACGACCGCGACGCGCGCGCGGTTGGCGAGGTCCAAAGGCCGGAGGCTGCGGCCGGCGGTGATCCGGTAGTTCCGCATCTCGAGATAGCCGGCGTCGACGCCGTCGATGCGCACCTGGCGGCGGTCGGCCGGCGCGTTGACGACGTATTCGTCGCCGTAGTTGCGCCCGTGGACGCTCGCGACGCCGGGGAGCGCGCGTAACGCGTCGAGGTCGTTGATCCGAAGTCCCTTGTGGCGCAAGGCCACGGCGCCGCGCGCGTCCGATCGTGGTCCCCGATCAGCCGCGATAAAGCTGCGGGCCAGGCCCATCGAAATGAGATCGTCGTACACGAGCGTCTTCATCGCCGAGGCGAGCGACGTCATGGACACCACCGAGGCCGCCCCAAAGACGATGCCCGACAGGGTGAGCAACGAGCGCAGCTTGTGCCCCCGGATCTCGCGCAGCGCGTCGGTCACGAGCTCGAGCCACTCACGCATAGCGCAGCGCCTCCACCGGGGAGAGCCGCGCGGCGCGCAGCGCCGGGAACAGCCCGGCAATGAGCCCCACGCTCAGCGCCGTCACGCTCGAAACGGCGGCGATGAACGGGCTCACCACCGCGGGCATCTGCATGAAATGCGCAACCACACCCGTGAGGGCGGTGCCGAGCCCCAACCCGAGCAGCCCGCCCATCACCGTCACGACCAGTACCTCGGCGAGCACGTGCGCGAAGATGGCGCCGCCCGTAGCGCCGAGGGCCATGCGCGTGCCGAACTCCCGCACCCGCTCCACCACCGAGGCGAGCAGGATGTTCGCGATGACGATTCCGCCCGTGATGAGCGACACGACGCCCACGACAAGGAAGATGAAGTTGAAGAGCAGCAGGAACTGGCCGGCCTCCCCACCCGCGCCCTGCCCCGAGCCCCGGATGTCGAAGTCCTCCACGCCGTGCCGGGCGTAGAGCAGGCTCCGTACCTGCGCCTGCGCCACGCCCGCGCCCACTCCCGGCCGGGCCTTCAGTGTCAGGAAGTCGAGGTGATCGATGGCGCTGTGCTGCGCGATCGCGGTGCTGATCGGGATGTACGCCCGCTCATTGCGGTACTCGAGGGCGTTGTCCTCCCAAGCGGCGAAGTAGAACTCCTCGCGCTCCAGCACGCCCACCACGGTGTAATGCTTCCCGCCGATGCTCACCAACTGGCCGAGGGCGCGTGTCGCGGCGCCGAACAACGAGTCGGCGTACTTCCAGCCGAGCACGGCCACGCGCGCCTGCTGCCGCACGTCCAGGTCGCTCAGATAGCGCCCGACCAGCGGCTTGATGTCGTTGATCGCCATGTAGTCGGGCACGGTGCCGATCACCTGGCCGTCGAAGCTCGTGTTCCCGACGCGGTAGGGCAGCTGCTGCGCCCAACCCGGGCTCACGGCGGCGAGTGCGCCCGCGCGGTCGCGCAGGTACTGCGCGTCGCGGAACGTAAGCCGCTTCGAGGCCAGCTCGCGAGCGCCGGGGTGTGCGGACCGGTCGCGGTCGGACACGATGATCGTGCCGCGGCCGCCGACCTCGTTCAAGAACTGCTCGGTAAGCGCGGTCTGGCCCCCGAACAGGGCCAGCACGGTCACAATGCTCCCGGTGCCGAGGATCAGGCCCAGCAGAGAGAGCACGGTCTGGCCCCAGTGGCGCCGCGCCTCGTCCAACCCCGTGAGGAGCGACTCCAGCAGGTTCAGACGACCCGCCCGTCGCTCATCTGGATGACGCGCTCGGCGCGTGCCGCCACGGTGGGATCGTGGGTCACGAGCACGATCGTGTGCCCCGCCGCGTGCAGTTCCGCGAAGGTCCGCAACACTTCTGCCCCCGACTGCGAATCGAGGTTCCCGGTGGGCTCGTCGGCCATCAGGATTGCCGGCTCGCCCACCAGCGCACGGGCGATCGCGACACGCTGGCGCTCGCCGCCCGACAGCTCGTCGGGGCGGTGGCCGACGCGCGAGGCAAGGCCAAGCCGCTCGAGCAGACGCAGCGCGCGCGTCCGCCGCTCGCCGCGCGGCACGCCGCCGCGGTACTTGAGCGGCAACGCCACGTTCTCTTCGACTGTGAGACGGGGCATCAGATTGAACGTCTGGAAGACGAATCCGACCTTGCGATTGCGCACCTGCGCCAGCCGCTTGCCGGAGAGACCGCTGACGTCCTCACCGTCCAAGCGATAGCTCCCCGACGTGGGGGTGTCGAGACAGCCGAGGATGTGCATCAGGGTGCTCTTGCCCGACCCCGATGGTCCGGTGATCGCGATGAACTCGCCCGCCCCCACGTCGACGTCCACGCCGCGGAGCGCGGCGACGTCCACCTGCCCGAGCCGGTATGTCTTGGCGAGCGCCCGTGCCTGAATCAGATCGATGAGCGCCGGCATCAACGCCGCCGCGCCGGGTTGCGCGCGCGCTCCGCCGCCGCCACCGGATCCTCGAGCGCGATCGAGTCTCCCGGCGCGAGGCCGTTGCCGGTCAACTCCACGTAGAAGAGGTCGGAGAGACCGAGCGTCACGGCGACAGGCTGCGGGCCGCTCCCACCGATCTTGTAGACGATCGGCTTGCCCTCCTGGAGCAGCACGGCTTCGACCGGCACCCGGACCACGTCGCGGCGCACCGGGCCCGAGATCCGCACGTTGGCGGTCATCCCCGGCCGCAGGAACCGCTGGCCTCCCGTCACCTCGACCTCCACGTCGAAAACCCGCACGCGCTCCTGCTGGCGCGCCGCCGGCGGCACGAGCCGCACGATGCCCTGGGCCGTGTCGCCGGGGAAGGCATCCACCGTGAGGGCGACGTGGTCGCCGCGCGCCACCTTCCCGATGTCCACCTCGTTGATCGCCGCCTTGACGATCAGTGTCGACAGGTCGGCGATCGTGAACAGCGCGGTTCCGCCCCCGAAGGCACTGGTCCCGCCCACCACCGTCTCTCCTTCTTCTACGCCGCGGGCGATCACCACGCCGGCCGTGGGCGCGATGATCCGCGCCCACTGCGCGCCTCCCCCACCCGAATCGCCCGCGGTGACGCCCGACAGCTGCACCAGCCGCAACTGGTCCTGGGCCGTGCGCCACTGGTTCTCGGCCTGCTCGTAGGCGACGCGCCGTTGGTCCAGGTCCGACTGGGTGATGCCGCCGATCGCCGAGAGCGCCTGCGCGCGGTCGAAGTCCCGCCGGGCGTTGTCACGCGCGATGCGCGCGCGCTCGATTTCGCTGCGCAGTTGCGCCAGGCTGTTGGCCTGCGCGATGTCGGGGAGAATGCGGGCGAGTGCCTGGCCCGGTTGCACGCGGTCGCCCTCGCGCACATACAGTTGCTGCACCACTCCGGATATCGGCGACTTGACGACGATGCTGCGCTCGGGGTCGACCACCCCCGTTTCCTCGACGGTGACGCGCACCTCGCCGCGGTCCACGACGCCGACCTTGTAGGGACGGCTCGAGCGGCTGTCGGCGCCCGCTTTGGAACAGGCGGCGGTCACGACGGACAGCGGCAGGACGGCGATCAAGACGAACGCTGGCTTCATGAGGCGGCTCCGAGTGTGGGCGGCTGGATGGTCCGCCTAACTCGACGGGGGCTGGCCCGGTGCGGTTTCACAGTGAAATTACAGCATCTATGACCGGACTGCTGAGCGATTGGGCCAACCTGCTGCTGCGCTGGACGCATTTCATCGCGGGCATCGCCTGGATCGGTAGCTCGTTCTATTTCATCTGGTTGGACCGTGCGCTCAACGCCCCCGCCCGACCCCGCCCCGGCGTCGAAGGGGAGCTGTGGATGGTGCACAGCGGCGGGTTCTATCAGACCGAGAAGCGCCGGCCCGGTCCCGGTGAGATGCCCGCCGTGCTGCATTGGTTCAAGTGGGAGGCGCTGTTCACCTGGATCAGCGGCATCGCCTTGCTCGTCCTCATCTACTACCTGAGCGGCGCGTACCTGCTGGACCCGGCCGTGTCGAGCATCGGTCGCGGCACCGCCACCGCACTTGGCATCGGGTTGCTGGTGATCGGGTGGATCGTGTACGACTGGCTGTGGCGCTCCCCGGTCGCCGATGCACGCGGGGGCGGGGTGGCGACGGCGATCTCGCTCGCGCTCCTCGCCGCCGTGACGATCGCGTCGTGCCGGCTGCTCTCGGGCCGGGCCGCCTACATGCACGTCGGTGCCCTGCTCGGAACCTTGATGGTGGCGAACGTGTGGATGCGGATCCTGCCGGCGCAGCAGGCGATGATCGACGCGACCAAGGCGGGCCGGGAGGCTGATTTCACGCTGGGCGAGCGCGCCAAGCGGCGCTCGGTGCACAACAGCTACATGACGTTTCCCCTGCTCTTCATCATGTTGAGCAACCATTACCCGGCGACGTACGCGAGCCCGGTCAACTGGCTCGTACTGCTCCTGCTGTTCGTCGCCGGGGCGGCCGCGCGCCACGCGATGATCGGCCGTGGGTCGTCGGCGCACTGGGCGCTGGTCCCGACCGTGGCCGCGCTCGCGGGCGCGATGTTTTTCTCGGCGCCCAAACGTGCGGCTGGCCCAGCGGCGGCAGTCGTCGCGGCGCCGTCCTTCGCCGCGGTTCGCGGCGTCGTCATGCAACGCTGCCTGCCCTGTCACTCGCGCTTTCCCAGCGACCCCACGTTCGGACCCGCTCCGGCCGGGGTGGCGTTCGACACTCCCGAAAGTATCGCGCGCCTCGCGGAGCGGATCCGCGTGCGTGCCGTCGAAACGCGGACGATGCCGCTCGCCAACAAGACGGGCATGACGCCCGACGAGCGCGCCCTGCTCGCGAGCTGGATCGCGGCGGGCGCGCCGCTGCGCTAGCCCAAGTCGGCGGTCGCGAGGAAGCGCGGCGGACGGCGCGGCTTGGCCGCTTGCTCGTACGCGTACGCGAGCTTCAAGAGCGTCGACTCACTCGACGCACGCCCGATCAACGACATCCCCACCGGCAGGCCGAACGAGTAGCCCACCGGCACGCAGACGCTCGGGTAGCCGGAGACCGCGGCCGGCGTGGAGCTCGCGCCGAGAAAGTGATCGCCGTTCACGAGATCGGTCGGCCAGGGGGGACTCCCGGTCGGCGCCAGGATCGCGTCGAGCGTATTCTGCGCGAACGCCGCGTCCAGCCCTTCCGTGCGCGACAGGCGCCGATCCTTCGCGAGCGCGTCGATGTAAGCTTGATCGGTGAGCGGACCCTTCTCCTGTGCCTGGACGAAGATCTCCTGCCCGAAGTATGCCAGCTCGCGCCCCTTGTTCGCTTCGTTGAACGCGATGAGGTCGGCGAGTGTGCGCATGGGCCCGCGCGGCGCCCAGTCCGCGAGGTAGGCGTTCAGGTCCGCCTTGAACTCGTAGAGCAGCACGGTGAATTCGGAATCGTCGTACTCGCCCAGGTGGGGAATGTCGGCCGGATCGATGATGATCGCTCCTTGGCGCCGCAGCACGTCGATCGCCGCCTCCACCAGCGCGTCGGCCTCGGGACTGTAGCCGAAGCATTTCTTGCGCGCGACGCCGATGCGCGCACCCTTCAAGCCGTTGGGGTCGAGGCTGGACGCGTAATCCTGTCCGGCCAGGACGCCGAGCAAGATCGCCGCGTCGGTCACGGTCCGGCACATCGGGCCCGCGGTATCCTGGCTATGGGCGATCGGTACGATGCCGGCGCCGCTGATCAGTCCCAAGGTGGGCTTGACGCCGACCAGCGAACAGGCGGAGGAGGGACAGACGATGGAGCCGTCGGTCTCGGTCCCGACGCCCACGGCGGCGAGGCTCGCGGCGATGGCGGCACCGGTGCCGGAGCTCGACCCGCAGGGGTTGCGGTCCAACGCGTAGGGGTTCTTGCACTGCCCACCGCGGCCGCTCCAGCCACTCGACGATTGATTGCCCCGGAAGTTCGCCCACTCACTCAGGTTGGTCTTGCCGAGGATCACGGCGCCCGCCGCGCGCAGCCGCTCGGCGACGACGGCGTCGCGCGGCGGCGCCGCGCCGACGAGCGCGAGCGATCCGGCCGTCGTCATCATCCGGTCCGCGGTCGCGATGTTGTCCTTGATCAGCACCGGGATGCCGTGCAGCGGGCCGCGGACGGCCCGCCGATCAGCCCGGCGCTCGGCGTCGAGCCGGTCGGCGATGGCCAGGGCGTCGGGATTGATCTCCAACACGGACCGCAGCGTCGGTCCCGAGCGGTCGAGCGCCTCGATGCGCCCGAGGTACGTCTCGCACAGGGAGCGCGTCGTGTACCGGCCCGCGCGCAGCCCGTCCTGCAGCGATGCGATCGTGGCTTCCTCGAGCTCGATCGCCTGCCGCGGCGGCGTCACACCGGCTGGCCGGGGGGTTAATGCCGCGGCGGCGGCAGCACCGGCGGCGTACTGCAGGAACGAACGGCGGCCCAACGTGTCGGAGCGGCGCATCGCTATCTCGCAGGGTGAGGGTGGCCAAGAACGCCTAGTTTGCGCCGAGCCGTGATGGCCCGCCAGGTCGCCACGTGATTCTCCGCACGGCACCTAGCTCCGCCTTGCGGTAGTGTCGCCGACGTGAATCTTGCTGGTACCGTGGAGGGAAAGCGCCCTTGAGCTCCTGGGAACAACGGACTTCGCAACGCCTCAGCGCCCTGCGGCTCGACAGCATCAGGAGCAAGATCCTGATGTTCGCGGTCCTGGCGACGCTGCTGCCTTCGCTCGCTACCGCGTGGATCTCCTACGTGGAAAACAAGCGCGCCCTCACGGCCAAGGCGTCCGAAGAGCTGTTGGGGCTGAGTACGCAGGCCGCCCGCGAGCTGGACCTGTGGACCAAGGAACGCCGCTACGACCTGCGCGTGTTCGCGAGCTCGTACGAAGTCACCGAGAACGTCGAGCGGATTCCGCGCGTGAATGGTGAAGCGGTGCGGTCGGGGCGCGCCCATCAGCGCCTGACCGACTACCTGAATTCCGTGCGCGACCGGTTCGTGGACTACGACGAGCTGCTGGTGTTGGACGCGCACGGGCACATCATCGCGTCGAGCGACAAGCAACCGCGCGCCCTCGTCCTCCCGCCCGATTGGCAAGCACAGATGCGCGGCGACAACCTCGTCTTGGGCGCAGCCTACTGGGACTCGACGGCGGCGCGGCCGGTGATGCTGGCGGCCGTTCCCATCCGGCTCGCCAGCGGCCGGGTGCTCGGTGCGATCACCGCGAAGGTGAACCTGCGCGGCGTCGCCGACACGCTGAAGCGTTTTTCGCCGGGGGACGCCGGCCAAGTGTACGTCATGAGCGAGAGCGGGCGACTCATCCTCAGCTCGCGGGGCAGCTCCGCCTCGCTGATGGCCACGCACTACCGGCCCGAGGACGCCCGGTGGCTGCTCGCCCGCGAGGGGCGCGCCGTCCAGTTCGGGAGCGTCACGGGGGGACGCGTCGTCGGCAGCGTGCGGCGCGTGCCCGGCCTCGACTGGGTCGTGGTCACGGAAATCCCGACGGTCGAGGCTTTCCGGCAGGTGGCGCGCCTGCGCAACGTCACGTTCCTCATCGTGGCTGCCCTGTTCGCCGCCGTCGGCGCGCTCGGCTACTTCCTGGGGTTGCTCATCGTGCGGCCGCTCAGCCGGCTCACGCAGGGCGCCGCCAAGGTGGCCGCCGGGGACCTGGAGGTCGACCTCCCGGTGGTGACGGGCGGCGAGGTCGCGTATCTCACCACCGTGTTCAACAACATGGTGGCACGGCTGCGCGAGAGCCGTCAGGAACTCGAGCGACTCTCGGTGACCGATCCTCTGACCGGGCTCTTCAACCGGCGGTGGATGATGGATGCGCTGGAGCACGAAGTGCGGCGTTCCCGAAGACTGAAACACAACTTCGCTGTGATCATGGCCGACGTGGACTATTTCAAGCGCTTCAACGACGCGCACGGCCATCCCGCGGGCGACGCCGTCCTGAAGGTGGTCGCGGATATCTTGCGCGACTCCACGCGCGACGTGGACGTCGTCGCGCGCTACGGAGGCGAGGAGTTCTTCGTGATGATGCCGGAGACGGGGGGAGAGGGCGCCGCTGAAGTCGCTGACCGGGTGCGCACGCGCCTGGCCACCGAACGCCTTCCGGGCGGAGGAACCGTCACGCTGAGCTTCGGGGTCGCCGAGTTCCCAGCCCACGGCGACGTCGGCGACACGCTGATCGCAATCGCCGATGCGGCGCTGTACCAGGCGAAGCGGGAGGGCCGCGACCGCGTCGTCCTCGCGCCGGGCGCCGCCGAGCGCCGCCGCCGCACGTCACGCTCGCCCGTGGGCGGCGCCGACCCCGAGGCGTAACTCGCTACTGCCGCCGACCGACCAGGCTCTGGTACACCCATCCGGAGCGGCCGCTGTCGTCGCTGGTGCGCACC
>Ga0137418_10001899_pt1 | contig 19128 bp, 16 predicted proteins | sample CZODoug3_1_2_16f_FD_122242 | JGI IMG/M metagenome (GOLD analysis project Ga0137418, IMG submission 122242) | Vadose zone soil fungal communities from Angelo Coast Range Reserve, California, USA - CZODoug3_1_2_16fungal (Hybrid Assembly) | ecosystem: Environmental > Terrestrial > Soil > Vadose... | reverse complement strand
CTGGCCGTCGGCTGCATGCTTGTCTCTACCCATCGGATCAATTCCCCAAACGTAATCACCGAGAGCGCTGCCTCTCCCGCCTTCAGCGTGCGAAACCGCCGCAGCACCTCCTCCGGTTTTTTCCGCCGGATGTAAATACAAATGTTCGTGTCCAGCAGGAACCGCGCCTCCATCACAGCCCCTTGCGCTTCTGCGGCTTATCCTTTTTTCGCCCTGCCAGCCTCAAGTCCGCCGGTAGCGCCGCCAGCAGCTCAAACGCCCGCGCCATCGTCCCCGCGCGTTCCCGCAGCACGATCTCATCCCCCCGCCGCGAAATCTCCAGCTCCGTGCTCTTCACCCGGAACGCCTTCGGCAGCCGCACTGCCTGGCTGTTCCCCGACTTGAACACCTTCGCCATGGCCATATCCAGACCTCCCAATGTATATACATCTAGTATATACGATGCAACGCTCACGGCAAAGAGATTTTAAGGCCGTAGCTCCTCCCGCCACCATAGCCTCGTCCTTCCGAGCAAAACGAGGATCTCTTCTCCGCGCGGTTTTTAGGCGATGACACTCTTCGGTGCCAACTAGAGGACGAACCGGCACTGGCAAAGTTCGTCGAACTTTACCAGTGCCGACGAACTCTACTCTGGACCGCTCTCAGCCCCGCCACGGAAGGCATTGACTACAGGTGAGTTAACTAGAAACCGTGTCCCCTTGTTGCCTTCGAGGCCAGTAGAAAACCAGACCTCCACACTGGTCTCTTTTGCGTCTTGCGGCCAGTTGCACCCGAATCCAGTACCTCGGTACGCTGCCATAGAAATGGAAACGCCGGTGCAAGTTCTCACGAACCTAACACCGGCAAAATCCAGGTCAACTGTGGTGCCTGTAGCTCAAGAGGCAGAGCACCCGATTCGTAATCGGGTGGTTGAGGGTCCGAACCCCTCCAGGCACCCCAATCCTATAGTCATCTGAGGACAGCCGCCACTGGTTAGAAGTACAGATTTGGGATGCTGTCCAACTTTCCTAGTACTCGTACGGTCGCCCAAACAAGCCAACCAGAAGGGAGTGGTCAAACTTCTATTCGGTCATGGTTTACACTTTCTGGTCGGATAACGGAGCGGCACCCGCACTTCCTCCTACATGGGATAGTGGCGGACGATTCTACTCCCTTCGGGCCACCTGACAGAACAAACTCTCCGACTAGATTCTCTCGCCCACCCGCGCGCTTAAATCTCTACAATATTTCCGCCCGCCGTTCGTCTACAGAAGTGGATGGATGGGCCGGTGAGCGTTGCCTCGATGATCGAGCAAGACCGTAAAATCTCCGAAATCGTCGCCGAAGAACGCTCCCGGCTGCGCAATTTCATCCGCCGCCGTGTGCCCGATCCCGCCGACGCCGAGGACATCGTGCAGGAAGTCTTCTACGAACTGGTGGAAGCCAATCGCCTGTTGATGCCCATCGAGCACGTGACCGGCTGGCTTTTTCGCGTCGCGCGCAATCGCATCACCGACCTTTTCCGCAAGAAGAAGCCAGAGATCTTCAGCGACGCAGCGGTCGAGGGCGAAGACGGCGAACTGCTGCGCATCGAAGATCTGTTGCCATCGCCCGATGCCGGGCCGGAAGCGCTGTACTTCCGCAACGTGCTTCTGGATGAATTGGAATTAGCGCTTGATGAACTGCCCGACGAGCAGCGTGAAGTATTCGTTGCTCATGAACTGGAGGGGCGCAGTTTCAAGGAGCTATCGGCAGCAACCGGCGTGAGTGTGAATACGCTGCTCTCGCGCAAACGCTACGCGGTGCTGCATCTCCGCGAACGGTTGCAAACCATTCACGACGAATTTGCGAAGAAATGATACGTAGAAATGAGGAACACAGCATGAGAAATAAGAGATGGATCTGGATGGCTCCCTTGGCGATTCTGGCAATCCCCGTATTCATATTCATCGGCGGCCAACTGGTGATGCAGTTGTGGAACTGGCTGCTGCCAACGCTCTTCGGCTGGCGCCTGATTACCTTCTGGCAAGCCCTCGGACTCCTGGCTCTCTGCCGCATCCTCTTCGGCGGACTGGGCGGGCACGGACGTTCCGGCCGCCCCAATTTCCGTAATCGCATGAAAGAGCGCTGCGAGAACATGACGCCCGAAGAGCGGGAACGCTTCCGGCAACGCATGCGCGAACGCTTCGGCTTCGACCCCTCCACCACCGAGAGCAAAGGGAATTAAAACCTGTAATCTTCCGAGCGCTGGTCCGAAACGGATTCTCCTCAGCGCCGTCGATTAGGTTGTTCTACTTTGGGAACGAGCTAAAAACGGGCCTGAGGAGGGCAAGATGCCTAATCGTGGATCCGCCTTGCTGTTTGGATTTCTTACAGCCGCCTGTTTCGGCTGCGAGGAAGCCATTTTTGGACCATCCCCATCCAAAGCGAAATCTATGCGCCCGACCGTATCCTCGAAATTGGCAGAATCCTTGTGAAGTACGGTCTCTATTCGAGCCTCGCGGCAGCCTTCCTGAACGTCACCTACAGCTGCTTTCGGCCAGTGGCAAGCCCCAACCAACAGCCAAGACGGGGTTGATGCTCTTTTTCTATGGTCTCCATCGAATCCCCAGAAACCATTCACTCCCCCTAATAGCCGTTCGACCCTCAATTTCGTCTTTTCACTGTACAGTACTTGACTATTTGGGTAAGGTGCGCTACTCTGTTGCGTGTATATTGAGTCTCCTTCACGCCGGCCTCTCGCCTCTTTCCTTGGCCTATCCCCAATTTCCTGTCTCTTACTCCCTAACTCGTCTACCTCCCATTCTCCGTACACTCTTCCAAGTTCCGTAGCTCGCAAGTCCTTTATTTGCCACTCTTACGAAAACTGCCGGGGTGTGGCAGTATTCTTCCCATTTTGGAACGGGTGCCATTCGGATGCTTCATCTGCTAACTGGCCCTCTAACTTCCATGGAATCATATCGTTTGCAGCCCCCCACCTATCAACTCCCATCGAATCACATCGTTACAAAAACAGGGGGGAGGGGGGCAATTGTTAACCAGCTGCGCTAAACTATCCGCCGCCATGCCATCCATCACCACGCTCGACAATCTTTGGACGGGACGTCCGCACACCATTGCTGCCGCGCTTCTCGAATCAGACGGCCACCGCTCCATCGTCGACCCCGGCCCGGGCTCCACGCTCGAAACTTTCCACCAACAGCTGCAGTCCCATGGTCTCAGTGTGGCCGATCTCGATGCCATCCTTCTCACGCACATTCACCTGGACCACGCCGGCGCGACCGGCGCACTGGTCCGCGAAAATCCCCGCCTCGCCGTGTATGTTCACAAATTCGGCGCGCCTCACATGATTGACCCGTCCAAGCTGCTGGCCAGCGCGCAGCGTCTGTGGCCTCACGATTTGCAGCGCCTGTTCGGCGAAGCTCTTCCGGTTCCTGCGGAAAACCTGCGCATCCTCGATGGCGGCGAAACGCTCGCCCTCGGCTCGCGCAAGCTCGAAGTCGTTTACACGCCGGGGCACGCTTCGCACCATGTCAGCTATTTCGATCAGGCGGAAGGCCTCGCCTTCGTCGGCGATACGACGGGCGTGCGCATCGAAGGAAATTCCTTCGCGATGCCCGCCACACCTCCCCCGGACATCGATCTGGAAATCTGGGACAAATCTTTCGCCGCCATCCTGGAGCGCAAACCGGCTCGGCTGTTTCTCACCCACTACGGTTATTCCGACAATCCCGCGGAACACATCTTATTGTTCCGCGAACGGCTGCATCGCTGGGCCGCGCTCACCGCAGAAATCCTGCGCACCGCGGGCAACGATTCCGCCGCGATGGATGCTTTCATGTCCGCGACGTATGCTGAAATTTCCAAGCACCTCCCCGCCAATGAAGCGGACCACTACGCCTTCAGTGCCGGCCTGAATCTTTCTTTCCTCGGCCTCGCGCGCTATCTGCGAAAACGCCCCGCTGCCGCTTCGAGTGTTCAGTAATCAGTTTTCAGTGAAGGATCGACGGAAGTCGCAAGTTAGCGCGTGGAGTTTTTTAGTGCTAAACGGCGAAACGCAAACGTGTTACGCGCTGGTTTCCGAAGAGGAAACTTCTTGGGGGCCACCCGCAGGTTCCGCTGCAGGCGCTGCAAGAATTTCGAGGCGCGCGGAAAGCGCTTCGACCAAAAGATCGACGAGCTTCTTCGCGCCGCTGCCATCGGAATCTTTGTCCGGATTGTACTGCGCTACATCAAGCCCCAGCAGGTTCTTGTGTTTCACGAACTCGATGAACGATGCGCGCACATCGTCGAAACGCATGCCGCCGCTGCCCGGCACGTTCACCGCGGGAAATTCTTCCACAGCGATGACATCGATATCGAGGTGGAGAACGAATTCGCGCGCCTCCGCGTGCACTTGCGTAAGCGCATCGTGTGACGCTCTGCCACTGCCCTTCGATTGAATGTCCGCAGCGAGAATGTGCCGCATCGGCGATTTGCCGAGGAACTCCTGCTCCGGCGGATCGAGTCGCTCGATTCCATAGAGCGTGACGTCCGGCTCGCGCACCAGCGGCGCTTCGCTCCAGAAGCGTACCAGTTCCGGCGCTCCTTTTCCGATGATGTGCGCCACCACCATTCCGTCGATGCGGCCTGACGGCGTGCTTGCAGGGGTGTTCAGATCAGCGTCGCGATCGAACCACAAAAGATTGAGATGTTTGTAATAGCGCCGCACGCCACTCAGCAATCCGATAACTTGTGCGCAGTCGCCGCCCAGAACAAGTACCAGTGCGCCGCTTTTCACGGCGAGCTCGGCTCGCGCCTTTAGATCATTCAGGCCCGCAACAATTTCGGTTAGATTGCGGGCGCGGCGGTGCTCGTCATCGTCCGCGAAGAGGCGCGGGGCACAGTCGCCATAATCGACAACTTCATAGCCTGCGGCCTGCAGTTTTTCGGCGAGCCCCGCCGCCCGCAGCGCCGCGGGGGCCTTCTCGCTCCCGGCGGAAAAAGCTGCGGCGCTGGAGGGCGCGCCAATCAAGGCAACCTTCTTCGGCTGACGGACGATTTTGACCGCCAAGGTCTAGCTCCTTATTTTGTATTTCCCGTCTACCGCGCTACGGTCCAATGACCGGAACATTTGGAAGTCAGGCCGGCAAATCCTTCCGGTCACACACTGCGCGCTTCCCTGCCAGGTACAGCAAACTGCAAACCTTTTAACGGCGCGGCGCCGGAGCGATGGTCGCCAATTCCGGCGGCAGCGTGAAGCGCACGTCCTCACGAATCAAATCCAGATCGCGCTGATCGGTGAAGCCGAACTCGGCAAGCCGTTCGCTCACTTGCTCGACGAGAACTTCGGGAGCGGACGCGCCGGCGGTCAAGCCTACGCGAGAAACGCCTTCGAGCCAGTTCACGTCGATGTCTTTTGCGGAGTCGATGAGCTGCGCTTTGACGCCGCTGCGTTGCGCGACTTCCACGAGGCGATTCGAATTGGAGCTGTTTGGCGAGCCAACGACGAGAATCAGATCGACGTCCTTGGCGACCTGCTCAACCGCTTCCTGACGGTTTTGTGTGGCGTAACAGATGTCGTCGCTGGCCGGTCCCTGGATGAGCGGGAATTTCTGCCGCAGGCGCGCCACGATTTCCTGCGTGTCATAGAGGCTCAGGGTGGTTTGCGTGAGAAACGAGAGCTTGGTAGGGTCGTCGACTTCGAGGCGATCGACAGCAGCGACGGAGTCCACCACAATGGTGCGGTCCGGCGCTTCGCCGGAAGTGCCGACGATTTCCTGATGGTCGCGGTGACCGATCAGAATAATGGTGCGCTTTTCGCGAGCGAACTTCAGAGCTTCGAGGTGAACTTTGGTCACCAGCGGGCAGGTGGCGTCGATGACTTTGAGTTCGCGGGATTTGGCTTCGTCGCGAACCGTTGGCGGAACGCCATGGGCGCTAAACACGAGTACCGCGCCATGCGGTACTTCCTCGATGGCTTCGACAAAGATGGCGCCACGGCGGCGTAACTGCTCGACTACATAGGTGTTATGTACGATTTCGTGATGCACGTAAACCGGCGCGCCGTAAGCTTCCAGCGCCAGCTCGACGATATCCACTGCGCGCACGACACCGGCACAGAAACCCCGCGGCCTTACCCTCAGCAATACTTTTCCATTCGTAGCAGTCAGCATTGTTGTCCTAAATATATAGTTTCCGAAGACTCTATCATACCCTACGGCGTGCCTGGTCTGCATCCGGTTTCCTCTAAGGGTGCTTTGTCTTCGTCGATGGATTCGCACAGTTTGAAAGCGGTCCGGCTGAACTCTTGGACGATCGCGGGAGGAAATATGGCGAAGAGGGGCCGAAGGGACTAGGAGAACAGGGGCCGCATCGGGTAAACACGGGAGGCACTATGAAAATAATTCCTAGCATTGGGCGCGCTTCTGAGCGAGCAGACACGCAAAAAGCTGAATTCTGAGTCACTTAGGTAGATTCCCGTTTTGGCATGCCGGGAGCAACGGGTAGTTTTGCCTAGCCACCTCATTCCTTCTCGTCCCCGAGAGCGGAGGCGGCACCCTCCGCGCACAGGGATTGGAGAAAGCAAGCAAGTCCAATCCTAAAAAATCGTGCTTTATCTAGCGTGAGGAGTGGTGTGCCCACCCTCCTCTCTCAGCGCTTGAGAAATGACGAGGGACTTATGAATTCGGCGATCTTGCTTGTGGATGTGGCTTCGGCTAGCCGCGATTACTGGAAAACCTTCCTGCAGACTTATCACTACGATGTATTTACAGCGGAAGACGAACAGTCTGCCCTGCGGGAGTGCGGAGAGCTGCGGCCCGATATCGTGCTGCTTCACGACACTGTGCCGGATGTCGATGGGTTCGAGCTGTGCCGCCGCCTGAAGGCGAACCCACTCAATCTGCAGATTCCGGTGGTGTTGATAAAACCTTCCTCGGATGCGGCAGATCTCGCCCGCGCGCGCAAGGCAGGGGCGGCCGAATTCTGGGGAACTTCGACGTCGCTTCGGGAAGCTTTAAGCCGCGTGGAATCTCTGCTACGGCTTAGGGGATACATCGATGAGCAGGCCAGGTCCGTGGTGCTTTCTCTGGCGCGCAGCGTCGAAGCGAAGAGCCCGCTCACGGACGGGCATTCGGAGCGGATCGTAAAGTATGCTGTGCAACTGGGAATTTGCCTGGACTGGCCGGAAGAAAGTTTGCAGGAGCTGCGGATCGCCTGCTTGCTCCACGATATTGGAAAAGTTTCGATACCAGATGAAATTCTGCTGAAGCCCGGGGCCCTAAACGAGAAGGAAACCGCGGTCATCAGGCAGCACCCGGTGATCGGAGAGAATATTTGCGCTCCGCTGAAATCGTTGCGGCGAATCCTGCCAGCGATCCGGCATCACCATGAGCACATGGACGGAAGCGGCTATCCGGACGGCCTGCACGGGAATGAAATTCCGCTGATGGCGCGGATTCTGCAAATTGCGGACATCTATGATGCGCTGGTGACGGCTCGGCCTTACCGCCGAGCGCTTTGTTCAGAGGACGCTTTGGATACTCTGCATAAAGAAGCCAGCCAGGGCCGGCTGGATGCTTCGCTGGTGTGGAAATTTGAGAGAATCTGTAGAGAGGGCGAATGCGTCTCCGTGAGGGGAAGAAGCATGCTGGCGTCGTACTACGCCTAAAAGCATCGTTCCAGAGGATGTTCCACACGCTTGCAATTCTTTTTATTTCTATCCAAATTGGCGCTCGCGGAAAGGCGTGGCGGCACTTAGAATGCGGCCATGATGGCGGCAGAAATGAGAGTGACGCCGGTGACGCTGGAAGGGCGGCACGTGCGGCTGGAGCCTTTGGCTAAGGCGCATCTGGAGGGGCTGGCAGAGGTGGGGCTGGACGAGGAATTGTGGAGATGGATTCCCACGGCCGTTCGAACACGGGAAGAAATGGCGGCCTATATCGAGACTGCGCTGCAGGAGCAAGAGCGGGGCGTTTCGTTGCCGTTTGCGATTCTTGAGAAGGCCACTGGGCGCGCGATTGGGAGCTCGCGCTACGGCAACATTGACCGCACGCATCATCGCGTAGAGATTGGATGGACGTGGGTGGCGCGCGAGTGGCAGCGCACGGCCATGAATACGGAAGCGAAGTACTTGCTGCTGAAGCACGCGTTCGAATCGCTGGGATGCGTGCGCGTGGAGTTGAAGACGGACTCGCTGAACGAAAAATCGCGCGCGGCGATCTTGAGAATTGGCGCAAAAGAAGAAGGCATCTTCCGGAACCACATGATTACGGCAAGCGGGCGCATCCGGCATTCGGCCTATTACAGCATCATCGATTCGGAATGGCCGGCGGTGAAAGCGCGCCTGGAAGCGAAGCTGAGTTCGCGCCAGAGTTAGAGTTGCATGGGCGGGAGGCCCTACCTTTTGGGCAACGACTGGCCGTTCGGCCAGCGCCTCCTCCCCAGTATCTAAGGTAAAATTCATCTCAGAATCCAGGTGATTCCATTTCTTGTTTCTAGCCGAGTCCGGCGGGCACGCGGACTTTAGTCTTGGGAGAAGAGCTTGGCCACGCCCGACAATCCAATCAACCGCCGCCGCAGCGAACGCGTGATGCTGCAGATGCGCATCACGGTGATGGCGCAGGACATCGAACACCAGCCACAACAGGAAGAAGCGCTGACGCTGATCGTGAATGCTCACGGCGGCATGATGAAGATGAAAATGGAACTGCACGTCGGCCAGTCAATCCGTCTCTTGAACCCGCACAACAAGGTGCAGCAGAACTGCCGGGTGGTACGCGTAGACGATACGGCGACGGATTTTTTTTCCGTGGCCTTTGAGTTCGATCAGCCAAACCCCAAGTTCTGGCCGGTGGTTTTTCCGCCCGCGGACTGGGCTGCGCCGCGCGCTTGAGGGCGTGGCAAGATAATGCCACTGGCATCAAATAACCGTTTTCCATTTTGTCGGGACCGCACAACCTTTCGGCGGGCGCAACTCTTCCAAGAATTCAGGGTTCAACTAGAGCGGGAAAGGTGTCCGCCTGGAGGACGCATTGATGAGGAATTGGATGAACAGGATTGGAAGATTGCCGATGCTGGCGGCGTCGATTTTGCTTTGCGGGCTGGGGCTTGCGGGTTGCGACGAGCACGTGGAGATTATTCGCGACCGGGATATTCCAATTTTGAAGCATCAGACCTGGGCATGGCGGCCGGCGCCGGTAAGACAAGAAGCGAAAAATGAACGGCCGGTGATTTCGCGGGACGTGATCGGACGACGCCCACCCGCGGCGACGGAGTTCGATCCCGCGGATGAAATTGTCCGGAAGGAGTTGCGCACGGCGATTGAGCGGCGCTTGACGGAAAAGGGTTTGACGCAAGTGAGCGACGCGGCAGCGGCGGATTTCCTGGTGGATTACCACTTTGCGATGCGGCGCCACAATGTGACGGTAGAGCGCGTGTATCCCGGCGCGTATCCCGGGTTGGTTTGCGGGCCGTATGGATGCTGGCAAGGCTGGGGCTACGGACCACCGGAAGTCAGCTACGAAAATGTAAGGTTCCGCGAAGGGACGTTCGTGTTTGACCTCTTCAAGCGCGACGCGAAGCGGGTGGCGTACCGTGCCATCGGGATGGAGCCGCCCTATCGCACTACGATTTCGCACGACCAGGTGGACAGCATGGTGCACGCCCTGCTGAAGGACCTCAAACCTAAGGGCTAGTGATTCGGCGGGAAAAACTAAAGAGAGGCAAGAACCCGCTGTGAGTCGTGGCGGGTTTTTTGCGTTTGGCGGACACGGCAGGCGCTTGCTATCACTGGCGGCATGACAAACACAGAACTGCTATCCTCTCGGGCCATGGACATCGGCCAGACAAACGAAAATTCGCAGGAAAGCCGGCTGACGCCCTGGGTGCTCGCGGTGGCGGCGGCGTATTTAGTGATGCACCTGCTCACGGCAACGCGCTACGGCTATTTTCGCGATGCGCTGTATTACCTGGCGTGTTCGCAGCATCTGGATTGGGGCTACGTGGACCAGCCGCCCTTGATTGTGGCGCTGGCCTGGATGGCGCGGCACACCCTGGGGACTTCGCTGCGGGCGCTTCTTTTCTGGCCGGCGCTGGCGGGAGCGGCGCGCATCGTGTTGACGGCTGCGTTTGCGCGGGAACTGGGAGCCAAGCGATTTGGCGCGGTGCTGGCCGCCATGCTGGCTGCGACGCCTCCGGTGTGGTACGTACTCGATCATCAATTCGCGATGAACGCGTTGGAGCCGCTTTTCTGGACGGGCTGCGCGTACGTCATCTTGCGGATGATCAACACTGGTAATTCGCGGCTGTGGCTTGCTTTTGGCGCGATCGCGGGGCTGGGGCTCGAAAACAAGTACTCGATCGCAGTTTTCGCGTTCGGGCTGCTTGCGGGACTGCTTCTATCATCGCAACGAAAATTGCTGTTCACGCCGTGGCTCTTCGCCGGTGGCGGCGTGGCGCTGATTCTTTTTCTGCCGAATCTTCTCTGGAACATCCATCATCATTGGCCGTTCCTCGAGCTGATGCATAACATCCGCGTTTCAGGAAAAGACGTGGCGCTTCCACCGCTCGCGTTTCTTAAACAACAGATTATGATGACCGGCCCCATTACCTTTCCTTTCTGGTTTGCAGGGCTGCTCTTCTACTTCTTTTCACGAAGCGCAAAGCCTTTCCGCGCTTTTGGCTGGGCCTTCGTCATTACCATCGCATTTTTCATGGTGGCTCACGGGAAGGACTATTATTCCGCTCCGGCGTATGCCATTGTCTTCGCCGCCGGCGCAGTTGCGGCGGAGCGGTTTCTTAAGAAGTCGTTTTTCGAGGGATGGCCACGAGTGCGCGCGATTCTAAAGCCGCTGGCGTTTGCCTGGTTGATCCTGAGTGTTCTGCTGATTTTGCCGGTTGTTCTTCCCATTTTGCCGATCGATGAGTTCTTGAAATTTCAAGAACGCTTGGGGATCACGCATTCGAGTACCGAGAAGAGCCAGATCGGAGGGACGTTGCCGCAGTATTACACTGACGAATTCAACTGGGAGGAGATGACGCAGGCAGTGGCGCGCGTCTATCACACGCTGACGGCGGAAGAGCAGGCCAAGACGGCGATTTTTACGGACAACTACGGCGAGGCTGCGGCCATCGATTTCTTCGGACCAAAATACGGATTGCCGAAGGCCATCAGTGGGCATCAAAGCTATTTTCTCTGGGGACCACGGGGTTACACCGGCGAGATCGTCATCCGGGTAGGAGCGCCGCTCGAAGGGGTGAGATCAAGCTACGAAAGCGTGACGGTTGGGGCTACCATCGAGAACCCCTATGCTTTTTCCAATGAGACTCGGCCGATCCTGTTGTGCCGCGGGCGCAAGGAAAACTATCAGACGCAGTGGGATAAGGTAAAAAAATGGGAGTAGCGATGAAAAGTGGAGAAGTCGTTCTGGTGACTGGCACGAGCAGCGGCTTTGGCCGGCTGATCGCGGAAACGCTGGCGAGGAAAAATTTCCAAGTTTTCGCGACGATGCGCAACGTGAAGGGCCGCAACGCGGCGGCGGCGCGGGAAATGACGGAACTTGCCAGGCGCGAATCCCTCTCGTTGCAAGCACTGGAACTCGATGTTACGGATGATGTCTCAGTGGAAACCGCCGTGAGCAAGGCCGTGCTGCAATGCGGACGCATCGACGTGCTGGTGAACAACGCTGGCTTTGGAATCGTGGACCTGGCGGAGACCGTGACGATGGCGCAAGCGCAGCGGCAATTTGACACCAATTTTTTCGGTGTGTTGCGGATGAATCGCGCGGTTCTGCCAGTAATGAAACGTCAGGGTAGCGGGTTGCTGCTGCACGTGAGCAGCGGCGCGGGGCGCCTGGTGATACCGGGAATGGGCTTGTACTGCGCGAGTAAGTTTGCATTGGAAGCGCTCGCGGAAACGTATCGCTATGAGCTGGCTTCACAAAGGATTGATTCGGTGGTGATCGAGCCTGGGGCGTACGCCACGCCTATCATGGAAAAGCTGGAACGCGGGGAAGACCCCTTGCGCAAGGGCGGTTACGGAGAATTGGCGGACATTCCCGAGAAAATACAGGCGAAGATTGCAAGCTCGCGAGCGAACCCCCAGGAGATCGCGGATGCCGTGCTGCGAATTATCGAGACACCGGCGGGTGAACGCCAGCTAAGGTATCGCGTGGGTCCCGGCGGGCCGGGAGTGCAGAAAATCAACGCGCTCACGGACGAAGTGCAAGTCCAGGTTCTCGAAGCGTTCGGCGTCACTGAACTGGCGAAGTTCAGAACGCGAGCCACAGGGACCGGCTAGATTAGACGTAGGTAATTGCGGAGAACATCGAATCGTTAGGGCAAAAGTCCGAAAACGGCAACGCTGGTAGCGGTGCCCACGTAGACTTTTCCGTTGACGACTATGGGTGTGATGAACTTGTTGCCGCTGAAGTGGTCGCGGTTGTTGGCGGCCTGATTGGAATCGTAGAGTTCCTTGGTGAGGTCGGTGGCATCGAAAGCATAAAGAACGGCGCCGCTGTTTTCGATGGCCCAGACGATCCCGTTAGTGGTGCCGTTGGCTGAAACGCTTGGCGTCGTTCCGGGATATCCGAAGTGATGCGTGCTCTGCGAAGAAGGAGCCGCCGCGAGTCTTGCGGCGGTTACCGGAAATGCTTTCAACGCATCACCGACCGCTCCGTAATACACCGTGTTATTGAAAAACGCGGGCATGGAGAAGACGCCGCCGCCCAACTGGCCGGAAATCTCCTGATAGATCTGGTCCGTGGTGGCGTTGAATTTGCCCATGGCATCGCGATCCACAACGTAAATAAGGGAGTCTTTTCCGGCTCCCACGGCGAGATGGCGTGTGTTGCCGCCGGAATCGGTGACGTCCAGCATCAGGATGCCGCCGCCGGAGCCGAAGTCGGTGTCCGCATTCGATTCGGCGACGGTGTTGAACGGCGTGAAGTAATCAGCAAGCTTTAGTCCAGCGGAAGTGGAAAGTTTGACGAAGCAGTTGCCGCAGTCGCCGTTCACCGGGAAACCACTGGCGTTAAGCGTGGTGTCAAACGTTCCGTTGCCGATGATGAAGAACAAATTGCCGGAGGAATCGGCCGCCGGGGCGGTGCCCGCCATCCAGATGCCGCCGTCGTTGCCGTTAGGTGTGAGGTTCAAGACGCTGGTTTGCGCGAGGGTGTCCGCGCTGAAAGCCATGACCCACGAGGTGTAAGGTCGCGCGTCGCAATGCGATGACCAGGTGGTGTAAATCGTGCCGTTGATCTGCAGCAGGCCGGGGCGCTCCTTATATTGTTTCGGATCGAAGACGACGTTTCCGCCGGAGCTGTTGTCGCCCGTGCCGGGATACGTCGCCGTAATGTTCATGGGGCCGCCGAATAATTCCTGGCCGGTGGTCAAATCGAGCGCGTGAATGCGCTGGAAATAAGTGCCGCCGGAATTTTTCGACATAGCCACAACGTAAATAGCATTGCGGGAACGATCGATGACGGGCGTCGCAGTGATGCCAATTTCCGGGGAGACTTGGCCGCAGCCGCGATTGTCGCTGGTGGTTTCGCCGCTGCCGAGCGTGGAAGTCTTCCAGAGAAAAGTGGAAGTCGTGCCGTTAATGGAATCCGCGTCAAAGGCGTAGACCGAACCGTGCTCGGTCGCAACATAAAGAACATTTTTCCTTTGTCCGCCGATGGTGACCTGCGAAAGATACAGCGGCTGCGCATCCACGTGGCCATCGACGCCGAATTCGCCCTTCTTGCCGAACTGCGTGGAATTCACATTCGCGGGAGTCAGCGCCGTTTCATTGAGGTTCTGACCGTCGCGGCCGTTGTCGTAATGGTAGGTGATGACGTCGACGGTGGAATTGCTGGTGCCGGGATTGACGGTGAGCGTGGCGGAGTTGCTGGTGACATTGCCGGCGGAGTTGCTGACGACCACGCGGAAAAGTTCGCCGCTGTCGGCGGTGGTGGTGACTGGCGTGGTGTAACTCGCCGCCGTCGCGCCAGTAATGGCCACGCCGTTTTTCTGCCATTGGTAGGTGAGCGGCGCGGTGCCGCTGGCGACGACGCTAAATGTAGCGGTCTGTCCAGCATTGACGGTTTGATTGGCGGGCTGCGTGGAGATCGTTGGAGCGACGGGCGCGGCATTCACCGTGAGCGTCGCTTGCGCGCTCGTGATGTTGCCCGCAGTGTTGCTGACCACCACGTCGAACTTCGCCCCGTTGTCGGCGGAGGTGGTCGCCGGCGTGGTGTAACTGGAAGCAGTCGCGCCGCCGATGTTGGCGGTGTTCTTGCGCCATTGATAAGAAAGCGGCGCAGTGCCACTGGCGACCACGCTAAATGTTGCGGTCTGGCCCGCGGTGACGGATTGATTCACGGGTTGCGTGGTAATTGCGGGCGCGTTGGTTGCGGCATTCACGGTGAGCGTCGCTTGAGAACTAGTGATGCTCCCCGAATTGTTCATGACCACAACATCAAACTTGGAACCGCTGTCGGCGGTGGTAGTTGCCGGTGTCGTGTAGCTGGCGGCCGTTGCGCCGCTGATGTTGGCGGTGTTCTTGCGCCACTGATAAGAAATAGGCGCGGTGCCGCTGGCCAACACACTGAACGTAGCCGGCTGGCCCGCCGTGACCGTGACGCTTGCGGGCTGAACCATCAGCGAGAGCGGGACAGATTGAGTGTTGCCGCCAAGATTCGTGACGCCCGAACAACCTGCCAAGGAAATGGTGAGCAGCAGAACTGTCAGTTGGTAGGTCAGAATTGTTCGGCGCACGAGCTACACCCCCAGTTTGATTCGAGCGGCTGGACTCGGGGAGACCGCGGCAGCAGGACACGGCAACGCCAAGCGCCGGTCAGGCCAATGCCTTGGGTACCCAGTTATGCAATAAAGGTTATCACTGCGAAGTAAGATTGCACCTGACCCAAAGGACAGTTGTTGGCCAGCAGGCAATGCCAGCCCACCCATGATTTCGAGCTGCGCGGCTTGCCACTTCTCGCGGTTCCCATTATCCTCGATTTCCCTATGGAGCTCAAAAATCGTGTTGCCCTCATTACCGGCTCAGGGCGTGGCATTGGACGGGCTATCGCCCATCTTTTCGCGAATGAAGGCGCGGCCGTGTTTCTTACGGCGCGCACGGAAAAGGAACTAGCCTCGACGTGCGCCGAGATTTCGAGCAGTGGAGGACGCGCCGGCTTCGCGACGGCAGATTTGTCGCGCGAAGCAGATTGCGCGCAGATTGTTGCGGCGGCGCGAGCAAAATTCGGCCGAATCGACATACTGGTGAACAATGCAGGACACTACGGCCCAGTGGTTCCAGTGGAAGACTATCCGCTCGCGGAATTCGATAACGTGATTGCGGTTCACCTCCGTGCGGCGTTTCTATTAACGAAGCTCGTGCTGCCGGAAATGTACGCGCGGCAGTCTGGCGTGATCCTGAATATTTCCAGTCTCTCCGCCAAGGCGGCCTACGCCTGGGGCTCGGCCTATGCCGCGGCAAAAGCAGGAATGCTTGGGCTAACGCGCGTCACAGCCGCGGAAGGCGCGCGGAAGGGCGTGCGTGTGAACGCCATCTGCCCGGGACCAGTGACGGAGACGCAGATGTCCAAGGACTTGGGCGCGGTGCTTGCAAAAAAAATGGGTGTGAACGAAGAGGAACAGTTAGCCGGATTTTTGAGCGGCCTGTTGCAGGGCCGCGCCCAGACAGCTGCGGAAATTGCACGCGCTGCCTTGTTTCTCTGCTCCGATCAATCCAGCGCGATGACCGGCCAGTCCATCAACGTCGATGGCGGCGTTGCATTTTACTGAGAAAGCCACGAGCTATTCGTAGCGCAGGACGATGATGGGATCCACGCGCGTGGCGCGCCGAGCGGGGAGATAGCACGCCGCGAGCGCGGCAAATAAAAGGACCAGAGTCGCGGCACCGAACACAAACGGATCGGCGGCGCGAATCCCAAACAACAGACTGGCAATCAAGCGCGTCAACCCAAAGGAAAGGGCGGCGCCGATCGCAACGCCGAGAAGCGTAAGGCGCATCCCCTGGCCTACGACGAGCTTCAAGATATCCAGAGGCTCCGCTCCCATCGACATGCGGATCCCCATTTCCCGTTTGCGCGTGGAGACGGAATACGCCATCACGCCGTAAATCCCGATCGCTGAGAGTAGCAACGCGAATCCGGCGAACACTCCCGCAAGCTGCATGATGATGCGCGGCTGCGCTACGGATGCGCTGAGGACGTCCTCCATGCTGGAAATCCCGGTGACAGGAAGATGGGGATCGAGTTCTGCAATCTTTGAGCGCACAGAGGCGACGAGCGGCTGCTCATTCTCATGCGAGCGAACGATGAGCGCCGTGGCCGGGAAGGGATTTTGCGCGAGTGGCAGGTACATTTCCTCGGAATTGGTAAGGTTGAGCGCGTTGAATTTCACGTCGGCGACCACGCCCACCACTTCCCGCTGCAGCATGTCACGCGAATTCGCTATGTGTTTGCCGATGGGATTCTGTCCCGGCCAGTAGCGGGTCGCGACGGTCTGGTTGACAATCGCGACAGGCCGGCCCGTGGCGTTGTCGCTATCCGAGAAAACGCGGCCGTGCAGGAGCGGTGTGCGAACGGTGTCGAAATACTCGGAGCTAACCTGGCGGATCGCAATCAGGGGATCCTTGCCAATCCCTTCGCAGGCACGACCTTCAGGACAAAAATAAATAAATCGGATTGGTCCGGCAAGCGGCAAGTAGCTGGTCAGGCCAACGGATTCCGTTTCCGGCATCGCTTTCACGCGCTCGATGAGCTGCCGATAGAACTCCGCCTGTTGTGGCGCCTGCGCGTAGCGGTCGGGAGGAAGATTGAGCGGGAAGGTCATGAGATTCTGCGGCGAGAATCCCGGATTGACTTGCATCAAGTGCGTAAAGCTCTCGATCAGCAATCCGGCTCCGGTCATCAGGACGATCGCGATGGACATTTCCGCGACAATGAGGGCAGACCGGAATTTTCCGCGGCCGCCTTCGGTAGAGCCGCGCGTTCCCTCCTTTAACGTGTTATGTAGCTCGCCGCGGGCGGCTTGCAGAGCAGGTATCAGGCCGAAGATAAATCCGGTAATGACGCAAAGAAGCAGCGAAAAAACAAGCACGGCACCATCGAGGCGAATATCGGCGAGACGCGGAACCGCTCCTGGACTGAAGGCGCGCAAGACCGGCATGATTCCGGCAGCCAGACAGACTCCGAGCACACCACCACCGAGCGAAAGCAAAATGCTTTCGCTGAGAAGCTGGCGAATCAGGCGCGATCCGGAGGCGCCCAGGGCCTTGCGAATGGCGATTTCACGGTCGCGCGCCGTTGCTCGTGCAAGAAGCAGGTTGGCGACATTCACGCAAGCGATGAGAAGCACGAAACCGACCGCGGCAAGCAGGGCCATCAATCCGCTCCGCAATCCTCCCACGATGCTGGTCGCCAAGGGCACTACGGAGACCCCGAACTTGTTGGCATCGGCGTTGCTGCCAAACATTTGGCGGTAACGCGCATTGATGGTGTCAACTTCCGCCTGCGCTCGGAGAACGGTCTCTCCATCTCGCAGGCGGCCGATGACGCCCAGGTAACCGGCGCCGGTGCGAACTTGCTCAGGACGTAAAAGCGGCGTGTCCACAACCCGTGTCATCCATACGTCGGGCTCTGGAAATTGCAGAGGGAAGCGAAAGCTTGCCGGAAGAACCCCGATGATCGTCGCTGGCTTGCCATCCAACACCATCGATCGGCCGAGCACATGTTGATCTCCGGCGAAGTGGCTGTGCCAGAATCCATCGGTGAGGATCGCGACGTCAGGGGCTCCCACTTGCTCCTCTTCAGGCAGAAAGGTGCGACCTAGTGCGGGCACAATCCCAAGCGTCTGAAAGAAATTTGCGGTGGCGCGCGCTCCGCTGAGCGCCTCCGGCTCCCGCCGCGTGACGTAACTCAACGTCGAAGTCGAGAACGCTCCCACGGCCTCCATGGTCCGGCTCTGCTCCGCTATGTGGGTGTACTTCGTGTAAGACACCAGGATGCCGTTCGTTTGCGTCTGTAGGTTGACTTGGCTCAGGAAGAGCAGGTGTTGAGGATTTCGATAGGGCAGGGGCCGTAGGAGTACAGCGTCGATGACGCTGAAAATCGCGGAGTTGGCCCCAATCCCCAGCGCGAGCGTCAATATAGCAACGAGCGTGAACCCGGAGTTCTTGCCCAGCATACGCAAGGCAAATTTGAGGTCTTGAATCGTGGAGCGCATTTTCCACCTCGAGGCATGGCAATGCAAACGGCTAGAGCGTTAGACCACGCCCTCGCCTCGAGGTAAGCGTCCAATATGGCTCCGGGTTTTCGTCGCGCTAGTCCCTTGAGCTGCGCTCGGCAACGTGCGAACTCAATGCATTTCGTTCCTGAAAACGGTTCCACCTTTCATCACGAACTTCACGTTTTGCAGTTCTTTAATGTCTTTCAGCGGATCGCCACTGACTGCCACAATATCAGCCCACTCCCCGGCTTCGATGGCTCCCAGCTTGTCGCCCCAGCCGAGCAGTTCCGCAGCGGTGGAAGTGCCCGCTCGAATGGCTTGCATGGGCGTCATGCCGTATTGAGCGTAGTATTCAAACTCTTTTGCCTCGTTCAGCGCTTTCCAATCGAAGCCGCCCGCGTCCGTGCCGAGCGCAATCTTCACGCCTTTCTTCACCGCCTTGGCAAAATTCTCGCGCTGCAGGTCCGCCATTTTTTGCCAATTTCCGCCGCGTCCTGGCGCCACGTACATGCCCACTGTGATCGTCGGCACCCAATAGATGCCTCTCTTCGCCATATCGTCCATCAAGGCATCGGTCAGGCCGTCGCCATGTTCGATGGTGTCCACTCCGGCACGCAGAGCCGCCGCGATACCATCGCTCCCGATCGCGTGCGCGGCAACTTTTTTGCCAATGCGATGCGCTTCGTCCACGATGGCCTTCGCTTCTTCATCGGTGAAATTCACCATCGAGTGCAATACGCCATCAGCCTCGAAGTGATACCGGCGGTCGGAGTAATACTTGATCCAGTCAGCGCCGAACATCGCTTGCTCGCGCACGGCTTTGCGCGCGCCGTCGACTCCATCCACATACTGCACGCGGGTGGGAACCTTTAACTCCCAGGAATAGCCGAGCAGCGGATACATGCCCGTGGGAGTCATTGCACGAGTGGC
>Ga0137418_10001898_pt1 | contig 19129 bp, 19 predicted proteins | sample CZODoug3_1_2_16f_FD_122242 | JGI IMG/M metagenome (GOLD analysis project Ga0137418, IMG submission 122242) | Vadose zone soil fungal communities from Angelo Coast Range Reserve, California, USA - CZODoug3_1_2_16fungal (Hybrid Assembly) | ecosystem: Environmental > Terrestrial > Soil > Vadose... | reverse complement strand
TTCATGCTCAGGACCACGCCGAGAACGTTGGTCTCGAACGTCGCGGCAAAGCTTTCCGCGGTCTGGTCCGTGATCGGACCAACCTGGCCTTCGGTGGCGGCATTGTTCACCGCGACATCGAGACGGCCAAACCGTGCGACGGTCTTGTCGACCATAGCGCGGACGTCATCCTCTCTGCGAACATCGGCGTTGATGAATTCGGCCTCCGAACCGAATGAGCGCAACTCCTTAGCGAGTGCGTTGCCGGCCTCATCACGCCGGCCGGCTACGACCACCTTCGCGCCCTTCTTGGCGAAGGCGACGGCGGCGGCGCGACCGATGCCGGTCAAGGCGCCAGTGATCAATACGACTGAGTTACTCATTTGTGATCCTCGCAATTTGCTGCCCTACCGGCAGAGCATGGAACCGGACCTGTGGCTGCGGCTTTTAGTGACCGAGACCAGTCTCAGGTACTTTCGTTGAAAGCGATGTAAGCTCCGCTGGCGCCCGCGAAAAAGACTTTGTAAGCTTGGCGGCATGCCTAGGAGATATGGAGGGCGCTATGGAGCTACGGCACCTTCGCTATTTCATAGCGGTCGCCGAGGAAGGCAGCCTGACGGTCGCGGCTGAGAAAAGGCTGCACACGGCGCAGCCTTCCCTCAGCCGCCAAATCCGCGATCTCGAATACGAGGTTGGCGTCCAGTTGATGAGCCGCAGCGTGCACGGCATCGAATTGACCGCCGCCGGCAAGGCCTTTCTCGACCATGCCCGGCTGGCGCTCACCCAGGCAGAGGCAGCCAAGGAAGCAGCGCGGCGGGCGGCTCAACCCGCCAAGCCGACCTTCGCTCTAGGGTGTCTCACGGGGAAGGAAATAGATTGGTTGCCTGAAGCGATGCGCATCCTTCACGATGAACTGTCCAATATAGAGGTCACGGTCTCTAGCCAGAATTCCCCGGACCTCGCTGACGCCTTGATGCGGGGCAGGCTTGACGCCGCGTTCATGCGGCCGGAAGAGCGGGCGGACGATCTGATTTACAGGCGTGTGATTACGGAACCATTCGTCGTCATGCTCCCCAGCGACCACCGCCTTGCCGGGCATGACGCCGTCGATCTGCGAGAGATCGTGGGCGAAACATTCATCATACCATCGAAGACGGCCCCGACCTCGCGCGCTGTGATCGAGGACTACTTGAAGCGGTCCGGACTGGCTATCGTTCCGGCTCACGAAGTGGACAACATTACCCATGCGATGTCCATGATCGCGTCGACCGGCGCCGTAGCGCTTCTGCCTGCCTACCCAAATAATCTTCTTCCTTGGTCCGTAACCAGCCGTCCGATCCGAGGAGATGCCCCAACGATCGACTTGGTTGTCGGCTACAACAAGGCGAATAGATCGCCGATCCTGAAACTATTCCTTTCGAGAGTCGAGGACATGAGCGCCCAAATGTCCGGCAAGGGCCGGAAGGCTCCGTGACTAGATCGGCATCGCATCCCGTCCTTTGTCTGAGGCTGATTACAGGGCACGGCTGCGCGCATTCGTATCCGCCCACCAAAAAACTCGGCGACTCCCGTCAATTCGCCTCATCTTAGCTTCACCAGCATCTTTCCGAAGTTTTCGCCCTTGAAGAGCTTGAGGAAGGCTGTCGGCGCATTTTCGATGCCCTGCTCGATGCTCTCTTTCCACACGAGCTTGCCATCGCGTATCCACCCGGACAGGTCTCGGTGAAATTCCGGTAGAAGGTTGAAGTAATTCGCGACGTCAAGGCCTTCCAGCCGGATGCACTTGCCGATAACGAACATAATATTGCGTGGTCCCTCCGGCAGTCCGACGGTGTTATACTGCGAGATCATCCCACATAAGACGAAGCGAGCAAACCGATTGGCTGCCGCGAGTGCCGCCTCAAGGTGATTGCCGCCGACATTGTCGAAGTATACATCGATCCCGTTCGGGGCTGCCCGCAGCAGGGCGTCGGTCAAATTGCTGGTGGCCTTGTAATCAATGACGTGGTCGACGCCAATGTGTCTGAGAAAAGCGCACTTGTTCGGACCGCCCGCTGATCCAATGACCGTGTTGCCTTTAAGCTTGGCAATCTGGCAGGCGACCGATCCAACAGCACCAGCCGCGGCCGAGACAAACACCACATCGCCAGACTTGAGTGCGGCGATCTTCAAAAGGCCGCCCCAAGCCGTCAGACCCGTAACACCGGCGACGCCCAGAAACGCTTGAGGCGGGAGCCCCAATGTATCGAGTTTCTCCACGGTGCTGACAGGCGCGTTGAACCGTTCCCGCCAGCCAAACATGGACGAGACGAGATCGCCTGGCTTAAAACCGGGGTCCTCGGATGCAACAACTTCACCGACCGCGCCTCCCTGCAACACTTCGCCCGGCTGGAACGGCGGGCGCCAGCCGTACATAGTAGAATTGGACGCGGCAACCTCTCCGATTTCGCGCGCTGGCGTTGCCCCGCCCAATGGGGGGTGCGGGTCATAACTCGTGCGGTCGACCATGCGACCGCGCATATAAGGGTCGACCGACATCCAGAGATTCTTCACCTGCACTTCGCCAAGTGCGGGGGCGGGCACGGATACCGTTGCGAGTTCGAAATTGTCCGCAACGGGCGCGCCGACAATACGGCTTTTCAGACGGATTTCACGCGATGTGGTCATGGTCGAGAGCCCCTCTTGTTTGTGGTCTCTTCGTCTCCGATGGTTCTCCATCTTGAAGAGCGAGGATTCCGCCGCAAAAATGCTGCATGAAGACCAAGGGGTACGCAGCGTCTTGTCCGAACCGCGGTAAGCGAAACGAATCCCGCCGGCCTGCACGAATTGTGTTGGCGGACTCCTTGATCGCGCTCCAGAGCCTGGTTTGATCAATCGTTTACCACGACATCGGTGATCTGAAGTAGCACAGACGTCGGGGCATTTACGCGCGGCCCGGGCCGGCTGACGACCCTGCGAAGTGTGGGGAAGACAACCCCTTCGAAGGTCGCGTGATCGAAGCAACAGTGGGCGGCTGGACCGACGGCCACGTAATCGAGCCGCTGCAGAAGCCCCTTTTCATCAAAGAAGAATGTTTGTTCGCCGCCGGCTTGGAACCCGTTGTGAGTAGGAATGTCTGGCGGGGATTTGACCCACAGACATCGCCAGCTTTCGCCGTTTTCTTGGTGGGGTTCGATCTCCCTAACTTCAAATCCGGGTAGGGAAAAAGAAACGGCGTATTTAGGTAGTTCCACACTGCATAGCTTGTGAAGTAAAGCCGGTGCAACTGGTCCCAGGGGGTCTCGCGGGTATGGCCGGCGAACGAGGCACGAGGGTCGCTGCGTTGGTCGATCACCCGGCGCTCGCCGTCCGTGATCCAGACGCGGTCCGGAACGAAGTGCCAGGCTGTGCCCATGCCAAGGCGAGACGTCAACAGCAATACGCCGCGTCTCGACGTGCATCAAAGTATTTGGGACCCCGTCAGGGTAACCCTTCAAGCGATACAGCCCCCCAGTAAGCGAGACACGCACGTCGAGGCTTTGCACTTGGCGCCAGCGGTCAAGACCGCCGTGCGCATTTAGGGCGAGGTCCAAAAGGTCAGGCAAAAATCGCCTCCGCTGCATTGCCTTAACATTCCTAAACCAACCATGTGATGTCCGCTAATGGGATGGCCACGCGCTATCGGGATGGAGTGTGGAGTCAATTGACGCACCATCTTCCCATAGACGAAAGGCAGCGTGGTTCATTGGCCCGTCCGCGGCTAAATAGGTAAGCTCGCCTGTCGGGGATGTGTGCGCAATTTTGCGCTCACCACGTTTCGCCAAAGGGCCGCAATTCCACATTGAACGACCACGCGCTGCGATCTTGGTGCACGACATGCCAAATCTCTTCCGCGATTGCCTTGGGCTTAACAAAGAATTCGTCGGGCCTGTCCTTGAAGCGCTCTCTCGTCCAAGCGAGGTCGATCACCGCATCGACAACTAGGTAGGCGACATGCACCCCTTTCGGACCCAACTCGCGCGCGATCGCCTCGGCCAGAATACGTTGCGCGGCCTTCGTAGGCGCAAAGCCCGCGAACGATGGCTTCCCGCGCAAGGCGGACGTGTTGCCCGTCACAACGATGGCGCCGGTATTCGAATCTATCATGGCGGGCGAAAATCGCCGGGCCAGATATAACAACCCCATCGTGTTGACCTGAAAATTCCTGTTCAGAATCGATGGATCAATTTCGCGAAACGTTCCAAACGCACCGCCCACCGCATTGTGGATCACCACGCTGGGATTTCCCAGGTCGCGCTCGATCTGAGACGCCACGCGATCTATTTGGGCGGGATCGGAGACGTCACAGGGGTAACCCTTTGCAGTGACGAGCTCCTTTTCCAAGTCGACCAGACGTGCCTCGTTCCGCGCCAGAAGAGCGATGCGGTATCCTCCTTCCGTAAATCGTTTGGCAAGTGCGGATCCGGTGCCAGGCCCGACGCCGGAGATCAGGCAGATGGGTGCGCTCATGAGGATACCTCGATCAAACAGTCGCTTTAGCCATTGGCCGTCACTGAAACACCTTGGGCCGCTGCCGACAATTTTCGGAGATAGGGTTCGATATCCGGCTTGAAGTTAGGATGTTCGGCCAATCGCGCGAAATGTGCCATCGTGAGCGGATAGTCTGCATGCACGTTGTGATGCAGGATCTTGCTCAAGCCACGGTCGTTCAATTGCTGGACGCGCTGGCGCTCGTTCATGAACAGAACAAGCTCGGTCGCAAAGCATATATCAGCCAACGTGATATCATCCCCGACCAGCGAACTGCGACGCGGCAACAATGCACATTCGATTCCGCCCGCATAGATCGCAAATGCTTCCTTGGTCCTTGCGTGGATTGCTTCGTTTACCGTTCCATCCAATAGAGAGAGTAGGTAGATCTGGCTGTCCCGGGCAAATATGAGACTCGCGTCGAGGAAGCTGTCGATCCTAGACGCCTCATAGGGACCGCGCCCGTACAGCGGAAACCGTTTCTCGCCGAGGCGAGCAACCGTGCGCATAATGCTGTTCGACTCGAAGATGCCGATTTGCCCTCCCGGGGCAAACGCTGCTGGAACGTTGCCAAAAGGTTGCGTTTCGAGAAACGCATCCGACTTGAAAAGCCGGGCACCGGTCATTCCGACCCGTCCTGTTCGCGCGAAGGATGATAAGGCGCGCTGCTCGTCCTCGTTCAAAGGACGAGCGTCATAGTCCCAAAGCCAATTCCTCAACTCTTTGCCGGATGCACCTCTGACCTCGATCTCGACGCCGCAGAATCGCGCCGCGATAGTCGCTTTCCAAACCCTGGGGTTTGGCAGGTAAGAGAAAATACGAAGGTCGGCCATAGCGGTTGGTGCTCCCAGTGCACGATCCGGGCGACTCATCCTGCGGCCATCTTCGAGAAATCCGGCTTGCGACGCTCGGCAAACGCCGCGAACGCTTCGCGCGCCTCGGCGGTCTGCAAGCGCTCGCGGAACAACCCGCTCTCCCGGCTGATTTGAGCAGCGATCCTGTCCATATCGCGCATCAACGCCTTGGTTTGACTGAGAGAGCCGGCCGGCCGTTTGGTCAGAGCTTCGGCAGCCTCCCGAGCCTTGGCACGCAAATCCGCTGACGGCACCACGGCATTGGCCAAGCCGCAGGCCAAGGCGGCCGCTGCATCAAGAGGCTCTCCCAGCGCAAACATGGCATAAGCGCGGACGTGCCCGATCCGCTCAGGCAACAGCCAACTCGACGCCGCTTCCGGCACCAGCGCCAGGTTGACGAACGGCGTCATCAGCTTTGCGGTGTCGGCAAGAAAGACAAGGTCGCAATGGAGCAACATCGTGGTGCCGAGGCCGACTGCGTTACCTTGCACGGCGGCCACGAGCGGACAGGTGGCTTTGCCGAGATTACGGATGAATCGAAACGCCTGGCTCTCGCCTGTGTCCTTGCCGTTGGCTTGGGCGCTGAAATCGGCGAGGTCGTTTCCGGCCGTGAAGCTGTCGCCGTCTGCCTGAAAGAGCACCACTCGCACGGCCGGATCTTTCTCCGCGCGCTCCAGCTCATCCGACATGGCACTGTACATGGCGTTGGTCAGGGCGTTCTTCTTGTCAACGCGGGAAAGCGTCAATGTCATGACGCCGTTGGCTATCTCAGTCTTGATGTGTTCAGTCATGATCGCGCTCCTCATCCTTGATTGCTGCCAAACTCCACATGACTTATGCCCCTCCGAATACGGGTTTGCGCTTGTCGATGAAGGCCCGCACCGCTTCCTTGTGATCGGTCGTCCGCGCGGATCGAACCATGTTTTCCGCTTCCTGATCCATCGAATCCAGAAAGTCTGATGTGACGGCATGGTCAAGATTGTCCTTCATGTAGGCCAATGCGATTGACGGGCCGTCGGCCAGAGACCTTGCAAGCGCAAAAGCGGCCTCGCGAAGCTCGCTGTCAGGCACCACGCGATTGACGAGACCTAGCGCTTCGCAGCGGCGTGCGTCGATCCGCTCCGACAGGAACATCAGTTCCCGCGCCCGCGACGTGCCCGCAAGCCGCGTCAGCAACCACGCGATGCCGTAGTCCCCGGTCAGCCCGATGCGAGCATATCCGGTGGCCATGATTGCGGATTCGGAGGCAATGCGGATATCGCAAGCGAGTGCGAGCGCAAGCCCCGCGCCCGCCGCAGGTCCCGGAAGCGCTGCAATCGTCGGCTTTCTCACCGCCACGAGCGTACCGGTCAAGGTGCGTTGTTTCGCGCGCAGGTCGACGACACGCTCTTCAAACGCCACCTCGGCCTTGGTTGAATTGCCGCCCATGCCCTTGACATCGCCGCCTGCGCAAAAGGCGTTCCCCGCCCCGGTGATCAGCAGCGCCCCGATCTTCGGATCATCACCGCACTGCTTGATCATGCGCCGCAGCGCTGGGGTCAGTCGGTCGGAAAGTGCGTTGCGCGCCTCTGGACGGTTGAGCGTGATCAGCGCAACGCGGTAGCGGATTTCGCACAGCAGCTCGCTCGTGCCGGTATCAACTTCGATCCGATCTTCTGCCATTTGAAGTTCTCCCGTCTTGACCCCGTCGAAATGACGAGCTCGCCGATTGCGAAGCCGTTACTTTCCGATCGATTGCATGAATTCGCGGTCCTCCGCGGAAAGCGCAGCCGTCCAGGCCGGTTCGTCGCCCGCTTCGGGCAACAAGTGACCGAATTCGATCATTTGCCGCGGCGGCAATTCCGCCACATACACCCAGACCGAGCGGCTGCTTTCCGCTTTTGCAGCGCTTCCGACCGCCTTTGCCATCAAAGCGATCATTCGCGACTTGTCCACGGCGGCGCGTCCGCTTCGGATATGGCCGTAGACGAAGAGCTGGTCGTGCTTAAGTGGCGCTCCTCCGATGAAGTAGTCGCCGGGCCTCACCTCCTGGAAGATGACCTGGGCAAAAAAGCGGGGGGCGCCGGTGACCTCGCAATGGACGCGCGTGATCTCGCCGGCAATTTTGCGCTTTTGTTCGGCCGTAAGCCGGCCCTCCAGAGTCGTGCAGAAATAGGTTGGCATCGTCTTCCACCTCGGACTTGGCGTTGAAGCGAATGACTTTAGGCGACCTTCCGGGTAGCTTTGCTTTCGGCGTCCAGGAATCCCGTCAGCTGGGCCCGAATGATGCGCTCAGCGTCCGCCATGATGCGATCGATCAGCTCTTTGACGGTCGGGATGTCATGAATGAGGCCAACCACCATACCGCAGCTCCAGGCGCCGGCATCCATGTCGCCATCGATCATCACCTTGGGATAGACACCGGCGACCTCGTCATGGATATCTTCGATCTTGAGCTTGGAGCCTCTCTCGCGCTCGATGTCCAAGAGACGTTCGACCCCGGCATTCTTGAGCACGCGTTCAGTGTTCCGAAGCGTACGCATGACGAGGCGCGTGTCCAGCTCGGATGCCGCAACAATCGCTTTCTTCACGTTGTCATGCACGGGGGCTTCCTTGGTCGCGATGAAGCGCGTACCCATGTTCATGCCCGCCGCTCCCATGGCAAGGGCCGCGACAAGGCTGCGCGCGTCGGCCATGCCGCCGGACGCCACGAACGGAATTTTCAGCTCCTCCGCGGCACGGGGAAGCAGTATCATGTTGGGCATGTCGTCTTCGCCAGGATGGCCGCCGCATTCGAAGCCATCGACGCTGACCGCGTCGCAGCCAATTTGCTCGGCCTTTAGCGAATGCCGAACCGAGGTGCACTTGTGGATGACTTTGATGCCAGCCGCTTTTAACGCCGGCATGTACTGCTCGGGGCTGCGCCCGGCGGTTTCGACGATCTTGATCCCGCCTTCCCTGATGGCGGCGATGTATTCCGGATAAGGCTGGGCGTTGAACGTCGGGAGAAATGTCAGGTTCACGCCGAACGGCTTGTTCGTCATGTCGCGGCAGCGCGCGATCTCCTTGGCCAGCAACTCCGGCGTCCTTTGCGTCAGACCCGTGATGATGCCGAGCCCGCCGGCATTCGACACCGCGGCCGCGAGCTCGGCAAATCCGACATAGTGCATTCCGCCCTGGACGATCGGATGTTCGATTCCGAACATCTCAGTGATGGCTGTCTTCACGTGTACCTCCTGCTTTCCTGTCGAGCTGCATTCAATGGACGATTTCGAGCAGGCCTGCGGCGCCCATGCCGCCACCGACGCACATCGTCACAACCGCGTATTTCGCGTTGCGCCGGCGGCCCTCGATCAGGGCGTGGCCCGTCAGACGCGCTCCGGTCATGCCATAGGGATGACCAACCGCGATCGAACCGCCGTTCACGTTCAGCTTTTCCGGATCGATGCCGAGCTTGTCGCGGCAATAGATCACCTGCACCGCGAACGCCTCGTTCAGCTCCCAGAGATCGATATCGTCGATGGTCAAGCCGTGTCGTTTGAGAAGCCGCGGCACGGCGTAGACCGGACCGACCCCCATCTCGTCCGGCTCGCAGCCCGCCGAGACAAACCCGCGGAAGATACCAAGCGGTTTGAGACCCTTCTGCGCGGCGAGCTTGTCGCTCATGATGACCGCGGCACTGGCTCCGTCCGAAAGCTGGCTCGCATTGCCGCCGGTGATGGTAAAGCCCGGTCCCTTGGCGGGCTTGACGGCTGCGAGACCTTCGGCGGTGGTATCGGGACGCGGCCCTTCGTCGGTCGAAAGCGTGACCTGCTTGTAGGATACTACGCCGCTTGCCTTGTCCGTGACCGCCATCGTGGTTTTGATCGGAGCTAGCTCGTCGTTGAAGCGGCCGCCCTGCTGGGCCGATGCCGTTCGCCGCTGGCTCTCCAGGCTATATTCGTCCTGGCGCTCCCGGGAGATGTCGTACCGCTTGGCTACGATTTCGGCGGTATCCAGCATCGCGATGTAGGCGTCGCCCTTGATAGCGAGCAGTTCCGGATCGACGGCATGAAACGTGTTCATCTGGTTGTTCTGCACTAGGCTGATGGATTCACCGCCGCCGCCGATGGCAACTTCGACGCCGTCAAAGATCACCGAGCGCGCGGCGAGCGCAATCGCCTGAAGGCCGGACGCGCATTGGCGATCGATGGTCGTTCCCGCCACGGTCACCGGCAGTCCCGCGCGCAACAGCGCTTTACGCGCAATGTTCGTGCCGGTGGTTCCCTGTTGCATGGCGCAACCCATTACAACATCTTCCACCTCGGCGGCCTCGATTTTCGCCCGCGACAGCGCCGCGGAGATGGCATGGCCCAACAAGGTCGCCCCTTCGGTATTATTGAGCGCACCCTTGTAGGCCTTGCCGATGGGCGTACGGGCGGTCGAGACGATTACAGCGTCAGTCATTTTTACACCTCTGGTTGGACGCGACATCGGATGTCACATCTTGAACACTCTAACTCCGCGCATAGCGCATCAGATGGTAAGTCGGATCACCGAACTGGACGTTGATGGAGGCGATCCGTTTGAAGTAATGGCCGACGTTCAATTCGTCGCTCATGCCCATGCCCCCGTGAAGCTGGATAGCCTGCTCAGCGATGAAACGCGCGGCATAGCCGACCTTCGATTTAGCGCCGGACGCCAGTTTTGAACCATGCGGCTCCCCGGTCGCGAGGCTCAGATTCAAATGCTGAGTGAGCGAGATCGCCTCTTCGAGAGCGATGAACATATCGACCATGCGGTGCTGCAGCACCTGAAACGTACCGAGCGCGACACCGAACTGCTTGCGCGTCTTCGCGTATTCGAGCGTCACCGAGTTCAGCTCGCTCATCGCACCGACGGCTTCGGCGCAGAGTGCTGCGATAGCGCGGTCGCGGCACGCCTCCAGCGCGGCCACTCCCTCGCCTTCCGTCCCCAGCAGCTGGCTGGCCGGGACTTGTACGTTCATCAACGTGATTTCGGCGGCGCGCCGGCCATCGATCGTCTTGAAGCTTTGCAAGTGCAGGTTGGCAGATTGCCGATCAACTACAAAGAGGCTCACGCCGCTGCGATCGCGTGGCTCGCCTGATGTCCTCGCCGAGACGATCAACTTGTCCGCCCATGGCGCGCCGATCACGGTGGCCTTGGTGCCGTTCAGAACATAGACTTCACCCTGGCGCCGAGCGGTCGTGGCGACGTTGTTGAAATCATAGCGCGAACGTCCCTCCGCCCAGGCCAGCGCCCATATGGATTCACCCGCCATGATTTGCGGCAGAAACGCGTCGTGCTGCGCCTGCGATCCGACGTCTTCGATCAGGCCGCCTGCGAGAACGACGGTTTCCAAGAACGGCTCGACGACCAGATTGCGGCCGAACTCCCGCATCACGATCATCGTCGCAAGCGGACCGCCGCCGAGACCGCCGGAACTTTCTTGGAATGGTGCCGCGCACAGGCCGAGTTCGGCAAAGGCACTCCAGTGCTTTCTGCTCCAGCCTTCGTCAGTCGCCACGATTTTACGGCGCGCGTCGAAGTCGTAGCGATCGCGTAGCAGCCGCTGAAGGCTGCCGCGGAGTAATTCCTGTTCTTCCGTTAACTGAATATCCATCGGATGCCTCGTGTGACGCCGTCAAAGACCCAGCACCGCTTTGGCGATGATGTTGCGCTGGATCTCGTTCGATCCGCCGTAGATGCTGAGCTTGCGTGAATTCATGTATTTCTCAGAGGCGGTGTGGCCGTAGTCCGGGCCCGGCATGAAATGATTGGCGCTTATCGGATGCTCGCGAATCGCTAGACCATAGTTGCCGATGGCCTGGTGTGTCAGATCGGTGATGCGCTGGAAGATCTCGGTGCCGCGGATCTTGAACAGCGAAGCTACCGGTCCGGGGTCGATTCCACGGGACATCTGCGCAACGATGCGAAGCTCAGTTGCCTCCAGCGCAAGCACATCGAGTTCGACGCGCGCGATCTCCCTGATGAATTCGCTAAAGGCCGGATCGTCGGCGGAGATCTCAGACTTTACGATCTGTTTGAGGCGGTTCAGATAGCGCGTGGAACGGCCAATGCTGGCCATGCTGGTGCGCTCGTTGCCGAGCAGAAACTTCGCATAGCTCCAGCCTTTGTTTTCCTCTCCGATCAGGTTCTCGGCCGGGACACGCACGTCTTCGAGAAAGACGTCGTTCACCTCATGCGAGCCGTCGATGGTGATGATGGGACGCACGGTGACTCCGGGCGATTTCATGTCGATCAGCAGGAACGAAATGCCGGCCTGCGCTTTCGCCGCGGGATCGGTGCGCACCAGGCAGAAGATCCAGTCGGCATGTTGCGCCAGCGTGGTCCAGGTCTTGTGGCCGTTGACGATGTAATGGTCGCCGTCCCGCACCGCCTTGGTGCGGACCGAGGCAAGGTCGGAGCCCGAACCCGGCTCGGAATAGCCCTGGCACCACCAGTCCTTGCCCGAGAGAATTCGCGGCAAAAACTTCTTTTTCTGCGCCTCATTGCCGAATGTGTAGATCACCGGGCCAACCATGGTGACGCTGAACGCGAGCGGGGGGAGCGTTCCGGCGCGCGAGGTCTCTTGCTCAAAGATGAAACGTCGTGTGATCGACCAGCCGGGCCCGCCATATTCTTTCGGCCACAGTGGCGCGATCCATCCCTTCTTGTGGAGAATGTGGTGCCAGAGCAGCATCTGGCCCTTGGTCAGGTCGGTTTCCGGGTTGGGGACGCGCATTTCATGCGGATAATTCTCCGCGATGAAGGCACGCACCTCATCGCGAAACGCGGCGTCCTCCCTGGAAAGGCTCAGCTCCATCACCGCGCTCCCGCTACCACTTCTCGCCGAAGGGCCGGATTTCATGCTCGAAAGTCCAGGCGTCGCGCGGCTGTTGATAGAGTTGCCAGTAAGCCTCTGCGACAGCAGCCGGACGCATCAGGCGATTAGGATCGAGGTTTTCGATCGCTTGCGCGCCTTCGCGGCTCGCGATCAACTGCCGCACCCATTGAGTATCGACACTAGAATCGATCACGAGATGGGCGACATGGATGTTGTTGGGGCCAAGCTCGCGTGCGGCTGACTGTGCAACCGCCCGCAATCCGAACTTTGCGCTCGCAAACGCGGCGAAACCAGAGCCGCCACGCATGCTTGCCGTCGCGCCCGTGAAGAAGATGTTGCCCTTGCCGCGGGGAAGCATCAAACGGGCAGCCTCCCGGCCGGCAAGAAAGCCGGAATAGCAGGCCATTTCCCACACCTTGCGGAAAACCCGTTCGGTCGTGTCGACGATCGGAAAATTCACGTTGGCGCCGATGTTGAAGACGCAGACCTCCAACGGGGCGTGCTTGTCAGCGTCGCCCAGGAAGGACACGACCTCGTTCTCCTTTCGCGCGTCGAGCGCCCGCCCAAACACCTCCCCGCCCGCCGCCTCGATTTCCTTGACCAGCGGGGCAAGCTTCTCTCCCTGACGGCGTCCGACAAAAACCGTGAAACCTTCGGATGCAAATTTCTTGGCGATCTCTCCGCCGATAAAGTCACCAGCGCCGACAACGGCTACGGTCGCGTTTCTCTTCTGCAAGGTGGTCTCCCGGTCAGGTTAAATCTTGCCTATTCCAATTTGCACCGGCGATCGCCGGGTCGATTCTCCTCGCAGCTACGCGCCGTGCAGGGACTCAGCGAGCTTGTGCTTGAGGATCTTGCCAGTCGACGTTGCCGGCAGGGCATCGAGCACGATGATTTTCGACGGCCGCTTGTAGGAGGTAAGTTGCGGATTGACGAAAGCCATCAGGTCGGCCGACTTCACCGATGAGCCCCGCATCAGCTGCACGAAGGCGACGACTTCCTCGTTGCCATCTACCGCGCGCCCTACCACCGCAGACTGCACGACATGCTTGTGCGAATTCAGCACCGCTTCGACCTCCGCCGGATAGACGTTGAATCCCGAGCGGATGATCATTTCCTTAGTGCGGCCGACGATATAGAGACAATCGCCGTCGAAGCGCGCGAGATCGCCAGTATTGAACCAGCCCTCGCTATCGATGACCCTGGCCGTCAGATCAGGCGCCCGATAGTAGCCGCGCATGACGTTGCGCCCGCGGACGTGAAGCTCGCCGATTTCGCCTCTCGCCATCGGTATGCCGTCGATCGTCCTGATGCGGGCTTCGACCCCCGGCAGCAACGTTCCGACGGCTTGATCGGGGCGCGGCGCATCGAATCGTACGCCGGATATCCCTGGTGAGCATTCGGTAATGCCGTAGCCGTTCGAAAGCGGCAGACCGAACTCGTGCTCGACGCGCGACTTCAGGTCGAGGTCAAGCGGAGCGCCGGCAACTGCGATCAGGCGCAGCGATCCACGATCGAAACGCTTGAGACCTGCCGCGGTCTTGTATTCCAGCAGGCGCTGATAGGTCGCGGGAACTCCATTGAGGACGGTGATTCCCTCTTTGGCGATGGCCTTGGCCAGCGCCGCGGGATCGTATTTGCTGACCAGGCGGACCGTCGCGCCGACCATCAGGGTCATGATCAGGAGCGAGATGCCGACGATATGCGAGATCGGCAGCACGACATACACCTTGTCACTCGCCTCCATTTTTCGAAAATGCGCCGTGGTCTTCGCGCTGATCAAAAGATTTTCGTGGCTGAGCATCACGCCCTTTGGCGTGCCCGTGGTTCCCGAGGTGTAGATCAGCACCGCGACCTGTTCCGCCAGGTCTCTTTCAACGGGTTCAGCGACCGCGCCTTCGCTCAGCGGACCGACGCCGATCTGTTTCAGCGATCCTAGCTGCCGACTCTCGGCGCCGTAACGCAACGCGTGAGCTGCAGCTTCCCTCGAAACCTTGGAGGTGAAAAACATCCGGCGCGCGCCGCTATGATCGCGGATCTGATCCAGTTCGCGGGCCGATAATCGCGGATTGGCGACAATCGCCCACGCATCGATCCTGCTCGCCGCCAGCAGCAGGGCGGCAAGCGCGATGCAATTCTCGCTGACAATGATCATCCGGTCGCCCGCTCTGACGCCGAGCGAGCCAAGAACGGTGGCGATCTCTTTGACCGATCGATCGAGCTCGCGATAGGTCCAGGACGCGCCGTCTTCGAGCAACGCAACGCGGTCAGGAACTTTAGCAACGTAACTGTCCGCGACCTGGTAGATGCGGTTCGGAAGCCCGGCGACGATCTTGTCAAGATCGATCGTTTCCGACAATTCCGCCACGGCCAACCTCCCGACACGCATCCTGTGCCTTTCACCTTATCATCTGCCGATATAACGTTCTGTTTTAGAACTCGTCAATCTTTATTCTGAGCAGAGCGCTCACTGGTTGGTGAGGAACCGTCACAAGTCTTTAATTGGCCGGGTTTGGCTGGCAAATTCGATTTACAACCGCCCAGGGTCCGGGTAATATTTAAAGTACTAAATAGGAACTTACTGGGAGCGAAAGATGGCGGAAGGCCGGGGCGTAGCAATACTTGTCGGAGCGGGCGATGCCATCGGCGCGGCAGTCGCCCGGCGTTTCGCCAAGGGCGGCTACACGGTCTGTATCTGCAGGCGTGAGGCGGCCAAGTCGCAGGCGCTGGTCGACGAACTCAAGGCTGCGGGCCTTGGCGCGCACGCGCTCAGCGTCGATGCCCGCCAGGAAGCCGAGGTTCAGAAATTATTCGCCGACGTCGAAAGCAATGTCGGGCCGATTGAGGTCTGCCTGTTCAACGCCGGATCAAACGTCAACAAACCCCTACTGGACACCACCGAAAAACTGTTCTTCAGGGCTTGGGAACTGGCGTGCTACGCCGGATTCCTGGTCGGCCGCGAAGCCGCTCGCGTGATGGTTCCACGCGGGCACGGCACGATCTTCTTTACCGGAGCCACCGCCAGCATTCGCGGCGGCAAGGGATTTGCGGCATTTTCGTCGGCCAAATTCGGACTGCGCGCGGTGGCTCAGGCCATGGCGCGCGAACTCGGGCCGAACAACATCCACGTCGTGCATCTTTTGATCGACGCCGGCGTCGACAGCGAGGCGATCCATCAGCGCATGAGAGCGGCGACGGGGATCGAGGCCAAGGAAATCCCTCCGGACAGCCTGACCAAGACTTCTTCGATCGCGGAAGCCTATTGGTTCGCACATCAGCAAACCAAGGACGGCTGGACCCATGAGCTCGATCTCCGCCCCTCCGTGGAGAAATGGTAAGATGCCCGCTTCACCGGACCTGACCCTGTGGGGAGTCGGAACGAGCCGGACGTTTCGTCCGCATTGGGCCATGTACGAGCTTGGGCTGCCATATAAAATGAAGCCGATCGGACCGCGGACCGGCGAGACCAAGACCACCGAATACACGCGACTGAATCCACGTCAAAAGGTCCCCCTGCTGCAGGACGGCGACTTTTGCATCGGCGAAAGTGCCGCGATCGTCGCGTACCTCTCGCGAACGTATTCGACGCCCGAACGCTCGCTGATTCCGGAAGCGCCGCGCGAATATGCCGTCTGGCTAGAGTGGTGCTTCTTCGTCGTCGCGGAGCTGGATTCCACAAGCCTCTACGTGATGCGCCGCCACCGGGCCGACGCGCTCGGCCCAATTTATGGGATTGCGCCCGAGGTGGTCGCAAAAGCTGGCGAATATTTTCGCGAGCAGTTGCGCCACGTCGAGGTCGCGCTCTCGGATGGCCGGCAGTTCCTGATGGGCGGCAAATTTACGAGCGCCGACATCCTGCTCACGACTTGCCTGGATTGGGCGATCGCTTACGGCGTCGGGATTTGCGATAACGCGCATCCCTATCTCGAACGCATTCAGGCGCGCGAGGCCTATCAGCTCGCAACTGGAGCGAACGTCCCGCTGGCGCCGATTGTTCCGGTGCAGCAAAAGGCCTGACGACCCGTGTCGGTCGAGCGACGGCTCGGCTCAAACCGCCACGCGGACGGCGCGTTCGCCGATCATCTTGTCAATCGCGCCATCATCGTAACCCAATTCGCGCAATACCTCGCGGCTGTGCTGGCCGACGCGGGGCGCCGGCCCTCCGATCGCCGCCTCGTTGACTTCGAAGCGCGCCGCGGGCTTCGGCTGCCGCACACGTCCAACCATCGGGTGATCAAACTCCGCGATGATGTCGCGCGCAACCACCTGTTCGTTGTGAATGATCTCACCTCGGCGCAGGATCGGCGCGCAGGGAACGTCGGCGGCATCGAGCCGCTCCAGCCATTCGGCGGTGGAGTGCTGGGCGATATATTCCGCCATCTTGTTGATGCGGGCGGTAGCATTGAGCGAACGCGCTGTCGGTGTTGCAAACCGCGGATCCTTGGCCAGTTCCGGATCGCCCGACGCCCTGCAGAAGCCCTGCCATTCGGAGTCGGAAATGGTGCCAGCCGTGATGTAGCCGTCGCTGGTCTTGAACACGAGATCGGGCCGGTCGTTGGGATCAGCGCTCGCCGCCTCGGCTCCGACGACCGTGTACTGCATCATGCCTTCCGGCCACAGATAGGAGATCATGGCATCGAGCATCGCGACCTGGATGTGGTCGCCTTTGCCGGTTTTCTCGCGCGCGTAGAGCGCCGACGAGACCGCCTGCGCGGTAAACACCGCGGTGGTCTTGTCGCAGACGATGGTGCGGATCATCTGCGGGCGATTGGTGACCGGCTGCGACTGGATGTCCGCAAAACCGGACAGGCCCTGGATGATCGGATCATAGACGCGCTTCTTTACGTAAGGTCCGGTCTCGCCGACGCCGCTGATCGAGACATAGATCAGGCGCGGATGGCGCTGGCGCAATTCGTCGGCGCCGAGCCCCAGCCGCTCCATGGCGCCGGGGCGGAAATTCTGCACCAAAACGTCGGCCTCTGCCACCAGCCTGGCGAGAACCTCGCGACCAACCGTGCTCTTGACATCGATCGACAGCGAGCGCTTGCCGCGATTTGAAGAGATGAACAGCGCCGAAAACTCTCCGCCCTTGTCGATCGTGGCGCGGCTGCGGCGCGTGATATCGCCGCCGATCGGTTCGATCTTGAGGACGTCGGCGCCCTGGTCGGCCAGGAACATGGTCGCAAACGGACCCGACACCACGCCGGTCAAATCGAGTACGCGAACACCGTGGAGTGGGCCGGGCATGACAATCTCCCTTAGGTCTACTTTCGCTGCTGGGCGCAAGACATTTTTGTGGCGCGGGCCTCGAAAGCGCAGCCGATGTTCGGGCCGCAATCTACGATCTTAGGCCGTTCTGGAAACAGCGTGGTTCGTTTGTTCGATGATCGATTCCTCGACGTCGCGGAGCTGATCCTTGCCGAAGAACATCTCCTTTCCGACAAAGAACGTCGGTGAGCCGAATGCTCCCCTGCTGACCGCGTCCGTCGTCAAGTCGATCAACCGTTTCTTGACGTCGTCCTGCTGCGCGCGCGCAATCAATCGATCGATATCGATGCCCGACGAGATGAACGCACTGCGAAAGACCTCGAGGTCGTCCATCTTCTTTCCTTCCTCCCACATGTGATGGTAGGCGGCACGGAAATACGGCTCGAACGTGCCTTCGAATTGAGCCGCGACGGCGCCTCGCATCAGCATCAGCGTATTGACCGGAAAAAACGGATTGGTTCGGAATTTCGTGATGTTGTGGCGGCGAATAAAACGCTGGGTCTCCAGCGCCTGATATTCCGGCTTGTTCTTGATGCCGCGAAGCGACTCGGCCGGCGACAGGTTGTTGGTCGCCTTGAAGATGCCGCCGAGCAGGACCGGAGCATACTGGAACTTCACTCCGGTGCGGCGTTCGATTGCTGGCAACGCCAGCTCCGCCAGATAGGCATTCGGGCTGCCGAAATCGAACTGAAATTCAACTTTCAGGGGACTCATCACCAGCCTCTCTTTGGGAGCACGCGTTACGGTCAGGTGTCAACGGTCAACAACAGCCCCGCCTTGGCTATAAATTGTTCATACAGTTCTAAAAACGAACTGTCAATTAACGCCCGTACCGGATAGATTGTTTCGATAATTATGGGCTCCTTCGGCGGTTGTTTCGTTTTAAGTACCTATTTAGAATGACAACGGCCCGGTTTCCCTGATCGATTCGGGCGGACTGATGCGTCGCGATGACTGGAGAGCAGGAATGAAGTGGGATGCCCTAGAGGAAGAGCCATGTTCGCTGGCCCGTACCATAGGTGTGATTGGCGATCGCTGGACCCTTCTGATCTTGCGGGAATGTTTCCTGCGCACGCGGCGGTTCGAGGGATTTCAGTCGGCGCTCGGGATAACCCGCCATTTGCTAGCCGAACGGCTGAAGAAGCTGGTCCGGCAGGGCGTGCTGCGTCGCATTCCCTATCAGGAATCGCCCAAGCGGCACGAATACATCCTGACCCAAAAGGGCCTTGACCTGTATCCAATCATGATGGCGCTCGTCCATTGGGGCGATACCCACATGGTCGACGAACGCGGACGGCCGCTGCTGCATGAGCATCGCAAGTGCGGCAAGATATTCGATCCCGTGATGGTGTGCTCCGAATGCGGCGAGCCGCTTACGCCGAGGCAGACCCACGTACATCCCGGCCCCGGCGCCACAAGCCCGCGACATCTGCCGTTGGGGACCGACGCACCGGCCACCCGGCGTATGGCGAAAGAGAGGGCGGCAAGCTGAGGCGGCTACGCCGTGCTCGGGGTGTTAGCAGCTACGCTGGCGCGGTAGGCCGGCCGCGACGTGATCCGCTCCATGTAGGCGTGGCACGCCGTGGTGACCGGTGCCCCGTAGCTTAAAGCCCAGGCCAGGCAGGTGGTCAGCAGTATGTCGGCGGTGGTAAGCCGGCCACCGACCAGGAAAGCCCGCCCGTCCTGCAGCGCT
>Ga0137418_10001897_pt1 | contig 19135 bp, 17 predicted proteins | sample CZODoug3_1_2_16f_FD_122242 | JGI IMG/M metagenome (GOLD analysis project Ga0137418, IMG submission 122242) | Vadose zone soil fungal communities from Angelo Coast Range Reserve, California, USA - CZODoug3_1_2_16fungal (Hybrid Assembly) | ecosystem: Environmental > Terrestrial > Soil > Vadose... | reverse complement strand
ACGTCCACATCGTCCTCCGTGGCGGGAAGGGCAGGCCAAGATTCTAACCCTGCGCTGTATCGAAGACAAACCCGCTGGGTAGACGTTTTGTTTTGCCGACGACGTACAAACCGAGCGCCAGCTATTGCCCGAAACGCCCGATGATGACGCCAACGATGACGCCGCCGAGTGCTCCCATGCCGATGATTGGCGCATAAGCCTTCGTGATAATTGCATCGGGGATGCTCAGCAACAGCCCAAAGCACAGGCCAACCGCCCAGCTGGGCCAAGGCAAACGAGCTGCGCCTATCGCGAACCCAATCCCAAAGCGGGCGATGAAAGCCGCTGTCATCGCGGCCTTCTTATCGGGAAAGCTCATCGGCAACATGATTGCGATGTCAATGGCACCGAACACCAAGCCACAGATAATGCCTAGCAGGATTCTAGACATTTGTCCCCCATGTTAAAGCTGCTGCCAAGCTTCCCCAGTAAACCAGCTAATCGTTACCCTGTCCACAACCCGCGTCGGACGAAGTCCGCTGGATACCACACCATCCTACGGCCCCCCAGAGGCATACGAGAAGACGCATATTGGCAGCCCAACCAACCTAGCAATCCAGACGTGGAACAGAGGCAATCCTGTGCAGCCTGTGGGCGTTTTACAGCTGATTGCCCAGCCTTCGGACCTAACTCAACAGCCACTGCCCAGCCTGATGTGGGTGCAACCATATAAGTGCTTTGTTTGTATCAAGATAGCCCGCGCATTGGCCGGACGCTGTCACTGATTGAAAACGCTGTCACTGATTGAAAACAAGGAGGGGATAGGGGGAGGAAATTTTGTTTTGGGGAAGACGTGCAAACCGCGCGCCGGACTTTTGCGCCTGCGCGCCCTAGATCGACGCCAGTTTCATACGCCTTCCCGGCACTTGGGGTCAATTTCCCGCCTGTTGCAAGCCCGTAACACGGGCTCGTTAGCACCTAGCAGGCGGCACTAAGACACTTCGCCAAGGACGTACCACGATGCCATCCGGTCCCGGCGGGGTGGATGTTTTGCTGGGCCACGGAGATGGCAACCTGGAGGTAGCACAGTTGGACTAGGCCACACCCTCCGCACCCTATGGATTGGTGCAGTTCTTGTGGGGAATTGGAAATGGGACGTTCCGCGATGGGGGCACCGTTCTCGCGCATGCTTCCCAGGCCATCGCACTGGCCGTGCAGGACGTAAACGGAGACGGCAGACCGGACCTGCTGATCGGCCATGGCAACGATCATTGTTGTTATCAGTTCGCGCAGGTGTCCGTATTGACCAGCCAGATACGGCGCACAACTAAGACCACGCTGACCGCCACGGCAAACCCGGCGCGAGTGAATCAACCGGGCACGTTTACCGCAACGGAAAGCGGGCGCTTTGCAGGTAAGACATCCGGAACGGTTGCATTCACACACGGGAATACGGTGCTGGGCACGGTACCGGTGGTGAATGGCAAGGCAGCGCTGGCTCACACGTTCTCGAAAGCCACCACGTTCACCGTGACCGCGCGGTTCTCGGGCCGTTCCAATAACACTCTCAGCACTTCGGCCTGCGGGAAGTGGTAGAGCCTTAGAATTTGCTCGGTAATCTGCAGGCCCGTCGCCAGCCTGGCGACGGGGTTTTTCGCGCTTCCGGAACAGGGGAGCTCGCCGTTGCGCTTCTTGTTGGTGGAAGGGGCGCAAGATTGGCAAGTTTACAAAGGTAACATTTTGTAAACCTATGGTTTGCCAAAGCGATATCCTGGAAACCGGCAAACCTTCGTGCGATGCTCTGCAGGAGAAACTGCTGGGCTACGCAGCCGAGGTCACGATCTCTCGGCTTTTCTTCGCGTAGCAGGGGGGGTGACCGACGAAAGGATCCAACTCGTTGAGCGCTTCTTGCATCATCGTCGCGTCCCGCTCGATGCGGAATCGTTCGAATTCGTCTTCTGTTTCCGGTTTTGGCATGGTCGTTCTCCCGTTTGATGGACTACCTTTGGTCCGTCACTTGGGCCGATCACGGAGTTTAGAATTTCGCCGGAATCCAAGTCTGTACACTTTTGTACACTTGGACACACAAGAAGGCTGATTGGCGAGCCATCCCTCGTAAGCCGGGAAATTTGTCGATGGTGTACTCTGGAACAGGTATGTTTCCGCCAGCAGCCGTAGCGTCGAGCCACTGAGCGTTGCAGTTGAACCTGGGGGAAGGGCTGCCCACCTAGGGCAGGGCGTGTCGTGTTAGTGTTTGCTTTCAGCTGCGACGTTCGACACCCCTCACGCCTGACCCATTCGCAGCCATTCGCGCACGCAGGGTTGCTCATCAGGTAGATTGCCCAATGAATTGCGCGTGAGTTGCGCTGCGTCAGTCCTTCGCTGCTCGTTCAGACACTGAAACAATCGCAAACGACAAGGAGCGCCTAAAGAGTCGGCTTCTCATTGCGCAGGAATCCGTAGGGGATGTTTGCGCTGTCGATCCTCATCCAGTGCAATGGGTCAGTTTGTTGATAAGCTCGATGAGCTTTTTCGGGTCTAAAAGGTTTACCTAAACGATCGCAGGCAAACTGTGGCGCAGGTCCGTTTTCGGGGGATTTGTGTAACTTTAGCGTACCCAAGGTACGGAAAAGTTACATAGTTTGAAAACTGCTGATCAAAATGTTAACTTAGTCGTACCTGAAGTACTGGAAAGTTACAATGCCACTCCACCTAGTCGGCGAAACCATGGACAAGACCCGCGGCCACCGCCAGGCCGAGTCGGGGCAACTCGTGCAGCTGATGCGGGGCATCTACATCGACGCCGGCGATGATATCGACGCCACCGTCCTCCGGCACGCAGTCCGCATCGCCAAATACCTCTACCCCCAGGCTTACCTGTCGGTGGCGAGTGCCGTCCAGCTCGGGCCGACCCAGGACGGACGCCTTTTCCTGAGTGCCCGGCGCAAGCAGCGTACGCGCATCCGGGCGCTCGAAATCATCCAGAACGAGGCGCCTTCCCATCCGTCCGTGGCCGAGGCCATCATCGATGACGGTATGGGCGAGTTCCGAATTGCCGTCTCCTCGATCCGCCAGCGGTTCCTTGAAGCGTTCCGCCTGCGCAGCGAACACGCGGCCTCGATCGACGAGCGGACGCGCGCGTCTATTGGTGCGCGCCTGATCGAAGAGTACGGCAGTGCACAAGGTGCCGCCGATGCCGTCTGGGTTCTCGCCCGCGAGAATGAGTGGTATCGGGAGGGAGAGGCAGCTGAGCGCTACCTTCTGCGACGGCCGAACACCGAGCCTGTGAAGAACCAAGCCGCGCTCGATCTCATTGTCGCGTGGCATGGCGTGCCGCTGGGGCTCTTAAGCCATGACGGATTCGAGTGGCGGTGGAAGCCCGCCGACGGCCAGGGACCGCCTCTCATCCGGCAGACTACGCCCGGAAAGTTGCCGCCCTTCATCGTCTCGCTGCTTCCGGAGGGCTGGCTTGAGCAGGTTCTGAAGGATCAGGACGAACGCGCGCTGCTGCGGTCAGGAAAGCGCTACATGTCTAACATCACCATTGTTGAGCACGAGGCAGAACTCAAGGAGCTGCCACAGGATATTTTGGTGACGCGGCTGGATCTATATACCAAGGGTGGGGCCTTCACCGGTGAGTACCAGGGACCGGGTCGCGGCGAGATCGAAGAGAGTTTCGAGCGCAATCTGGCGCAAATTTATGCTCGTGCGGATACGCCTCGTCTCTCCGGCGTGCAGATCAAGGCCCCCATGTATCTCGACGAAAGAGGAATTCTGTCGCCAGCCACCGGCCGTCCCTTCACCCACATCCTCAAACCGGCCGGCACCAGCGGTTATGACGCTCTGCCGGTTATCGAATGGATCGCCATGCAGCTGGGCCGGGCCGCCGGCTTCGAGACGCCGGCGACTTCACTGGTCGCCATGCCGGATAAAATGCCGCCGGCGCTCCTCGTCGAGCGCTTCGACATTCGCGAGAGTGCCAGCGACACGCGCATGCTTGCGCTGGAAGATATGTGCTCCGTCCTTGATTTGCCGACGAGTGCGAAGTACGACGGCACTCTAGAGCGCGCTGCGCGTGCAGTCCGCCCGCTTTCAACCGCGCCCGATGACGACCTCCTCATCATCGTGCAGCGCTCGCTCTTTGCGTGGCTGATTGCCGATGGCGACATGCATCTAAAAAACATGGCGCTGCTCAAGATTGCCGAGCCCGGAGACAGACAGTTTCGCAGTGTCCGGATGGCGCCGCTTTACGATGCCGTAACGACCCGTGTCTTTCCAAAGCTCAAGCACGACCGCCTCGCACTGAAGCTCAATGGAAAGGACGACAATCTCCGCCGTGGAGATTTCCAGGCCTTGGCAACGACGGCGGGCTTGCGTGCAGGCAAAGCCGAGGCCGCTCTAGAGAGCGTTTTGCAGCGGCTGCGTGGAGCGATCGACGGTATCGCGGCGCCCAAGGACATCGAACTAACCGACGAAACGCAGAAGATGGCGGCAGAGGTGCTTGATCTCTGTCGACGGCGCATCGAGGGGATGGCCTAACCCGCCTGAGCGGGATGAGGCATCATCAACCGCCGACGATCATGGGATCGCTGCTCCTGCTGATGATGATCATGACGATGATGATGGTGTCGTTGAGTTCTTCTCATGCGCAAGGGATCGTCACCGAAGCGACGGCCCCCGTTCGATTGCGCGCAGGATACCCTATGGCAAAATTCTCCTGGTTGACAGATTATGGTCGGGTGACAATTTGCGCTGCCGATTCCGATGCCGCGCTACAGCGTCTACGCTAGGTTCGTGCCATGCCCCAGTCTCCAAACCCAGCCGCGCCGCCGCAGGTGGCGCCTCTGCTTGCCCTGGCCACTCAGCTACTCGAGGCCGGGCGACCAGCCGATGCGATCGCGCCGTTGCGCGATGCAGCACGGCTCGAGCCGTCCCATCCCATCATCCAGCACGATCTCGGCCTCGCCTGCCTCGAGGTCGGCCGCGTGCCGGATGCCATTGCGGCATTGCAGCGGGCCGTCGCCAGCAACCCACGCTACACCGATGCCTATTTCCGCCTGGGAATTGCCTTGGAGAAACTGGGCGACATCGGCGGGGCCGTTGTTGCGTATGACCGGGCCACTGCGCTGCTTCCATCCCTGACCGAGGCGTGGTTCCGGGCTGGCGCCCTGGTCCACACATTGGGCCATCGCGACGAGGCAATCGGCTGTTTCCGCCGGGCGGCGGCGACCGGAGGTAAGACCAGCTTCGGCCGCCTTGGCAAGGCGCGGGCGTTGCTGACCGAGGATCGCAATCAGGAAGCCGAACTGGTGCTGCGAAAGACGCTGGCGCTCGATCCGAGCAACGCCATGGCGCATGATCTGCTGGGCAATCTGCTCTCTGAGTTCGGCCGTTTCGACGAGGCTCGCGAATGTTTCCAACGCGCGATCGCGATCGCGCCGCTGCTAGCGGGAAGCTACTACGATCTGGTCCGCTGCCGCCGCGTCACGAGCGACGACGACGGTCTGGTGCAACGGATGGAAACCGCACTGGCCACGCCGGGGCTGGAAGCGGCGCAACGCCTGCGGCTTCACCTCGCGATGGGCAAGGCGGCGGACGATCTTGGCGATTATGCCCTGGCCATGCAGCATCTCGACGCCGCGGACGCCGTGCGCCGGGACTCTTTGGTGTTCGACTCGGCCGCATTCTCCATCGAGATCGACCGCCTGATTGCCCGCTGCACCCCGGAATTGATGGCGCGGGCGCCCGAACTCGGCAGCTCGGATGCGACGCCGGTGCTGATCGTCGGCATGCCGCGGTCCGGCACAACTCTCGTCGAGCAGATCGTCTCGATGCATCCGGAGGTCGAGGGCGGCGGCGAGTTGAATTTCTGGAACGAGCGCGGGGCGGCGTGGCATCGCTCGGGCGCGAACGGGAACCAGACACCGTTCCTCGCCAAGGCAGCAGCAGACTATCTCGGTGAGCTGCGCGCGATCGCGCCGAAAGCGGCACGAGTGACCGACAAGATGCCGTTCAACTTCCTCTGGGCCGGGCTGATCCGCCTGGCATTCCCGCGCGCCATCATCATCCATTGCCGCCGCGCTGCCGTCGACACGGCGCTATCGATCCATCAAACTCATTTCCATCCGGGCCTGGCGTTTCCGACTGGAGGCGCCGAACTGGTCGCGTATTTCCGCAGCTACCAGCGGCTCACCGACCATTGGCGGAGCGTGCTGCCGGCGGACTGCTTCCTCGAAGTCGATTACGAGGAGCTAACCCGCGCGCCCGAACCAGGGATCCGGCGGATCATCGCGACCTGCGGCCTGCCCTGGCACGACGCGTGCCTGCGCCCCGAGTCCAATCCGCGGGCGGTGAAAACTCCCAGCAAATGGCAGACCCGGCAGCCCATCTATCGCACCTCGGTGGCGCGCTGGCGACGCTATGAGCCCTGGCTGGGGCCCCTGCGCGCGCTGGTCGACGATGGGTCAGAACTGGACGCGGGTAGCGCCCCAGCCTGATTGGCTAAAGCAGCATTGGCTGCAGCAGCCCACCTCACCGAAAAAATGCGAAGACAATTTCCACGAAACAGACTCTGCGTAGCGTGAAGCTGCGCGCTTTACAATCCACGAGAAAAAATCTTCGGCTCTGTAACGCAAATTTCACCTCATCGTCATCAAGCCGTCACATGTCGTCTGTTAAGGTCGGCGACTACCGATTATTCAGGGGGGCGCTGGCTGTATTCGCACCTCGGTGTCGCACGGCCGATCCCGGTTGCGTGATCAACAAAATTTAAGGAGGAAACGGTACATGTCTCGACAAGCGGCTAGAAACAAGTCTCGAAATAGGTCTCGGATCCAACGATTGCGTCCGCTCGCGGGCGTGCTCGCGGCGGGGTTGAGTCTTCCCCTTTTCGTCGGTGCCCAGTCCGTACCCTACCCGACCTACGTCACCGGCCCGCAGCCGAACGGCTCGTGGGTGGTTGGCAACGGCCAGGTTCTCACTCCTGCCGGCACCCAAGTCGACCTCGGCATACGCGTCCGCGCGAAGGCCATCGCTCTAAACCCCAGTGTCCGCAATCACACCGCCGCAGTCCTCACCTTGGGCGCGTCGGAGGCCGTCGAGGTTTTCGACACCAATACTGGCACAGTCCTCCAGAACTACATACCGTTTGGGCACGATTCGAGCGGCAGCTACAGTGGCATAGCGTATTCGGCCGACGGCAAGTACCTGGTGTTTAGCCAGGACAGCAGCAATGTCACTGTCGCCAAGGTCTCGGACGATGGCCTGCTCGAAGACTACGCCCAGGTCAGTGTGCCGCCCGATAATTCCTTCATCGCCTGCTTTCCGAACAGCCCTATCGGCGATTATGGCAGATCCTGCAGCACGTTCTATAATCCGGGCACTTCGTATCCCGGCGGCGTCGCGCTCTCCAAGGATGGCAAGAGCGCCTATGCTCTGCTAAACCAGAACGATACGCTCACCAAGATCGACCTGACCGCGACGCCGCCGACGCAGGGTGCGCAGATCCGCGTCGGGAACGCGCCGCACAGCATCGTAATTGACCGCACCGGCAGGAGTGCCTACATCAGCAACGAGGGTGGCCGCGCCGCGACGGCAGCCGACTTCCAGATTTACTCCGCCGGCACTGAAATCGTCGCTGATCCGGTGGTCGGATCGGCGACCACCGGCACCGTTTCCGTGGTTGATCTGGCTTCGATGAAGGTCACCGCTACCATCGCAACCGGGCTACACCCGACCGGAATGGCGTGGTACGGAGGGCACCTGTTGGTCGCCAACACCTATAGCGACAGCATCTCGGTCATCGACACGGCCACGAATCAAGTGGTGCGGACGATCGACCTTGGGCTGCCGATCAGAGTGCCCGGGGCGCGTCAACGAGCCTACGGCGCCGGACCAAACTCGATCGCAGTCGATGCCAACAAAGGCGTGGCCTACGTGGCGCTTTACAACGCCAATGCAATCGGCGTGGTCGACCTCAGCGACGAGGAGGACGATTCCATCCGGGGCATGATCCCGGTCGCCTATGCGCCGAGCTCGGTCGTGCTGGACGAGGCCAATAACACGCTCCTCGTTGCCAACGACAAGGGCATCGGCGCGCGTTATTCGTTCGAGACCGACTACGGCGTCACCAGCTACAACACCCACCAGGACAATGGCACCGTCAGCATCGTCCCGGTGCCGGATCGCGGGAAGCTGGCGGCGATGACCAAGCAGGTTTTCCAGAATAACCACTGGGACCTGGCGCAGAATATCAAGTCTGCCTCCGGTGGCAGCCCGAACGCCAAGCCGGCGGCCATCCCCGCCAAGATCGGCGATCCGTCACTGATCAAGCACGTATTCCTGATCATCCGCGAAAACCGCACGTATGATCAGGTCCTGGGCGACGTGGCCGCCGGCAATGGCGACCCCTCGCTGGCAGTGTTCGGCGGCAAGGACACGCCGAATGCGCACAAGCTGTTGAAACGGTTCCCTCTCTTCGACAATTTCTACGACCCGAGCCGCCAGTCGGCAGACGGTCACCAGTGGATCACAGAAGCTATGGCGCCGTACGCCGACGACATCCAGTCGCCGGACTGGAACCGCAGCTATCCAGGCGGGAACGCCGGGGATGCACTCGCCTATCAGAGCAAGGGCTTCCTATTCTCGGAAGCGACGGCCGCCGGTCTGCCGGTGAAGATCTACGGCGAATACGTCGAGAACGATACGTTCCTGCAGCCGAACGGCTCGACCAGCGAGCCGAGCTGGAGCGAATTTTACGCGGACTCGAAGAAGTTCGAGGCTGGCCTCGAGTCGACGCTGTACCATCAGAACACCGTCCAGGCAGAGTCTTCTGTCCCGGCAGTGTCCAACTACCTCATCAAGAACTTCCCGCAGTTCGATTTGGGCATCCCCGACCAGTTCCGCGTCGACCTGTGGGTCCAGGATTTCAAAAAGGACGTCGCAGCCGGTACGGTACCCGCGTTGAGCATCCTGTGGATCATGGATGACCACACCGGGGGTCCGCCGAGCCCGGACGCCCAACAGGCAGACAACGACTTGGCGGTTGGGCGCATGATCGACTACATCAGCCACAGCAACGTGTGGCGTTCGTCGGCGATCTTCATGGAGGAAGACGACGCGCAGAACGGCGTCGACCACGTTGACGGTCATCGCAGCCCCGGCTTTGTCGTCAGCCCGTACGCTGTGCAGCATGGACCCACCGACCACACCTACTACACGCAGGTCAACATGACTCGGACGATCGAGCAAATCCTCGGTCTGCCGCCCATGAACCAGTTCGACCTCGTGGCTTCGCCGATGAAGACGGCTTTCGTCAAGGGCGACGCGCCTGAGGAGAACTTCAGGCCGTGGACGCACGTCAAGAACCAGGTCCCGCTGGACGAGGGCGTTACACCGAGCGCAGCCAGCCCAGCGAGCGGCGCTAGGATCAAGGCGCTCAGGGCGGCTTGGCTGCAGAAGAAGGCGGAGATCTTCGCCGGCAAGCTGACCAGGCCCGACGCCGAAGATCCGGACACCGTCAACCATCTGAACTGGTACCTGTCCACCGGGTTTAAGCGACCCTATCCCGGAGAGAGCACGGTTCGCCCGCCGAGCGAGTTCAACAACCCGGCACCCACCACCGCTGACCTGGACGACTAAAACGCGCTCCGACTGCAACGGCCCTCTCCCCGATGACCGGGGAGAGGGTTTTTTGTTGAGGCTCGAACGAAAGTCCCCGCCAACCGCGCCCTCCCGTGAATTCGCGGTCCCACTGGTATACAGCTCCTTCGGGCTCGGCCCCCTCGCCGCTTGTTCCCCGAATTGCTCGATGCACGTCGTAGGGCTTCGCGTGACACGGTGGCGGCTGGTAGGGGGCCCAGTTTGAGGCCCAGGCTCGAAGCAGGCCGATCGAGTACAGTAGAGGACGACGCGACCCGCAGGGAGGCTTCCGCTGCCTCGGTGTAGGAGTGCACTGCTCTGGCACGGAAGGCTTGCTTGGTTGCACGAAAATGTGCAAACGGATATTATTGCATTCTAGTGTACAACCAGTGAGTAGCCATGAAGATGACATCGACCCGTTATGCAGCGATCACCTGCGACGTCGTCCGATCGCGACAGATTGAGGAGTTCCGCCGCAAAAGAGACCAGAAGTTGCGCCGCATTTCCAGGCTGCACGTGGAGAAGAAGTGGATTTTGTCGGAGTACGCGATTACGGCCTGGGATGAATTTGAGGGGATTTTGTCAAAGCCGACAAATGCACCGGCGGTGGTTATGGATCTTCGGAGGTACTTTCATCCCTTGGAGCTTTGGATTGGTATTGGAATTGGACAGGTTACGGAACCCCACCGGAAACCCGTGAATGTGTTTGCCGGAGGAGAGGCGTTTGAGCGGGCACGCGAGGCAGTCAACCATGTGAAGGCTAGATCGAGTAAGACCGGAGTTCTGACGTCGTTTGTGACCGGAAACGAAATGTTGGATTTGATCGCGAATACTGTTTACCACCTGCATGATAGTTTGCTGCAAAGCATCTCGGCCAAGCAGTGGGAGACGATCAACGTCCGCATGGAGACAAGCGACCAAGACCTTACGGCAAAGAAGTTGGGGTTAGACAAATCGACGGTCTCGCGAAGCCTACGGCGGGGTTTTTGGTGGCAAATTCAGGAAACCCAAGTCGCGATGGAGCGAGTCATTGGGAGCTATTTTCCTATTGCACGATAAGGTGCAAATCCTGACAATTGCACAATAATATGCAACCGTTCTCGAGATTGGTCTTGACCATGGTCTTAGCGCATCTTCTTGGGGATTTCCCACTGCAAACGTCGAAGATGGCCCAACGTAAAGGCCAGGGCTATGGCGCCTACTTTGCCCACGGGGCAATTCACTTTCTCGTTCTCATCTTGTGCATCGCAGCATTTGTTGGTCTTCAATTGCTGGCGTCGGCGTGGTTCTGGATTCTTGCCGCTCTCTATATTGCCGTGCATCTCGGGATCGACCGGGCCAAGCAAGGCTTGGTGCGTTCAGCGAAATTGGCGGATTCCGCTTCGGTCTTTCTGGCTGATCAAGTGCTTCACGTTTGCACCCTTATCCTGTTGGCATGGTTACTCACTCGCCCTGGTTGGTCGAGTTTGAGATCGCAGTTCGGTTGGTCACCGGCAACGGGGGAGAGAGTTCTGGAAGCCGCAATCGTGTACGTGGCTGTGGTGTTCGCGGGCGGATATCTGATTCGTTATTTGACGCGCAGATTGACAAATGGGATTGAAACCCTGGAGGACATACCGGAGCAGGTCGAAAATGCGGGCATGTACATCGGTTGGCTAGAACGATTTCTTGTTGTGACTGCGATATTGGTTCAGTCTCCCTCGATGGTGGGGCTGATCTTGGCAGGGAAGTCGATCGCAAGGTTTCCGGAGTTGAAGGAGCAGCGATTTGCGGAGTATTTCTTGATCGGGACCTTGCTCAGCATTGCGATGGCTGTGCTGGGAGGGTTGGTGTTGGCGAAACTTTGGTACGGAACAATATCGTTGAAGTGAAATTTGTCAAGATCCGCGACGCGGGAGCTCGCGGAATTCGGCATGTTTTCCGCGTGCTAGGGAACGTCAGAAGGCACCAAGCGCACCGCCACCTCGCCACCGGTGTCCACTTCTCCCAACCAGGCGGTGATCTGGTTCCATCCCGCGACGGGTGGGGCTATCCGGTGGGGCTATCCAATGTCTCCTGCTATCGCGTGTGATTTCCCAGACTTGTCGTTCCCTTCCTGAATTGCCCATAGCCCGCTGCATCCTTGCATGGTGTGGCACGGGGCAAGCGGGGGCACAATTTGCGCCAAAGTCAGGACTTGGGTAAGGGGATTCCGCGCGCGCGTCCTGGGCTTCACTCTGATTCATGAGCGGCGTTGCATTTGTGCGTTTTGGATTGCCGTCGCTGAAAATGCAAGCTGGTCCCCCAATCACTGTCGTGGGAGATCGAGGACGGCAACGTCGGAGCGCTCCTCTGCTCGCTCGAGGACGACTTGTTGGCCGTCTGGGGAGATATCAAAGTCGCGGACATCGAAATCGGGCGGGAGGTTAGTGAGCTCGCGCTGGGCGCCGGTGTCGAGGTCCAGGAGCCAGAGATTCTTGTGTTTGATCTCACCGTGCAGGAACACAAGTCTGCGGCCTCCCGAGAGGAAGGCGATGTGGCGGGTGCCGCGCGTGAGGGTTAGATCGGGTAGGGGACGCGGTGCGCCGTCCGCGGTCACGCCTTTTACGGCAAACTTTGTTCCGATATCGGGACCTGAGTAGATGGCGAAGTGGCCGCCGGGTACCCAGACGGGATCGAGGGAGTAGTCCTCCACCAAAGTAGTGGGGGCGCGGCCATCGAGAGGCACCCGAACGAGATGGGGGACACCGTGATCGGCGACCGCGGTGGTGATGGATTGGGCGTCGGGCGCCCAGGTGGGAGACCCCCGAAGCTCGAGTGAATCGGCGACAATGTGCGCGTTGCTGCCATCGGCCTGCATGATGTAAAGCAGAGCGCGCCCGCGTTGCTGAACCGAGAAGGCGATGCTACGCCCGTCGGGCGAGATGGCTGGGCCACCCAGTACTTGGGACTGCTGGCCAGTCCACAGCTGCAGGGCGGTATCGTTGGTGAGCTTCAGGATGCTCTCGCCGGTCGCGGTGGAAGAAATGTACAAAAGATAATTGGGACCCAGTCGTGGGGAGAACATGGTACCGGTGTAAGAAGAAATTTGTACTGGAGCGGAGGGAGTGGCGGGCGAGGCGCTGACCTGCGAAATTGGCAGGCGCCAAAGCGTTCTTTTAGAACGCGCGATGGTGACGGCGAGACGATGACCGTCGGCGCTGGCGGCGAGCGAGGTGTAGCGGTCGAGGCCCGAGCCCAGGCGATGGGGGATGCGGCGCTCGATGTCCATGCTATAGAGCGACAAGCCGGCTTCGGCGGGATCGCCCGCGAGGAACATGAGGGTACGGCGATCCAACAGGACGGGATGGGTGACGCGGGCGTTGAAGGTAGTGAGGCGTTCGGGGGACCCACCGGTGGGGGCTATGCGCCAGATATCGAGCTTGTCCGGAAGGGCTCCCTGCACAAAGTAGATGAACTGGTTGTCGGGCGACCATACCGGGAAGTGACAATGGATTCCGGAAGGGGCCACGAAAATGGGTGGGGTGGCGGTTCGCTGGAGGCCGTCGGAGACGAAGAGGGGATCTCCGGGGCCAGGCGTGTGGTACGCGAGCCGAGAGGCATCGTGCGACCAGTCGAACTCGGCGATGCCGTCGAGGTAGGGCCTCGAGGGTCCACCCAGGGTGGGCACGGCCCGGATGCTGATGTCGCCGCCGCTCGCGGCCGCCGCTCCCTGCTTGCGCACCCAGAACGTAACGAGAGAACCATCGGGCGAGAAGCCCAGCGTACGGATGGATGGATTGACGAGTTCGGGTGCGCTGCCGCCCGTGAGATTGTGGAGCTCACCGGAGCCGACTTGCGTGACCCAGACATCCATTTGGCCGTCGCGGTCGGATAGAAACGCCGCGAAATGGCCGTCGCGGGACAGGGCGGCAGCCTGCTCGAGTCCCTCGAAATCGGTGAGGGTTTGAAATTGTGCGTCGGCGACGGGGCTGCGCCAGAAGTACTCCGTCCCCCGGACCCAAAGGCCGGCGGCGATGGCGAGGGTGGCCGCGACGGCAATGGGCAGGCAGACGATCCAGGGGATTCGGGGGGCGGGCTTGGCTGGAAGAGCCGTCGATATCGGAGGACTCTGCAGTGGGGCAGTGTCGCCGTTCTGCTGGCTTCCGTTTTCATTGTCCTTACGCCCCTGGGTGGCGCGAAGGGTGCGAGCGTGGACCCAAGCGTCAAGCTCCGAGCGAAAGGCGTAAATGGAGCCTGCGCGGTCGTGCAGTTGACGGTGGACGGGCATGCCCTCGCGCTTTTCCCAACGCTGGACCGTGGTGACGTCGCGGTTGAGGTAAGCGGCGATCTCTTTCCAGGAATCCAGCCGGCGGCCTTCGCGGACTGGCAAGGACGGCGGTGAGGGGACCGGTTCGCCCATGGCGCGCTCCTGACTCGCCCGGGCGGTGATTGGCCCGGGAACCGATTGTAGCGTGGCTGATTGGGAACGGCAAAGAACGGCATTGCACGGCAAGAGGCCAGTTCAGTGCTTTGCTGCTTGAACGAATCCAGGCAGGCGACCGATTGTGGGCATGCGTCTTCGGCCGGCGAACGGCGGGAAGACCGAGGAGGTCGGTATGCGACAGAGATTGACATGGTTAGCGTGTAGCGCTGCCGTGATTATGCTCACGGCGATCTTTCACACAGGCAAGGTGTCCGCCACAGCGGCGAGCGGGTTTATACCCACAACGATGGCCAAGGGCGCCAATGTGGGTGCGTTCGATGTTTCGAACCGCGTGGTTCTGCCGGGCACGTCCGAGCTCGAAGACCGCGAGGTATGGGTGTCGAAGCAGAAGACCAGGGGGGCATCGGACCTGTATGTGCAGAGTAACGTCTGGCAGCCGGGTGGAACGACAGGCTGGCACTCGCACCCTGGGCACAGCCTGATCGTCGTGACAGCGGGAACGATTACCGACTACGAGAGTGACGACCCGACGTGTTCGCCCAAGGTTTACACGCAGGGGATGTCGTTCGTTGATGAAGGAGGCAGCCACGCCCACGTCATCCGGAATGAAGGTACGGACGTTGCGCAAACCATCGCCGTGCAACTGGTTCCGGCAGGTGGGGCACGGCGCATCGATGTGGCGACCGTGCCGGCGAACTGTCCGATCAGTATTCAGTGAGTTTCGCCAGCGGAGTTCTGGCACGACTGATCCCGAAGGATCCTGATCCTGAAGGATAAGGATAAGGAGGAGCCAGGAAAGTCAAGACGAGAGTGAAAGTGGAAAGCGATCAGCAAACCACAACATAACAACGCCATAGTGCGGAACGGAAGAGGCTCGGTCGGGGGGTGGGGCTTCTTCCGTTTTGGTTTTCGAAAGGAATCCACCCCCTCGCAACCCACCTGATCCCCAGTGGTCCAATTCCAGAGTTCTGAGTGGTTCAATACAGGGTTGGGACGCCGGAATCGTTGCGGCATCTCCGCCCCGCCTCAACAGGTCTGGTTCTCCTAGCCCAGCCGCGATCTGGTTCCATCTCGCGACTGTTGGGCTGCCAAATTCTACACTTGGCCAGGATGCCGAGGATTGACGCCGATGTTTCAGCTGATTGGGCAGTTTTTCAGTATTGTCAAAGCGGAACGCCGTCGAGTACGTGTTTCATTGCCATGCGCTCGGCTAGGCGCGTGATGGCTTGTGGGTAGGCGGATTTACAGTGTGAAGAAGTCCGCAGCCACGCGGTCGGATGACGAATTGCTGAGACCCGCTTCTTCGGCGAAACCGGACCAGTTCTCCAGTGCTGCACGCACATCGGCTAGCAAGTCGTTCGGTCGCCTGACCCCGAAGCGGTCTGCCTCCAGCAGAAGGTCCTCTCGCGTGATGTCATCGAACTTGCCATTCACGCTCATCAGGTGCTGATACGTCCATTCGCCTTTGGGGTTGTAGGCATGCGTCAGGTCGTATGCCGGAGCGAGTTCCCAACTTCCACCCTGTTTCATGCGGAAGGCGGAGTTCTTCGTGTGGTCGTCGCAGTTGCGGGCCATCACGTTGAAGACCATCCGGCGAAAGGTCTGCCCCATAGGCTCATCGCCAAGTCTTAGCCGGGAGATCAGCATGAAAAGCTGGGCGTAGGCGTGCGTGCCGCGCTGCTTGAAGTCCAGGTGATTCATCGCGCAGAGCGTCTGCACATGGTGCTTGATCGTGCAGCCATTTACTACTTCGCGGTCAAAGCGGCGCGTCATGAAGTGGGCGCGCCCATTCTCTTCCAGCAACCGGCACGGAGACATCTCGATGCCAGCCTGCGTCGCCATCCGGTAATAGGCGTATTCGATACGGCCGTAATCGGCACTTGTCCCCAGCTCCGGGTTTTTACCCACCCCGTCGAACTTCAGAAGCCAATGCTCAAAACCTTCTGCGGCTTCGAATTGCCCACTCCGAATTTGGTCCGTCTTTGGATTCCAGGCGATCACCGCCTTCGCACGGGCGCCACCAGCCGAGATGCCGACCTTCATGATGTTGGCCAGCGCAGTCTTAGCGTGTGTGTCCAGGGAGGGCTTTCCCTCGATCAGCATTCGCGCACCTTCCACGAGGGATTTCATCTCGAGGGCAGCGGCACTCTCCTTGTGGGACCCGCGTGCGGGTTTGAATTCAAGTGCGCCCATGCCGCGCTTTCCCATGTAAGCCAAGCGGTCAAGGGTGGTTACGTCGCTGTTTGGCACGCCATGCTCTGCCATCCAGGCATCGATCAGTGCGTTCCCGAACTCATCGGGCAATGCATCTGCTAGCATGCCCGGCAAACGGTGAAAAGTCGCCTCCGGTAGGCTGGGGAAGACGAATGCTGCACTCCGAGCATCGAGCGGCAAAGTCAGTGGAGCCAGCTCGATTCCGCTACGCCGCCACGCCTGGTCGTAAGCAAATGCATAGCAACCGAGGCGCGGATCGGGTGCTACTGCGCCCACCCGTCGTCCCCACGCTAAAACTTCAATGGCCGGGGTATTCATGGATTTGCTTTTCGAGGACCCCGCGGGCGTCTGACACGCTGCGGTGGCTTCAACCTGTGCAATAGAGCGATTGGATCAACTGTGACCTCGGGTGCCAGCATCTCTATGCCTTGCAGGTAGTCCAGCGCCTTGAGGGTTCGTAGGAGCGTCCCAACGGTAGACCCGCGGCCTGCTTCGAGATTGCGCAATGCCTTTTCGGAAACACCGGCCTTCTCAGCCGTTGCGCGCTGATCGATGTTCCGCCAGAGGCGCAACCTACGCACACGTTCGCCGAGAGCAACCTGCAATTCGCCGTGGGTTTTGAATGTAAGTTCGCTCATGCGGTAGAATTATACCATTTAACCGCTGTTATACGGATAAACAGCGTATATCAACCATTTAATTGTATTTGTATTATATTTCGCATGATAGGCATAAAAGCGCCTGTTAATAGGCTTAGATTGCTCTTCAACGGATCATGCCTACCAGGCGACAATTGGTTCGCCTCGAGTTTGCAGACGTTCACGCAGGTCGTGGCAAAGGATCCAACCACGACGACACGAACCGCAAGTCCCAATCCTTCGAAGCTCGGGCAAGCTGTGACGTGAAACGCCCATGCTGCAGACCATTACGGCCCGAGTCCATTGATGGGCCAAGTGAAGTTCTTTGTCGGAACGACTGCGATCGGCACCGCGACAATGAATGGTGGCGTCGCGAAGCTTACCCGGTCCACGTTTCGGGTTGGTACGCGCTCGATCACGGCTGAGTTACCTGGGGAATGCCACCTCGGCTGTTGGGCAGCCCGCGCCCTTGTCGTCGTTTTGCCTTCCCCGGGACGCTGGCCTGCCAGCCAAGAATTGTGCCCTCGTTTGCTCCATCGCATTGACGCGTGTCCGGCCTGCGGTTAAGCTATCTCCGCGCCAATGGAGCCAAATATGACCGACGAAGCAATTACCAATCTACCGTGCGCGGTCTGTGGACGAGAAGTGAACCTGCGCAGCGCGCGAAGCGATGAGCGAGGTCAGGCCGTTCACGAGGAATGCTACATCACCCGCATGATCGACCCATCAGCGGAAAAGAAAGCGTCCTAGCTTTTCCCGTGAGCAACCCGACGATCCATCGTTGGGTGGTTGTGCGTCAGCGGCTATCGAATTGGGGGACCGATGAAGGAACACACCGATCAGCGGATGGAATTGGCCCGGCTGATCGCCGCCGAACAAGATCCCAAGAAACTACTGGCCCTTGTCGAAGAACTCAATGCGATGCTGGATGAAAAACGGCATCGCCTTGAAAAACAGACGCAGGCATCCTCTGACTAAGCCGAAGTTGGTAAAAAACAAAACCATTCCGACAGCAAAGCAAAACCGGGGCGCCGACTGCGCCACCAAGTCGGGCGGGCTCTCCGTCCTGCATGTGGCCAGAATCGCAGCCGCTGCTAAAGTGGACCTCGCCCGGCGGCCCTAGACCGCACGTCGGAGCGTTTTCCCGAGGTCAATTGGGGTTGCCCTTACAGTTTGCACTGTAGGTCAAAATTCCACCGGGTGTTGTAACCTAGGAGCGCGCCACTGCATCTGAATGCAGCGCGCCATGCTCCGTCGAGTCGAAGATGAAATCCGCAGTTTGTGCAAGCAGCTTCTAGCAGGCAAGGACGACGAGCAACTGATGGAAAAGCTCGTTGAATTGCGCGCCGCTTTACACCTGCACATTGAACGCATGCGCGCCCGCGTGGTTGATTATCCTGTCGTGATAGAACGGCGGCGGCAAGATGGGATTCCACCACCGGAAAGTCCCGGCGGATAAGCTCGCCAGCATGCCGCCTCCTACCTTGTCTCTCGCGCCATCCAGAACCATGCCCGAAGGCGTGACTACACGCTTGCCCTGGCGGAAAGACGCCGACTCCGACATCCCCATCCTCAAGCCAGCCAAAGCCGAGTAACGCGAAGTTGGAATCGCAAGACGTGATGCGAGAGCGGTATAAAATAGTCCGCAATGAGACTCAATCGAGAGCGACTCCAGAGCCTGCCCAAAGTCCTTTTGCATGAGCACCTGGACGGTGTTTTGCGTCCGCAAACTGTGATCGATTTGGCCAAGGAAGCGAGATACCGGGATCTCCCGACCGCCGACCCGCAAGCCTTGGCCGAATGGTTTTATCGCGGCGCCAACCAGGGGAGTCTTGCCACGTACCTCGAAGGCTTCGCCCATACGATCGCGGTCCTGCAAACGGAGGAGGCGCTCGAGCGGGTTGCATATGAGCAAGCCGCGGATCTCAGCGAAGATGGCGTCGTGTATTTTGAAACCCGCTTTGCGCCCATCTTCCACACTCAGAAAGGATTGAGCCATCAGCAGGTTGTTTCCGCTGTCTTGAAGGGACTGGAGCGCGGACGCAAGGACTTCGGAGTCGCTTCGGGCTTGCTGATTTGCGGCATGCGCAACATGGACCGTTCTCTCGAAATGGCGGAGCTGGCCGTCGATTTCCGCGCCCGCGGCGTAGTGGGATTCGATCTTGCGGGTGAAGAGGGAGGCCATCCTCCGAAAAAGCACATGGAGGCTTTCCACTATATTCAGCGCGAGAATTTCAACATCACCGTGCACGCCGGGGAA
>Ga0137418_10001896_pt1 | contig 19135 bp, 8 predicted proteins | sample CZODoug3_1_2_16f_FD_122242 | JGI IMG/M metagenome (GOLD analysis project Ga0137418, IMG submission 122242) | Vadose zone soil fungal communities from Angelo Coast Range Reserve, California, USA - CZODoug3_1_2_16fungal (Hybrid Assembly) | ecosystem: Environmental > Terrestrial > Soil > Vadose... | reverse complement strand
CGCGCTGCAGCGCCTTCGTCCCCTGACCACCCGGCTCGAGCATAAGCTGGTTTTCGAGACGAGCCCGCTGGTTTTCGGCCGCACTTGTTCGCATTCCGTGTCGCTTAAGGTCTTCGGAGACAAGCTGGTTGAGGACGCCGGAAATGTGGGACAACTCCCTTCGATTTCTTGCTCGGACGATCAGTCCCACCCAAGTAATGTCTTCCTGGAAGACCCAGGGTTTATCCTCATCCGCCGTCGTGCTCTTGCTGTAATGCTGGGCATAGTGAAGGGACGACTGCATCATGAGCGGGAGCCAAAACTCCGGCGCCCTTCCCGGTTCCTCCCCAAAGAAATCTGCCGCCGTCACCCCGACAATGGTGAAGCGCAGGCTGTTGATGACCAGTTCGCGCCCAATCACGTCCGTTGCACCAGCAAAGCGGCGCTTCCAGCAGCCGTAACTGATCACCGCCACCGGGTGACCGTCGATGACTCGATTGTCTTCTGGGGTCAGGAGCCTGCCCAGGACGGGATAGGTCTCGAAGGTCTGAAAATAGTTTCCCGAAACTAGTTGCCCCTTGCTCATCTCGGGCTGACTAGTTCCAGTTCTCAAGTAGAAGTCACCGGGCCGAGCCACGGCAGCCAGGCTGGCGGATGCAGGCATGGCGTTCAACATCCGTTCATAAAGCGGATAAGACACACGGGTTTGCTCGGCAAACCGGTCGCCCTGGCGGACAAGAAAGAGCTGCTCAGGGTTCGGCACCGGCAGGGACTTCAAGAACACAGCATTAACCAGGGTGAAAATGCCGGTGTTGGCGCCGATACCAAGCGCCAGCGTGAGGACAGCGACGGCCGTAAAACCCGGATTCGTGCGTACCTGCCGCAGGGCATAACCAAGATCTTGCAGTACTCCGGTCATTTCAATCTCCTACTCATAACGCAACGCCAGTATGGGATCGACTTTCGCCGCGCGTCGGGCCGGCACATAGCTGCCCACCAGGGCCACGATTGTCAGGATGGCGGACACGCTGACGAAGGTAAGCGGGTCTGTCGGTCGTACATCGAAAAGTAATAACCATCGCACCTCGAACGGCAAGCTGGAGAGGAAACGGGCCATGCCCCACGCGCCAGCCAAGCCGGTTACGACGCCAATCATCGCCAGAAACAGGCCCTGCTTCACCACCAGATTCACGACCGCTCGACGATCCGCGCCCAGCGCCATCCGAATGCCAAGTTCATGCGTCCGCTGGGTCACCGCATAAGAAATGACGCTGTAAATTCCTATGGCAGCCAGAATCAGCGCCAGGGCAGCGAAGGCGCCGAGCAACCACATGACGGTCTGCCCCTGAAGTACCGGGCCCGCTACGATCTGTTTCATGGTAGTGATCTCGGAAACCGGGACATCTTTGTCCAGAGCAGCAACTTCGCGACGGATGGCGGGAACGATCGCAGACAAACTCGAAGCACTCCGGACTACGATGTGGCGAGGCTGCAGAATCCAGGGATATTGCGTGTAGGGCACGTATAGTTCGGGCACGAAGGGCGCATACTGACCCTCACTCCTGACGTTTCCTGCCACACCCACTACCGAAAGCCATGGTAGGTTCTTGTCGCTTGGATCAGCACCTACCTTAAGGCGCTTTCCGATGGGGTCTTCTCCCGGCCACTGCTTGTGAGCCAGTGACTCGCTGACAATCACAACCCGCTCTGAAGCTGGCGTGTCGCCATCAGAAAATGGCCTGCCCAGGCGTAAGGGAATTCCCATCGTCCGGAAATAGTGCGCTCCGATGACGACATAGTTCGCGTCAGGCGTCTCACCCGCGGGCGGGTTCGGATGATCAGCTGTCACAAAGCTCCAGCCCGCCCAGCCATACATGGGAACGCCACGAGTCAGGCTCGCGGCTTCGACTCCCGGCAGCCTCTCAATGCGGTCGAGAAGCTGGTGAAAGAATTCCACCTGGCGCCGTTGATCCTGATACTGCGGGCCTTCGAGGGGTACCTTCATGGTCAGAAGGTTCTCGGGATCAAAGCCGATGTCGACCTGGCGCAGATGCACCAGCGTCTTAATCATCAAGCCGGCTCCCACCAGTAACGCGAGTGCCAGGCCAAACTCGCAGACTACGAGCGCGTCCCGCAGCTTGCGGCTGCTGGTACCCTGACTCGAACCTCGGCCACTCTGTTTCAGTGTCTCGCTAACCTTGGCTCTGGACGCACTCAATGCAGGAACTAACCCGAATGCGATTCCCGTTCCGAGAGCAAGCACGACGGTAAAAAGAAGCACAAGACCGTTGATTCCCACGCCTTCAACTCTCGCCGTATCCGGAGGCGTCAGTCTCACCAGGATTTCCGATCCCCAGGCGGCAACAGCAAGTCCCAGCGCGGCACCCATCATCGAAAGCAGCGAACTCTCCACCAGGAATTGGCGCACAATTTGCGCGCGGGTGGCGCCCAGCGCTGTGCGGATCGCGGTCTCTCTCTGACGTCCCGTCGCGCGCACCAGGAGCAGGTTGGCCACATTGGCGCACCCGATCAATAGCACCAGAGCGACCGCGCCCAGTAAGACCAGAAGGGCGGGACGCGTGTACTTGACCACTTGGTCGTGCAATCGAACCAGGGCCACGCCCCAACCCTTGGATTCGGGATACTGCTGCTCGATCCGGCCGGCGATCAGGTCCATCTCTGTCTGCGCCTGAGCCTGGGTTACACCCGGCTTGAGTCGCGCCATGGCGTGGTAGTCGTGATACTCCCGGCCTTCGGGCTGAAGATCCAGACCCGATATCCAGACGCGTGAGTGCTGCGCGAACGATGCGGAGTAATCGTCGGCAAAGGTCGCCGGCAGAATGCCCACCACCGTATAAGCCTGACCGTTGAGGGAGATTGGTTTCCCGACGAGTTTAGCATCGCCTCCGAAGTTTTCTTGCCAAAGTCCGTAGCTCACAATCACCGCGGACGTGCCCCGCTTCTCTTCTTCTGGCAGGAATAGTCGGCCTCGTAGGGGCCGAACACCTAGAACAGAGAAAAGATTCGTGGTCACGCGTTCGCCGGCAATCTCCTCGGGCTTGTTGCCTCCACTGAGATTGAAGAAGTTCGATTCGAACGCAGCCATGTCGGTGAACACATCGTTCTGCTTCTTCCAGTCGAGGAAATTCGCTGCCGAAACAATGTTCTCAAACCAACCGCGATGGGGATTCTGCTCCCATACCATCACCAGCCGGTCCGCCTCCTGATACGGCAGCGGTCTCAGAAGAACCGCATTGACCATGCTGAAAATGGCTGTGTTGGCGCCGATACCCAACGCCAGCATCAGCACGGCAGCCGAAGTGAATCCGGGGCTTGTGCGCAACTGCCGCAGCGCGTAGCGAACATCCTGAAACAATCCATTCATCGCGAAACTCCTACTCGTAACGCAGCGCGACCATGGGGTCGACCTTCGCCGCCCGGCGAGCGGGGATATAACTGGCGGACACTCCGACCAGAACGAACAGCATGGCAATACCAACAAACGTGGCCGGGTCGGTGGCTCTGACCTGGAATAGCAGATCCTTCAGCAGTCGAGTCATAGCGAAGGCACCGGCGATCCCGAAAACAACACCAGTCAGCGTGAGGCGCATGACCTCTCCAGCCATCAGGGAAACAATGTGGCTTCGTTGCGCGCCCAATGCCCGGCGGATCCCGATTTCCTTTGTCCTTTGCACGACTGAATAAGAGATGAGGCCGTAGAGTCCAATCACGGCGAGAAGTGCAGCCGCGCCGGCGAATGTTCCGAGCAGCGTCATCATGAGTCGAAGTTGCCCCTCGGAGGCTTCCACTAAATCGTCCATCGATGCGACCGCGGATACTGGCTGGTCGCGATCGATCGCGAGTATCTGAGCCCGAACCGCGTTGGCAAAGGAGAGCGGATTGCCGTCTGTTCGCACGGCTAGCATTGCAGACCGGGGAGGCTTCTGTGCGCAGGGCAGATACACTTCCGGCTTCGGATTGTCATCTCGGCCATATTGACGCACGTTCGCAGCTATGCCGACGATCTCTGCTGGCTGAGTATCCGAGCCAATAAGGATGTGTTCGCCGATGGGATTCGATCCCGCCGGGTACTGTGGCCAGAACAGGCGCGCCAAGTTTTCGCTGACGATTGCAACTGGAACGGACCGCGCGTTGTCGTGCGCTGTGAATTCTCGCCCTCGCTTCAGCGCAATCGCCAGGGTCCGGAAATATTCGGGCGTGATGTCTTCGATGACTGCGATCGGGCGCTCGTTCAGTGGCACGAGCGGAGTCCCCGCCAACTGCAAGGGAACTCCCAGCCACATATCGGTCATGGGAAGCGTCAGCGTTACAGCCGCGCTGCGAACCCCGGGCAGGGACTCTGCGTGTTCTACCAGTTGCTCATAGAACGTTGCCTTCTTTTCGTCCGTATCGTAGCGCGCGGGCGGCAACGCGATGTTCATTGTCAGCAGGTGGGAGGTTTGAAATCCTGGATCGACCCGGTATACACGAGCCAGGCTCTCGATCAGCAAGGCGGCACCGATCAGCAAGACCATCGACAGTGCTACCTGCCCCGCCACTAACAGCCCTCGTGGGCCGAAACGTCGCATGTGCCTTGCGCCTGCAATGCTTGCGGCTTCGCCGCTTCCCCTCAGGACACAGGTGAGATCCTGTCTAGACGCGGCCATCGAAGGTACCAGCCCGAACAGCAAGCCCGTGCCGACCGAGAGCCCCACTGCGAATCCGAGGACCGTGGCGTCCAGGTGGATTTCTCCCGCCCGCGGGAGATCCACAAAGATCATCCTTCTGATCGCGCTCAAACTCCATGCCGCAAGCCCTATGCCCAACGCGCCACCAACCGAGGCCAGCAAGATGCTCTCAGCGAGTAGTTGCCCGACGATCCGTCCCCGCCCAGCCCCAATGGCTGCGCGAACCGCGAATTCCCGCGAACGGGAAGTTGCGCGCGCCAGAAGAAGGCCTGCGATGTTCGCGCACACGATCAGCAGGACAAACCCGACTGCACCGAATAGCATCCACAGTTCCGAACGAACCTCTGAAACCAGCTGGTCTTTGAAGGGCCGCACAGTTTCCGATGAGTTCGGTTTGGCATCCAGCATGGCGGGATGAGCCGCGGTGTATTGACGATTCGAAACCGCCAGTTCGGCGGTTGCCTGCTGAAGATGCAGGCCAGGTTTCAATCGCCCAAACACGCTGAGGATGGGACTGAGAGGCCTGCCTTGAGGCGGGATCACCGGCCACTCCGACGGCCTCGTCACCCATACATCGGTACCGGAAAAGGGGAATTGGAATCCTGCGGGTAGCACGCCGATGATCGTGCGCGGCATGCCTGCCAGAGTCAGCGTCCTACCGGCGATCATAGGATCTCCGCGGAATTGTCCCCGCCACAATTGCTCGCTGATCATCGCCACTTCCGGCGCCCCCGGCTTGTCTTCTTGCGGTAGGAAACTACGTCCCAGCAAGGGACGTACCTCTAGAATGCGGAGGAAGTTCGCGGAAACGCGTGCACCCTTCAACACCCGCGGCACGGCGATGCGGGAAAGTGCCATGTCCTCAGGGCCGGCGAAGGACCCGATTTCTGTGTAGGATCGGCTGGCCGCCAACAATTCCTCGAACCGCACCGGCGTAGCTCCCTCGGTGACGAGCACCACCCTGTCCGGATCGTGGTATCCGAGCGGCTTGAGCAAGACGGCGTGGACGACGGAGAAGATTGCCGTATTAGCCCCAATGCCCAGCGTCAGCGTGAGCAATCCGACGGCGGTGAATCCCGGATTCTTGCGCAACTGCCGCAACGCGTAACGAAGATCTTGGATAAGGTTATGCATTGGCTTTTATTCGTATCGCAGCGCCACAGCTGGGTCCACGGACGCGGCGCGCCAGGCGGGGGCGACGCAGGCGACTACAGACACCAGAACCAGAACCAGCGACGCCGAAAGCAAAGTTACAGGATCGCGCGGACTGCCCCCCGCCCACGACCCGACCACGCGACTCAGCACTACGCTGAGCCCAAGTCCGACCCCGAGACCTGCGGCAAGCATTACGGCCGTCGAACTGATGACCAAGCGCAGAATGTTAGCGCGCGGTGCGCCCAGAGCCATCCGTATGCCGACCTCCTGTGTGCGTTGCGTCACGGCAAACGAGACAACGCTGTAAAGTCCGGTCGCAGCCAGAGCGAGTGCCAGAACCGCAAAGAGTGAGAACAGCGTTGCAATGAAGCGTCCTTGACCCCATCCCTGGGTATTCAACCACCAGACCATGGTGTGAGCGTTAGCGACCACCATGTCGGGGTGCAGGTCGCGCATGTGCTGCTTTACCGACATGATTGCCGCCTCTGGATTGCCGGCCGAGCGTACAAAGAGTGATTCGTCCGGTGGCAAAACGAAGGTGTAGGGCAGAAAGACGGCGGGCTTGGTGGGATGATCCAGGCCATCATTGCGCGCATCTGCCACAACTCCGATCACCTCCAGCCAATCGTCCGGAGCCTGAGTAAGCAGTAGGTCGGGCCGCTCGATTTTTAGCATGGAACTGCGAACTCCCTGGCCAATCGGTTCCGCGCCGGCAAGGAATTGCTTCACGAAGGTCTGGTTGACCAACGCCAGATGAGCCGCGCGGCCTACTTCCGCATCGTTGAAGATTCGGCCTGCCAACAGTGGAATGCGGAGCGTGGAAAACTCGTGCGGGCTCACCAGCGCCAAGACTGCGTTCGCACCGCTCAGCGATGGCTTGCTTCGGATCTCGATGTTGCCATTGAACCCGCCGAAGGGCGGAAACCATCCGGTGGAAACACTGGCATTCTCCACTCCCGGCACTTCGGCGATGGTTTGACGAACGACTTCGTTGGCATTCAAGCGTGCCTGCCAGGTCGGATATGCTCCCTTTGGCAGGGCAACATTCAGCGCAAAGATGTGATCCGGCTCGAAGCCCAAAGGCGTGTGAATCAGGGCGAGGAACGCCTTCATTGCGGCCCCGGCACCGGCCATCAGCAGCAGGGTGAGTGCCACCTGTCCGGCGATCAAGAGCCGATGGGTGTTGCGGCTGCGCGCACTTCCTGTGACCTTAGTGCTGTTTGCTTGGATCAGTTCGCTAATGGGTGGGTGGGAAAGCTGCCAAGCCGGCGAGATACCAAAAAGGATACCGGTAATCACGGCGACGGCGGCGGTAAACGCGAGCACGGTCCCATTCACGCGAATCGCCGCCTCGTGCGGAAACGAATATAGGGGGAGCATGGAAGACAGGGTGCTCACACCACGGTAGGCCGCCAGCACGCCGAGTCCCGCGCCCGCGAATGAAAGCAGCACGGACTCGGTGAGCAGTTGCCGCACCAGACGAACGCGGCTGGCACCGATCGAAGCGCGAACGGCCAGTTCGTGTTGCCGCGCAATCCCCTGCGCCAGCAGCAGAATAGAAACGTTGGCACAACCAATCACCAGGAGCGCGATCACGGCCACGAACAGGAGCACCAATGTTCCGGAAAAGCGGCCGAGCACCTCTTCGTTGAGCGTGACGATCGCAACCTTTCGATCGCGCCGAAAATCCCTGGGGTCGTCCTTTACGAAACGATCGACAAGGACCTGCAACTCCGCTGCGGCCGCCGGATGCTTCGCGCCCGGCTTCAGCTTGATGAAGGCCATCCAGTAATCGTGCGGATCCGCCGTCGGTGTTCCCGGTACGTACACGTCCGAGTCGCCCCAGGTGAAACGGGGAGCCGCTACGCCGATAACGGAATAGAGGACGTGATCAAGCTCGATGGTCTGCCCAACCACACTACGATTTCCGCCGAACTGTTGCTGCCAGAAAAGGTAACTCAACACCGCGACGGGAGAGACTTTGCCTCCACGAGCATCGGCCGGTGTGAACTCGCGTCCCAGCGCAGGAGGCACTCCCATGTAGGTGAAGAGATTGGATGAGTACTGGCCGACCCTGACGGAGATGGGAAACTGGCGACCTGTGAGGGTTTCCTGCTGCTCATTCATCAGGAAGACGTCGTCTATGGAAGAAGCCCGCACCAGTTCCTGATATTCTGAGCGGTTGACGAAGAGCAAAGGACCCCGTTCGCTCTTGTCGCGCAACTCCACGTGTACCATGCGCTCTGGGTCGCGATAGGGATACGGATCAAGCAAGACTGCGTACACTACGCTGAAGATGGCGGTCGTGGCCCCAATTCCTAACGTAAGAGAGAGCAGAGTCGTAAGTGCGAATCCGGGTGACTTTCGGATTTGACGAATTGCGTATCGCAGGTCCTGGAGCACGCCGTTCATTTTCAATTCCTCCTACTCGTAGCGCAGGGCCACCATGGGATCTACGTTGGCTGCACGGCGTGCGGGAACGTAGCATGCCAGCAGTCATCGCCGAAATCGGGCGCCGACATGTTGATATTCTGAAGATCACCGACCGCATATTTCACGCGCAGAGCGACCACGTTTTCCGGATGAGGAATGCCGCTGGGGTTGAGCAGGATGGCGTTCATTACCGCGAAAACCGCGACGTTGGCGCCGACACCCAAAGCCAGCGTGAAGATGGCGACGAGCACGAAGGCCGGGTTTTTGCGCAAACCGCGGGCTGCGTATCGGAGATCCTGAAGTATGCCCGTCATTTTTCGTTTTTCTCCATCACTCGTACCGCAACGCCACCATGGGATCAACGTTGGCGGCGCGGCGGGCGGGGATGTAACAAGCCAGCAGCGCGGCCGCAACCAGGAGCAATATCACTGCTGCGAAAGTCAGCGGATCCGTAGGCGTCACGCCAAAGAGCAGCGACTCCAGGGTGCGCGTGAGTGCCAGCGAACCGGCAAACCCGACGGTGACACCAATGAGGATCGTGCGCAATCCCTGGCCCAAGATCATCTTCAAAACGTCACGGTGGCGGGCGCCCAGTGCCACACGCACGCCAATGTCGCGCGTGCGGCGGCTGACCGAAAAGGCCATCACGGCAAACACCCCTGTCGTCGCGAGCAGCAGCGCGACAATTCCGAAGAATCCGATGAGAATGACGTTGAATCTCCGCGAGCCCAACGAAGCGGAATACACTTGCGAAAACATCCGGAATCTCGCCGGAATCTCCGGGTTGATCTCCTCGAGGATTCCGCGGGCAGCCGAGGTGACCAATTGCGTGTCGGCATCACTCAACATGGTTACGGTAATCGGGGAGCGCGGGCGTTGAAACAGATTTACATAGACGGTGGGACGCGGCGGCGCATCGAGGCCGTATTCGTGAACGTCGCCGACGATGCCGATAATGGTCAGCAGGCGCAAGTCACCGTCCATGCCCCCGAATTCAATGGTGTGGCCGATGGGGTCTTGACCAGGCCAGCGCGCGCGAGCAAGCGAATCGCTGATTACGGCAACGTGCGGAGAATCTGCGCCGTCGCTTTCGTCGAAAATGCGTCCTCGAAGAAGAGGAATTCCGACAGCCTGGAAATATCCATCCGTGGCGGCGCAGAAATCAGCCTGGCCAATGCGTTCCTTCTGGCGAAACAGGACCTCGAACTCACGAATCAGGGAATCTAAGCTACCAGGAGTTTTCGGAACTTCCTCCTGTGTCATCAGTAGAAACATGCCATCGGGAAGACCGCCATCCATGGGAAGGCCACTCGTTGCACCCACCTTGCGCACGCCCGGAATCTGTTTGAGGCGGTTGATCAGGTTGGCGAAGAAAATCGCCTGACCTGCCCTTGCTTTCTGATCGTTCCACTCCACCCAGGGATGCGAAACATCCATGGTGACGATTTTGTCCACACGAAAGCCGGGATTCACTTCGAGCACTTTCATCAGGCTGCGTCCGAGTAATCCCGCACCGATCACGAGAACAACCGCGATGGCGATCTGTGCCGCCACGATTCCCCGGCCAATGCGCTGGCTGCTTTTAGAACCAGACTGTCCGCGCCTTTCTTCCCCGAGGCCTTCGCGCAGGTTGCCAGATGTCGCTCGCAGGGCGGTGACTGCTCCGAGTCCAGCGGCGACCGCGGTAGAAAGCAGAAACGCGAACACCAGGACGGGAATGCTAATGGAGACGCTGTCCAACCGGGGCAGATTTTCCGGCGCCAGCGCAACTAATCCCGCCACTCCCGAGAATGCTCCCAGTACGCCGAGGCCGCCACCGACAAGCGAGAGGAGAAGCGCTTCAGTAAGAAATTGGCGAATCAAACGTCCGCGCGCTGCACCCAGGGCGCTGCGAATCGCGAGTTCACGCTCTCTCACCGAGGCTTGCGCGAGCAGCAGGTTGGCGACGTTCGCGCAGGCAACCAGGAGAAGAAATCCCACCGCTCCGAGGAGGACTAGCAGCGCCGGGCGAGCTCTGCCGGTTATCGAGTCCTGCAGCGGGACGACAATTCCATCTTTGAGGAGATAATCGTTTTGATCGCTCGAGGTATCGTGAATGCGACGCGCGATCACGCTGATGTCCGCATTCGCTTGCTCGAGAGTCACGCCGTCGCGGAGGCGTCCGACTGCACTGTAGTTGTGCGACGTCCGGCTGGGATTTTCGCCCTCACGATCGGTGGGCAGCCACAAGCCCGCATCTGCCGGAAACTGAAACCCCTCCGGGAGCACGCCGATAACGGAGAAGAGCGCATTATCAATTTTCAAGTGCAACTGCGAAAAATCCGGAGATGATCCGAGATACTGCTTCCAATATCCATAGCTGACAAGCGCGACTGGAGCGGCTCCTTTACTCGCGTCCGTGGCGCTGAAATCGCGCCCGATGATTGGCTGAACGCGGAAGACCTTGAAGAAGTCAGGGGAGATGGTTGCCACCACCGAGCGTGTCGGCTGCGAAGCGCCGGAAACGGAGGCGATGTTCTCACTGTATTTTGCAATCACCTGGAAGCTGTGGTTTTGATTGCGAAAGTCGTCGAAGTTCGGGTCGGCCAGCCGAGACCAGGTACCCTTGGTGTTGACCTCGAAGACAGCCATGATCCGGCTCGGATCGGTGTAGGGCAGAGGCCGCAGCAACACGCCGTATACGACGCTGAAGATTGCGGTGGTGGCGCCGATCCCGAGTGCCAGAGTAATGACGGTGACGGCGGTGAATCCCGGCGTCTTCCGTAATTGCCGAAGCGCGTAGCGAAGGTCTTGATATAGTCCGGTCATCGTTCGTCCTCACTCGTATCTCAACGCCACCATGGGGTCGACCTTGGTCGCACGATACGCGGGAACATAGCTGGCCAGGAGTACCGAGATCATGAGCACCAGGCATACTCCCGCAAATGTGGTCGTGTCCGTCGGTGTGACGCCGAACAGCAAGCTGGCAATCACTTGCCCGGCTGCCACCGCACCGGCAACTCCCAGAGCCGCTCCAATCAAGGCCAGCCTGACACCGCTGTTGAGAATGAGACGCAGAACATCTTTCTGCTGCGCACCCAGCGCCATTCGGAGTCCCAGTTCGCGGGTCCGTTGCGCCACCGAATATGCCAGCAAGGCATAAAGGCCCAGCACCGCCAGCAGCAAAGCCAAACCGGCAAAAGCGCCCAGCAGGTACGCGGGATAGGAGCGCAGCAGGATCGTGGGAGATTCCGAGATGATCTGTGCCATGCTGGCGATGGCGTAAACCGGCACCTCCGAGTCAATTTCCCTGGCGGCATGGGTCACCGCGCTGGCCAGCGCCGCAGGATCTTGTTGGGTTCGCACCACCAGACTGAAATACGATGGCGGATCCTGATCGAAGCTGTCATAAATTACAGGGCTGGGAATCCGGTCCAGCCAGCCAACGTTTTCATTTCCCACCACCCCCACGATCTGCCATAGGTTGGGATCGCTGGTGTAGGTGAAGTTGATCTGCTTGCCGAGCGGGTCTTGATGGGGAAACACGGCGTCCGCCAGAGCCTGGTTGATCACGATGACATGCGTCGATTTCTCCGCGTCGGTGGCACGCAAGAAACGGCCGGCGCGCAATGGAATTCCCATCACCGAGAAATAATTCGTCGTGATGGAACGAGTGTTTGCCTCATACTCCTCGCCACCACCGCTCTTGGGGTGGCCGACCAGATCAAAGCGCGAAGTGTTGCCCGCTCCTGACAGAGGAACAATGGTCACTGCCGCGGCTTCTTTCACCCCGGGCAGGCTATTGGTTCTTTGCAACAACTGGTGCTGAAACCCTAGCTGCCGCGAGCCATCGGAATACGCCTTGTCCGGCAGGGAGAGCGCGAGAGTCAGGAGATTTTCCGTGTTAAAACCGGGATCGTTATTCAATACACGCTTCAGACTCTTGAGCATCAGGCCTGCACTCACCAGCAGCACAACCGCCATAGCCACTTCCGAGATCACAAGGGCACCCCGCAAGCGGTGATGAAAAGAGCCGGTCGCGCTGCGCCCAGATTCCTGCAACGACTGGCGAAGATCAATCTTGAAGGTTTCGAGAATCGGGGCCAACCCAAACAGAATCCCGGTCAGCAGTGACAGAGCGAGCGAGAACCACAGAACGTCTCCCTGCACTCTCAGTCCCCGCAGGGCTGGCATGGCAAGAAGGTCGGTCTCTGGAATTGCGGCAACGATCGCTGGAACGGCCCAATAGGCAACCAGCACGCCCGTGACTCCACCGGCAAGCGAGAGCAGCACGCTCTCGGTTAAGAGTTGACGAACAATTCGAGCCCGGCCAGCACCCAGCGCGCTGCGAATCGAAATCTCCTTTTTCCGGGGCACTGATCGCGCCAGCAGCAAGCCGGCAATGTTGGCGCACGTGATCAGGAGCACAAACCCCACCGTCGCCATCAGCACGATGACGACCAGCCTCATGGATCCCAGGAGTTCTTTTCGCAACGAGAAGAGCCGCACCGCTACTCCCGCGTTGGAATCGGGGTATTGACTCTCCAACCGCTGGGTCACGCTCAACAGAGCCGATTGCGCCTGCTGCAGTGAGGCTCCTGACCTGAGTCGGCCGATGGGATACAGCCAATGCGCATTTCTTCGCAGCCGCCAACCTGAAACCTGGAGCGATTGCCAGAAATCGGCGGAGTTTGTCGGGCCAAACTGGAAGTCCTTGGGAAGCACGCCGACGATCGTGGACGGCACTCCATCCAGAGTCAGAGTCTTCCCCAGGACGGCGGGATCACCGCCAAAGCGCCTCTGCCATCCGCCATAGGAGAGCAGAAGGGATGCGGTCTTTTGTTCCGTTTCTTCGGATGGCACGAAACTGCGCCCCAGGACCGGGCGCACGCCAAGGGTCTCGAAGAACCCCGTGCTCGCCATCGCGACCGTCACCTGCACCGCGCCGCTCGGCTGCGACAGCGTCATTGTGTTCCGCGAGTAGCCGCCGAGCTGGGCAAAGACTTGGCTGTTTCGCATATCCACAAAATCGGGATACGATGATTCCATCTGCTGAAACGCGCCCGAGGTGCGGGTCTCCCACAGCTGCACCAGTTCCTGCGGCTTCTCGAAGGGAAGCGGCCGCAGCAAGACTGCGCTAAGAACCGTGAACACGGCCGTATTGCCACCAATCCCCAGCGCCAGCATCAGCACGATCACGAGAGCGAACCCCGGACTCTTACGCAACACGCGCCATGCATAGCGAACATCCAGATAGATTGTTTCCATTTGGCCATCCTCACTCGTATCTCAGTGCCACCAAGGGATCGACTTTTGCAGCCCGATATGCCGGAATGATGCTGGCAAACAGAGCGATCGCGGAGAGAAGAACCGCCACTACCAGGAAAGTAACGGGATCGGTGGGCTTCACGCCGTAAATGAGGCTCGACAAAACGTGCCCCATCGCTAAGGCGCCGACGGTTCCGATGACCACGCCCAACAGGGTCGGCTTCATGCCTTCGACAATGACCATGCGAAGAACATCTCCAATCCGGGCGCCTAAGGCCAAACGGATCCCGATTTCCTGGACGCGCCGTTTCACGCTGTACGAGAGCACGCTGTAGATCCCAATGGCGGCCAACAGCAAGGCGAGTCCGGCGAAGACACCAAGAAGAAGCATGTTGAATCGCTGCTGAGTTAGCGAGTTTTCCACCAGGTCTTGCATAGTAAAAATGTCTCGCATCGGAATATCGCGGTCCACTTCGTGGACAGCATTCGCGACCGCGCTGACGATGCCGGCGGGATTTGTGGTAGAGCGGACGACCAGCGTCATGGGGAAGGAATTCCATCCTCCATTTGCGGGAACGGAAATCTGGTCCAGGGGAAAGTACAGAGTCGCGGTTGGACGAGTCTGGTCGAGGCTGTCGAGCTTCACGTCGCCCACGATTCCGACCACTTCGCGTACTGCGTCCGGGAAGAAAGTCAGGGTAAGGCGCTTGCCCAGAGCGTCTTCGCCCGGCCAAAACTGCCGCGCCATGGACTCGCTGATCAGAATCACGGCGGGCCTTCCCGCGATATCCGTATCATTGATGTCGCGGCCGCGCAGAATCGGAATTCGCATCGCGCTCATGTAGCCGGAACTGACCAGGCGAACATCGACTTCCGGCTGCTCCGACATGGCGACAACAGGGCGGCCTTCGATTGCGATGGGCTGATGCGAACCGCCGTTGTCCAAAGGCACGTCGTCAATCACGCCGGCGGATTCGACTCCAGGCAGAGTGCGCACGCGCGCCAGCACTCGTTCAAAGAAATTGGCTTGTTGCGCGGGTTGGGGAAACTTCGAGCGCGCGACCGAGGCGGACATGGTGAGAACGCCATGGGAATCGAAGCCCGGATTCACGGCGTGCAGTTGCTGAAAGCTGCGGATCATCAGCCCCGCGCCGATCAGCAGCACCAGGGAGAGGGCGACCTCGGCGACAACCAGGATGCTGCGCGTGGCGTGACCGCTGGAATCTGCGGAAGTGCGCCCGAGGCCCGCCTTGAGTGCCAGGTTCACATCACCTTTGGCGAGTCGCAGAGCGGGGAGAAGTCCGGCCATGATTCCGCTAAGCAACGAAACGATCGCGGTGAAGGCGAGCACCTTGGGGTCAAGACTGACTTCAATCGACCGGGGCAGTTTGTCCGCCAGGAAAGCCGTGATCAGACGAATTCCGGAATGGGCGAAGCTGAGGCCGAGTGCTCCTCCGAGGATGGCCAAGAGTACAGATTCAGTAAGAACCTGGCGTAGCACACGCGCCGAACTCGCGCCCAGAGCGGTGCGAATCGCGATCTCTTTGCGGCGGCTGAGCGTTCGCGCCAGCGCGAGATTGGCGACATTGACGCAAGCAACCAGGAGAACGAACGCCACCGCGCCGAGCAAGACCAGCAACGCGGGGCGGACGTCGCTGACGAGATCGTTATGCAGCGGAACCACTACAGCTCCCCAGCCTTTGTTATCGTCGGGATACTGTTGCTCGAGGCGGCTGGAGATGGTGTTCATATTGGCCTGCGCCTGCTTCAGATCGACGCCGGGCTTGAGGCGGGCGATGACGACAGAGTGGTGCTCTCCTCGCACGGCCTTTTCTTTGTCGGTCCACGCCATGGGCGTCCACATTTCCGCAAAGTCGGGGAAGCGGAAGCTGCGCGGCATGACGCCCGCGACGAGGACGTTGTGGCCGTCTAAGTTGATCTTCTGATTTACGATGGCGGAATTGGAGCCGAACTGCTCCTGCCACAGGCGGTAACTCAGAATCACGACATCGGAGTGACCGGGCTGATCTTCCTCGGGAGAAAACTCACGGCCTAACATCGGCTGAACTCCCAACGTTTCGAAGAAACCGTAAGTTGCCGCGCAGGCAAACAGTTGCTGTGGTTTGTCGCTCCCGGTTAGGGTGAAACCATGGCCGGTGTAGATCGCCATCCGTTCGAAGGCCTGATTTTGGCGTTCCCAGTCAATGTAGTTCGCCGCGGAGACGGAAAATGTCGGCATTCCGGGAAAGCTTTTTGCAGGCGGGGTATGCCAGATGCGAACCAGTGCGTCGGCGTCTTGGAATGGCAAGGGTCGAAGCAGCACACCGTTCACCACGCTGAAGATGGCGGTGTTCGCGCCGATTCCGAGGGCCAGCGTGATCACGGCCACAGCCGCGAAGCCGGGACTCTTCCGCAGCTGGCGAACCGCATAGCGTAGATCCTGAAATATTCCGCTCATGACAACCTCCTACTCAAAGCGCAATGCCACCATGGGTTCTACCTTTGCGGCGCGCCACGCGGGCAAGAAAGCCGCTCCGGTTCCGACAAGTGCGACGCAGGCGATCGCCCACGCGAAGCTGAGCGGATCGAAGGAAGACAACTGATAAAGCATCGAGCCGAGAAAACCTGCAGACAGCAGCGCGAGCGGAAAACCCGCCACCGTGCCGGCCATGCTCACGAGCAGGCTTTCGCGCATAACCATCCAGAGGATTTCGCCGCGTTGGGCACCAAGGGCCATGCGAGTTCCGATTTCCCGTGTACGGCGGTTCGTCCGGTAAGACAGCGTGCCATAAAGACCAGTCGCGACCAGTAACGCGGCGAGCGCTCCGAAAAAACCACCCAGACGGGCAAACATTTTTGGTTGTGAGTAAGACTCTTCGAACTGGGCGCGCTGAGTCATCGGTTTGACCACGGGTAGGTTGGGATCGATATCGTGAATCACACGTCGAATCGTGGGCAACATGTTCAAGGGTTCGCCGTTGACCCGGACTTCGAAGTGCAGCGTCTCCCCGGCATTCACATTCTGAAAGCGCGCGAAATAGGCCATGGGCATTGGCTTCTCTTCGACGCTTGTGTACTTGCTGTCTTTCACCACGCCGATGATCGTGTGGTTGTCGCGAACCTTGTGTCCCAGGGGATTCGTGTTGGGCAGGAAGCGCTTGACAAACGTTTCATTCACGACGACGACAGGCAGCGAGGAGGGAGTGTCAGTGTCGGCGATGTCGCGGCCTTCGAGGATTGGAACTCCGAGGACGTGAAAGTAATCAGGACCGACGTTGTTGCTGCGCACGCTGGCGTCAGAGCCAAATTTCGTTACGAGGTTGACGCCATCCACACTATCCTGGTTGTTATTGCTCCACCCCGAACCGATGCGGTTCTCCATCAGCGTGGCGGATTCCACGCCGGGTAGGGTGCGAATCCGGTCGAGCAGAGTGCGGTAAAAAGAGAAGGTTTCCTGGACGCCATGGGCACTCTGGGGAGTGATTCCAAAAGCGAGCAGGCCATCGGGGTTCATCCCCAGGTCTTGCGCAGCGTAATTCCGAAGAGTGCGCAGAAGAAGCCCTGCGGCAACCATGAGCACGAGGCAGATTGCCACTTGGGAGGCCATGAGGACTCTGCCGCCATACAGGCGGTGACGGTTTTGCGTGATGCTGGTGGCGGTATCGCGGAGTACGCCGGAAACCGGGACTCGCAGAGCCACCCATAGTGGGACGAGGCTAAAAACCAGCGCACTGATGGCGGAAATTGCGAGAGTGAACAACAACACGTTGCGATTGGGCTCGAGACCGGTTTCGATGCCGGACCAGGCGGCGAGCGCGTCCGTGGCAAGGACGGCAAATCCCCAACCGAGAGCGGCTCCGGCAACTACGAGCAGGGAGCTCTCTGTTAAGAGCTGCCGGAAGAGGTGCTTGCGCTCCGCGCCAATCGCCATGCGCAGGCTGAATTCTCGCTGCCTCACTTCATTTCGAGCCGTGATCAACAGGGCGACGTTGGTGCAGGCGATGAGCAGCACCAGAAATACCAGGGCCATCAGGATGCGCACGGGCTCGCGGTATTGCTGGTTATAGCCTTCGATTCCCTTGGCGGGATCAAAACCGAGCAGCGGTTTCCACTGCTTTGGATCAATCGTGCCGATGCCAGTCTTTGCGGCTTCGCCGAAGGTGGATTGCAGAGCAACCTTTGCCTGCTCCGGAGTGACCTCCGGGCGGAGGCGCGCGACCAGCGGCAGGCACCACCATTTCGGTGAACCGTAGACCGAGTTTATGGTTGCCGGTTCACCCCACGCGTTCAGCTCCGGGCGATTTTGCAGAGGAATCCAGAAATCGGTTGACCTCGCAGGCTCAATTCCACGAAATCCTCGCGCCGCAACTCCGACGACTGTGAACGGGACATTCTTGATGAAAAGAGTTGTCCCTAGAACTCCTGACGCCCGGGAAAAGCGGCGGCTCCAGTAGTCGTAGCTGATGACCGCTACCGGAGAGTGGTCTTTTTCGTCGCCGGGGGAAAAGCTGCGACCGAGGAGAATGTCTGCGCTGAGGCCGGAAAAGAAATTTCCACTGACCTCTTCTCCCTGGGCCTCCTCGGGCGTGTCGCCGTAGCGAACGGCAACCTTGCCGATGCCCAGTGGAACGTAAGCGACCAGGTCTTCGAAGACGTCGTGGCGCTCGCGCAGAGCTTCGAAGACAGGTTCCGAAAAAGAAGTATCGCTATTTCCTGTATTCCACGCGCCCGGAGGCTGATTGCCGCCGGCAATCTGCAAATAGTAGAGACGGTGCGGATCGCGCACGGGCAGCGTGCGCAACAGCACGGCATCCATCACACTGAACACCGCCGTGTTAGCTCCGATGCCCAAAGCCAGAGTCGCAACGGCGACGAGCGCGAACCCCGGGCTTTTGCGCAGTTGCCGCCAGGCGTAACGAACGTTTTGGAGAAGGCCGGTCATATTTCTTCTCATTCGTAGCGCAGAGCCACAACCGGATCGAGTCGAGTTGCGCGGCGCGCCGGGATATAGCAGGCAGCGAGCGCAACCAACGTCAGCAGGATGGCAACACCGGTAAAGGTGAGCGGATCGGTTGCGCCTACTCCGTAGAGCATGCTGGTCATGAGCCGGGTCAGGCCGAGCGCAGCAGCCAGTCCAACGACAACTCCGAGTCCGGCAAGCTTTCCTCCCCTGCCCAAAATCAAACGCAAGATGTCCTGAGGCTGCGCTCCCAGAGCCATGCGGATGCCGATCTCGTGAGCGCGTTGGCCCACCACATAAGAAATGACGCCGTAAATTCCCACGCTCGCAAGCAAGAGCGCCAGCGCCGCGAACACCACGAGCAGGATCATTGAGAATCGCCGTGAAGCCATGGAATCGGAGATAAGAGAGTCCATTGTTTGCGCGCCGAAGATGACCTGCTGGTTGCTCATCCGCGCACTGACATGCCGGATGGAATCGAGAAGCCCGACTGGACTATTCGTGGCCCGCACAATCACCGACGATCCAGACGCAGTCATGGCAACAAATTCGTTCGGCATCTGCATGCAGGGGATATAGAGGTCAGACCGGAGCGACTGCTGATCGTCCGTGTCCAGGCCCCACTGCTTGACATGCCCGACCACGCCGACGATCTCCGCCAGTTGATTGAACG
>Ga0137418_10001895_pt1 | contig 19150 bp, 33 predicted proteins | sample CZODoug3_1_2_16f_FD_122242 | JGI IMG/M metagenome (GOLD analysis project Ga0137418, IMG submission 122242) | Vadose zone soil fungal communities from Angelo Coast Range Reserve, California, USA - CZODoug3_1_2_16fungal (Hybrid Assembly) | ecosystem: Environmental > Terrestrial > Soil > Vadose... | reverse complement strand
TTCCTGGTGAATATCGCTTCCCTGGCCGAGCTCCCGCGCCGATACCGCTGAAAATAGCGGTCGCCAAGCAGCTGGATCAGCTGCGCCCGCAGCGCTTCCGCCGCGCCGCTCAACGCCACGTTTCCCGCCGGGTCGGTGGACGTCGATTCCGCGCCGAGCTCGACGCCTTGCTCGTCGACGATGCCCTCGCCGCACACGATGACGACGTTCTTCTGCAGGTCATAGAGGTGTTTGACCCGTTCGACGAGCAATTGAATGTCGACCGGGTGCTCGGGGACCAGGATGATGTCCGGCTGCCCGTACGCGGTGCCGAGCGCGATGTAGCCGGAGTGCCGCCCCATGACTTCGATGATGGCGATGCGGCGGTGGCTCTCGGCTGTCGTGCGGATCCGCTGAATGCCCGACGCGGCCGCGACGTACACCGCCGTGGCGTACCCCGGCGTGGCATATTTCACGATCTCCTCGAGCTCGATGTCGTCCTCCACCGCGGTCGTGCTGTGCTCGTGGTCGCTCATTTGTATCCTTACAGTGGGTGTCAGTTGTGCTGGAGACTTTTTCTCTCCGCTGCTAATTCTATTTTACACGAGGTGCTAGAGGGATCTCACGAGGCAATATATAATTTTCTTAAAGAAGATATCACCTCGTGAGATCACACCGGATCAACTGTCACGGTTCAGCTTCGTCTGGATGCGGAGGAACCGCTTCACGAACTTGCGCGCCGACGGATCGAAGCTATGCGCATTGGCCGTAAGTCCGTGCATCGGATGCTGTACGATACGGAGATCGCGCTTCCGCGTCGTCCCCATCACACGCCCAGCGCGTCGGTACTCCAGCCGATTGCGCAACGGCTTGGGTGAGGTGTCCTTGACACCCTCGGCTACAGGACCATCCGAGCGTGTCCTAAGTGCAACTTTGTTCACAGGATGAACCTCCAGATGACGAGAACGGCGAGGAAGAACACCAGAGATACCACAGGCACTACTTTCCAGCCGCCGGTGGTATTGTCGATCTCGTAGCCCTCTTCGCGGTCGGACATCTTCACTTCGTGCCTCCCACCGGGTGCTCTTCCGGAGCAGGCTTGTCGACAATTGTGACCTCGACGTCCTGCTCTCCGAAGTCGCACGACTCGAAGAATCCCTGCGGATCTTCTTGAACTGCCTCCTTCTCGTACGCTACGACAGCGTCTTCCTTCGGGTTCCCTTCGCTGTCGAACATACTGTCGACACCCATGTAGTCCCCGGGCTTGAAGGGGAACTGGTACGTAGCCGTGACGACGATCTGAACGTACTTCACTCGGATACCACCTTCTTCTGTCCGCCACGAGCACGAAGCTTGACGCCTGCCTCGCGAAGTAGGTCGTGAACGCCGCCGTAGCTGCGTCCGCTCCACTCCACGAGCTGCCGAATCGACATCCCATCCTTCTCGTAGCGGTCACTAAGAGTTTGCATCCAGAGCTGACGAGTGTGTCCCGTCAGGATCTTGCCAGTTTCGAGACGGACTCCCATTTCAGAACCTTTCCCACTCGCACACGCCGAGGCGTGCCCCCACTGATCAAGTCCCCAACCTCAACGATGTGACCCATGAACGTCTTGCGGACGTAGCGCCCGTGAGCACCCTTCCAAGGTATACTGCGAACCTCAACCTCTTCACCTGCAGTGAACATCGTTTCCACCTCCTTAGTCTCTTCAGGGCCAGCATCACTGACCGACGTCTCCCGACGTTTCGACCTGTGGAGTCACTTCAGGCGCTCTCCGTAGATGTAGTCACAGATGTCGCAGTCCGAAGCGAAGTGCGCGAGTCGCCACAACATCGTACCCAACTTCCAGTCACGGGCGTGCTGGCGACGGCGCTTCTGCCACAAGGTGACCTTCTGGTGGGTCACCACCATCTTGGCACTCATTAGCGCGGATACCACCTGTCGCTGATGTCGTCGCGGTCGTTTGTGATGCGGACGCCACCATCGATGTTGCCACACTGCATCACGTTGGATGCCGATCCGCTGATCTCGTTGGACACGTTCGGGTTGTACTTCGACGCGCGCAGGCTGTAGAACGTCGCCGGTCCGACGCGAACGTCATAGTGCTCGTTCACCAGATCCTGAAACTTGTCACGCTGCTCTTCGGTCTGGAACGTGACAACCAGCTTGTAGCTCATTCGCTCTCCTTCCTAAACGGCAGCGTTCTCGATCATAACCGTCACCGGCTCGTCGCCGATGAACTCGACCAACTGCTCCCAGTTCATCGTCTTGGAACCGCTACACGTGAGGTACCAGAAGCCATTATCCGCACGCAGCGCGACGTAGTCATATGCCTTCGGCGGCAGGTCGTAGGCATTGTACACCTTGCGTACGAACGTGTGCTTGAACTTCAGCACCGTCCCGATTTCGAACTCCTCCGGGAAGCGCTGTATGGCCTTCAGCAGCTTCTCCACCTTGGCCTGCGCCCTCTGCGACTCCCTGAGAGCTTTCTCCAGTGTCACCTTCGACAACGCGCTGCTGAAGTTCTGGTGGTGCACCGTGTTGTAGTCTTCGGACATCTCTTCCCTCCCGCCGTACACGTCACGACCGTGCTGGGTGATCTCGTTCCAGTTCTCGTCGTAGTATCCGTGGTCTCCCATGCCATTCCCTTCTGAATGGACATGACCAACCTTGCCCCCACAAGGCTGATCAAATCCATTCAGGCCATGTCAACGATGTCCATGTAGTGGACATCCATACCTGCAAGGCCTGAGTTCAAGAGGTGCGACACGACATCTACGGGCGTCACGTGTCTCGGTTCCACCTGCTCGTTGAACTCGTCAGCGAAGCCCTGCAGCTTCTCCGTCTCCAGCCCGGCAACCAGCTCCCGGAGCTGCTCTACTGAATGGCCCCTGAAGTCGACCACAAGTGTGACTCTGGCCTTACACACCTTCCCAGCGCCTCACGTCGCCGAAGACGATGACCTTGTCGTTGTGGTCGATACCTTCGATAACCAACGGCACTCGCTCCTTGCCATTCCAGAACACCAGCTTGTAGTCATCAGTGCGGTGCTCTACGTGGTTCTCCGGCGTCACCTCACCGATGAAGTCCTGCAGTGAAGTGGCCTTGCTAATGTTGTCCATTTTGATCTCCCTTCTAATTCAATTATATAGCGGCCTCATCGCGTTCCGCTAGGCCCAATCAGAAGTGCCGCTCCAGGATCTTTTCGCCGGTAACGTTCCTGGCCTCGTAGATCTTGCTCCGCGTCTCGACCACGTGTACCGTCTGGTCTAGCGCGTAGAGGTAAACGTACATCTCATGACCTTCGCGGTCCAGCATCTTGATCACAGCTCGTCCACCAGGACCTTCTCACCGGTCAGGTTGAAAACCTCGACCGGCCTGGAGTCCGTCGACAAGACGTGAACGGAAATGATGCTCTTGCCTGCGATCACGTCGTGCCAGACCACAAGGGCCTCACCCGTACGTGCTTTGTACTCGTCCCTTGTCATCCTATTCCCTTCGTTAGTCCGGGAACGCCGACACGTAGTGCCGACGAACCTGGATCAGCGACGGAAAAACGGCTTCACTAACACCACAGCACTGATGAGCACGCAGGCGATAAACGCCTCGAGACACCCACCTGGTTTATGCTTCTTGTCCGGAGCGCCTCGCATGAAGCGATCGTCGCCCCGCCTGTAGTCACGATCCTCGCTCACACGACCACAGCGAAAAACGCCCAGATCCATGTCACCACGTACGCGATCTGGTTCGAGCAGTGCCTACCAGGGCCAGGCACATAGCCATTATCGTCGCCAACGCTAATTTCGGTGCGCATCCGTGTCCCCTATTCGGTGGTAACGGCGGGTTATGGACCTTCATCGTTGCGTACGTTCCTCGTGCCACTTCTCGATCAGGCTGGCCACGCCACATGTGGCGGGCAAAGCAATGTAGAGATACCACAGGGGCAAGCTGGCCACGCCTGTAAGGAGCCAGCTGCCCAGGGTCTCGAGGTCGTTGATCACTTGGACTTCTTCCCCAGCAGCATGTGCCAGAAGCCCTGGCTGCCTGTACCTTCGTAGCTCTTGACAACCTTCTGTGTCTTCTGAACCGCCTTGCGCTGCTTCTTGTTCATCGGCAACGGCTTACTCTTCTTCGGCACTATTCATCCCTTCTAGGCTGTACTCGTCTTCGGCTGGGTCTATACCTAACTTCAACATCAGGTCCTGTGCCACAAAGGCCCAATGTACGAACCGTTCACCTTCACTGGTGTACTGACCTGTAATGCTGCCCATAGGTTCATGAACGGCATCAGCGGCCAATTGGTTACGGTAGCAAATAAGTGCTACCTCCAGCACTTCGAGCTCCTCGTCAGTGAACACGGTGCTGCTCGATCCAGTTGTACGCAGCGAGTTCATTGTTCTTCCTCGCCACCACAACATTCAACGCGGAAAGAATGAACACGAACACCACGGGCACAAGATGCCCTTCGATGTCAATATCCAAAAGGCGGCGCTCTAAGTGATACTCCGATGCTACGGCGTACGTGTACACTTCAACATCTCTTCCCGGTTCCCCGTTACCCAGCATGGTTTCGACCTTCCGCCCTCTCACCGTCGGGTGATCGGATTGGTAATGTTGGAGGCTTTTGTTTTACATGCTAATTCTATTATAAAGCGGCACCTAACGGGATATCACGCCTAAATACCTGGTTGTTCTTGGTATCTGTTTTTGATTCCGCAGGTTCCCTCGGACATACAAACTGTGTTGTATTTCTGGTATATCGTTGGTTGTATTTATTTGTATTTGGTTCGGGGGGATTTGGTTCGTTTGGATATCATTGGCTTTTACGCCAAACGTCCCCACCCCATTTGGATTGAGAGCAGTGAGAGTATGTTATCTAGGGTAATCGAAGTTTTCACGTGGAAACCATGCGATTTAATTCTGTTTTTGGTTTTAAATACGACGCAGTATATAACTAAGAACACGGAGTTCTGTCTACGTTTTTACTGACGATTCATTGAGTCTACAATAGACACTGTTTGAAGTGGTGTCAAATGTCTATTGTAGATCCAATGACAGGAACACTCTGGCGGACGCTTAGTCGAACGTTTGACTACACAATCGGCCTTTTTTCGGTAGATATATATTTAGGTTTATATATAAGAGTTATAGAACATTTGTAGTCATCCCGGTATGTTATTCTCTAAATTAAAGCTTGCTCAAAACTAACCCGAGTACTAAACCAATCGGTTATAACTCTTGATTACCCAGCGAGGTCCCCTATATAATAAAACTATGAAGACGTGTAGGATTTGTCTACGTGCACTCCCTGAAGACTCTTTCGCCTCCCAGGGACGTCGCTACAAGAAACCTTACTGCAAGCCCTGTTACAACGCCTTCCAGGCCGCGTGGCGTCGTACTGACTACGACGAGCGTAGGCCCCTTACCATCGCAGAGTTTCGCGAAGAGGTCCTGCCCCTGATGATCGACGCCGGAGAGGCCCCTTGGGTTGGCCAGGCGCACGTAGAGCTTGAGCACGACCCGTTCTACGCCGATGAGCTTGTGACGGATGAGGATCGGCAACGCCGTCATGAAGAGATCATGGACGAATTGCGCGCCACCGATCCCCTCCGTCAGTCAGACTAACCGACCTTCGTGCACTTGTACTTGTGCTGGGACGGACTCAACGCTTTCGGGTGCTGCGTCTTCGACTGCCCCTTCAGGGTGCCGACCGTCACGGCGCCATCGAGCGGCGAGACAGCCCCTGTGGACGTCCCGTCTTGTAATGCCGCAACCTGCGCCTGAAGGTCCTGCACCTGCTGGTCCTCCGATCCCTTCTCCATCACGCCCCCCGCAATTGCGGCCGCCAGACACAAACCGGCGACAGCCCTCGCGGTGACCTTACGCTTACGGGTCCAGAACCCACCCTTGTTCTTCACGACCTTCGCGTGGACGTTGGTCAACGTCCCACTGATGGTACCGCTACTGTTCATACCGAACCCCTTCTGGTTGGGAAGGACGGGTACAGCCCCCACTATACCCGACCCACCCGATCAGACGGATTCGACGGACCACTTGCAGGTGTACTCCGACCCCTCGACCGACCCGGGATTCGGGTTCGACGGACACCACATGTCCGACAGGTCGACCGCCCATTTCCCGTCGTCTGCCGCCGAGAGGAACGGTTCGCCAATCAGTTCGCATGCGTGTGCCGTACACACCATCGACAGCTTCATGATCCTGCCTTCCTGATCTTGATACGGAAGGAGAGGGTACGGTCCCTTCACCGTACCCTACCCACCCTACCCTATCAGGACTGGTCGGTCTCGACCGTCTCCTCGTTGAACAGTTCGAGCTGGTTCTCGTCGACCGTCTCGACCTGACCGGTCGGGAAGTGCTTGTTCGCGTACCGACCGAACCACTCCGACAGCGACTCGATCGTGACCAGTCGCTTCCCGTCCTTCTCGACGGACGTGATGTAACCCTTCTTGACGTACGTGTAGATCATTTGTGCCGGCAGCTTCTTGTCGACGCCCTTTTCCGCGATCCACCCGTTCACGATCTTGCTTGCCGCGTACGCCGTCATCTCACTCATGATCTTTACCCTTTTCTTTTTTGGCAGACTGGTAGTATGTGTTTGGTGTTGATGTTTGTTTGGTTTTTGTTGTTGATATTATTATATAGTGGGATCTTGATGTTACATACGCGCTAAATGGCGTAATTATTCAATATCTTTTATGGCGCCATTTAGGGGGGGGGGGGTCTATGTAGACGGGTCTATACAGACCGGTCGTATAAGGGGGGGGGCTACCCTACCCATATACCACCTACCTATATACCTACCCTACCTACTATGTACCGTACCCTACCTTACTAGCTGTTGCAGTCACAACGATTCATAACGGACCGTACCATACCACACGAAGGACATACCGTACCCTTCCGTACCTTTCCTTCTGATCCTTTCTTGCCGAAAGAAAACGGACGGGAATTACGGTCCGTATATGTACCGTCCGGTACGAACCGGTAATCGTTGTGTACCGTACCATCCAATTTTTGGTAAGACATTATTGTTCCTTAATTTAGGTAGATGGATAGTATATGTTTTTGTTGTTGGTTGTTTGTTTTTGTTGTTAACTATATTATAATTCAGGAACATGGTGTTCTTCAACGTCCCTGGGTGTATCGTGGAGTCTAGGAACCAAACATGTGTTCCCAAGATATATCAAATAGAGGTTTGCACATATTCACTATGTTCCTAGGATATAGTAGCTAACGGCTTTGATGACCATATAATATATAGGGCTAAATTCATATCAGAAGTAGGTAATATCGCTGTATTTACCAACAGGTTGCGTACATTACTGGTCATAAGCTATCATATAGGAAAGCACTTGGTCCTGAAAGCTCGAGGAGGTGTCCAAATGGCTTACGATCCGGACGCACTGGATGCGCTTAAGATGGAGAAGGCATTCATGAATGCCTCTGATGCGCAGCTTGCAGATGAGGTGTTCAAGCAGAATGCCGCACGAGCTGCTCTGGTCATCACGCATCTGGCGACCAACGGTACCTCCGAGCAGATCAAGTTTCGGGCCTCTACGTATATCTGCGACAGGGTTCTCGGCCCTGCGAAGGCTGCTGGCCTGAAGGGCGACGAGCAGAAGGATGCCCTGGCGGAGTTCGTCAAGGATATCGTTCGCAACAACGCCTGACGAGAAGGCCCTGTGGAATCCCCCGATAGGAGGTAAGCCGTGCCTGCGCCTGGGTTGACGTACGTTACAGTTAGTGATACCCTTTACCGTGGGGACGGTGCCTTCGACTCTGGCGTCCTTGAGTTTAGAATCACTAATCAGGTCCATCGTGCGGGTACGGTTGTTATTTCACCGACGACCTTTTCAGTGACGCTGGTCAATGGCGCCTTTAGCATTTCACTTCCGGCTTCTGATGATACACTGAACAGTCCTGCGACATGGTTTTACCTGGTCACGGTGCGAACGCTGGAATGGAATGCATCATTTTACTTACCTGTGTTGATTGCATTAGCGGGCTCAGGCGCTAAGCTTAGTCAGTTGTTGGATCACGTGGCGATTCCATCAGCACCTGGATTCGACTTGGCAGGGTTCTTGCAGAAGACCGGCGGCACGATGACCGGGGCCCTGATTCTTAATGCGGATCCCGTAGCCAACCTTGGCGCAGCAACGAGGCAGTTCGTTTTGGCGCAGGCCGCCAGTGGTGTAGCTGATGCGACTACGACGACTAAGGGCAAGGTTCAGCTAGCTGGTGACCTTGCTGGTACGGCGGCAGCTCCTACGGTGCCCGCGTTGTCAGGCAAGGCTGCAACTGTACATACACATGCTGAGAGCGATGTCACAAATCTTACATCGGACTTGTCGACGCTGACGTCGTCTGTTGCGGGCAAAGCCAATACCAGTCATACGCACGTTGAGGCGGACACTACTAACCTGGTAACTGACCTTGCTGCCAAGGTAGCTAAGTCGACTGTTACGGCCAAGGGTGACCTCTTAGTTGCTACTGCTAGTGCTACTATCACTAATCTGGGGGTTGGTAGTAACACACAAGTCCTGACGGCTGATTCCGCACAGGCCACAGGAATGAAGTGGGCACCTGCAGCAGGGGGCGGATCGAGTCCTGCTGTATACTTGCCTGCTGGGTATGGGCTTACGGCTATTAGTGCAGACCCTTTGGCTAATCAGAATCCACAGCCAGCAGGCAGCAATATCATCTGGTACATGCGCCTCCCAACTCCAGTCTCGGGCACCGTTACCAATCTCTGGGTTGCCTGTGGTGTTGGTGGAACCTGGGACGCCTCTACGACGCCTAACCAGATCGGCATCTACGACGATACCGGCGCAACACTGGGTGCCACTGCAAATGATAGCACCCTGTGGACCTCTGTGGGCTGGCGCGGCGGTGCCGTTGTGGGGGGCGCTGTTGCCGTAGCGACTTCGTACTTCTACGTGTTGGCAATTATTCGTGGTATGTCCAATGAGCAGTTGTGCTATCCATCATCGCCTAATGACACGCACACGTTTGCCTCTCGTGGCCCGGGGCAAACGAAGCGGCGCTGCGGTTATGTGACAGCGTCAGCGCTTCCTGGTTCTTTTGATCCGACGGCGTATGGTACGGAATCTGGGTACGCAATCCTTTGCGGGGTGAGCTGATGAGTCTTACCATCGACAAGGAGAAGTACTTCAAGACCATTAATTACGAGCCTCACCCAGAGCAGCGCAGGTTCCACGATTCCAAGGCACGCTTTCGGATTTGCTGCTGCGGCCGTCGATTTGGTAAGTCCACGATGGCTGCTCGCGACCTTGAGCCTTATCTGTTCATTCCCAAGACGAGGTACTGGATTGTCGGTCCGACCTACGACTTGGGTGAGAAGGAATTCCGGGTTATCTGGGATGACCTGATGATTGGTCAGGGGTTCCTACGGGACAAGAGGATTAAGAAGGCGTATAACAAGAAGCAAGGGGACATGTACATTGAGTTCCCTTGGCAAACCAGGCTTGAAGTCAGATCTGCAGAGCACCCGGAGAACTTGGTTGGTGACGCCCTTAATGGTGTCATCATGTCCGAGGCGGCCAAGCAGAAAGAGTCGACGTGGAAGAAGTACATTCGTCCTGCGCTGACTGACTTCCGCGGGTTTGCTACCTTCCCGACTACACCTGAGGGCTACAACTGGCTGCATAAGATGTGGCAGTATGGTCAGGATCCTGATCGTCCACAGTACGAGTCATGGCAGTTCCCTTCCTGGAAGAACACCGTCATCTATCCTGAGGGATATGAAGACGAAGAGATTCAGGAGATGAAGCGTAGTACCATCGGTGAGTGGTTTGCGCAGGAAATCGGTGCCGAGTTCTCCGCCTTCGTTGGTAAGATTTACGGCGAGTGGCGTGAGGCAGAACATGTCAAGAAGCATACGTTCAACCCTGCCTGGCCGAACTACATTGCCTTTGACTGGGGCTTCACGAATCCAATGGCTGCGATCGAGTTTCAGGTCGCACCCGACGATACCATCTATATCTGGCGTGAGTACTACAAGGCCTTCGTCACATTGTCTTCCGCGTTGGAAGAGATGAAGCGTAGAGAGCAGCCTGAAGGTTATCGACTGGATATGGCCTTCGGTGATGCAGCCGACCCTGAAGCCTGTGTTACGGTTAGCGAAAAGCTGGTCGGGTGCTATTCAGATCCGAAGGCCAAGGAGAATTGGCGTCAAGGGGTCATGTGCGTCAAGAAGTTCCTGAAGATGCGCGAGACAGGCCTGTACGACGAGCACGAGCGGCCTATTGAGCGCCCTGGGCTATACGTTGACCACGCCTGTAAGAACGTCATCAAGGAGTTCAACAACTACAAGTCCAAGGAACCTGTCAACGGATCTAATGTTCCAGAGATGGGTCAGAAGGTCGAAGACCATGCCATGGATGCGATTAGGTATGGTCTAGTGCACCTGTACGAGTTGGGTGCAAACCATCACCTGTCAGAGGTGATGGGTCCGATGGCATATTACCGCGATCCAGATCCTGGCGACTTGAATCGCTTGTCAGGCATGCGTATGACAGCCAGTTCAGAACTGGATCACGGTATGTTCGTTGCGACTGAACTAGTCTTCTAGGAGGGGACATGCCACTCAAGGCAGCCAAGACCATTCTTCGGCAGACCGTTAAGTATATCTTTGCTAACGGTCGTTCCATGACTGGCAAGGTGCTGGGGAATGCAGGCACCGCTCCTACGACTCCTGGCGTGGCTACTTCGACCACTGGCGGTACTCTTGCGGCGGCTACCTACGCGTATACCTCTACTGCGTTGGTTGCAGGCGTCGAGACACAGGCCAGTGCGCAGGCTAGTCAGGTTACTACCGGTTCGACCAGTACGGTCACGATTACTGCTACTGTCAATGCTGCTGCCACGGCCTATCGCTTCTACGGTCGTACGTCTGGTTCGCAGCTGTTCATGAAGCAGCAGACCTCGAATGTATTCATCGACGATGGCTCTCTGACGCCTGTTGCAGGTGCTGCTAGTCCCGCCGCTTCTACGTCCAGCCTGCTATTTCCTGAACTGCAGAACAACACTAGGCTGATTCACGGCGTGGCTGCAGCGACTACGAATAAGCAGACCGGTGCATATCACAATCGGGGACTGTAATGGCTACCCGGAAGTTGAAGGTCAACAGCCACGTCAATGTGTTTTCCGGTGGCAAATGGCTTCCGGGAACAGTTACTGGGTTCGCCACGGACACCGCTCCGATTTTGAGGCTCGTCCATACTGGTACTACTTTCGGAACTGCATCCGTCGGCGTTCCTAAGTGGTCACGCACAGGCTCAAGGGCTGGGACGTACACACCATGACTATTGCCGAAGAGCCTACCCTCACATGGGCTGAGGCGCTCGAGCGTTACGAGTTCGTTGACACTGTCAAGGATCCTGATGGTGCATCGGTTGTTCTCATGGCCGATCGTACTACACTGGGACGACCTGACCTCAACGAGATTGGTACGACGAGCCCTTCTACCTACCTGAGCTTTCTCAGGCAGGAATACAACCCTGATCTGCGTGAGACGAACGGCCTTCGGACGTATGACAAGATGCGAAGGTCGGATTCTACTATCCGGTCGACGCTGCGGCTGATGAAGACCCCTGTCCTGTCTGCGCGGTGGTTCATCAAGCCTGCTTCGGATAGTAAGAAGGACAAGGAGATCGCTGACTTTGTCAGCTGGAACCTGTTCAAGGGTCTGACGAACTCCTGGCCGCAGCTTCTGACTGAGACGTTGCTGTGCCTCGAATTTGGATACTACATGTTCGAGAAGGTTTGGACGAACAAGCACCCGATGCGTCCAGGTAAGATGTGCTGGCAGAAGTTCGCACCGCGACACCCTTTGGACGTCCTGTATTGGGAGTTCGACGACAAGGGTGGTCCTGCAGGCGTTCAGATGTACAACTACAGCATCCTGAATACCATCTTCATTCCGATTAACAAGCTTGCCGTCTTCACCTTCGAGAAGGAGGGCGGCGACATGACTGGTCTCTCCCTCCTGCGTTCCGCATACAAGCCTTGGTACTACAAGCAGCAGCTCGAGAAGATTGACGCGATCCAGAAGGAGCGTCATGGCATTGGCATCCCGATCATTAAGCTTCCTCCTGGCTTTAGCAAGGAAGATCGCATGCTGGCCGACAACCTTGGACGTAACTTGCGTACCAACGAGCGTGCACACGTTGTTCTTCCTCCCAACTGGGACCTCGTCTTCGCTAAGCTCGAAGGCCAGCCAGTCAGTGCCCTCGACTCGCTGAACTACCACGATGACCAAATCGAGATGAATGTTCTCGGTAACTTCATCGATGTAGAGTCCAGTCGCGGCAAGGATGACGACCACACAATGTTCATGCGGTCGACACGCTTCCTGGCTGCATGTGTCGAGGATGTGTTCAATTCATACTGCATCCCGCAGCTAGTTGACTACAACTTTCCTAGGATTCCGAATGGATATCCGGAACTCAAGGCTCGCCGCATTGGCGAGGAAGATGAATGGCGAACCATGTCGTTCGCAGTGCGCAACCTGGTTGGCTCTGGTGTCCTCACTCCTGATGACCCACTCGAAGAGGCCCTCCGGGAAGAGACGGATCTTCCGCCTCGCGATCCGTCGACGTCGCGCAACATCGGTAACCCACAGGGTGCGCCGATTGAGGGTCAGGCAACCGCGCCTCAGGGTAGTGGCACCGCACGTCCTCCTGCAGGTAATCAACCACGAGGAGCTTCTGGCGCCAACGTCCCCAGCAGGCCTACACCTTCCCCCGCCCAACTGCCAAGACAAAACCCTAGCCCTGTGGTGTCTGTGCCACGTGGTAACGCGGGGGTTGACCGGAGTGGTGGCAAGTAGTACACGTATATACGAATCTGTTGTGTACCCTTGGGTCACTGTGTTATCATTAAGACAAGGGAAAGGGGCACGTAATGGCCGCTCCCAAGAAGCCAGTCAGTGGTAAGAAGCCTGCTAAGGGTGGACAGAAGGCTGTTGTTAAGCCGTTCGTCAAGCCTACTGCGGCTACTGCCAAGGGCAAGCAGGCAGTGGGTGTAAAGAAGCCTGGTGCCGTTCCTCCGAAGACCAAGGGTATGATCCCACCGAAGGGGAAGGGGGGTAGCTACAAGTGACTGTTCAGCAGTTCAGTTACCTGTACGACCTTTCGGGTCTTCAGTTCGAAGACAATTCGACGTCGAGCTGGATCCAGGCCTTCCCGATTGGCACGTATCAGCACCCTTCCTATGGCGAGATCAAGGTCACGCCTGATCGTGTGAAGGCCTTTGCAGCCAGTGTCAATAGCAAGGTTCGCGGCACTGACTGCGATATCGACTACGATCACAAGGCGAAGACTCAGATTGCTGCTGGTTGGGTCAAGCAGGCTGAGGCGCGCAATGATGGCCTCTATCTTCACGTCGACTGGACACCTGCAGCGGCGAAGAAGATCAAGGACAAGGAGTACAGGTACTTCTCGCCTGAGTACGTGGACTCCTGGACGGATAATCAGGGTGCGACTCACAATGACGTTCTGTTCGGTGGTGCACTCACTAACCGTCCGTTCTTGAAGAACATTCAGCCGGTCAACCTCTCGGAAGAAATGGCCAAGCTTCTTGCTTCGACCGCTCCGCCCGTTTCGCCAAACAATGGTGATCCTTCGGTGGCAGGTTCACGCACCGACCCTCAGAACAGTTCCGTTGCACCTCTGAGTGTGGACGACGCTCTCGGCAAGATGGCCGGTCTCTTGGGTCTGGACCCGAACGCTGATCACAACCAGATTCTTGGCGCCGTCAGCATGCTTACCAAGGATGAGGCATCTGAAGATGACGATGCCACGTCGAAGGAGCCCGGACAGGGCAATGCAAAGGAGACGCAGATGGCCGACAAGGTCGACAAGGGCGGAGGCGCACCGACGGTTGCCCTGTCCGAGCAGCAGCTGATGGAGCACCCGCTCTTTAGGCAGTTGAGCGACAAGATGGCGCTGCTCGAAACGGCCAACTCGCTCTCTGAGGTTCAGCGGACGCTGGGTGAGCTGAGCGAGGGCAACTACGTCCTGTCGCCGTCGGCGAAGGCGCTCGCCGAGCCGTTCATGCTGACGCTGGCTCCGGAATCGCGGATGAAGTTCGCCGAGATCCTGAAGCACTTCGTCGAGCGCAAGGGCGTCGTGCAACTGGGTGAGATGGGCCAGTCGCGTCGTGTGATCAGCGCTGAGGATCAGATGACGGGCGTCAAGGCCTTCTCCGAGGCTGTCAAGGCTGCACAGGTTGAGAACAAGCAGCTGTCGTACGCATCAGCCGTTCAGCAGGTGGCGACGGAAGACCCGTCGCTGTACGATAACTACCGTGCCAGCCTGCTGGCCGGCGAGTAAGTGGGAGGAGGTAAGCCATGGGTCCGAACTTCGTTCTTGACAAGGGCTTCAAGGTCAACGCTGCTGCCACTGTCAACTTCGGTACGGCTGCGGCTCTTGACACCACCGATGCAACTGGTGGCACCGTCATCACGTCGACGGCATCGACTCGTGTTCTCGGTGTGTACCAGGAAACCCTGGATGCTGCTAAGGTAGCAACGGGCAAGGCGACGGTCGACGTTCGCATCATGGGTATCACCCGTGGTGTGACGGGTGGTGCGATCACCATCTACACGCCAGTGTACGTCGACGCGTCTGGCAACTTCGTCACGGCCGGTGCTGCGGGCACCAAGCAGGCAGGCATCGCTCTTACGGGTGCGTCTGGTTCCGCGCAGGTCATCGATGTTCTTCTCACGCCTGCTGGCGCTGTTTCCAGCTGACCCCTGAAGGGAGTGAATCATGGCAGTCTACAGCCCTTCTGGGTCTGGCAACGTCCACGTCGATCTAGTTCTCACGCAGATCTCGATCCAGTGGCCGATGGATCAGGGCTTCGTCGGACCGGAGCTCTTCCCGGCCGTGCCCGTTGCGAAGCAGTCCAACAAGTACTACATCTACGACCGTGAGTTCTTCAAGGTCGAGGCGAGCGACGTTCGTGCGCCCGGAACGGTCGCGAACGAGATCCCGGGCCTGAAGGTCAGCCTGGACTCGTACTACTGCCAGGAGCACGCTCTTCAGATCGCTGTGACTGATGAGGAGCGTCAGAACGCTGACATTCCTCTTCAGCCTGATTCGGACGCAACTGAGTTGGTGACCGAGCGCATTGTTCTCAGCCGCGAGCTGAACATGATGAACATGGCGCGGACGATCGGCAACTACGCTTCGGGTAACAGCGTCACGTTGGCTGGTGCGAACCAGTGGAACAGTGCCAACTACGCGACGTCCAATCCGATCTCGGACATCAAGACTGGCATCCGCGCGATCAACGCGAAGATCTTCAAGAATCCGAACCTGGCAATCTTTCCGTACCAGGTGATGACGCAGCTCGAGGATCACCCCGACTTCATCGAGCGCATCAAGTACTCGGAGCGGGCGATTCTGACCCCGGACATTATCTCCTCGGTCTTGGGTCTCGATCGCGTCCTCGTGCCAGGAGTCGGCTACTCCACTGCAGGTGCTGGCGTGTCTGTCTCCTCGGCCAACATGACCTACATGTGGGGCAAGGATGTCATCCTAGCCTACATGCCTGGGAAGCCTGGCATCAAGCAGCTCGGGTTCGGCTACGAGTTCGTCTGGGGCTACGGCGGCGGTCAGGCCCGGGACAATGGCAAGACTGGTGGGTCTTCTCAGAGTCAGGTCATCGACCGCTGGCGCGAGGACCCACGTGCGTCGGACCTCGTCCGCGTGCGTCGGCGCTACGACCTCAAGCTGGTCGGCGTCGAGAGCAACCTGCTCATCACTGGCTACCTCATTCAGAGCGCGGTGGCCTAGGAAGGAGGATCATGGCGTACTTTGCTAAGACTCGCGTCCAGTACGGGTACGACGACGGTACGTCCGTCACGCTGGAGCCGGGCGACGAGATCACTACAGAGCATGGCCTGAAGCAGTCCGATCTGGACACGCTTCTCGCATCGGACTCGATCGAAGAGCACGACGGAGGGGAGTGGTCAGGCGAACGTCCTGTCGGGCCACTCGAGCAGACGGCAAAGGATCCTTCTGCTGCGGGAACTGTCGACGACGTCAACCTTCCAGAAGAGCCCGCGGCTGACGAGTCTGAGGTCGAAGAGACCCCGGACGAGGACGACGACAAGGAGTGAGGTGAAGCATGGCACGTATTTCAGTACAGCAGGCACAGGCTTGGGGCGAACAGACCAAGCTGCCGATTACTGGCCTGGACGTGCCGCTGCTCACTCAGATCGAGAACCAGGTACTGGCGACATTGTCGGAAGGCTTCGACGTCAGTACCTGGCTCGATTCGACTAATACGCCTCCGATTGTACAGCAGATTCTCTCCATGCTGTATGTGTCCTGGTTCTATAATCGCCAGTACTCAGAAGACCAGGAACATGTTAATGTCTATGCAACGCTTCTTCGGGCAGAGGCAGAGTCCTTGATCGTTGGTCTTCTTGACGGCTCGATTATCATGCCTAACCAGCCCATCTCGGCTGCAGATGGTCCTACGTTCTACCCGAACGATTCTTCCACGGCCGCGGAGACTACGAACCTTGACACTTCGTTAGGTCCTGCATCGTTCTCGATGGGGAGGATTTTCTGATGACTTCCCCGCGTAAAGACTCAGGCATTCTTGCCTTCGACTTCTCTCCTACGATCGGTATTCTCGCCCGCGATCTTGATAAGATGGGCGTTGACATTCGATCGTGGAAGGTGCCGTTGACGAACGCTGTTCGCAACGTCATGATTCCTTCGTTCCAGCAGAACTTCGAATCCGGTGGTCGTCCTCACTGGACACCACTGTCTGAGGCGACTGTTCTGATTCGAAGCAAGGAAGGTTCTGGTTCTGAACCGCTAGTACGTTCTGGCGCTCTGAAGCGCAACATGGGTTTCTTATCCATGTGGGATATCAACCAGAACTATGCGATCCTGAAGGTACTGCCTGAGCGTATCTGGTATGGTGCTCTTCACCAGGCAGGCTACGGAACTACCGGGGCACAGATCCAGAACAAGATCAAGCTGGCTGCTAAGAAGGGTGTGAAGCTTAGTACTGGCGCCGCATCCAAGGCAGTCATGAATGATCTGGATAAGAAGCTGAAGGTCTCGATGGCTTCAGGCAAGTCCATTGGATCTTCTTCCGATCGTGCACATCCAATTCCTGCACGACCATTCGTTATGTTCCAGGATGAGGACCTGCCGAAGATCGATGACGAGTTCCGTAAGTGGATCGATATGCGTGTTGCCACTGCTGGGTTTAAGGGGTGACACATGGCAGGTCCTACTGACAGTCTCGAAACCTTTGTAGCAACGGTTCAGGCGCTGATTGCCGCGGCACAAACTGATCTTGGCATCCAAGATGTCTGGTACGGCGAGCAGCGAAAGATCCCACGAATGCCTGCCGTCGAGATCATTCCGGGTGAGAAGACACGCAACGATGCAGGCGCGCCCAGGCGTGTTGAAAACCTGTTCGAGATCTTCGTGATGATCCAGGCAGGTCAGGTTCAGGATACTCAATTGAATCTTCACCTGGCAGGACAACTCGCCGAGTCTGTGGAAGCTGTGATCCATGCGGACCCGACGCTAGGCGGCGTCTGTATCAACTGTATGGTCGTACGTACTGAATTTGGTACTACAATGCGTAGTACGACGGAACTGCGAGCGGCTCGTCTAACTGTACAGGCAAAGTCGCGCACACTTCTTCCCATGCAGCCAGGCTACAACCAGTAAGGTGGTGTGAAGTGGGATACGGTATTGGTGGTGGCGGCTTCTTGGGGGTGGCACTTGAGCAGCTCCTTCCTCCTGTGCAGGCAGCAGCGACGAGCTCGACATCTGGTGGTACGCTTCCTACGACTTCGACGTACAAGTATGTCTTGACCTCAACTAATGCTGCAGGTGAGACCACTGTCAGCAACGAGGTCACAGTTACGACGGGTGCAGGTGCGACCAATTCCAACACAGTCAACTGGGCTGTAGTCACAGGTGCTACGGGCTACAAGGTTTACCGTACAGCAGCAGGTGGTGGTACTGGTACTGAGCTCCTGCTGGCCCCTGTGGTTGGTGGTGCGACAATCACCTACCTGGACACTGGTGCTCTGTCTCCTGCAGGTGCACAGCCTGCTACGAATACTGCACTCGCTTCTGGTGTGTATACGCCTCCGATCAAGTACTTCCCGATCACGTCCGAGTCGCTGAAGTATGTTCAGGCGACTCAGTGGCGTCGACCGATTAGGCAGTCAGTTGATAATATCGGAGGCGTGCCTGGCAACGTTCACGTCGAAGGTGACATCGTCGAACACCACGTTCGACCCGAACGACTTGGCGAGGCCACGCGCATCGAGCACCACCGCGCCCGAGCGCTCGGCCTGACTCCGCAGGACGTCTCGCAGGCGCTCGCCATGCTGATCTCCGGCGCGCCGGTGACGACCATCCGCGACGGCATCGAGAAGGTCGGCGTGGTCGCGCGCGCCGTTCCCTCCGAGCGGCTCGACCTCGGCCGCGTCGGCGATCTCACCATCACTTCGCGCAACGGTGTCGTCGTGCCGCTGCAGCAGATCGCAAAAATCGAGTATTCCCACGAGGAGCCGATCCTGTGGCGGCGTAACCGCGACATGGCGATCACCGTGCGCGCCGACGTGGTCGACGGCGTGCAGCCGCCCGACGTCAGCACGGCGATCCTCCCGAAACTCCAGCCGATCAAGGATGCGCTGCCTTACGGTTACCGGATCGAGACCGGCGGATCGATCGAGGAAAGCGCGAAGGCGAATGTCGCGCTGGCCGCGGTATTCCCCGTGATGGCGGTCGCGATGCTGGCGCTCCTGATGATCCAGCTGCAAAGCTTCTCGCGGCTTGCGCTGGTGTTTGTGACGGCACCGCTCGGCCTGATCGGCGCGACCGGCGCCCTGCTGATCGCCAACCGGCCGTTCGGTTTCGTGGCGCTGCTCGGATTGATCGCGCTCGCCGGCATGATCATGCGCAACACCGTGATCCTGGTCGACCAGATCGAATCCGACGTCGCCGACGGCCACGACCGGCGCAGCGCCATCGTCGACGCCACGGTGCGCCGCGCCCGCCCGGTGGTGCTGACGGCGCTGGCCGCCATCCTCGCCATGATCCCGCTGACCGAATCGGTGTTCTGGGGGCCGATGGCCAT
>Ga0137418_10001893_pt1 | contig 19153 bp, 13 predicted proteins | sample CZODoug3_1_2_16f_FD_122242 | JGI IMG/M metagenome (GOLD analysis project Ga0137418, IMG submission 122242) | Vadose zone soil fungal communities from Angelo Coast Range Reserve, California, USA - CZODoug3_1_2_16fungal (Hybrid Assembly) | ecosystem: Environmental > Terrestrial > Soil > Vadose... | reverse complement strand
TCAAAGTCCTCTTTCTCCCTGAGTACAACGTTTCGCTCGCTGAACGTCTGATTCCGGCCAGCGATGTTTCCAACCAGATCTCGACCGCTGGTTACGAAGCCAGCGGAACCAGCAACATGAAGTTCATGATGAACGGGGCCTTGACAGTTGGAACACGCGATGGGGCAACCATCGAAATGGCGGAGGAGGCTGGGGAGGAGAACCTGTTCCTGTTCGGTCTCACCGTAGAACAAGTCGAGAACAGCCGCTCCTGGTATAGCCCGCACTGGCATTACGAGAATGAGCCGGAGACTCGGGCAGCGCTCGACCTTATTTTCTCTGACCACTTCAGTCGCAACGAGCCAGGGGTGTTCGCCCCGTTGCGCGATTTGCTCCTGTTATTCGGCGATCACTACATGCACTTGGCGGATCTGACCTCCTACTGCCAGGCACACGAACAGCTCGGCGCATTGTATGCCGATCCTGGCGCGTGGACGCGCAAAGCAATCCTTAATGTGGCCAGTTCCGGAAAGTTTTCGAGCGATCGTACGATCGCCGAATACGCAACCGATATTTGGAAGGTGCAACCATGCCCAGTACCCTAGCAAAACAGCTAATACCAACCAAACCGCGCGAACAGTCAATCTCCCCGCTTGCTGGCAAATCGGCTCCGAAGGAGATGCTGGTGGACGTGGCCCACCTGGAGGGGGAATATTTCGAACGCCGCCCCGACTTGGAAAATCCCAACCAGTTGGTCAGCTTCGGTACCAGCGGACACCGTGGCTCGCCCTTGCATGGCTCATTCAATGAAGCGCATGTCCTGGCAATCACCCAAGGTATCTGCGATTACCGGCGAGAGCACGGAAACACTGGCCCACTCTATATGGGAAAAGACACTCATGCATTGTCCGGGCCTGCGCAGCGCACCGCGCTCGAAGTTCTGGCGGCTAACGACGTCGAGACGATCATTCAGGAAAGTGACGGTGTAACTCCGACGCCTGTGATCTCGCGGGCCATTCTGGTATACAACCGCACTCGCAAAAAACACCTGGCTGATGGCATTGTTGTTACACCGTCGCACAACCCGCCCGAGGATGGAGGCTTCAAGTACAACCCCACCAACGGCGGCCCGGCTGATACGGACGTCACTCGCTGGATTGAAGGTCGTGCGAACGAATTGCTGCGAGCAGGAAATGCGGATGTCAAGCGAGTGCCGTTCGCCAAAGCGATGCGGGCAGCAACTACGCACCAGGAAGACTTCGTTCTACCATACGTTCGCGACCTCCAGAACGTCGTTGATATGGAAGCGATTCGTGACGCCCATCTCAAACTCGGCGTGGATCCACTGGGCGGAGCCGCGTGGCCGTATTGGGAGCCGATCAATTCGATTTATGGACTGGAAATTACCGTCGTCAATCCAACCATTGACTCGACCTTCTCATTCATGACGGTGGATCACGACGGTAAGATCCGCATGGATTGTTCCAGTCCGTATGCTATGGCCAGACTCGTTGGGCTGAAAGACCAGTACCAAGTGGCTTTCGCCAACGATCCTGACTCCGACCGGCACGGGATTGTTACTCCCGTGGCAGGATTGATGAACCCAAACCACTATCTTGCCGTGGCGATCCAATACTTGTTCACTCATCGCTCGCAGTGGCGTCACGATGCCGCGGTTGGGAAGACGCTCGTGAGCAGCAGCATGATTGATAAGGTCGTCCAAAAGCTTGGCAGGGAACTACGCGAAGTACCGGTGGGATTTAAATGGTTTGTGCCAGGGTTACTTGAGGGTTCGTACGGTTTCGGCGGGGAGGAGAGTGCTGGAGCGAGTTTTCTTCGTCTTGACGGCGCGGTGTGGACCACCGATAAGGACGGGCCGATCTTGGACCTCCTGGCGGCTGAGATAACCGCGCGCACGGGCAAAGATCCCGGGGAGCACTACCGCGAACTGACGGCGGAGTTCGGCACTCCGCACTATACGCGCATCGATGCGCCTGCCACGCTCGAGCAGAAAACGCAGTTACAAAAACTTTCGCCCGACGACGTGAAGGAGTCGGATCTAGCGGGCGAGCCAATCACCGCTAAGCTGACCAGAGCTCCGGGAAATAATGCTCCCATCGGTGGCTTGAAAGTCATCGCGGCCAACGGCTGGTTTGCGGCCCGGCCCTCTGGCACGGAGGAGATCTACAAGATCTATGCGGAGAGCTTCAAGAGCCAGGCACATCTGGCTGCCATCGTGAACGAAGCCCACGAGATGGTGAATAACGCACTGGGCTCCTCCTCAGCTCTACCTCGGGACAGCGCCTCGCAATGAGCAGTGACGGCGGGCCGGGAAATATTCCGCCGTTTCCGCCCGATTACCGCGCTGCGGGGTTGCTGCTGCACGTCACGTCGTTGCCCTCGGCATACGGCATCGGTGATCTGGGACCATCGGCGTTTTTATGGATTGATCGGTTACACGATGCTGGCCAACGATGGTGGCAGGCGCTGCCGCTCGGCCCGACCGGCTACGGGAACTCTCCCTATCAGTCACTGTCTTCGTTTGCCGGCAACGTCCTGCTGGTCAGTCCGGTAGGTCTCATCTCCGATGGCTTGATGCAAGCGAGCGATTGTGAAGATCACTTCTCTGCGGAAATGATCGACTACGACGCGGTTATTCCATTTAAGCAGCGACTGCTCGAGAAGGCGTGGACGAACTTTAGAGCCGGAGAACGCAAAGACCTCCGACCCGCTTATGACGAGTTCCGAGCCCAGCACGCAAATTGGTTGGAAGACTACGCTCTATTCCGCGCGTTGAAGGCGAAGTATCACGGCGCTTATTACCTCGAGTGGCCGGCTGAATTGGTCCAGCGCCGCCCGGACGCGCTAACTGAGGCGTGGCGAGAGTTGGCTACCCAAATCGGTCAAGTTTGCTTTGCGCAATTCCTCCTGTTCCGCCAGGGCGATCAGCTCAAGGAATACGCGCACAGCAAGGGCATCAGGTTGATTGGCGACCTGCCCTTTTTTGTTTCCCCTGATTCCAGCGATGTTTGGGCCCACCCGGAGTTATTCCTGCTGGACGAGCAACGTCGCCCACGCTTCGTTGCCGGGGTTCCTCCTGATTATTTCAGCGCGCAGGGACAGTTGTGGGGCAATCCTGTCTACAACTGGGATGCCCTTCGTTCGAGGGGCTATCGGTGGTGCATAGAGCGGTTGCGTGCTTTGCTGGCTCACGTCGATCTGATTCGCTTGGACCACTTCCGTGGATTCGCGGCCGCCTGGCACGTTCCAGGCGGATCATCAACGGCACAATCCGGCCAATGGGCACAGGGGCCGGGTGCCGACTTTTTTCAAGCAATTCGAACCGAGTTGGGCCGTCTACCGTTCATCGCCGAGGATCTTGGTCTGATTACGCCCGACGTCCAACTCCGACGCGATCAATTTGCTGTGCCGGGAACCCGAGTCCTGCAATTCGCGTTTGACGGCCATACGGACAATCCATATCTTCCGCATAACTTCGTTCCCAATACCGTCGCCTATACCGGTACTCACGACAACGCCACAACGCGCCAATGGTATGAAGAATTGCCCGGTCCCCAGCGACAGAACTTGTGGGGTTATCTCAATCGTTCGCCGGGCGAGAGTGCGGAAGCTGCTCCAGCGCTGATGCGCCTGGCATGGTCGTCAGTGGCAGCTCTAACGATCGCTCCCCTCCAAGACGTACTCAACTTGGGTAGCGCAGCGCGTATGAACGTACCCGGCCGTGCGGATGAAAACTGGCGTTGGCGCTGCACGGAGAACATGCTGTCCCCGCATTTTTTTAAATGGCTGCAGGAACTAACCGAACGCTCTAAGCGCTAGAACGGTCTGCAACACGAGAGCGGGCAGATGTTAACTTGACTCTAATGGAGAGCGTCGCTCATAGAAGCTAAGCGCCCCACGTCTTTCTCTGATCTGTCATCTGACAAGTTCTTGGCACAAAGTACGATTCTGGATTTGAAGCGGTCAACAGCCGTGAGTCAATCCTTAACCTCTAAATGCATACACCGAAGAACAATACTCCATTCGTCCTCAGAAGAGTCCGAGTGGAATTGTGAATGCTTGAAGGAGAGTGGCCCGAGGCTCAGACTCGTCGAGACTGAAAAAACAGATTTGCAATTAGGAGCAGGCTGGTTCGATGACTGTCGTGTGCCGTACTGATGGCAAGGGGCCACTTAGATGGTCGATCCGGTGCATTGCAGTAATTCTATTTGGAGGGTTGGCCGCTACCGCTCAACAACCTGATCAGATGGAACAGCAACTGCAACAACTGAAACAACAGTACGTGGAGACCACCCGCAATCTCGAGCAACGCATCGCGGCGCTGGAGCAGCAAATCGAGAAACAGAAGGCGGACAACGCAAAAATCAAGCAAGGGACGGTCTCCGCAGTGGAACTGGCCGCCAAGGGGGCTGTTCAAGAAGCTGTTCGCGAACAGTCAGATCAGGTCGGGGCGAAGTTCCAAGGCCAACTACCTTCGGAACCGAGCTATGACCTCCTCAGGGAAGCAGATGTCAAAATCGAGAAGCTGCAGGAACAGCTGAGCAGTTTTGAATTCCATGGATATTTTCGTTCCGGTTACGGTCTAAACAGTCTGGGCGGGCAACAGGTTGCGTTCCAAGCCCCCGGGGCTGGGGCCAAATACCGACTGGGGAATGAAGCGGAAACCTACGCGGAATTGATCTTCGTCAACAACTGGCTGAACCCGGAGCACAATTCCGACAAGGCGTGGATGAAGACCGAGGTGATGATTGAAGCCAACACCACGAACTCTGCCAACTATGCCAATTTCGCCGCGGGCACCGGTAACGATCAGTTTCGCTTCCGTGAAGCCTTTGTTCAAGCCGGCAATGTTCTGGAGAGCCAACCAGACGCCAAGTTCTGGGCAGGCGAGAGATTCTACCGTCGCCAGCACATCGACATCGATGACTTCTATCCATTGGACATGAGCGGTTACGGGGCAGGCGTCGAAGATTTCAACGTTGGAATCGGCAAGCTGGCCTTATCGTATCTTTCCGGCGCGCGGCCCGACATTATCACCCAAAACGGCAACCTCACGAAGAGCAATGTCGACCTACGTTTCTACGACCTAAAGGGTCCCGCCGGCCTGTGGGCAGGGTGGTTCGATTTTGCTACCTCAAAGGGCGGCACCACAACAATGGGCACCCTAATTCCTTCGACGACTGGATACGCATTCGGGTTGCGCCATCAACGTCTCGAGTGGCACGGAGGATACAACGCCTTCGGCGTCCAGTACGGAACCGGACCGGCCAGCAACTTCAGTACGGCGATTGATGACCCCACCGCGTTTATCAACAGCACGGCAAGATTTCTGGTCACAGAACAGGTGGTCTTTCAGCCCAACGACAGGTTCGCGGTCATGCCCATCTTCATCTACCAGCGAACCAAGGACGGTAATCCGCAACACGACTGGAATCAGTGGGTCTCGTTTGGTGCGAGACCGGAGGTCTTCCTTACCAAATATCTCTCCCTCGCATTCGAGGGAGGATTCGACCACACGCAGAGTCGCGGTCAGTACGACGGCTGGCTGCGCAAATTCACAATCGCGCCGCAACTCGGAGCCGGCAGGAAGTTCTTCAGCCGTCCCGTACTGCGTGCCTTTCTGACATATGCAAGTTGGTCGAACGGACTCCGCGGTTTTGTGGGCGGCGAGCCATATTTAAACAGAACGAGCGGCCTAACGTACGGAGTACAGGCTGAAACGTGGTGGTAACCGCCAGTTTCAGGAAAACGAGAAACTCGGCGAACACACTATGGACACGAATCGCCAATCGAACTGAATCATGAAGCCGGTGGAGAAGAATTGAGGTCAGGAAAGATGGCAACTCCGAAAATCACGAACGCTTCTGAATCGGCGCAGAGCATTGCAGCTGTTTCGGCAACGCCAGACTACTCACGTTCCCTGACCATCGTCACCACATTATTTTTCATGTGGGGATTTCTGACCTCCTTGAATGACATTTTGGTGCCCCACCTGAAGTCCATCTTTGAGTTGAGCTACGCTCGCGTGATGCTGATCCAGTTTGCGTTCTTTTCGGCTTACTTTTTGTTTTCAGTACCGTGGTCGAAGGTCGTGAACAGGATCGGCTATCAGAGCAGCATGGTGGTCGGCCTGCTAACCATGGCTGTTGGAGCGTTTCTCTTCCTGCCCGCAGCTTCTGCTGCTTCGTACCCGCTGTTTTTGAGCGCGCTCGTCATTCTCGCCGCGGGTATCACCGGTCTTCAGGTGGCGGCCAACCCTTACGTAGTGGTCCTAGGGAACCCCGAAACCGCATCCAGTCGGCTGGACCTGACGCAGGCTTTCAACTCCCTTGGCACCACGATCGCCCCGAAACTCGGGGGGTTGCTGATCCTGAGCGCTGCGCCGTTCGCACTCGAACGGTTACAGCAACTCGCGCCACAAGCTCTGCATGTGTATCGCGTGGAGCAAGCGGCCTCGGTCAAGATGCCATACACCGTGATCGGCGTCGCCCTGGTGTTGTTGGCCGTGTTAATCGGCAGTTTCAAGCTGCCTAAAATCGAAACCGCGGCCTATCGTCCTGGAGAGAAAGTCAAGGATTCGATCTGGAGGCATCCCAATCTCCTCTTCGGCGCGATCGGCATTTTCACCTATGTGGGCGCAGAGGTTTCAATCGGAAGCTTCCTGGTGAACTATTTCGGTCTGCCCGAAATTGCCGGGCTGTCCGCCAAAACCGCGGCGGGCTTCGTTTCGTTCTACTGGGGATGCGCAATGATCGGACGGTTTCTCGGCGCGGGACTTCTGCGGCGGTTCAAGCCCGGGTCTCTGTTGGCGCTCTGCGCAATCTTTGCGGGGGTGCTGGTGACAGCATCCATGCTGCTGGGCGGACACACGGCGATGTGGACCATTCTTGCTGTCGGCCTCTTCAACTCCATCATGTTCCCCACCATCTTCAGCTTGGGCGTCGCAGAACTTGGTCCTTTGACGGGAAATGGATCCGGCGTCCTGAATATGGCTATCGTGGGTGGCGCAATCCTGCCCGTGATACAGGGCTCAATTGCCGACCACGTTGGACTTCACCACGCATTCGTTCTGCCGGTGATCTGCTACTTGTACATCTTGTTCTACGGGCTGAGTGGATCGAAGCCGAACAGTGTGCGTTCCGCAACAGCTTAGAACAGTCAAATAGGAGAACGGCGATGCTAATAGCGGGCGACGTTGGCGGAACGAAGACTGAGTTGGCAATCTTCTCGAATGAGGCAGGGCCTCACTCGCCACAGGGACAAATCAAGTTCCATAGCGCGGACTACCCCAGCTTACAAGTGATCGTGAAGGAGTTCTTGACCAAAGTCAACCAACCCGTGGACCGGGCGTGCTTCGCGGTTGCAGGTCCGGTGCTCGACGGGCGCGTAAAGGCTACAAACTTGCCTTGGATGATCGAAGATAAGTCCCTCGCCCGGGAACTGAACCTTAACCTGAAGTCGGTTCGCCTGATCAACGATCTCGAGGCAATCGCCCGCGCAGTCCCGATCCTCAGGCCTAGTGACGTCCACACAATTAATGGTGGCGAGGCTGTTCGCAGGGGGGCCATCGCCGTGATTGCGCCGGGTACCGGCCTGGGCGAGTCCTTCCTTACATGGGATGAATCTCGTTATCAAGCTCACAGCTCTGAAGGTGGGCATGCAGACTTTGCCCCAACTGACGAGAGACAGATCCATCTTCTCGAATACCTGCTCAAGAAGTTCGATCACGTGAGCTTCGAGCACGTGTGTTCTGGCATCGGCATTCCGTTCATTTATGAATATCTTCGCGATGTCGAGCGAATACCCGAGAGCCCCGAAGTCACCCCGTTAATTGCTTCTGCGGCCGACCGATCGGTCGTGATTATCAATCAGGCCCTCGGCTCTGGCAATGTGAGCCAGTTGTGCGCGGCAACCATTGACATGTTTATTTCGATTCTCGCCAGCGAGGCATCCAATCTTGCGATTAAGGTATTGGCGACCGGTGGCGTGTACCTGGCCGGTGGGGTCGTTGTACACGTGTTAGATGCTCTTCAGAGGCCGAGCTTTATGCAGTCCTTCAAACGGAAGGGAAGATTTACTGAACTCATGGCGCGTGTTCCGATTCATGCAGTCGTCAGTCAGGCCGCACTAGCGGGCGCCGCTGTCTACGGCCTAGAAAGCTAACATCTTTGTGAGATCAGCAGCGAGTTTGATTTAGTCAGTTAGAGGACACCAAAAGGATAAATATATGGCAGCAACCGTAGAGACGATCAGCAAGGGACCCAAAGTCACACGACATGCGTGGAAGGACCTTGGAAATCACTATAAAAAGGTCAAGGAAGTACACCTACGCCAGCTCTTCGCAGATGATCCAAAGCGGGGCGTGCGCATGACTGCCGAGGCTCTGGGTCTTTTTCTCGACTATTCGAAGAATCGCATCACGACGGAAACCGTCAACCTGCTACTGAAACTCGCCGAGGAATCTCGCTTGCGGGAACGAATTGATGCCATGTTTAGCGGGGAGAAAATCAACATCACCGAAAAACGAGCGGTTTTGCACACCGCACTGCGTGCGCCGCGAGGCGCATCCATCGTGGTGGACGGCGAGAACGTGGTGCCCAAGGTGCATGCGGTGCTCGATCGCATGGCCGATTTTGCCAACCGCGTCCGGAGTGGCGAGTGGAAAGGGCACACTGGCAAGCGTATTCGTAATGTAGTGAATGTCGGCATCGGTGGCTCGGACTTGGGCCCGGTCATGGCTTACGAAGCTCTGAGACACTACGCCGATGGAACAATGACATTTCGCTTCGTGTCTAACATCGACGGCACCGATTTTGCGGAGGCCGTCCGTGATCTCGATCCTTCCGAGACGCTCTTCATCATCTCTTCGAAAACATTCACGACTCTGGAAACGATGACGAATGCGCAAACCGCTCGTGCCTGGTCACTCGCCGGTTTACAGGGTGATCAAAAATCAGTTGCAAAGCATTTTGTGGCGGTTTCGACGAATACGTCCGAGGTTGCGAAGTTTGGTATCGATACCGCAAACATGTTCGAGTTCTGGGACTGGGTCGGGGGCCGTTATTCAATGTCCTCCGCCATCGGCCTCTCGACCATGGTCGCCATCGGTCCGGATAATTTTCAGTGCATGCTGCTTGGTCTCCACCGCATGGACGAGCACTTCCGCACCACTCCCTTCGAAAAGAATCTCCCGGTGCTTATGGGTCTTTTGGCGGTCTGGTACAGCGATTTCTTTGGAGCGCAGACCGTGGCGGTATTGCCCTATGAGCAATATTTGAAAAGGTTCCCAGCTTACCTGCAGCAACTGACGATGGAGAGCAACGGCAAGCACATGACACTCGACGGGAAGAGAGTCGCGCACGACACTGGTCCAATTTACTGGGGCGAACCGGGAACCAACGGCCAACACTCGTTCTACCAGTTGATTCATCAAGGAACCAGGCTCATCCCGTGCGACTTCATCGCTTTTTCGAAGCCGCTCAATCCACTTGGCCGACACCACGACATGTTAATCGCCAACGTTTGCGCGCAAACCGAGGCACTGGCATTCGGCAAGACTTCTGAACAGGTAACAGCAGAAGGTAGTCCCGAGTGGCTCGTTCCCCACCGGGTATTCGAAGGCAATCGTCCATCGAACACGATCTTCGCCGAACGATTGACTCCGGAAGCTCTTGGCAAGCTGGTGGCCTTGTACGAACACTCTGTCTTTACGCAAGGCGTGATCTGGAACATCGATTCCTTCGACCAGTGGGGGGTTGAACTAGGCAAAGCGCTTGCGCAACGTATCATCCCCGAGATTGAGAGCAAAGGCGAACCCAAGCTCGCGCATGATAGTTCAACCAATAACCTGATCACTTACTACCGGAAATCCAGGGAGATCGTATGACGATTCTCGGCTTCGATAAGCCCCTCTACATTCTGCCGTTTGACCATCGCGGATCGTTCCAGAAGAAGCTCTTCGGATGGTACGGCGCGTTGAGCGCGCAACAGACGGCAGAGATCGCTGCTGCCAAGCGGGTAATCTACGACGCTTTTGTTGCTGCCATTCATGCGGGCGTACCTAAAGACAAGGCCGGAATTCTGGTCGACGAGCAGTTCGGCGGCGCGATTCTCCGTGATGCGGCCGCCGAGGGATACGCAACCTGCTGCCCGACGGAGAAGAGTGGACAGGATGAGTTTGACTTCGAATACGGCGAGGATTTCGAGAAGCATATTGAACTGTTTCACCCTGCATTCTGTAAAGTCTTGGTCCGTTACAACCCGGAAGGCGATCCGGTTCTTAACCAGCGGCAATCAGCCCGGCTGAAGCGGTTGTCGGACTATTTACACAGCAACAGAAGTTGCAGCCGGTTCATGTTCGAACTGCTGGTTCCGGCGGAAAAGGTTCAGCTCGATCGCTTGAAGGGAGACAGGAAGGCCTACGACTTGGAGCTCCGCCCCCGGCTGATGGCTCAGACCATTCAGGAACTCCAGGATGCCGGGGTCGAGCCGGATGTATGGAAGGTCGAAGGGCTCGACCACCACGAAGATTGCGAACGGCTCGTGGCTGCTGCCCGCCACGGAGGCAGGGACCTGGTCGGTTGCATCATTCTCGGTCGCGGCGAGGACGACAGGAAAGTCCGCCAATGGCTCGCGACAGCTGCCGCCGTTCCGGGCTTCATTGGCTTTGCAGTCGGCCGCACTAGCTTCTGGGGCCCACTCGTTGACTGGCGCGCGGGAAAGATAACGCGGGATGCCGCAGTTGCGGAAATCGCGGGCCGATATCGGGAGTTTGTTGAGATTTTCGAAACCTCGGAGAAAGTCGCTGTCGCGTAACGCTGTTGCGTAATAAGAAGGAAGAGATCAGGAGATGGCACGAGACTCCGTGAAACTAGCCCCGTCGATCCTTGCGGCAGACTTCTCCCGGTTGGGTGAACAGGTAGCCGAAGCAGAGCAGGCTGGAGCCGACCGGATACACGTTGACGTAATGGACGGGCATTTTGTGCCCAACCTCTCGATGGGCGCTCCGATCGTGAAGTCACTCAGACGCGTCACCCGTCTTCCTCTCGAAATACACATGATGATTTCGAACTCGGACTTTTTTCTTGAAGAATTTGTCGAGGCCGGCTCTGATTCGTTTCTTGTCCACTGGGAAGGTAACAATAACTTGCATCGCACAGTTCGGAGGATCAAAGAACTCGGCAAACGCACTGGAGTGGTCATTAATCCGGCCACCCCAGCCGCGGTTCTAGAAGAGATTCTGCCGGAACTGGATCAGGTGTTGGTCATGACCGTCAATCCAGGTTTCGGACATCAGCACTTCCTCCACAGCATGCTGCCAAAGATCGAACGGGTTCGTCAGATGGTCGAACGCCTTGACGGTCGCTGTGAAGTAGAAGTTGACGGAGGCATTGATGAGAAGACAGCACCTTTGGTCAGCACAGCGGGCGCCAGCGTGCTGGTCGCTGGCTCGTCGATTTTTACCGACAACGGCGGAGTGGCCACAGCCATGAGCCGTCTGCGAGCCAGCATCGCGTATCACAAGAGCGCCTCGCTCACTTGAAAAACTCTTTTCACTCAGGAGATAGATATGCAACTTGGCATGATTGGTCTGGGACGGATGGGTGCCAACATGGTGCGGCGGCTCATCAAGAAAGGTCATAACTGCGTAGTCTTCGACAGGTCGCCAAAAACTGTGGACGAATTGGCCAAGGAGAAGGCGGCGGGCGCCGCTTCGCTCAAAGAGCTGGTAGAGAAACTGGCAAAACCGCGAGCTATCTGGCTCATGGTTCCAGCAGCGGTTGTTGACAGCACGATCGCTGATCTGCTGCCTTACCTCGATGCAGGAGACATCCTCATCGACGGCGGAAACTCTTATTACGTGGACGACATCCGGCGGGCAAAGGAACTCACTTCCCAAAAGATCCACTATGTGGATGTGGGCACCAGCGGAGGCGTCTGGGGCCTGGAGCGAGGTTATTGCATGATGATTGGCGGCGAGACTGAGATCATCAAGCGGCTCGATCCAATCTTTGCCACACTCGCCCCCGGAATGGGCGACATTCCCCGCTCTGTTGGCCGGGAGAAGATCGACGGTACCGCCGAACAAGGCTACCTGCACTGCGGCCCAAATGGCGCCGGCCACTTCGTCAAGATGGTCCACAATGGCATGGAGTACGGAATTATGGCGGCATATGCGGAGGGTCTGGCCATACTGCGCTCCGCCAACGTCGGCAAGCAAGCGAACGGAGCAGTAGATGCTGAAACCACGCCGCTCCGTGAGCCCGAGCAATATCAGTACGACCTGAATCTGCGGGACATCACGGAAGTCTGGCGTCGCGGAAGCGTGATCGCGTCCTGGTTGCTGGACCTAACGGCGAACGCGCTGCTGCAGGACCCAAGTCTGTCGAAGTTTGCCGGCCATGTCTCTGATTCGGGCGAAGGACGTTGGACAATTAAAGCTGCGATCGACGAAGCGGTACCTGTGCCGGTTCTCACCAGCGCCCTTTACGAGCGATTCAGCTCCCGGGGAGAAGCCGATTTCGCCAACAAACTGTTGTCCGCGATGCGATATCAATTCGGGGGACACATCGAAAAGTCCGACACCAAGTCCAAAGTGGCTTAAGGAGACAACTGTGATGAATCCCCATTCCGATGCTTTGGTTTTCTTCGGCGCAACCGGCGACCTGGCGTACAAGAAGATCTTTCCTGCGTTGCAGGCAATGTTGAAACGGGGTCATCTGAATGTGCCGGTTATCGGCGTTGCAAAAGCTGGCTGGACGCTTGAACAATTCCGCGCCCGTGCACACGACAGCCTCGAGAAACACGGCGGAGTCGATGCTGCAGCCTTTGAGAAGCTCTCTTCTCTACTTCGCTATGTTGATGGAGACTACAGCGACCCTGCCACCTTTCGCTCGCTTGGTAAGGAACTGAGAGGAGCACAGCGGCCAGCGCACTATCTGGCGATCCCGCCCACTATGTTCGAGCCGGTACTCGATCAATTAGAGCATTGCGACTGCACGACAGGGGCGCGGATCATCATCGAGAAACCATTCGGGCATGACCTGCCGTCGGCGCAGCACCTCAACAGAGTCATTCTCCGAAAGTTCGATGAAAGTGCAATTTTCCGGATCGACCACTATTTGGGCAAGCGGCCGGTGAACAACGTGGTCGCTTTCCGCTTTGCAAATACGTTTATGGAGGCGTTCTGGAATCGCAACTATGTCGAGAGCGTACAAATAACGATGGCAGAAGACTTCGGCGTCCAGGGCCGGGGAGCCTTCTACGATCAAACTGGCACGATCCGCGACGTGATCCAGAACCATCTCTTGCAGATTCTTTGCAATCTGGCCATGGAAGCTCCTGTCAGATTGGACAGTGAATCCATTCGTGACGAGAAAGTTAAAGTCCTGAAGGCGATTCAGGCGCTGGAAGAGACAAATCTTGTTCGCGGGCAGGTTCGTGGCTATCTGCAAGAGAAAGGAGTGGCACAGGAATCGAAGATGGAGACGTTCGCCGCCCTCAGATTGGAAGTCGATTCCTGGCGTTGGCAGGGCGTTCCGTTCTACATCCGGGCAGGGAAATGCCTGCCGGTCACGTGCACGGAAATCGTTTGCCGTCTGCGAAAGCCCCCCACTTTTATCCCTGCAGAGCTGCTCAATTCGAATTATCTCCGGTTCCGGATCAGCCCGGACGTTGCAATCGCCATGGGCATGACGGTCTTGGCCGCGGGTGACAGATTGGCCGGCCAGTCGGCGGAGATGATTGCCAGCCGGCAACCCAATGCGGGGGAGATGGACGCCTACGAGCGGGTGCTGGGAGATGCCATGGCCGGAGACGCTACGCTGTTTGCACGAGAAGATTATGTTGAAGAAGCATGGCGAATCGTTGATCCACCGCTCCAAAAAGCCACGCCTGTCTACCCTTACGAGCCAAACAGCTGGGGACCGAATGAGATGGAGCGAGTCACGCCGCCGGGAGGGTGGCAGAATCCGGTTGTTGCACACGAGAATTCAGCCGTGACTGTCCAGGCTGCGTGAATTTTGGAGCGGAGACGCCAGGATGAAGATTGAAGTTTTTTCCGATGACGAAAGCGCGGCGCGAGCGGCTGCGAAGTTTGTTGCCGCGGAAGCCGCCGCCGCAGTCGCTGCCCGCGGTCTGTTCGTGATGGCCGTTAGTGGCGGTAGAACCCCTTGGATCATGCTACGTGCTTTGGGCAATGAAAAAGTCCAGTGGGAACGCATCCATATAGTGCAGGTGGACGAACGCATCGCCCCAGCAGCAAACCCAGATAGAAATCTGATGCATCTTCGAGAAAGTCTGCTTGATCACTCGCCAATTCGTCCCGAGCAGATCCATGCCATGCCTGTGGAATCTCCCGATCTCGAAGGCGCCGCCAGGCAGTATGCCTCGCAGTTGGGCGATATCGCTGGCTCGTCGCGAATTCTGGATCTCGTCCACCTGGGTCTTGGTCCAGACGGACATACAGCGTCCTTGGTGCCTGGGGACCCGGTACTCAATGTCACCGACCTTGATGTGGCTGTGACCGGCATCTATCAAGGAAGGCGGCGAATGACATTGACGTATCCGATCATCAACCGTGCTCGGCGCATCCTGTGGCTGGTGACCGGCAATGAGAAAGTTGGCGCGCTCCTCCGCATGCGCAAAGGCGATCCCTCAATTCCGGCGGGACGGATTTGCCAGGATCGGGCTGTGATTTTCGCTGATCGGGCAGCAGCAGGTGATCTGGCCGCGTAGCCGGCAGTCGGGCGAAAGAATAGGGCAGCGCCAGCAAGGCCGTCGTCAACCCCGATTGGCATCTGACGAACTCTTGTCGAAGCTAGGATGCGTGCGCGTGCTTCTCCGCCAGCCAAATTACCCATTCAACCACTAACTAATTGATTTAGCGCGAGGATTTCCCACGCCCGTTCGCACGAGAGTGGAATGGCAAATGCAACCCCAAAGATATCGATTTCAGAGAGGCACAGTGAATAGACTAACCCGTGGCATCCTTCCCGGCGTCGATGCTCCAGGCGACTCTGCCCAGACGGTTGCTCCGACGAAACGCGCGACATGGGAGCAGGCTGAGGGCCACCCTTTGCCGCTGGGGGTCACGTGGGTCGAAGAGGAACAATCTTTCAATTTTGCCGTTCACGCTGAACATGCGGAGAGTGTCGCTCTATTGCTTTTTTCCGCAACCAATTTGGTGGAGCCCGTCCTGACGTTCCGCTTCGACTTTCTGCGCAACAAATCTGGGCGGATATGGCATTGCCGGATTCCAATCACAGACATTGGTGAGACACGTTATTACGCATATTCAGTCTCGGGCGAATCAGCCCCTCAGATTCATAGCTTCGACCCGCAAAAAGTTCTCGTTGACCCTTATGCACAGTGCATTTTCTTTCCGCCCGGCTTTGATCGCGAACTCGCAAGGCGAGAAGGCCCCAACTCAGGCCGGGCACCGTTGGGAGTGTTGACTGGTCACTACCCAAAATTTGACTGGGGAGGGGATCGGCCGCCGCATCACGAGTCTGATGCAGTCATCTACGAACTTCACGTGAAGGGCTTCACTAGAAATCCCAACTCCGGCGTGGATGCATCTCGATCTGGCACGTATGCCGGTCTGGTGGAGAAGATCCCCTACCTCCAAGAACTCGGGATAACCGTTGTCGAGCTGATGCCGATATTTCAGCGCGATCCACAAGAAGGAGACTACTGGGGCTACATGCCTTTGAACTTCTTCGCGCCTCATGCGCAGTACGCGAGTACTCGCGACGATGATGAGCAGCACCTTGAATTTAGAAACATGGTGAGAGCACTTCATCAGGCAGGTATCGGGGTAGTTCTTGACGTCGTGTACAACCACACTTGCGAGGGTGATCACAGGGGACCAATCTACAGCTTCAAAGGCTTCGACGCCGCGGGCTATTACATGCTGTCTTCCGACCCGGCAAACCCTTACGCCAATTATTCCGGCACGGGCAACACCCTGAATTTCGGCGAAGGACATGTACGCAAGATGGTGATGGACAGTTTGCGGTACTGGAAGCATGAAATGCATGTAGACGGATTCCGCTTTGATCTGGCGTCTGTCTTCAGTCGCAATGCGGATGGATCTCTCAATTGGGGAGACGCTCCAATCTTCAGTGAAATTGCCGCCGATCCGGAACTGGGTCAGCTCCGTTTGATCGCAGAACCCTGGGACACCGGGGCCTATCAACTCGGTCGGGGATTCCCTGGGTTGACTTGGCTGCAGTGGAACGGACGTTTCCGTGATGATATTCGCCGTTTCGTTAAGGGAGACCCAGGGATGGTCACTGATGTGATGCGTCGCATCTATGGCAGCGACGATTTCTTTCCCGACAGTCGTGGCGATGCTTATCACTCCTATCAGAGTGTGAACTACGTAACCTCCCACGACGGCTTCAGCTTATACGATCTCGTCTCCTATGATCACAAGCGCAACTGGGAGAATGGTCACCGCAATCAAGATGGCATGGACGAAAACTACTCTTGGAACTGCGGCCACGAAGGGGACGAGGGAGCGACTTCGGACGTATTGGCACTGCGCCGAAAGCAAATCAAGAATTTCTGCTGTTTGCTGTTTCTCTCGAACGGAACTCCAATGTTCCGAGCTGGAGATGAATTCTTGAATACGCAGTTTGGCAACAACAATCCCTATAACCAAGATAACGAAACCGGATGGTTGGACTGGAGCCAACTGCGTTCGAACGCGGACGTTTTTCGTTTCTTCAAGAACATGATTGCGTTCCGGAAAGCCCATCCTACCCTGGGCCGCAGCAGGTTCTGGCGGGAGGATATCTCATGGTATGGAACTGGTCCAACCGTCGATTTGTCCTACGACTCTCGCAGCCTGGCATTCTGCCTGCACGGCGCTTCTCAAGGCGATGATGATATCTACACAATGATTAACTCGTACTGGGAAGAGTTGGAGTTCCACCTCCAGGAGGGTACAGCACAAGAGTGGACGAGGATCGTGGATACAGCCTTGCCGAGTCCCGACGATTTCTCGGAGCACGGGTTGCCGCTGCAGCAGGCGAAATACTTAGTGGCTCCTAGATCGGTCGTTATCTTACTCCGGTATCGGAAGGGCGACACGAGGACTGCGCCGACGGCACACCAGGAATCCAGTGGGCGAAAACAAGGAAACTATTCGGAACGAGAGGGCAGTCTATGAGCCGACGACCGAACGTCATCATCGTGGGAGGCGGATTTGGCGGTCTATGCGCAGCGCAGGCGCTGAAGTCAGCGCCTGTTGACGTAACGCTGATCGATCGCAACAACTATCACCTGTTTCAGCCACTGCTCTATCAAGTCGCCACCGGATCGCTTTCGGCCGGCGAGATTGCAGCCCCACTGCGCAGCGTCTTGAGCCGTCAAAAGAACGCCCGCGTTCTGCTCGGCGCCGTAGTAGACATCGATCCGATACGCAAGCACGTTTTACTCGCTGATGGCGCCGACTTCGAATACGACTGGCTGATTGTGGCGACGGGTTCTCAAAGCGCCTACTACGGCCATGAAGCTTGGCGAGAATGGGCCCCCAGCCTGAAAAGCGTGGAGGAAGCCATCGATGTCCGGCACAAGATCCTCTATGCGTTCGAGGTCGCCGAGCGAATAGGCGATCCGGCTCAACGGCGCGCATGGCTCACGTTCGTCATCGTGGGTGCAGGTCCAACAGGTGTAGAGCTCGCCGGAGCCATTGCTGAGATTGCTCGACAGACGCTCAAGAATGATTTCCGGTCCATTGACCCGAAGGAAGCGCAGATCATCTTAATGGACAGCGCGGCGCGAGTGCTCCCACCTTTCCCGGAGGACCTAGCGGAGAAGGCGAAACGCTCGCTTGTGAAACTCGGGGTAGAAGTGCGAACGGGAGTGATGGTGAAAGACATCGATAAGGAAGGTCTAACCATCGAGACTCAAGCCGGCACGCATCGCCTCGAAGCAAGAACTGTTATTTGGGCCGGGGGCGTAACGGTGCCGGCATTAGGAAAAACTCTGGCGAGCCGTACCAAAGCGGAGACCGACAGAAGCGGAAGAATCACAGTAGGTCCCCAGCTCACGGTTGCCAATTACCCAGAGCTCTACGTTATCGGAGATCTCGCGCTTGCTCTGAATCCGGACGGGATGCCACTGCCTGGCGTTGCGCAGGTTGCGATGCAACAAGGAACCTATGCAGCGAAGGCGATCATGGGGAGAGTGCTGGGAGAACCGAAGCAGGCGGACTTCAAGTATTTCGATAAGGGCAATCTGGCGGTTATTGGCCGGTGGTCAGCAGTGGCTAATACCTTTGGCCTGCACATGTCCGGACTCCCGGCTTGGCTCATATGGGCGTTCATCCACCTGATGTATATAGTCCAATTCCAGAGCCGCATTCTGGTTTTTTTGCAGTGGGCAATCCAAGATCTGACCTTCAGTCGCGGGGCACGGCTCATTACCGGAACCGCAGCTACCGACTTCAACTTCAACCGAGAGCTTGCTTCCGTTGCAACGAAATCGGCCGACACCGGCAAAATCGTGGCCAACATGTAACGGATGAACAAGCTTCGGCATTCAGATTTGCAGAGACACGAAATTCAAGAAAAGCAGACCTAATGCAAATGCGGGGCGGGAAAAACTCGAACACAGTGGACGTACTCCAGATGTTCGTGTTCGTCCTCTTGTCCGCGGCTGCGTCGGCCGCCGCCGAGGCAGCGGCTCCGCCTCTCAGTCCCACAAACATCTTCGCGCCTGCCTCCACTCCGGCCCAGTCGATTTTTGGATTGTCCATCTTTGTGCTCGCGGTGACGGCAGCAATATTCGTTGTCGTCTTTACTCTACTGGCCTATTCCGTCGTGAAGTTCAGGAAGCGGAAGAACGACGATGGCCGCGAGCCTGCTCAGGTCTACGGCAGTAATCAGGTTGAAGTCGCCTGGACGGTTATACCCATTCTCATCGTCGTGGCGCTGTTCATGGCAACCGCGCGCGTGATTGCCGACATCCAGAAGACTTCCCCGTCAGCCAATGCCATCGAAGTTGTCGCCATCGGCCACCAGTTTTGGTGGGAATATCGCTATCCCGGGCTGCACGTCGTCACTGCAAACGAATTGCACGTGCCTGTAAGCGACCCGCAGCGCCCAACTCCGACTTTCATCAAGTTGCTGTCGGCCGATACGGA
>Ga0137418_10001892_pt1 | contig 19154 bp, 20 predicted proteins | sample CZODoug3_1_2_16f_FD_122242 | JGI IMG/M metagenome (GOLD analysis project Ga0137418, IMG submission 122242) | Vadose zone soil fungal communities from Angelo Coast Range Reserve, California, USA - CZODoug3_1_2_16fungal (Hybrid Assembly) | ecosystem: Environmental > Terrestrial > Soil > Vadose... | reverse complement strand
ACGGGGCAGTGCGCGCCGAGGTCGCCCCGCTCCACGCGCGCCATGGCGAAGGTGAGGCCGAGCAGCGGCGCGGCCACGCTGTCGGACACGACCCACGACAGCCGCACCGCCGCCACCAGGCCGCCCACGATGAAGAACGCGATGACCGCGAGCATCTCGCCGAGCACGATGCCGGCGTTCGCCGGATCGGCGGCGGCAAGCCGGCCGCGGCGCCAGGCGATGATGCCGAGCAGCGTCAGCGGGCCGACGCTCGTCAGCAAGAAGACGACGAGCAACCGCGCGCGCACGGGCAGGCGCGGCACGCCGCGCACCGCGCCCAGATCGCCGGCCGGGAAGAACCCGGGCAGCTCCTGCCGCCAGCGGTTCTCGATGGAGAAGAAGACGATCGCAGCGGTGACGATGCCGCCGACGGCGGTGATCCCGATCACCGCGCGCACCGCCGACTGGACCGTGAACACACCGAACAGCAGCGGCCCCAGGACGCCCCAGATCACACCGGCCATCACCCAGCCGAGCAGGGTGAAGCCCGCGGTCGCCCACGGGAAGAGCAGGGCGCGCCGGCGCGTCTCCGCCGAGCCGGGCTCGCCGCTGAACATCGGCGCCGCCCATCGCGTGCCGAGCCGCACGCCGACGACCGTGAGCGCGGTAAACGCGGCGACGGAAAAGACGATCTCGATCCAGGTGACCGCCGGCCCCGAGGTCACGGGATCGATGAGTCGAAAGTAGACGAACGCCATCACGGCGCCAAAGAGGTTGGCGGGCCGCGTCCGCCACAAGATCGATCGGCGCCGCGCCGAGGCGGCATCCATCACGCGCTCGCGACGCCGTCGAGCGCGGCCAGCACCGCGTCGAGCGCGGGCGTCGGCGGCTTGTCGCGCCGGCGCACGATGGCCAGGCGGCGCGCCAGCGGCGGCGCCAGCGCGCGCGCCGTCAGCGTCCGCGCGCGCAGCTCGGCGCGCACGGCGACGGCGGAGATGACCGACACGCCGAGCCCCGCCGCCACCAGCCGCTTGGTCGCCTCCACGTTGCCCAGCTCCATGGCCACCCGCGGCCGCACGCCGCCGCGCTGGAACCACGCGTCGATCACCCGGCGGATGGTGCCGCCGCGCTCGTACAGGATCAGCGGCGACTCGGCGAGATCCGCGGGTCGCAGCGCGCCGCGCCGCGGCCAGCGATGGTCGGGCGCGGCGATCGCGACCTGGGGATCGACGCGGAAGGGCGCGCTCACGAGCTGGCGGCCGCGCACCGGCAGTGTGAGCACGGCCACGTCGAGCTGGCTGCCGGCGACGGCGGCGGCGAGGTCCGCGGAGTTGCCGGTGACGATCACCAGGTCGAGCTCGGGATGGTGCGCGCACAGCCGGCGCAGGGCGTCGGGTAATAGATACGTGCTCGCGGTGGCGCCGGTGCCGAGCCGGACGCGTCCGGCCACCACACCGCGCAGCCGCTGGATCGCCTGGCGCGCCGCCTCGAGCTCGGCGAGGGCACGGCCCGCGTGCTCGAGCAGCAGCTCGCCTGCGTGCGTGGGAAACGCCCGGCGGCCGGCCCGCTCGAGCAGACGCGCGCCGAGCGCGTGCTCCAGGTGCCGGATGTGGTGGCTCACCGCGGGCTGGCTCAGGTGCAGCCTCTCGGCCGCGCGCGAGAACGACGCCTGGCGCACGACCTCCGAGAAGGTCCGCACGTGGACGGGCGAGAGCTCCATGCGCGAAAGTATCTCGAATCGTTTGCATTCGGACAATTCATTTCCTTCATGCAGCCGCCCATGCCACCGTGGGCCCATGACGGCGACGACCCGCTCGACGCGCGTGACACTCAGGGACGCGGCCCCCGCCGACGCGGAGGCGATCTGCCGTATCTACAACCAGGGCATCGAGGACCGCATGGCCACGCTCGAGACCGAGCTGCGCACTCCGGCCGAGCGCGCAGCATGGCTCGCCGCCCGCGATGCCCGCCATCCTGTGTTGGTTGGCGAGGTCGACGGCTCCGCCATCTCCTGGGGCAGCCTCAACCGGTTCAACCCGCGGCCGGCGTACGACCACGTCGTCGACCTCTCCGTCTACATCGAGCGCGCCTGGCGCGGCCGCGGCGTCGGCGGCGTCGTGCTCGCCGGGCTCGTCGAGCGCGCGCGCACGCTCGGCTACCACAAGATGGTGCTCGCCGCGTTTCCCGACAACGCCGCCGGCATGGCGCTCTACGCGCGGCTCGGGTTCACGCGCGTCGGTGTCTACCGCGAGCAGGGCCTGCTGGACGGCCGCTGGGTGGACGTCGTCGTGATGGAGCGGCTGCTCTGATTACGTGGGGGGCCCCGAAATGGCCCCCCACACCCCCCAGCGTTCGGAGCGCCCCGGCGGAGCCGTGTCGCTCCTCTAACACCCCCCAGCGTTCGGAGCGCCCCGGCGGAGCCGTGTCGCTCCTCTTATTCCCAGACCGCCGGCTCGAGCGCGAGCCTGACCCCGAAGCGCTCCGCGACGGACGCCTGAAGGCGGCCCGCGAAGCCGAGCACGTCGGCCGCCCGCGCGCCGTCGTGCGCGACGATGGCCAGCGCGTGCGCGGTCGAAAGCCCGACCGCGCCCTCGCGCTGGCCGCGCCGGAAGCCCGCCCGCTCGATCAGCCACGCCGCCGACAGCTTCACGCCGCCGTCGGCCTGCGGCCAGCGCGGCAGCTTCGGATCGCCCGCGCGCTCCGCAACGCGCTCGGCGGCGTCGGGCGTCACGATCGGGTTCGTGAAGAACGAGCCGCACGAGCGGCGGTTCGGGTCGCCGGGGTCGAGCACCATCGACTTCGTGCGGCGGATCGCGAGCACGCTCGCGCGGACGTCGGCGAGCGTCGGCGCCGTCAGCCCGCGCGCGGCGACGGCGCGCTCGACGTCGGCGTAGCCGAGCGTCGGCGCTGCGCCGGGCCGCAGCCTGTACGTCACGGCGAGGACGACGTAGCGTCCCGGCTCGCGGCTCTTGAAGGCGCTGTCGCGATAGGCGAAGCCGCACTCGGCCGGCGAGAGCGTCACCGCGTCGCCCGTCGTCGTGTCGAGTGCGCGCACGGCAACGACGGTGTCGCTCACCTCCTGGCCGTACGCGCCGACGTTCTGCATCGGCGTGGCCCCGACGAGGCCGGGAATCCCCGACAGGCACTCGAGTCCCGCCCAGCCCCGCGCCACCGCGAGGGCGACGAGGTCGTCCCACGGCTCGCCGGCGGCGGCGGTGATGTCGACGACGCGCCCGGCCTCGCGCGTCGTGATGCCGCGTAAGCCGACGCGCACCACGAGCGCCTCGACGCCCGCGTCGGCCACCACGACGTTGGAGCCGCCGCCCAACATGCGGAGGGCCACGCCGCGGGCGCGCGACCAGGCGAGCGCCTCACGCAGCGTCGCTTCGTCCGTCGCCTCCACGAACCAGCGCGCCGGCCCGCCCACGCCGAGCGTCGTGTAGGGCGCCAGGGCTACCCGCTCGCGCACGGTCATGGCCACGACCCGTGGCTCATCGTGGCGTCGGCGGCAGGTAGCCGAGCAGGAACACGTTGAGGTGCACGAGCAGCAGCTTGTTCCACGCCACGCTGGCCTCGAGCGCGCGCGGCGGCGGCAGCGCCGCCGCGAAGAGGCCGGCCAGCGCCGTCTGCGCGAGGCCGATCGCGTTGACCACGAGGTGCGCGGGCACCACGCCGCCGGGACCGGTGGCGCGGTGGCTATGCGAGAGCCCGACGGCGAGCAGGTAGTATGACGACTCGTGGGTGACGGCGGCCTGCGCCGTCTCGTGCAGCCAGCGCCCGAGGCTGTGCTTGCGCCGCTCGATGCGCGCGGCGTCCGGAGCACCGTCGGGGCCGAGGAAGAACCGCGCCGACTCCGGGAATTTCAGGAAGTGCTCGTAGAGCGCGCCCGTCAGCTCGGCCTCGCGCTCGAGCACGACCGGCGCGCTCTCGCGCACGGTCGCGGCGTCGGCCTCGCCGAAGCCGACGAAATCGCACAGCTCGCGCACGTAGCGCGGCATGTCGGTGGCGGGCAGCCAAGAGCTCACGGCATGAGCCGCGTGCCCGACCAGGCGCCCCCGGCGAAGCCCTCGCCCTCACGCGTCAGCGGCCGTGTCCAGCGCGCGCGGTCGTGCGCGCGCCCCGGCTGGCCCACCCAGAGCTCGAGGCGCTCGGCCCACACGCGGTAACCGCCCCAGCGCTTGGGCCGCGCGATCTCGCCGCCCGGCGCGCGCGCGTTGACCGCGGCGATGGCCGCCAGCAGCGCGGCGCGTGATGCGAGCGGACGGCTCTGGTCGCTGGCGGCGGCGGCCGCGCGCGCGTCCGGCGGGCGTGAGGCCCAGTACGCATCGCTCTCGGCGTCGGGCACGTCGGTGACGGGGCCGGCCACGCGGACCTGGCGCTCGACGGCGTCCCAGTGGAAGACGAGCGCCGCCCACGGCCGCGCGGCGAGCTCGGCGCCCTTGTCGCTGTCGCGGTCGGTGTAGAAGACGAACGCGCCCTTCGCGGCATCGAAGCCCCGGCAGATGACCATGCGCGCCGCCGCCCGCCCGTCGGCGCCGACGGTGGCCAGCGTCATCGCCGTCGAGTTGCGGACGGCGCGCGCGGCCTCGGCCAGCCACGCGGCGACGAGCGGCAGCGGATCGGCGGGCAGCGTGTCGGGGAGCGGCGGAATGGCCGGCGCCATGTCGCAGGCCACCGTATCATGGCGCGCATGCCCTTCAAGACCTTCACGCTGCGCGAGCGGCCGGACCTCGAGGACGACTTCGAGCGCCTCGCGGAGGCGTCGTGGCCGCGCTTTCTCCGGCAGCATGACGCGCTCGGCTACGGCCGGTACTGGCCCTCGCTCTACACGACGTGGCCGGACTGGCAGCTCCTGCTCGTCGACGCCATGGGCCCGACGATCGCCGCCACCCACGCCGTGCCGCTCCAGTGGAAGGGCACCGCGGAGGACCTGCCGTCGAGCATCGCCGAGATCCTGTCACGCGCGACCGCCGACCACGAGTCCGGGCGCGCGCCCAATGCGCTCTGCGCGCTCGCCGTGATGATCGACGCGCCCCACCGGGGCCAGGGCATGAGTCCCGCCGCCGTGCGCGCGATGGTGGACCTCGCGCGCGCCCACGGGCTCGTCACGCTGTTGGCGCCCGTGCGTCCCGCCGACAAGAGCGCGTACCCGCTGACGCCGATGGAGCGCTACGCGCGCTGGGAGAACGACGACGGCCTGCCGTTGGACCGCTGGATCCGCGTGCACGCGCGCCTGGGCGCCGAGATCCTGAGCGTGGCGCCGCGCACGCTCCTGATCACCGGCAGCGTCGCGGAGTGGGAGCGCTGGACCGACATGCGCTTCCCCGACTCCGGCTCGTACGTCGTGCCCGGCGCGCTGCAGCCCGTCGTCATCGACAAGACGGCGGACGAGGGCCGCTACGAAGATCCCAACGTCTGGATGCGACATAGGGTAATCGAGTAGCGCCCCGGGTTCCCCGGGGCGCTTACGAGCGATGGGGGGTGTGGGGGCCATGTCGGGGCCCCCCACGTAATCAGTGCGTGGCCGCGCCCTTGCCGAAGACCGGCGCCGGGACGCCGTCGATCATGACGTTGACGACGGACGGCTTGCCGGAGGCGACGGCGCGCTCGAGGGCCGCGGGCAGATCGGCCGCGCGCTCGACGTGCTCGCCGTACCCGCCGAGCGCCTCGGCGACGCGGTCGTAGCGCGTCGGCAGCAGCGAGCAGGCGACCGCGCGCTCCGCGCCGTAGTGCCGGATCTGGAGCTGGTGCTCGGCGTTCCAGCGCGCGTCGTTGCCGACCACGGCCACGAACGGCAGCCCGTAGCGCAGCGCCGTGTCCACTTCGAGCGCGTGAAAGCCGAAGGTGCCGTCGCCGAGCAGCGCGAACACCGGCGCGGCGGGACGCGCGAGCCTCGCCGCGATGGCCATCGGCATCGCGCTGCCGATCGAGCCCGAGGGGCCGTTGATCAAGCGCTCGCGCGCGTCGAGGCCCGCCTGCGCCCACTGGCCGAACTCGCCGCCGTCGGCGACGAGCGTGGCGCCGCGGTCGAGCCACGGCTGCACCGCGGCGCAGACCGCCAGCGGATGCATCGGCGTGGCCGCGCTCCGCCGCCACTCGCTCCACGCGGGCGGCGTGACCGCACGGGTGCGCGCGACCTCGTCCGCCCAGCCCGTGGCCGCCGGGCTCGGCGCGGCCGCGGTGAGCTGATCGACGACCGTCGGCGGGTCGGCGATGATGCTCACGACGCCGTCGCGCTTGGGTGCGGGCTCCGCCGTCACCTGCACGAAGCGGCAGCCCGCCGGCCACGCGGGAGCGCGGCCGAAGCGCAGGGAAAAGTCGAGCGCCTTGCCGAGCAACAGCACGACGTCGGCCTCCGCCAGACGCGCGTTGGCCCCGCGCAGCCACGGGTCGTTGAGCCCGCGGGGACTCTCCGACGGCAGCGCGGGCACGGCGAGCAACCGCGCGAGCTTCTGGACCGCCGCCCAGCGCCGGCCGCGCGCCATCCCCGGTCCGGCGACGATCACCGGCCGCTTGGCCTCGGTGAGCGCGGCGAGCGCGGCTATGACGTCGCTCGCCCGCGCCAGCGCCGGGGGCGCGACGGCGACCGGCGCCGGCTTGGCCTCGGGGACGTTCGCCTCGAGCACGTCGCCCGGCAGACTCAGGTGCACCGGGCCCGGACGGCCCGATTGGGCCAGCGCCAGGGCGCGGGCCACGTCCTCGCCGAGCCGCGCCGGGTCCTCGGCGGTCCACGCAGCCTTCGTCACCGGTCGCGCCGCCGCCGCCTGGTCGATGTCCTGAAACGAGCCGAGCCCGCGCTCGCCGCGCGGCGAGGCGCCGCTCAGCAACACCACCGGCGAGTCCTCCATGAGCGCGCCGTACAGCGCGGAGAGCGCGTTGAGGTGGCCGGGGCCGGCGGTCACCAGCGCGACGCCGGGCCGCTCGGTCAGCCGGCCCCAGGCGTCGGCCATGTGCACGGCCGCCGCCTCGTGGCGCGTGTGATAGAGGGCGAGCGGCCGGCCGATGGCGGCGTCGTACACCGAGAGGATCTGGTTGCCGGACAGCGTGAAGAGGTGCTCCACGCCGCCGGCCACCAGCGTCTCGACGAGCGCGCGCGCGGCGGCCGGCATCAGAAGATCGCGAGCGGGTGCGCGGGCGCGCCGGTGGCGCCGACGAGCCGGAGCGGCGTCGCGGTGAAGAGGAACTCGTAGCGTCCCTCCTCCGCGCACGCCCTGGCCAGCCGCTCGGGGTTCGTGTTGTCCACCAGCGCCAGCCCGAGGAACGGGATGGCCAGGTGCACGCCCATGCCGAAGCCGGCATAGCCGATCGGGCGCTCGTCCATCATGTCCCACGAGATCGCCGCGATGTCCTTCTCACGGAACCACTCGAGGCAGGACACGTGCAGGCCGGGATGCGGCGACACGCGCGGGATCCAGTCGGGATTGTCGCGGCGGAATTTCTCGTCGCCGCTGCGCACCACGACCACGTCGCCGGGCTCGATGCGCACGCCGAAGCGCGCCGCCGTCTCGTCCAGCTCCTTCGGCGTCACCGGATTGCCGACGGTGACGTAGCCTTCCTTGCGCCCGGCCGCGACGTCGAGCAGCACGCCGCGCGTCAGGATGCCGTCGAGCAGCGGATCGATCGGGCACCAGGTGGCGCCGGCCGCCGACAGGCTGTCCGCGAACGAGCGGCCGTTGTAGAGCTCGCCGTCCCAGCCGACGTGGCAGAGCGCGTCGACGTGGGTGATCCAGAAGCCGTGGTATACGAGATCGAAGCGGTCGAGGACCACGTCGGCCCGCTCGCGCTTGGACGGGCACGTCACGTGGTACATGAACTGCAGATGCGGCTGCGCGACGATCTCGCGCGAGAGCGAGACGGTGCGCCCGGACTTCACGAGAGCGCGCGCCGCCGCGCGGCGCGCGTCGGTGATCAGATTGACGGTGCCGCGCTGGTCGTCGTGGCCCCAGCGCCCCCAGTTGTTCAACCGCTTGAAGTACGACTCGACGTCGGCCTGCGTCGGCAGCTTCGTTCCGGGCATGCTCGCCTCCTCGCGGGGAATGGCCGAGTATGCCACGTGCGCGGGCGCGCGACGCTCAGAGCTGGTCGCGCTGCCACTCCTCGTAGGTCACCTGCCGCGTGTACGTCAGGTCGTCCCGGAAGATCTCGGTCATTCGCGTCGCCATTCCCTTGTCGAGGAAGGCGACGATGGTGACCCACTGGCCGTCCACGACCATCGTCTTGGGCGTGCAACAACGCGGGGCCGTACTCGTAGATCTTCGCGCCGGCCTCGAGCACCCGTCCGAAGTGCGCCTGGCTCGCCTTGCGCACGATCCGGTCGAGCGTCGTGTCGACGACGCCTGCCGTGATGATCTGCACGTCCACGCCGCGCTTCGCCGCGCGCACGAACGCGTCCGTCATCCGGCCGTCGGGTACGAAGTAGGGATTGGTGATCAGGATCGACGAGCGCGCGGCGTCGATGGCGAGCAGGAACAGCACGTACGCTTCCGCGGCGCCGCTCGCCGGCGAGCTCTTGATCGACTGCGCGATCAGCGGCCCGCGCGGCGGCAGCTCGGGAAAGTACGCGTCGCCGCCGAGCAGGGAGCGCACGATCGGTCCCTCGACGCGCACGTCGGTCTGGCGCCAGTGCCCCTTCGTGCGTCCGTCGCCGGTCCACTTGTCGCCGATGCCCGTGCCGCCCGTGAAGCCGACGCGGCCGTCGACCACGAGGACGCGGCGATGGTTGCGATGGTTGATCCGCTTGATCGAGATCGGATTGAGCGAGTGATAGCTCGCCACGTGGCAGCCGGCCTTCTCCATCAGCTCCCGGTACTTGCTCGGCATGCCCTTGCTGCCGACGGCATCGATCAGCACGTTGACGCCGACGCCCGCGAGCGCGCGCTCGGCGAGCGCGTGCGCCATATCGCGCGCGATGTCGCCCTTCTCGTAGATGAAGTTGGCGAAGGTGATCGTCTGCTTCGCCTCGCGGATCGCCGCCAGCATCGCCGGAAAGATCTCGTCGCCGTTGCGCAGCACGTGCGCGCGGTTGCCGCGCACGAGCTCGGCGTCGGTCTGGGCCTCGACGGTGCGAAGGAAGGCGGGCTCGCCGACGGCGACGTCGGGGGGAGTCTTGTAATGCGGCCGGGACAGCGTGCAGGCGGAGAGTGTCAGACAGAGCGCCCCCGCGCCCAGCCGTCTCCACGTGCTTCGCACGATCCCCGCGGCTGCACGGCACGTGCCAGCGAGTATCATGGCGGGGTGAAGCGCACCGTTCGCACGATGTGTCCGATGAACTGCCACCCGACGCTCTGCGGGATGCTCGTGGAGGTCGACGACGGCCAGGTGACGCGGGTGACCGGCGACCCCGACAACCCCGACAGCCGCGGCTTTCTGTGCGTGCGCGGCCAGGCCGCGCCCGAGATCCTGGACAATCCCCGGCGCCTGCTCTATCCGATGCTGCGCGCGACGCGCGGCGGCCGGTGGCGGCGCGCCACGTGGGACGAGGCGCTCGACCTGATCGTGCAACGGATGCGCGCGGCCGGGCGCGAGGCCGTCGCCACCTGGCCCGGGCACGGCATCTTCGCCAACAACTACGGCACGCGCATCCACTCGCACCTGCTGCGGCGCTTCTCCAACATCTACGGCTGTCAATGGTGGAGCCCGGCCATCATCTGCTGGGCGCTCGGCGGTTTCGGGCTCGGGCTCACCGGCCTGCTGGAGCCGAATACGAAGGAGGACATGGGCGCGAACGCGAACCTGATCCTCCTCTGGGGAGCGAACCTCGCGAGCCAGCCGAACACGGGCCGCCACCTGGCCGCCGCGAAGCGCCGTGGCGCCCGCATCGTGACGATCGACGTGCGCGAGACGGAGGCGGCCGCGCAGTCGGACGAGACCGTCCTGATCCGGCCCGGCACCGACGCGGCCCTCGCGCTGGCGATGCTACACGTCCTCGTCGTCGAGGGGCTCGTCGATCGCGACTTCATCGCGCGGCATACGATCGGTTTTGAGCCCCTCGCCGCTCACGTCCGCGCCCACACGCCCGCGTGGGCCGCGGAGATCACCGGCATTCCCGCCGCGCGCATCGTCGATCTCGCGCGGCGGTACGCGGGCACGCGCCCGGCCATGATCGTCGTCGGCGGCTCCTCGATGCACAAGGCGTCCAACGGCTGGCACGCCGCGCGCGCCATCGCCTGCCTCCCGGCGCTCACCGGTCAGGTCGGCATCGCCGGCGGCGGGCTCGGGCCGCGCCACGGCGCCAGCCTGCGCGGCCAGGTGCTGGGCAACATCGTGGCGCTCGACCGGCGCCCGCCCGGCGACGACGTGCCCAGCCAGATGCCGCGCATCACCGAGTCGCTCGTGAGCGGCCGCGTGCGCGTGCTGCTGCTGTTCGGCACCGACATGCTCTCGTCGTTCGCCGACACCAACCGCGTGGCGGAGGGGCTCGCGCGCCAGGACCTCGTCGTCTGCTACGACCTCTTCGAGAACGACACCGCGCGGCGCTTCGCCGACGTCCTGCTGCCGTCGACCTCCTGGCTGGAGGAGCTGGGCTGCAAGGCGACGAACACGCACGTCTACCTGATGCCCCAGGTGCTGCCGGCGCCGGGCGAGACGCGCTCGATGCCGTGGCTGCTGCGGGCGCTGGCCGAGCGGCTCGGGCTCGACGACTTCTTCCCGTGGAGGGACGACGTGGAGCTCGTCGACGCGATGATCGACGTGCCGGCGACGCGGCACGCGACCGTGGCCGCGCTGACCGCCGAGGGCGGCATGCGCGCGATGGACGTCTCGCACGTCGGGCACCCGGATCTGACATTTCCGACGCCATCGGGGAAGCTCGAGCTCTTCTCGGAGCTGGCCGTCTCGCGCGGCCTGCCGGGACTTCCGGTCTACGAGGCGCCGGCCGACTCACCCTATCCGCTGACGCTGCGCCAGGGCCGCACGCTCACCGCCTTCCACGGCTTCTACGACCACGGCCAGGCGCTGCCGAGCCTCGCCAAGGCCGATCCCGAGCCGGTGCTCTGGATCTCGCCCGCCGACGCGGCCGCGCGCGGGATCGCGCACGGCGCCGCCATCACGCTCGCCAACGCGCGCGGCGAGATGCGGGCGCGCGCCCACGTCACCTCGAGGATTCCCGCGGGCACGGTGTGGATGCGCGACGGCTGGTCGGGGTTGAACACGCTGACGTCGGGCGACGCCGTGCTCCCCGACGGGGCGGTGGACGCGCTGGGCTTTTCCGCGGGCCAGGCGGCGTTCGACGCGCGCGTGGACGTCACGCCGCTGGGCTAGCGGCGACGCCGCGCTGCGCGTTCAGGCGGAGGCGTGTTGTCGCATGAAGTCAGCGATGACGGCCGCCGCGGCCGGCGCATTCGTATACAGCGCCAGATGAGGTCCGTCGATGGTCACCACCCGCGCCGACGGAATCGCCTTCCCTACCGCGCGGGCGTTCCAGCGGGGAACGATGATGTCCTTCGAGCCTCCGACGTAGAGTAGCGGGGCCGCACATGCCGGCGTCGAACGCAGGTCGACGCCGAGGACTGCGCGCGCCCGCGCCGCAAGGGTCGACCACGGAACGCGCGACCAGCACTCCTCCTTGTCGCGACGAAAGTCGTCCGACGAGTAGCGTCCGAACAATGCCAGCGCCCGGGAAACGAACGGAAAGAGCCGCGTGAGCGGAGCGGCGGTCACCCGCCGCAGCGGGCGAATGAAAGGCCACGGCGGCGAGATGAACGAGGCGCACAGGACGACTCCGCGAAGCCCCGGGGGCGACTCCCCCGCGATCATGAGCGCGAGCGGGCCGGAAAACGACCACCCCAGCAGGAAGAACTGATCGCACGCTCGGCACGCGTCGCGCACGAGCGGCAGCAGGTCGAGATAGGCGTTTGGCCCGGAGACCGGATACTCGAGGCAACGCGGCTGGATCCACGGCGGCAGGGCCGCGAGCAGAGGGCGAAAGAAGATGTCGGTGCCGTCCAGCCCCGGCAGCAGGATCAGCGTCACACGTCTCGTGGAGGTCATGCATCGCGCTCGCACATCTGCTTCAAGAGGTCGGGGCCCACGCGCGCTCCGAAATTGCTGATGAGCCAGATCAGGACGATCCAGTACCACGCGGCGCCGTGGTTCCGGATCGTCACCGCCTTCGTCACCCGTGTGGTGCCCGCCGCCTCGTGCAGCGTGATGCGCTCGCGAATCTCCATGTCCGGGCGGATGCCGGGACCGATGAGGTGGGTGTGGAGCAGCTCGAGCAGCCGGCCTTCCTGGATTTCGGTCGCCACCGACGCGCACTGCAGCGGCCTGGCGTTCCACTGGTAGTGCGTCGTGAACGGCTGGCCCACCCGGAACTCACCGGTGGCGTCCATGGCGCTGATCTTGGCGTTCCAGCGCTGGAAGTACTCGGGACGGATGATGAACGGCCACACCTTCGCGGCGGGCCGGGCGATGACCGAGCGCTCCCGCAGGCGCATCGCGGCGCGGCCTCGCTCAGCGCTGCACCGACGGCACCCACGCCGTCGTGCGGCCGCCGATCGTGTCGTGGCGGATCTTCTCGCCGCGCGCCGTGTACGCCTTCGGGTTCCGGCCCCAGCGATCGTGAAAGAGCCAGGTGCGTGGATATCGATCGCTGTCGTTGCGCGCGCGCACCGACACCGCGATGACGCGCGCCAGCGCCGTGCGCAGCCGCCGGATCTCGTCGCCGGTGAGCGTGCCGGCGCGGCGCCGCGGGTCGATGCGCGCCTGGTAGAGCACCTCGTCGGCGATCCAGTTGCCGACGCCGGCGGCGAACGACTGGTCGAGCAGGAGCGCCTTCATCGGCGACGAGCGCGCGGTCACCAGCGTCTTGAACGAGCCGAACGCCGGGAGCCCGCGCCACGCGTCGAAGCCGAGGAGGCTGATCGGCGGCTCGGCGGCGGGATCGACGCGCAGCCGCGCGCGCCCCAGCCGGCGCGCGTCGGCGAACGCCAGCTCGCCGCCGTCGTCGAATCTCAGGATCAGCTTCACGAAGCGCGGCGGCCAGTCGAGGCCGGGCCCCTTCTTGCCGTGGGCGACCAGCCGCAGGGTGCCGCGCCCCGGCGTATGAAAGCCGCCCGTCATCCCGAAGTGCATGCAGGGCCACGGCCGCCGGTCCAGCTCGAACCAGAGGTGCTTGCCGTGGCGCCTCACCGCGCCCACGCGCCGGCCGAGCAGCGCGCGGCGCCAGCGCGCGGCCGGGATGCGCTCGAAGACGATCGGATCGTCGGCGCACCAGACGTCGACGATGCGCCGGCCGCGCGCGACCCGCTCGGCGACGCGGCGCGCCGCCTCGACTTCCGGCAGCTCAGGCATCTGATGCGGTGGCGAGGCCCGGCACCACCGTCGCGTTCGGCATCCGGCGGAACACCTCGGGCGAGGTGCGGATCTTCGTCGAGCGGCTGCCGCCGCCGAGGATGAGCCAGTCGAGGCCTATGATCCGCTCGTCGACGTACAGCGGCATGTCGGGCGGCAGCGCGAACACCGTCACGCCGCCGATCATCATGCCGGTCAGCGCCTGCGTCTCCTCCGCCGTCGCGAACGAGACCCTGGCCGCGCCCATGAGGCGGCGCACGGTGTGGTTGACGTCGAGCCGCGTGGTGGCCAGCACGACGCACGCGCAGTACAGCTTCGGCTCCTTCTTGCTGGCCACCACGATGGTGTTGGCGGAGTTCGCGAGCGGAATACCGTACTTCTCGCAGAACTGCGCGGTGTCGGCGAAGGCGGGATCGATCGGCATCACCTCGTAGAGGACGCCGAGGGCATCGAGCGAATCACGGACGCGCGCATCGGCATCGCCGGCGGCGTGGCTGGTCATCGATCACCGTGGGGGGCCCCGACATGGCCCCCCTGATTGTTCAAGCGAAGGGGGCAACGCCCCCCTCGGACTCCCCCGGCCGAGGCTCGGACGCGCCCCGGCGGAGCCGTGGCGCGCCTCGGGGTTGACACAGGATGTCTCATCGGGCCTCCGCGAAGACCGTGCCCAGCCCCGGCGCCGGCGCGCCCAGCCCCGCGACCGCGCGCGACACCGGCGCCACGTCGATGCGTGTCGGGCCCTCGTCGGCCGTCGGCTCGATCTCCACGACGATGCGCAGCGGCGAGGCGGGCCAGCGGAACACGTGCAGGCCACCCTCGACGGATTCGGCGCCGCCGAGCAGCGTGGACCACTGGCGCCGCGCGCGCTCGACCGCGTGCGCGGTCATGCGCAGGCCGAGCAGTCGCACGGGCGCCGGCGGATCGGCCGGCATCGGCGGCGGCTTGCGCCAGTGGCCGCGCGGCGGCTCGTCCGGCGACTCCACGATCTGCACCACGATGCCGAGCGCGTCCTTGGGATGCAGGAACGCCTCCTTCCAGCGCGGCCCGGTCGCGTTTTCGCCGACGACGCCGTAACCAAGCGCGGTGGCGCGCGCGCGGGTCTCGCGCAGGCTCGGCACCTTGAACGTCACGTGGTGGATGCCGGCGCCGCGCGCGGCGAGAAAGCGGTGCAGGAAGCCGTCGTCGCCGCGCGGCTCGAGGATCTCGATGCGCCCGCCGCCGTCGAACTCCCACTGGCCGAAGCGGAAGACGTCGGCGGACATTCCGAAGGAGGGCGCGCCGCCGAGCACGCCCATCAGGTACGGCGGCGCGTCGGCGATGCGTGGCACCGCGATGGCGATGTGATCGAACTGGATCCCGGACATTAGCGAAGGAGTGTACGCTATCGGACCATGAAAACCAGGCTCGGGATCCTCGGGGCGGGCGCGATCGGGTGCGTGGTCGGCGGACTGCTCACGAAGGCGGGACACGACGTCACGCTGATCGACCAGTGGCCCGAGCACGTGGAGGCGATGCGTCGGCGCGGGCTCCGCCTGACGGGCACCTGCGGCGATCACACCATCGCGGTGAAGGCGCTGCACCTGCACGAGGCGCAGTCGATCGCGGAGCCGTTCGACCTCCTGTTCGTCGCCGTCAAGTCCTACGACACCGACTGGGCCACGCGGCTCGGGGCGCAATACTTGAAAGACGACGGCCTCGTCGTGGACTTCCAGAACGGCATCAACGACCACCGCGTCGCGGCCATCGCGGGCGCGCACCGCACGCTCGGCTGCGTCATCACGATCGGCGCCGGCATGTACGAGCCGGGCGTGGCCATGCGCACCGACGCGGGGCGGCTCGGCTTCAAGGTGGGCGAGCACGACGGCCGGGACACGGAGCGCGCCCGACGGATCGCCGAGCTGCTCACCGCCGTCGCGGGCGCGAAGGTCACCACCAATCTCTGGGGCGAGCGCTGGTCCAAGCTCGCGGTCAACTGCATGCTCAACCCGCTCGCCGGGCTCAGCGGCCTCGGCACCGCCGAGTGCCGGATCGAGCCCGGGCCGCGACGGATCGCGGTGCATCTCGGCGCCGAGGTCATCCGCGTGGGCCGCGCGGCCGGCTTCGAGGTCGAGCCACCCATGGGCATCGCGGCGCAGCGGTACGTGGACGCCGCCGAGGGGCGCGGGCTCGACGAGGTCGAGGCCGAGATGGGGCGCGACGCGACGTCGCGCGCCGGCGGCCGGCCGTCGATGCTGCAGGACGTCATGCGGGGCCGGCGCACGGAGATCGACCACCTGAACGGTTTCGTCGTGGACGAGGGCCGGCGCCTGGGCGTCAAGACCCCGTTCAACGAGCGCGTCGTGGAGGTCTACCGCGCGCGCGGCGCGCGCTTCACGCCGGACCCGGCCAACCTGAAACCCTTGCTGGAGATGCTGCCCGTGGGGAGGGCCACGCCATGAGCGCACGACTGCCCTACGTCGAGGATCCGCCGGCCGAGCTCGCGGCTGTCTACGAGGAGATGAAGAAGGCCACCGGCCGCGTGCTCAACATCACCAAGCTGATGGCGCACCACCCGCCGGCGGTCCCGGCGTTTTCGGCCTGGTACAGGACCACCCGCGAGGGCCCCCTCGATCTCAAGCTCCGGCAGCTCGCGTACGTGAAGGCGTCGCAGCTCAACCGCTGCGAGTACTGAACGGTCCACAACACGGCCCTCGGTCAGAGGGCGGGGGTGCCGAAGGAGAAGTTCGATGCGCTGCCGCAGTACGCGACGAGCCCGCTCTTCGACGAGCTCGAGCGGCTCGTGATCCGGTACGCCGAGCAGATGACGACGAAGGTCCAGGTCGAGCCGGCGCTGGTCGAGCAGCTGAAGAAGCAGCTCACGCCCCCGCAGCTCGTGCAGCTCACGCTGAGCATCGCGGCGGCGAACTTCACCAACCGCTTCAACGAAGCGTTGGGCACCGAATTGGAGGTTCACAGGTGAGAGTCGGCGTCTCGCTCACGAGCGCGCACACCGTGCAGGATCCTCGAGAGGGCGCGCGCTTCATGATCGAGCGCGCGGCGGCCGCCCGCACGGCCGACCTCGACTCCCTCTTCGTGGGCGATCACCACGTGACGCCGGGCAAGTACTACCAGAACGTGCCGATGCTCGGGCGCCTGCTCGCCGAGTGGAGCGACAAACCCGCCGGGTGCCTGTTCCTGCTCCCGCTCTGGAACCCCGTGCTCATCGCCGAGCAGGTCGGCACGCTGGCCGCCATCATGCGCGGACGCTTCATCTTCCAGTGCGGGCTCGGCGACGACGACGCGCAGTTCCGCGCGATGGGAGCGCAGCTGAAGAGCCGGGTGGCCGCGTTCGAGGAGTCGCTCTCGTCAATCCGCCGGCTGCTGGCCGGCGAGACGGTGACGTCGTCGGGACTCTTCTCGTTCGACTCGGCGCGCGTCGCGCTGAGGCCGGCCGAATCGGTGGACGTCTGGATCGGCGCCACCGCGCCCCCCGCCATCGACCGCGCCGCCCGGCTGGGAGACGCGTGGCTGGCCTCGCCGGGCCTGCTCCCGGACGTCGCGCGCGAGAAGATCGGCTACTACCGCGACCGATGCAAGACCCACGGCCGCACGCCGAGCGTCATCGCCATCCGCCGCGACGTCTACGTCGGGGAGTCGGAGGCCGATGCGATGGCCACGCTCGAGGCCGCCGTCGCCAAGGGCTACCGCGGCTTCGATCCCAAGGCGCTGGTGGCCGGGACGGTGGCGCAGGTGACCGAGCGCTTCCGCGCGCTCGGCGCGATGGGCTTCACGGACGTCATCGTGCGCCATCTCACGACCGACCACGCGAAGGTGCTCGCATCGTTCGCACGGCTGGGCGAGGTCAGGCGAAACCTTTCCTGACGCGGCGGCATCCAACGGGAAAAGCCCACCTGGAGGACCCGATGGCCAATCTGCGGATCAACGGCGCCGCCCGCACGGTGGCCGCCGACGACGACATTCCCCTGCTCTGGGTGCTGCGTGACGAATTGCGGATGACGGGCACGAAGTTCGGCTGCGGCATCGCCCAGTGCGGCGCGTGCACGGTCCACATCGACGGACGGACCGCCCGCGCGTGCGTCACGCCCGCGGCGGGCCTGCAGGGCCGCGACATCGTCACCATCGAGGGCGTCACCGGTGACGTCGCGCGAGCCGTCCAGGAGACCTGGCGCCGGCTCGACGTCGCCCAGTGCGGCTACTGCCAGTCCGGACAGATCATGTCGGCGATCGCCCTGCTGTCGGAGCTCCGCCGGCCGTCCGATGCCGACATCGATGCCGCCATGGCCGGCAACGTCTGTCGCTGCGCGACCTACGTCCGCATTCGCGCCGCGATTCACGACGCGGCCAAGACGCTCGGAGGCTGACCGTGCTGACGCGCCGTCGCTTCCTCGAGACCACCGCGCTCGCCGGCGCCGCGCTGATCGTCTCCTTCCGCCTCGACGACCGCGCGGCGGCCGCCGCGGACGACGTCCTCGCGCCCAACGCCTTCGTCCGCATCGCGCCGGACAACACCGTCACGATCGTCGGCAAGCACATCGAGATGGGCCAGGGCAGCCACACCGGGCTCGCGACGATCCTCGCCGAGGAGCTGGACGCCGACTGGTCGCAGATCCGCGTGGAGGCGGCGCCTGCCGATGCCGAGCGGTACAACAACCTCCTGTTCGGTCCGGTGCAGCTCACCGGCGGCAGCACCGCGATGGCCAACTCGTGGGAGCAGATGCGCCGCGCCGGCGCGACCGCGCGCGCCATGCTCGTGGACGCGGCCGCGCGCGAGTGGGGCGTGCCGACGACCGAGATCACCGTGGACCGCGGCGTTGTGTCGCACGCGCCGTCGGGACGACGAGCGACGTTCGGCGAGCTGGCGTCGAAGGCGGCCGCCCTCACACCGCCGGCCCAGGTCACGCTGAAGGATCCCAAGGACTTCAAGCTCGTCGGCAAGGATCTGCGGCGGGTCGACGGCCGCGCGAAGACGGATGGCTCCGCGCAGTTCACGATGGATTTCGCGCTGCCGGGGATGCTCACCGCGCTCATCGCGCGGCCGCCGCGCTTCGGCGCCACCGTGAAGTCGTTCGATGCGACGGGCGCGCGTCGCGTGAAGGGCGTCACCCATGTCGTGCGGGTGCCGAGCGGCGTGGCCGTGGTGGCGGAGAGCTTCTGGGCCGCGCGCAAGGGCCGGGAGGCCCTGCGCGTGACATGGGACGAGAGCCGCGCGGAGACGCGCGGCTCCGACGAGCTCTACGCGGCGTATCGCGTGCTCGCCGGACGCCCGGGGACTCCTGCGCGGCGCGAGGGCGACGTCGACCGCGCGCTGCGCGGCGCGGCCAGAGTCCTGGAAGCGGTGTACGAGTTCCCGTATCTGGCGCATGCGCCCATGGAGCCGCTGGACGCCGTCATCCGCATCGGCGCCGCGGGCGTCGATTTCTGGGCCGGCTCGCAGGCCCCCACGCTCGATCAACAGGCGATCGCGCGGATCGTCGGCGTGCCGGCGAACACGGTGCGCATCCACACGCTGCTCGCGGGGGGCAGCTTCGGCCGTCGCGCCACCCCGGACAGCGACGTGGCCGTCGAGGCAGCGAGCATCGCCAAGGCCATCGGCGGCGATCGCGCCGTGAAGCTGGTGTGGACCCGCGAGGACGACATCCAGGGCGGCCGCTATCGGCCACTTTACGTGCATCGCCTGCGCGCGGGGCTCGACGCGCAGGGCAACGTGGTGGCCTGGGAGCACCGTATCGTCGGTCAGTCGATCCTACGAGGCACGCCGTTCGAGTCGGTGATGGTGAAGAACGGCGTGGATCAGTCATCCGTGGAGGGCGCGGCGAATCTTCCGTACGCCGTGCCGACCATCGCCGTGGAGCTGCACACGACCGACGTCGGCGTGCCGGTGCTGT
>Ga0137418_10001890_pt1 | contig 19160 bp, 21 predicted proteins | sample CZODoug3_1_2_16f_FD_122242 | JGI IMG/M metagenome (GOLD analysis project Ga0137418, IMG submission 122242) | Vadose zone soil fungal communities from Angelo Coast Range Reserve, California, USA - CZODoug3_1_2_16fungal (Hybrid Assembly) | ecosystem: Environmental > Terrestrial > Soil > Vadose... | reverse complement strand
GCGTACGGGGCGCCGATCAGGAAGAGCCCGGTGCCGATGGCGGCGCCGAAGCCCGTGTTGATCAGCGACTGCATCTGCAGATAGCGGCCGATCCGCTCCGCGGCGTCGGTGAGGATCTTCGTGGTGAGCGTCACCCGCCGGGTGCCGGCGAGCCGGATGAGCCGCTCGAGCAGCCGCTGGCGCTCGATCAGCATGAAGATGACCAGCACCACCACGAGGCCGGCGGTGGCGAGCACGTCCGCGATCGGTCCCAGCGTCGCGCGCAGGCCGGCCAACCCGGTCGGCGGCTGCTTCTCCACCACCACCGGCAGCGGCGGCTTTTGCTTGGGCGCGTCGCCGTCCTGCTGTAGCTCGCCGATGACCTCCTTCACGGTGGACTGCGCCTTCTCGAGCGAGTCCGATTTGCCGGCGCGGCGCACCTGGCGGATCTTTCCCGTGAGGTTGTGCTTGTACTGCGGCAGGTCGTCCGCGAGCGTGCTGACCTGCGAGGCGAGCAGCCAGCCGAGGCCGCCGAGCACCGAGAACGCGAACGCGACGGTCACCACCACGGCGACGACGCGCGGCAGGTACCAGCGCTGCAGCCGCTCGACGATCGGGGAGAGCACGAACGTGAGCAGCATGGCGAGCGCGATCGGGATGAACACGTCCTGGGCGATGCCCAGACAGAAGAGCGCGAAGGCCAGGATCACCACCTGCAGCAGCGGCTGCAGCCGGCTGATCGGGTCGCGGCGCCCGTGGGCCATGCTGCACTGTTGTGCACAAGGCGGGCCAGCCGGGGGTAGACTCTCGCCACCATGGACCTGATCGCCGCCCAGGCGGCGCGGCAACCGCACCGGCCGGCCCTCATCGAGGACGAGCGGTCGCTGACCTGGGAACAATTTTTCCGTACGCGCAACCGGCTGGCCCACGCGCTGGCGGGCCTGGGACTCGGCGCGGGCCAGCACGCGATCGTCTACGCGCACAACGCCCTGGAGAACCTCGTGGTCGGCGCCGCCCTGCGCGCGCTCGGCGCGATCGGGGTGCCGATGAATCACCGCCTCACGGCCGAGGAGGTCGCCTACATCCTCGACAACGCCGACGCGACGGCGGTGTTCGTGGGGGACGCGTTCCTGCCGATGGCCGAGCGCGTGCGCGGCGCCGCGCGCGTCAAGCACTGGATCACGCTCGGCGCCGAGCGGCGGCCGTGGGCGGAGGCGCTCGACGATCTGCTCGCGCAGGGCGACGAGGCGCCGCCGCCCGCGCCGCCGGCCATGGGCGGCTCGATGGTCTACACGGCGGGCACCACCGGCAAGCCGAAGGGCGCCCTGCGCCGCGTGACGGATCCGAAGGTGATCCTGCCGCGCCTGGCCGCGCTGGACTGTCTGGACCCCGCGCAGGTGCACCTCGTCGCGGGGCCGCTCTACCACTCCGCACCGGGCGGCTTCGCGCTCTACGCGCACATGGTCGGCGGCACCGTGGTGGTGATGCGCAAGTTCGATGCGGAAGAGGCGCTGCGCCTCGTCGAGCGGCATCGCTGCACGACGACATTCATGGCGCCCACGCTGCTCAAGCGCATCGTCGACCTGCCGGCCGAGGTGCGCGCGCGCTACGACGTGTCGTCGATGCGCTCACTCGTCATCGCCGCCGCGCCGTGCCCCATGCGCGTGAAGGAGCAGGCGCTGGCGATGTTCGGGCCCGTGCTCTACGAGTTCTACGGCTCGACCGAGCTCGGCGTGAACACCGTGCTGCGTCCCGAGGACGTGCTGCGCAAGCCCGGCTCGTGCGGCCGCGCCGCGCCCGGCGTCGAGCTGGCCATCCTCGACGACGACGGCCGCCCCGTCGCGCCCGGCACGCCCGGCGAGCTGTTCGTGCGCCGGTACAACGGCGTGTTCGACGAGTACTACCGCAACCCGGCGGCCACGGCGCAGACCTCGCGCGGCGAGTGGATGTCGGTGGGCGACGTGGCCTGGATGGACGACGAGGGCTTCGTCTACATCTGCGACCGCAAGCGAGACATGATCATCTCGGGCGGCGTGAACATCTACCCGGCCGAGATCGAGGACGCCCTGCACCGTCACCCCGCCGTCGAGGACGCCGCCGTCTTCGGCGTACCCGATCCGGACTGGGGGGAGCGCGTCCACGCCGCCGTCCTGCTCCGCGCCGGCCGCGACGTCACGCCGGGCGAGCTGCTGGAGTTCTGCCGCGCGCACCTCGCCGACTACAAGACGCCGCGCGAGGTGTCCTTCCACGACGAGTTCCCGCGCGACACCGCCGGCAAGCTCGTCAAGCGCCTCCTACGCGAACCCTACTGGGCCGGCCGCGAAACACGCGTGTAGGCACCGCGAGAGGCACGCGCGAACTCGAGGCGCGCCACGGCTGTGCCGGGGCGCGCCGAAAGCGGGGGGTTTTAGAGGAGCGCCCCGGCCTTTGCCGGGGCGCTGCCGAACGTTGGGGGGTTTGGCGGGCCATATCGGGGCCCCCCATCGAAATCGACGCGCTGCCGCGTCGTCTCGTCGAGCTCGCGGCCACCCAGCACGCTGCTCAGCTGCGCGGCGTCCTTGATGGGACCGTGCTCATCGCGGAAGCGCACGATGGCTGACGCGTCGGCGGGGCGCAGGCCGGGCACCTCGAGCAGCTCCTGCTCGTTGGCGGTGTTCACGCGGATCTTCTGCGGCATGTGTCCTCCGTCAGCGTGGCGCCGACGCGGCGTCACGATGCGTCGCGTCGTGCCCGTCGCGGCCCTCGGCCTCACCGCCCTCGTCGTCGCGGCGCAGGCGGAGCACCACCACGGAGCGCGCCTCCATGTCGTAGACGTCGCCGCCGCTCAGCGCCTCCGCCTTGCGCTGGCCGGTCGGCTCGCGCGTGTCGAGCACGGGCTCCCAGCGGATGTCATTGCGGTGCGCGGGCAGCGTGAAGCCCATCGGCTCGTGGTGGGCGTTGAGCATGACGAGGAACGTGTCGTCCACGATCCGCCGCCCCATGACATCGGGCTCCTGGATGGCGTCGCCGGCCAGGCGCAGGCCGAAGCAGCGGGTGATCGGGTTGGTCCAGTCGTCCTGCGTCATCTCCCCGCCGTCGCACCGGAACCACGTGAGGTCCTTGACCTCGGAGCCCTGGAACTTGCGGCCGAAGAAGAACTGGCGCCGGCGGAAGACGGGGTGCTCGCGGCGCAGCTCGGCCAGGAACCGGGTGAACGTCAGCAGGTCATTCCGGAGGTCGTCGAGGCTCCAGTCGAGCCAGGAGATCACGGTGTCCTGGCAGTAGGCGTTGTTGTTGCCCTGCTGCGTGCGGCCGATCTCGTCGCCGCCGCAGAGCATCGGCACGCCCTGGGAGAGGAGCAGTGTGGCGAGGAAGTTCCGCTTCTGCCGCTCGCGCAGCGCGATGATCTTCACGTCGTCCGTCGGGCCCTCGACGCCGTGGTTCCAGGAGATGTTGTGGTCAGAGCCGTCGCGATTGTCCTCGCCGTTGGCCTCGTTGTGCTTGTCGTTATAGGACACGAGGTCGTGCAGGGTGAAGCCGTCGTGCGCGGTGACGAAGTTGATCGACGCATAGGGGCGGCGGCCGCCACGGCCGTAAAGGTCGCTGGAGCCGGTGAGCCGGTGGCCCATTCCGCCCGCCTGCCCCTCGTCGCCCTTGACGAAGGCGCGCACGGTGTCGCGGTAGATGCCGTTCCACTCGGCCCACTGGTTCGGGAAGTTGCCGACCTGGTAACCACCTTCGCCGAGGTCCCACGGCTCGGCGATGAGCTTGACCTGCGAGATGACCGGGTCCTGGTGAATGATGTCGAAGAACGACCCCAGCCGGTCGACGTCGTTCAGCTCGCGGGCCAGCGCGGAGGCCAGGTCGAAGCGGAAGCCGTCGACGTGCATCTCCTGGATCCAGTAGCGCAGGCTGTCCATGATGAGCTGCAGCGTCCGCGGATGCGTCATGTTGAGCGTGTTGCCGCAGCCGGTGAAGTCGACGTAGTGCCGGCGGTCCTCGGGGCTCAGGCGGTAGTAGGCGGCGTTGTCGATCCCGCGGAAGCAGAACGTCGGCCCGAGATGGTTGCCCTCCGCCGTGTGGTTGTAGACGACGTCGAGGATCACCTCGATGCCGTTCTCGTGCAGCGTCTTGACCATCGTCTTGAATTCGTTGAGCTGAGCCCCGAGCGGGGTGGCGGAGGCGTAGCGGACGTCCGGCGCGAAGAAGCCGATCGAGTTGTAGCCCCAGTAGTTGCCGAGGCCCTTCTCTTTCAGATACCGGTCCGAGACGAACTGGTGCACGGGCATCAGCTCCACGGCGGTGACGCCGAGCGCCTTGAGGTGCTCGAGGGGGGCGGGCGCCGTCAGCCCCGCGTAGGTCCCGCGCAACGTCTCCGGCACATCGGGGTGGCGCTGGGTGAAACCCTTGACGTGAAGCTCGTAGATCAGCGTCTCGTTCCACGGCGTGCGCGGCGGCCGGTCGCCGCCCCAGGTAAATGCCGTGTCCACCACGATACCCTTCGGCATGTGCTCGGCGCTGTCGTGCTGGTCGATCTTCGTCTCCCCGCCCTCACCGGCGCCGACCTCGTAGGCGAAGAGCGAGTCGCCCCACGTGATCGTGCCGTCGATCGCGCGCGCGTAGGGATCGAGCAGCAGCTTCGCCGGATTGAAGCGATGGCCGTTGGCGGGATCCCAGGGGCCGTGCACCCGATAGCCGTAGCGTGTTCCGGGCCGCGCCTCGGGCAGGTAGATGTGCCAGACGTGGTCCGTGTTCTCGATCACGGGGATCCCCGTCTCGCGGTCGCCGTCGAACAGGCACAGCTCCACGCCGGTGGCGTTCTCGGAGAAGAGGGCGAAGTTGACGCCCGAGCCGTCCCACACTGCGCCGAGGGGATAGGGCCGGCCGGGACGATTCCGGACGCTGGTCGCGCGATCTTTGGGTGTCATGACCCGAGCCCCTACAAACGCGATGCCAGGGACAGGCCCTCGGGCGGATCAGCCGGCGCCGGGCTCCCGAGCGTCGAGCAGCTTGCGGACGGCGTCACACAACTCGGCCGGATCCACGGGCTTCGTGAGGAAGGCGTCGAAGCCGGCCTCCAGGCAGCGGTCGCGGGAATAGCTGGCCGGGAAGGCGGTCACCGCCACGGTCGACGGCCGTCGACCGCTGGCGCCCAGCGCCCGCACGAGCGCGTAGCCGTCGGCATCGCGCATGGACAGGTCGCTGATCACGACGTCGAGAGCGGCGCGGGCGGCGGTGTCGAGAGCCTCCTGCACCGAACCCGCGACGTGCACGGTGGCGCCGCAATGCTGCAGCGCGAAGGCGAAGAAATCACGTGAGTCGCCGTTGTCCTCGACCACGAGCGCGGTGACGCCCGCGAGCGTCGCGGTCGAGGTGGTGGTGGAAGGCTGGGGGGCGGGGCGACGGCTTCGGAGAGCAGGCAGGCAATCGACATGAACGTCGCCCGCGTCGACCCGATACCGACCCTGGCCTGGCTGGAACCGGCGCCCGCACACCGGGCACCCGGCACCCGCGCGGGCTCCGCGAGGGTCCTCCATAGTTCCCAGTGTACGCCGCGTCAGTTCAGGCGACCGCGCAAGGAATGCAGGGTCTTGGCGAGGGCGGCGTCGCCGGGGGCCAGGCGAACGGCGGCCTCGAACTGGCGTAGCGCTTCCCACCAGCGGCCCTGCTTGAGGTAGATCCGGCCGAGGTTCATGAACGGAAACTGCCGCGGCTCGTAGCGCGCCGCCTGCTTGGCGCGCTCGAGCCAGGGGATGGCCTCCTCGAGCTTGCCCTGCTGCATGAGGTAGACGCCGATGTCGTTGTACGGGTTGCCGAAGTCGGGGTCGACCTCGATGGCGCGCAGGCACTCGGCCGTGGCCTCCTCGAGCCGCCCCTGGAACGAGTACGTCCAGCCGAGAAACGTGTGCGCCTCGGCGGTGGGGCACGTGGCGATGGAGCGCCGGTAGGTCTCGATCGCCCCCTCGAGGTCGCCGGCGATCTGCTGGCGGTAGGCCTCGCGCCACAGCTCGATCGCGCGCTCGCGCGCGTCGGTGCTCATCCGCCTGCACTCAGCCCGCGCCGGGGTCCGGCACGCCGGACGGGTCCGCGGGGGCGATGTCCGCCATGTCCGACGACAGCTGCAGGGTGTCGGCGATCTTCGTATATGAGGAAAACATCTGCGTGACGCCCACGACCTCCATGACCCCGCGCTCGCCCACGCCGAGGCGACGCATCTCGCCCAGGTGGAAGGCGGTGCCGAACGCCGAGCGCGTCGTCAGCGAGACCGCGAACGCCAGCGCCTCCTTGTGGCGGCGGCTCAACCGGCGGTCCGTGAATGCGCGCTTCACGGCGGCCCAGACGTCGGCGAGATAGCCGGGATCGTGCGCGATGAGGCCGAACGGCGTCGGGATCTCGCCGCCCAGAACGTCGGCGACCGGGGTGCGCGTTCCATAGAACGCGCGGATGTCGGCGAAAACCGCCCGCACCTCCGCGGCCGCCGTCGCGGGCTCGACCTGCGGCATCGGCGCGCCGCCGAGACCGTCGGCGACGACGTTGAGCGCGTTGGTGATGCCCACCACGAAGGCCGCCTCGTACCACCGGTCGTCGCCGGTCATCCCCTGCAGCTTCCCGGCTGCAGTGTGCGCCTCGACTCAGTAGGTGCAGGCGTTGGCGCCGCTGACGGCGGCGGCCACCATCTCCTTTTCGCCGCGCGAGAACTCGCCCGGCGCCATCGCGCGCTTCATCGCCCGGCCGTGCGGGCCGCCGAAGTGCGGGTCCCAGGCCATCACGCGGCTCATGGCCGGCGGCTCTTTGAAGTCGTAGTCGAACCATTGCTTGGACAGCTCGAAGAGCCGCCGGGCGGGCTCGGGATACTCGGAGGCGTCGCGCAGGCGGACGGTGGGCACGGCTAGCGCCTTCGGCGCTTGTTTTGTTGTCGCGCGGTCCGCGAGGCCGGCTTGGTTTTCGCGCCGTCCGGCAGTACCGCGGTGGCTTCGATCTCGATCAGGAGGTCGTCGCGCACGAGGCGCGAGATCTCGATGAGCGTGCTCGCGGGCCGGTGCGGGCCGAAGTACTCCTTGCGCACGGTGTTGACCTTCTCGCGGTCGGCCACGTCCTTGAGGAACACCGTCACCTTGCAGACGTCGGCGAACGTTCCGCCGGCGGCGGCGAGACACCGCTTGATGTTCTCGTGCACCTGGCGCGTCTGGGCGACGATGTCGGCGCCGCCCACCGTCTTGCCGTTCTCGTCGCTGGCGACGCACCCGGAGACGAACACCAGCCGGCCCGCGCGCACGACGTGCGTGAAGTGGCTGATCGGCTCCGGCATGCCGGGGACGCGGATCTCCTGGCGATGCGCCTGCCTCATGTGCCCTCCGCCTGCTGCCGCTCGAGGACCCGGGCGGTGGCGCGGCCCTTGTCGGGCGTGGGGTCCGTGACGACGCCGTACGCGTGCCGGCCCTCGTGGTCCTCGGGCAGGTACTCGGTGATCGGCAGGCCTTCCGGGGTGACGAACAGCAGGCAGTGGCAGTACTTCCACTTCTGCATCTCGTCGCACGCGCAGATCCAGCGGCGCAGCTTGGCCTCGGCCTTCGGGTCCGGATAGAAGTTGCAGGGGCAGAGCGGCCGCCCCACCTCCTCGATGTGCTTGGCCAGCCCCTGGACGACGGCCTCGGTGACGCTGACGTCCGGATGCAGCGACGTCCCCGATTTCTCGGCGTACTTGCGCGCGTACGCCCACATCTTGTCGATGTTCGCCTGGGAGGGCTCGGCCATGGGGTGTCCTCCTACGAGCCGGCCAATGCTTCGTCGATCTTCTTGGGATTGAATCCGCTGAGCCGCAGCTCGCCGATCAGGATCACCGGCAGTGACGTGAGCCCCAGCTCCATCAGCTCCTCGCGCGCGCCCGCGTCGCGCCCGACGTTGCGCTCGGTGAACGTCACACCCTTCTGCGACAGATACTCTGTCGCGCGATGACAGGGCCCTCAGCCGACGTTCGTGTAGATCGTCACCTTCGGCGGCATCACTCCTCCTCGCTCGTTCACGACTCGGGCCGCACGACGTCGCCGACCCGGATGACACCCTCGCCAAGAATCTGCGCGCGCAGCCCGCCGCGGTGGACGAGCGCCGCCATGACGCCGTCGCCCGTGAGGCCGTCCAGGTACTTGCACGGCTCGCAGAGCCGCGTGCCGCGCAGCCGCACCTCGCCGACGCGAAACACGCGGTCCACCAGGTGGTTGAGCGGTACGCCGCGCGTCGCCACGTTGCGACGTGTCTCGGCGGCCGAGACCTTCACGCCGAGGTTGCCGAGCGCGTCGATCGTCTCGGTCTCGATCAGCGTGATCTCGCGTCCGCCCTCCGATGGCCTGGGCGAATAATGGCCGCGACCGGTGGCGTAGCGATCGCCCTCGAGGCCGTGCCCGGGCAGCGCGCGCGCCTCCGGCACCACGACCATCGGCGCGCCGGCCTCCGGCGTCACGTGGATCGACACGACGCTGCCCTGCCACATCTCCCCCGCGGAGCGCATGCTTCGGATTGTACTCGATGGTGGTCGTGCTCGTGTGATGCACGCGCCCGCGGGAGGGATGCGCCCGGGCGGCGCAAAACGTCAGGCGCCCCGGGCGGGAGCCGCACCGGGGCGCCGTGATACTGCCGAGGGTGACGAGGCGTTGCTTAACAGGGCTCGGCGCGCAGCGTCAACTCGATGTTGTCGCCGGCCTTGTACTCCTTCAGCGTCTCCGCGTCGCCCCTGAACTCGTGCATCGAGCCGTCCTTGTTCCGGACGGTGATCATGCCGTTCGCGGCATCGACCTTGACGACCTGGCCGTCGATCTTCTCGGGCGCCTTCGCCTTCGGTCCCGCCGCGCCGCCGCGCGCGGAAGCGGACGGCTGACAGTTCGCCTTGGGCTTGTCCTGGGCGAGCGCGGGCCCGCCGGCCAACAGCGCAGCGGCCACGACGACCGCCGTGAGCGTGAACGTCTTCATGAGACAGCCCCCTCGCTATTTCTTGGTGATGTCATAGATCGCGCCGGCAACGCCACCGACACCGGCGCCGATGAGCGCGCCCTTGCCGGCGCCGTAGCCGGTGCCCGCGCCGACCGCGGCGCCGGCGCCGGCACCCACGGCGGCTCCGGTGGCGGTGCCGCAGCCCGTGAGCGCCAGGCCGAGCATCGACATCGCGAGCACGGGTGTGAGCAGTTTCTTCATGGCTCGGTCCTCCCTCGGGGCCGAAACTTGCAAACGACGGACCAGCGACGGGCGCGCATGCCGCACCCTAGTCCCTTCAGGGGCGACTCGCGCGCATCCCGCGCGCCAGTCTCTTCGGGGGCGACGGATCAGGTGAGGCGCAGGTCGAGCCAGCCGTGCGGCGTGACGCTCACGCGCTCGCCCGCGCGGGCGAGCACGGTCGTCGTGGGCGACTCGAACAGCGCGGGGCCCTTCGTCTCCCACCCGGCGGGCAGATCGTCGAGACGAAAAACCGGGACCTCGACCCAGTCACCCAGCCAGACGCGCCGGCGTGCGGCCTTCGGCGTCTCGTGGCGGACGACGTCGCCGCGCCCGGTAGCCAGCGGCGGCAGCTCGCCGACGACGGCAACGCGCGCGTTGACGACGACGACCTCCTGCCCGGGGGCGCTGTAGGCGTACAGCTCCTCGTGGCGGCGATGAAAGCGCGCGACGATCTCGTCCAGCAGGTCCGCGCGCGCCACGTCCACGCCCTCGAGACTCACGGGAATCTCGAAGATCTGCTCGCCGTAGCGCATGTCGAGCGAGCGCCGTACGCTGATCGGTCCGGTGAAGGGTCCCAGGCGTTTTCGGCCGTCGGCCTCCATCGCCGCGAAGAGCCGGCGCAGCGTGGCCGGTGCCAGCCGCGCGACCTCGCTCACGTGCGTGCGCACGAGCTCGTAGCGCAGATCGGTGGCCAGCATGCCCCAGGCCGAGAGCACGGCGGCCACGTTGGGGATCACGACGCGGCGGATCTCGAGCAGCCGCGCCACCTGCGTGACGTGCAGGCCGGCGGCGCCGCCGAAGGCGACGAGCGTGAACTTGCGCGGGTCCACGCCGCGGCGGACGGAGACGATCTTGATCCCCTCGGCCATGTTCGTGTCGACGACCTTGGCGATGCCCTCGGCGGCGGCGAGGCGCTCGGTCCCGAGCGCGCGCGCGACACGGTCCACCGCCACCTCGGCGGCGCGTCGGTCGAGGGCGATGCGGCCGCCGAGGAAGTTGCCGGGATCGAGAAAGCCGAGGACGACGTTGGCGTCGGTCACCGTCGCGCGATCGCCGCCCTTGCCGTAGCAGGCCGGGCCGGGATCGGCGCCGGCGCTCTCGGGCCCGACGTGCAGGATTCCACCGGCATCGACCCGCGCGATCGAGCCTCCGCCCGCGCCCAGCGTGTGGATGTCGAGGCTCGGCAGCGCGACCTTGGCGATGCCCACCGTCTTTTCGCCGGTGAGCGCGGGCTCGCCGCGCTGGAGCAGCGCGATGTCGGTGCTGGTGCCGCCCATGTCGAAGGTGATGAGGTCGCCCGTGTCGAGCAGACGCGCGGCGTAGCGGCCGGCGGCGATGCCGCCCGCGGGCCCCGAGAGGACGGCGCCGGCGGCCAGACGCGCGGACTCGCGGATCGGCGCCACGCCGCCGTGCGACTGCATGATCAGCACGTCACCTCGGTAACCACGCGCGGCCAGGCGCGTCCGGAGGGCGTTGAGGTAGCGCGCCAGCGCCGGTCCGACGTACGCGTTCACCACCGTGGTCCAGACGCGCTCGTACTCCTTGATCTGCGGCAGCACCAGCGAGGACAGCGAGACGTAGACGCCGCGCAGCCGGCGCGCCAGCGCCTGCGCGGTGAGCCGCTCGTGGCGCGGGTTGCGATAGGCGTGCAGGTAGCAGACGGCGACCGCGTCGACCTTGACGCGCGCGAGCGTCTTCAGCGCGGCCTCGAGGGAGCGCGTCGCCAGCGGCAGGGTCACGCGGCCGTCGGCGGCCACGCGCTCGCGCACGCCGAGCCGGAGCACCCGCGGCACGAGCGGGACGGGCGGCGGCATGCGCACGTTGTAGCGGTCGTCCTTGAGCCCCTCGCGCATCTCGATGACGTCACGATGGCCCTCGGTCGTGAGCAGGCCCACCTTCGCCCCCTTGCGCTCGAGCAGCGCGTTGGTGGCGACGGTGGTGCCGTGCACGATGCGCTCGGTGCTCTTGAGCAGCCCGACGAGGTCGGTGCCGCACTCCACGGCGAGCAGGCCGAGGCCCTCCATGAGACCTTTCGACTGATCACGCGGGGTGGACGCGCACTTGGCGATGACCACCCGCCCGGTCTCGTCCACGGCGGCGAGGTCGGTGAAGGTGCCGCCGACGTCGATCCCGATCCGCCACATTGGGCTAGTAGAGTCCCGTGCGATAGCCGGTCTCCAGCCGGCGCGCGAAGTCCTCGACGCTCATGCCCGGGATGGCGACCTGGTCGTGGAACATCTTGGCGGACGACGTCAGGCTCGTGAGATCGGGCCAGCGCGCGGGCTCCCAGAGTCCCGAGCGCTTGAAGGCCTTGGCGCAATGCAGGAAGACCTCCTCGACCTCGACGCCGATGGCGAGGCCGGGAACCTTGCCGTCCACGGCGAGGGTGGCGAGCAGGTCGGGGTCGCGCGTGATGCAGGCGCGGCCGTTCACGCGCAGCGTCTCGCCGCGCGCCGGCACGAGGAAGAGCAGCCCCACGTGCGGGTTGGCGAGGATGTTGCGCATGCCGTCCAGCCGCTTGTTGCCGGGGCGGTCGGGAATGACGAGGTGGGTGTCGTCGAGCACGCGCACGAAGCCCGGAGGGTCGCCCTTGGGCGACACGTCGCAGCGTCCGTCGGCGCCCGCGGTGGCCAGGAGCATGAACGGCGCGTGCGCGATGAGCGCGCGACAGTGGCCGTCGAGCGCCGCGATCTGCTTCTTCAGCGCGACCTCGCTCGGGGTCCCGAGCAGCGCGCGAAGGTCCTTCTCGTCGGTCACCACGTCACGGAACATCGGGGCTCCTCCCTCTTTCTCTCAGTCGATCGCGGCGTGCACCGCGTTGCTGACGAGATCCATCCGCTGGCTGTGCCACGGGTCCGGCACGCGGTTGTTGGTCACATACGCGAACGACACGCCGGAGTCGGGATCCGCCCAGCAATACGAGGAGCCGACGCCGCCGTGGCCGAAGGTGCGCGGCGAGGCCAGCGAGCCGAGGCCGCGGATGGTGTCGGTCGTGCCGCGCAGGTGCGGGCCGAGGCCGCGGTGCATCGGCATCCCCATGTAGCCGTCGGGTCGGTCGCCCGTGTAGTTGCGCAGCACGTACGCGACCGTGCGCGGCGAGACGAGCCGGCGTGTCCCGAGCGCGCCGCCGGCGAGGAGCATCTGGTAGAAGGCGGCCATCCCGCGCGCCGTGCCGTAGCCGCCGCCGCCCGGCGTGCCGGCGCGGCGAAACGCCGCGTGGTTCTCCTCCGCGCGCTTCGCGGGGCGCCCGTCGGGTCCGGGCTCGTGCATGTCGGCGGCGCGCTCGGCTTCCGTATCCGGCAGGCCGACGAACAGGTCGTCGCCGAGCCCGAGCGGCACGATCACCTGCTCGCGGATGAAGGTGCGGTAGTCGGCCTTCGTGACGGCCTCGATCAGCACCGCCGCCGTCCAGTGGGCGGCCAGCCGGTGGTAGTGCACCTTGCTGCCGGGCGCCCACTCGAGCGGGAACTCGCAGACGGTCTTGCGCAGCAGCTCGTGATCGTCCCACACCTGCGAGGGCACCTCGGCCGACGGAAAGCCCGCCTGGTGGGTGAGCAGCTGGATGATCGTGATCTCGCCCTTGCCGTGGGCCTCGAAGCCCGGCACGTGCGCGGCCACGGTGTCCGTGAACGACAGCGCGCCGCGGTCGGCGAGCAGCCACACCGCGCACGCCGTCAGCACCTTGGTGTTCGAGTAGAGCAGCCAGAGCGTGTCGTCCGTGGCGGCCACGCGCGCGGGATCGAGCCGCGCGTCGCCCAGTGTGCGGGCCAGCGCCAGCTTGCCGTGGCGCGCGATGGCCAGCTGCGCGCCGGGATACCGGCGCTCGGCCACGTGGCGGGTCACGAGCTCCATCAGGCGCTCGAGGGCCGCGGGATCGAGGCCGAGCTGCGCGGGCGTCGACGACGGCAGCGGATACGTCATGGGGACCTCCGCGGATAGCCGAGGGTCTTGAGCGACTCCGTGATCTCGGTCAGGATCGCCGGATCGTCGATCGTCGCGGGCAGCGTGTACTCCGTGCCCTCGGCGATCTTCTTCATGGTGCCTCGCAGAATCTTGCCCGAGCGCGTCTTCGGCAGGCGCTTGACCACCGCCGCCGACTTGAAGGCGGCCACGGGGCCGATGGTGGCGCGGACCTTCTCGACGAGCTCACGGACGATCTCGGCCTCGCCGCGCGTGACGCCGGCCTTGGTGACGACGAAGCCCAGCGGCACCTCGCCCTTGATCTCGTCGGCCACGCCGACCACCGCGCACTCCGCCACGTCCGGGTGCGCGGCGAGCACTTCCTCCATGGCGCCGGTGGAGAGCCGGTGGCCGGCGACGTTGATGATGTCGTCGATGCGACTCATGATGTAGAGGTAGCCGTCCTCGTCGCGATAGCCCGCGTCGCCGGTCAGGTAGAAGCCCGGGTGCGTGGTGAGGTACGACGCCTCGTAGCCCGCGTCGTTGTTCCAGAGCGTGGGCAGGCAGCCCGGCGGCATCGGCAGGCGGATGGCGATCGAGCCGATCGTGCCGGGCGCCACCTCGCGATTGGCCTCGTCGAGCACGCGCACGTCGTAGCCCGGCGTGGGCTTCGTCGGCGAGCCCGGCTTCACCGGCAGCATCCCGAGCCCCACGCAGTTGGCGGCGATCGCCCAGCCCGTCTCCGTCTGCCACCAGTGATCGATCACCGGCACTCGCAGGCGGTCGCGGGCCCACAGCAGCGTGTCGGGATCGCAGCGCTCGCCGGCGAGGAACAGCGTGCGGAAGTTCCGGAGGTCATGCTTGGCGATGTGCGCGCCCGACGGGTCCTCCTTCTTGATCGCGCGGAACGCCGTCGGCGCCGTGAACAGCGCGTTCACGCCGTGCTGGGCGATGAGCCGCCAGAACGCGCCGGGGTCGGGCGTGCCGACCGGCTTGCCTTCATAGAGGATCGTCGTGCACCCCTTCAGCAGCGGCGCGTAGACGATGTAGCTGTGGCCGACGACCCAGCCGATGTCCGAGGCCGCCCAGAACGTCTCGCCGGCGCCCATCCCGTACACGCCGTTCATCGACCACTTGAGCGCGACGGCGTGGCCGCCGTTGTCGCGCACCACGCCCTTGGGAATGCCGGTGGTGCCGGACGTGTAGAGCACGTACAGCGGATCCGTCGCCGCCACCGGCACGCACTCGACGGGCTCGGCGCCCGCCATGAAATCGTCCCAGTCGAGATCGCGCCCTTTCGCCAGCGCCGCGGCGGCCTGGGGACGCTGCAGGATCACACAGCGCGCCGGCTTGTGGGACGAGAGCTCGATGGCGCCGTCGAGGAGCGGCTTGTACGCGACGACGCGGCCGGGCTCGATGCCGCAGGATGCGGACAGGATGAGCGTGGGCCGGGCGTCGTCGATGCGCTTGGCCAGCTCGTTGGGCGCGAAGCCGCCGAAGACCACGGAGTGCACGGCGCCGATGCGCGCGCACGCCAGCATGGCCATGACCGCCTCGGGCACCATCGGCATGTAGATGATCACGCGATCGCCCCTGGTGATGCCCTGCCGCCGCAGCGCACCGGCCATCCGCGCGACGGCGTCGCGCAGCTCGGCGTACGTGAACACACGGATGGTGTCGGTCACCGGGCTGTCGTACACGAGTGCGCGCTGCTTGCCGCGGCCGCGGTCCACGTGCAGGTCGAGCGCGTTGTAGCAGGTGTTGAGCATGCCGCCCGTGAACCAGCGGTAGTACGGCGGGCGGGACTCGTCGAAGACGCGGTCCCAGCGCCGATCCCAGTGCAGATCTTCGGCGGCGGCCGCCCAGAAGCCGGCGGGATCGGCGAGCGATCGGACGTAGGTCTCCTCGTACACGCTCTTCATGAGGTCTCCGGGTGCTCAAAGTAGGCGAACTCGCACCACAAATCAACGAGGTCTCAACGTCGTCGGCATGGCCGATGCAATATCACCGGTGGCGGAGGAGGAACTTCCATATGGCGGACTACGAAAACTGGCGTCCCTGGCCGATCTGGAGCGCCGTCTGGATCGGCGCTCTGGCGGCGATCGCCGTCGGGCTCATCATCGGGCTGGTCGGCTTCGCGGTCGGCGCCCACGAGCTGACGGCGCCGCGCTTCACCACCTGGAAGAACGTGCGGATCATCACGACCATCTTCAACATCGGCGGCTCGTTCTTCGCGTTCGTCGTCGGCGGCTGGGTCGCCGCGCGGATCGCCGGGCTGCGACGCTCGGAGCCCGCGATGCTGCACGGCGGCGTCGTCTGGCTGTTGACCATCCCGATGCTGCTGGTCCTCGCGGCGCTCGGCGCGACCGGGCACTGGGGAGGCTGGTACGGCGGGCTCGCCAGCTCGCCCGCGTGGGCGACGGCCGTGCCGCCGGTTGACCCGGAAGCCGCTCGTGCGTTTCGCAACACCGCGCTGGTGACCGTGACCGCGCTGCTACTCGGTCTCGTCGGCGCCGTGCTCGGAGGCTGGCTGGCCTCGGGCGAGCCGATGAGCCTGACCTATTACCGCCGCCGGACGCTCGACCCGCTCGAGCGGCCGCGTCGCGTGGCGTGAGGAAGGAGACGAATCATGGCGCTCGTCCTGCTCTGGCTCCTGGGCGTTCCGCTCAGCCTGATCATCCTGCTGTTCCTGCTGGGCGTCGGCCGCTAAGCGGAACAGCGGGGCGGCGGCGCCGCTACCGGCGCCGCCGCTCGATTCGCTCAGCCGCTGCTCAGCGGCTCGATCCCCTGCACCCGCCGGTAGGTGATGGCGACGGTGCCGCCCCCCGACTCCTCCAGCAGCAGCCCGTCCTCGGTCGCCTCGATCAGGCGTCCCGCCAGGTCCTGAGAGTTCGCCACCGTGATCTGGACCTGATGTCCGACGTGCGCGCGCGCCTCGCGCTGCCAGAGCAGATCCATCGTGCGCGCCATCTCGCCCAGCTCCCAGATGGAGCCGAGGCCCGCCACCTGGCGCGCAGGCGTCGGCCCGGCGTCCGGCGCCGCCGGGGCAGCGCTCGCGCGATAGGCCGTCATCGATGCCGCGGTGGGGTCGCTGCCGCGCGCGCGCGCGGTCTGGGCCGCGACGCGCACCACGTCTCTCACGACCTCCGACATCTGCGCGAGCATCGACCGGAACAACCAGAAGCCCAGCAGCATGAGGACCAGCGTGAGGAGGAGGGTCGCCTGCGCGAGCGTCTGGTGGATCGCCCCGAGCTGCCAGAGCGTGAAGGCGAAGACGAGCAGCGGCACGATGCCGACCAGCGCGAAGATGACGGAGGCCGCTTGCTGCAGCCCCTGCTGCCGGCTCTGCGCCGTTCCTCTCTCGGCCATGGCCCCTCCTGTCGTGGGCACGATAGCAGAGCCGCCGGGGCGGACAGAAAGGATCCGCTCAGCGGGACGCGGGCAGGCGGGCGCGGAGCCAGTCGTCGAAGGGGCCCGAGATGCGGACGATCTCGTTGAGCGACCACGCGCCGCGTCGGGTGACGACCACGAAGAGGTCGCCGGCGATGCCGCCGCGTCGGGTGGCCTCGGTCACCGGCGCCCAGCCGAGCGTGCGCGGCGCGTCGCCGTCGGTGAACGTGACGACCTCCACCGAAGCGCCGTCGGCGCCCACGGCGAGCACGCGCCCGCCCTGGCGATCGGCGGCGAACAGGTGACCGCCCGGGCTCACGTCCATGCCGACGACGATCGGCCCGCGCAGCGCCAACCGCCGGCCCTCGGCGCCGACGCTCCAGATCTCGCCGGTTCCGCTCAGCCACGGCGCCTCGGTGTCGCCGTCCGCGGCGATCCAGACGCGCTGGCCGCGCGCGGCCACCAGGCGCGGACGTGACAGCGCGAGCCAGCGCGCGTCGAGCACGCGCCCGCCCGGGTCGAGCTTCACGATCGCGCCCCGCTGGCGGTCGGCCACGTAGATGTTGCCGGCGGCGTCCAGCGCGACGCCCTCGGGCTGCTTGAAGAGCGGTGGCTCCCCCGCCGGCGGCGTGCCGCCGGCCAGGAGCTCGGCGCGACCGTCCGCGATGCGGTAGAGCACGCCGAGTCCGCGATCGCGATCGAACGTCGTGACCAGCATCTCCTGGCCCCGCGCGGCGCCGAGCTGGAGGTTGAGCAGCGGCGGACCGTAGGCGTAGCGCGCGAGGTCGCCGCCGAGCCGCGCGCCGCCGAGCGGAAAGCGCGACAGCGGCCACAGGTCCTCGATCTCGCCGTCGCGGTAACGGCGCCCGCTGCGCGTGGTGTAGAGCGCGCCGGCGGCGTCGAAGGCCAGCGAGGTGGTCGAGGGGATGCCGACGGCGGCGCGGCCGTCGGGCGCCTCGCCACGGCCGGTGACGTAGACCTCCACCGTGAAGCCGGGCGGCAGCCGCATCTCCGCGTGGGCCGCGGCCGGCGCCAGCAGCCCGAGCAGCACGAGAGCGACGCGCGTCATCCCTTCACGCCGCCCGCGGTGAGCCCCTCCACCATGTACTTCTGCAGATAGATGTAGGCGGCGATCACGGGCAGCGTGGTCAGCACGGCGCCCGCCATCAGGTAACCCCAGCCGTACACGTCGCCGGTGATGAAGCTGGCGAGGCCGACGGGCAGCGTGCGCAGGCGCCCGTCCGTGATGAACACGAGCGCGTACAGGAACTCGTTCCACGCCTGCGTGAAGGCGTAGAGCCCCGCCGCCAGCACGCCGGGCGCGGAGAGCGGCAGCACCACCCGCCAGAAGGCGCCGAAGCGCGTGGCGCCGTCGATCATCGCCGCCTCCTCGAGCTCCTCGGGAATCGACTCGAAGTAGCCCATGAGCAGCCACGTCACGAACGGCACCGTGAACGACGGGTACGCCGCGATCAGGCCGGCGAGGCTGTTGGCGAGGCCGAGGTTGCGCATCTGGGCGTAGAGCGGGATGAAGAGGATCGACGGCGGCACGAGATACGTGATGAGGGTGGCGCCGGCCATGAACCCGCGTCCGAAGAAGCGCAGCCGCGCCAGCGCGTAGGCGCCGATGGTGCCCACGGCCGTGGCCAGCAGCGTGCTCGAGATCGCCACCGTGGCGCTGTTGCGATACCACGCCACGAAGTCCGTCTTGCCGAGCAGCTGCTCGTAGTTCTCCGTGACGAGCGGCCGCGGCCAGAACATCGAGACCAGGCTGCGCATCTGGTCCTCGTTCTTGAACGAGGTGATGGTCATCCAGTAGAACGGAAACAGCACGAGCACGGCGAGGATCACGAGCACGGTGTACGCGAACGTCGTCTGGGCGCCGCTCGTCGCCCTCACCGCTTGCGCCCCTTCCGCATGTAGCGCGCGAGCACCATGATCGTCACCGCGAGCGCGGGCAGCAGGTAGAGCGCCACCGCGATGGCCTCGCCGAGCCGCTGGGCGCCGAACGCCGTCTCGTAGGTGAGGACCGGCATCACCATCGTGGTGCCGCCCGGACCGCCCTTGGTCAGGATGTACACGATCTGGAAGTCGTTGAACGTCCAGATGGTCGAGAGCAGGACGACGATGATCATGATGGTGCGGAGGCCGGGCAGCGTGACGTGCCGGAAGCGTTGCAGCGTGCTGGCGCCGTCCACGGCGGCCGCCTCGTACAGCTCGGCGGGGATCGCTTTCATGCCGGCGAGGAACGAGATGCCGAAGAAGGGAAAGCCGCGCCAGATGTTCACGGCGATCACCGACGCCATGGCCGTGCCCGGCTCGGACAGCCAGCCCACGCCCTGCGGCAGCACATGCAACACGCGCACGAGCAGATAGTTCAGCACGCCCAGGCTGCCGTCGAAGATCCACAGGAAGTTCAGGGCCGAGACGACCGTGGGCGCCACCCACGGGATCAGGAGCACGCCGGTCCAGAAGGAGCGCCAGCGGATCGGTGCGGTCAGCACCAGCGCCATCACCACGCCCAGCACGAGCTTGAAGCCGACGGAGCCGAACGTGAAGATGAACGAGTTGACGACGGCGCGCTGGAAGAACCCGTCCCACGTCAGCCGGATGTAATTCTCGAAGCCGACGAAGACCGGCGGCAGCCCCACCAGCTTGTGGGTCATGGACAGGTAGATCGCGTAGCCGAACGGATAGGCCACGAG